>ERZ1023865.10-NODE-10-length-140499-cov-72.931111_pt1 | contig 140499 bp, 130 predicted proteins | sample MGYA00380389_ERZ1023865 | MGnify/ENA primary metagenome ERZ1023865 (study PRJEB33179, sample SAMN07449008) | human gut metagenome | biome: Human-gut; feature: Human associated habitat; material: Faeces | host: Homo sapiens | place: India: Bhopal | collected... | reverse complement strand
CAAAGGCAGCGGCAACCTCAGAGACAAACGCAAACACCTACAAGACCAATGCGGCATCTAGTGCGAGTGCGGCGGCAAGCAGTGCAAAGGCAGCGGCAACCTCAGAGACAAACGCAAACACCTACAAGACCAATGCGGCTTCTAGTGCTAATACAGCGGAAACTGCAAGGACAGCGGCAGAAACTTATAAAAATAATGCACAGACATATATGAATAATGCCAAGAGTTATATGGATGCGGCCAAAACAGCAGCAGCTTCCATAACAGGAGCATTAAAGCCTAAAGGAACAGTTACGTTTGCTAATCTTCCGAATATAAGCAGTGTTGAAACTGGTGCGATGTATAACATCAGTACAGCATTTACATCTGTTGAAAAGTTATTTAAAGATGGCGGAAAAATACAGTACCCAGCGGGAACTAATGTGTATAAAACGGAGGATGGAATGTGGGACTGCTTAGGTGGAGAACTAAGCGACTACTTGATGAAAGCGGATATTGATACAGCGGTAGAGGAAGCAATGCCAGATTACACTACAAGTTCAAGTTTGCAGGAATTGGTATCCGGAGAGAGTGTTAAATCTGCATTGGGAAAGATAAAAACAGCGGTTAAGAATGTCATAACGATAGTTAAATTACTAGGCAGCACCGACATAAGTAAAATAGGGAATGGGACTGTGACTGGAGCGATAAGTAATCATGCTACTACAATTAATAATGTTATAAATAAGCAGGCAACGGATTTAAGGGGTGTTAATACAAAAATTGATGAAGTTACAATGACAGCTGCGGCAAATAAAAAATTGTTAGGGAGTACAAGTATAAGCGGTATAGGTAATGGAACGGTTACAGGAGCAATAAATACAATTAATAGCAGTATTGGTGTAATAAACTTAGGATTTGATGATACAAAGGCAGACTCCTGGAAAGAGTTAATGGATAAAAAAATACAAATAATAAAATCTCAGAATAAAGATGGTGTATTTCTAATTCGAGGCGGTTGGAGTGGAAGAGAATACGGAATTACTATAGGACAGAGCATAAGTGGAGATGTTTTAGTATTTGATTTTTCAACAGATGCCATTTATGTAGGTATAAAGATGGGTACTTGGACATATGCAAACTATAGAATTTATAACCCGTCCGCTTATTAATATTATTTTGAATTCTAGGCATAGCTACATAAGTAGTTATGTCTATTAATTATACACTTTTTGCACTGTATTATGGTGCTTTATAAAACATAAAATCAGGGAGAAAAACAATGAAAATGATTAGAGCACCCAATAAGTAAAATTAAAGTAAATATATAAATAAGGAGGAAACAAATGGAAAGAGCGAAAACAATTATAGTGGCAATATGGAGCATAATAATGAGTGCGTTAGGTATACTGGCAATACCAGTTATGTTATTGATAACCTGCAATGTAATAGATTATATAACAGGTCTTATAGCATCTAAATTTAGAAATCAGGAAATAGACAGCTATAAAGGAATAAGAGGCATAGCAAAGAAAATATGTATGTGGCTTTTAGTAGGAGTTGGTGTAATAGTTGACCAGCTCCTTTCTTATTCCGCAGATGTGGCAGGGATAACACTGCCATTTACATTTTTAGTAGCTTGTATAGTTGCTGTATGGCTAGTTTGCAATGAAATAATAAGCATCTTAGAGAATATAAATGATATAGGTGTGACACTTCCACCATTTTTACAGCCGATAGTTAAAAATTTAAAGAAACAGGTGGAGAATAAAGCAGTAATTAATAGTATAGAAAAAGATAATGAAAGCGAGGAATAGTTATGAAAAGAGGAATAGACATAAGCAGACATCAGGGAAATCTTGATTTTGATTACATTAAGGAGAATTTTGATTTTGTTATAATCCGTTGTGCCTATGGCAGTGACTTAAGCGAGGATGACAGCGAGTGCAGACAGTGTGATTCTATGGCACAGACATATATAGATGAATGCAAGAAGAGAGGTATTCCGTATGGACTTTATCTATATCAGTATGCTGGCAACAATGATGAATCGTTAAGCGAAGCTGCACATATCAGGGAATGGTATAATAAATGTAATCCAACAATGGGATTGTATCTTGATATCGAGGATGCAGACCGATACAAGGCTGAAAATGGCATTGATTATCATTATACACAGGAGCTTGCACTTGTATGGCTTGATGCTTTATCAGACATAACTGCAAAGGGTATCTATGCAAGCCATAGTTGGTTAAATGATTATATGAACGTAGATGAACTTATAGAACACGGTGCTCTTATCTGGGAAGCTCACTGGGATGATAATGGTGAGATCTGTGAAGATAAATTTGCTATGTCTCAGGAGACTAGTGACTATTATTTAAACGATGGCACAAGAGTAGATTATGACATTATGCGTGACGAGTTATTTGACAGACTTATACAGGCTAATGAGTATGATCACAGGAATGATAATATCAGTGCTGATGAGACAGATACAGAGCATTTACAGTATCAGATAGGAGATTATGTTGAGTATAATGCAATATATGCTTCATCAACATCAGAATCAGGACTTACACCATCACAGGGATTTAATAGTGGAACAATCACAAGGGTTATTCCTTGGGCGGCCAATCCTTACTTAATCAATGATGGAACAGGCTGGATTAATGATGGCTGTATTACATCTGAAGATAATTCAAATACTGAAAGCTCTGATAATGATATAAATGTTGGCGATAAGGTGCGTGTGCTTGTTAATGCTACTTACGATGGTGGTTCTTTTGCAATGTACTATGATGAATATGATGTATTAGAAGTTAAAGGAGACCGAGTAGTTATCGGTATTGGAGATGTTGTAACTTGTGCTATTAATATTTGCAATATCGAAAGAATATAATGCTATTGTATGTTTAAAAACACTATGATAATATACCTATATAAATAAGAAGGGAAACTGTATACCTTATTGAAGTATGGTCCACCATATTGACTGATTATCATAGCCGCCAGAGTAGGGTTCGTCTGTTTTATTTTAATAGGGTATTCAAGTCGTTTTTCATAATTCCACATATCAGCAGCCCTCCATTTCCCAAGGCATTGGAGTTGCTACCCACATCCAGTAATTGTCGTTGGAAATGTGTAATTTATCGAGAGGTCCATAATAATCTGCGTACTGTGTCATATAATCGCAGTATTTATCTTTAATCTGTGCATAATATTCAATTGCTTCAAGGTCATCGGGGTGAGTATCAAGGTAGAGATTGACTTCTGTTAGTACAAATCCCAGTTCATAAATATTCTGCATAAGCCCACGTCTGTCGGCTGTTAAAGTACAACTGGACTGTCGGGTTGGAGTGAGGGTACTGTTGGAATTGCCGCTGTTGCACAGATTGTTATTGTAATTGCGGTTGTTATTACAGCTATTATTAGAATAGCCATTATTGCAATTCTGCTGGCAATTGCAGGAAGACCTCTGGTTCATAGATGGCTGGTTAGTCATATTATTCATACTCTGCCTCCTGCAAAAGGTTTGGATAATACAGGAAATAAAGTTCCACATTTAAGGGCTTTGCAAGGGTCATACAAATCTCCCCATTTCTGCCACGGTACATAACACATAGCAATCGCCCACGTATTCTGCATTTTCATAATCGAAAAAAACTCCATATATTAAACTTATTAGTATTATATGTGGAAAATGACTTGATGCTACTATATGTAATTATATTGAATTTGACATATAATATGAGATTAAATATAATATTTGCATAACCTAACGGTAACAAAAGTGATAATAGAGCTGGATATAATAGAATTCGGCTAATTGTAGATTGATAGAGATACATTAATTGTATGCGGCTATGCTATAGGAGTAATTTCTACTGTGTGTAGATGCGAAAGCAATTTGCGAATAAGAGAAGTTAAGTAACCTAAATAATTTCTACTATGTGTAAATTCCGGTTCAGATTGATGACAAGACAAGTTAAGTAACCTAAATAACTTGGCTTCCCCAATATATTGAATATTCTCCCCATTCTTGCTAAAATACCACTACAAGATTAATAGAAAAGGATATCCAATTATGAAAGAAAAGATATATACAGTTCCAGTTAATGATGCGTTTGCGTTGGATAGTGAATGTCCGATTTGTTCAATGTTTGAAAAGCTGGAGAATGATGCGGTTGAGTATGCAATGGGTCCGAGCTATATGGAAGATGACATAAGAGAAAAGACTGATAAAATTGGATTTTGCAGTCGCCACATTAAGAAGATATATGAGCAGAATAACAGACTTGGTTATGCGCTTGTTATGAAGACACATATGGATTATGTCATTAAGCAGATAGAAAGCTATAGTGATGATAAGGGTGCAGGAAAGACATTACTTAAAAAGGGCAAAGAGGCACAGGTGTGCAGTTATATTGATGAGCTTGAAGGAAAATGCTTTGTGTGCGATAAAGTAGAAGATACAATTGAAAGATACATAGATACAGTGTTTTATATGTATAAACACGACAAAGATTTTGTCGATAAGCTTAAGAGCTGCAAAGGCTTTTGTACCAGCCACTATGGACTTTTGATGAAAAGGGCGAGCGGCAAGCTTTCGGGAGCACAGTATACAGAATTCACAGAGCTTATCACTAAGCTTTATATAGATAATATGAAGAGAGTAAGAGATGATGTAGCCTGGTTTATTAATAAATTTGATCACAAATATGCCAATGAGCCCTGGAAAAATGCTAAAGACTCACTTGTAAGAGCAACATTAAAAGATACTGGAGTTAATATCCAATAACATAATAATGTGTTATTTTTCGGAAGAAGATAAGTTCATTATGGTATAATGAGCACAAAAGTGCTCATCTTAAAAGTTCCTTATGGAACTTTATATGTGTAGAAAAGCCGCACAAGATTTATGGTATGATATATACATTATATTAAGAAATTAATTGATATTAATAAAAGCTGATTACCCTCATTAATAAAAATGGAGATAATCAGCTTTTTGTTGATATATAAATGTAATAATTATTACATTTATATATCAATTAATAGGTAAATGTAACAGAATATAACGTGTAATTAACACGATCAATATTCTTATAAGAATAGGATAACTGCTGTCCGGTTCTTGATATTGCCTCTTTAAGATCTGCATTATAAGTTGTAGTGAATTCAATATGTGCAGTTTTATTTTTAACTGTTGAATATATGAGTTTATTTAGTTGGTTGACATTGCTTATTAAAGGTAGTTTTTTGTATCTGCAGTAGGAATATTTTGCACCACATTTTTCATAAGCGGAGTAACGGCTTCTGTCCCAAGTATGGTCGAGTGCCATATCGTCAGCACTGATATTAAAATATGAGTGGTCGATATAATCAGATGATGAGCCAACAGGGTCATCCCACGTTACATCAACGTGATACCAGTGATTATCAAGGTTGACAACATTCCATATGTGCTGCTGTCCGCCAGCCTCTCCTGAAATTGTCGCATTTTCTATTCCAAGCATATCTAACAATGTCTTAAAACATTCAGTATAGCCGCTACATACGGCAATTCCGTTGATTAATGCACTGTAGGCGTTGTAGGAAGAGTCGCCGGTATCAACATAATTGATGTTATCAACGAGATAATCGTGTATGGCAATCTCCTTTTCTATATCAGATTGATTTGGCGAAATAATCTCTTCAAGTATTTTGGTATATTTGTCATAAAGCACAAGCTGGCGTTCATTAAGATTATATGTTGACTCACTTCTGTAAGCTTTAATAATTGCAAAATTGTCCCAACATTCATAAGTTATCCGCACATTGAAACCATTTTTAATGCGCCTGTATTCACATCTTAACTGTTCTATGCCGTTAATTAATGAAAGCCATTTGTTGGCATCAATTAACTCCTCATCAGTAATGAATAATTCGCAGACATTATTATCACTATCCATACTTGCAATTATAGCCTGGACAATCTCCTCAGTTGTATCTGCGGACTGGGAAAATGCAGTCTTAGGTATTGTCATAGCTGAATTGGAAGGCATATTAAACGATATTGGAATTGTACAGCCTGTCAATGCGACAGATAAAAGCACAAGTGTGAGTATAACGCAGACACGCTTATGGATAGGCTTATATAAATTTTTCATATATGTTAATAAATCTTTCTATAATAATTTAGGTTTATTACTTTGTTAAATTAAATGTAATTTGGTATTATTACATCATATATTATAATTATATTACATTATAAAATAATACACAACTGCTAGATATATGGATATTTATGGCAGTCTGATGATAAATATACCGTGCATTTTATTTTGTACAGGGAGGAGAATTAATATGAGCGATTATATTATTAACAAACCTGATGATTTTGAATTGAATGAAACACTTGAATGTGGACAGTGCTTCCATTTTAATAAGCTTGATGAAAATGATTATGTCCTTACAGCATTTGGACATATGTTACATATAATACAGACTGAAAAAGAAATTGTATTTTATGATACTGACGAGAAGCTGTATATGGATTTGTGGAGAAATTATTTCGACATAGACAGGAATTATGGTCTTATAAAGGAAAGGCTTTTAAAGAAAGATGATAAGCTTAAGGAAGCAATTGAGGCAATGTCAGGTGTCAGAATTCTTAATCAGGAATTTTTTGAGACACTTATTTCATTTATTATATCGCAGAACAAACAGATACCACATATAAAGAAGATTGTTGCAGATATTTCTGCAAAGTATGGCGATTATGCGGGTGAGGTGAAAGGTGTACCTATGTATACATTTCCTGATGTAAGGAAGTTAGCCAAAGCAGAAGTAGAGGATTTGAAGGAATTAAAGACCGGCTTTAGAGCACCTTACATATATGATGCCGTAAAATGTGTCGGCGAGGGAAAGATCAGCTATGATGAGCTTATTGCACTGGATAGTGAGCAGGGCATTGAGAAAATGTGTCAGATAAAAGGGGTTGGCAACAAGGTCGCAAGCTGTGTAAGCCTTTTTGCATTGGGTAAAAGGGACAGCTTTCCTATTGATGTGTGGATAAAAAGAATAATGGAATATCTGTATTTTGACGGAAATGATACTTCCAAAGATGTTATAGCTGCATTTGCTAAGGAAAGATTTGGCGAGCTTGGCGGATATGCACAGCAGTATCTTTTCTATTATGGAAAGACTGTCAAGATGGGTGTCGCTAATAAGAATAAAAAATAAAAAAAGTATAATCAAAATGTTAAATCATTAATATATTTAGAAATAGCTGTTGACAAATTATTAGCCGGGTGCTATCTTAATTTTATTGAAATTAGCACTCGGTTGAAATGAGTGCTAACAAGCAAAAAAACAAATTGCTGCCATATACATTTCAGACAGCGGAATGGAGGATATATATGAAATTAGTACCATTAGGAGACAGAGTTGTAATTAAAGCATTAGTTGCAGAAGAAACTACAAAGTCAGGTATCGTATTACCAGGACAGGCAAAGGAGAAACCATCTCAGGCAGAGGTAGTTGCAGTTGGACCTGGCGGGGTTGTTGATGGCAAGGAAGTTACAATGCAGGTTAAGCCTGGTGATAAGGTAATATATTCTAAGTATGCTGGAACAGAAGTTAAGCTTGATGATGAAGAATACATCGTTGTAAAGCAGAATGATATTCTTGCGGTAATCGAGGACTAATCAGATACAGCCAGTTTACTGGCGTATATATGAAAAGTGATAGTTAGTTGATATCAGATATATTTTTATTACAGATAATAATGGAGGTAATAGCAATGGCAAAGGAAATTAAATACGGAATTGAAGCAAGAAAAGCTCTTGAAGAGGGTGTTAATAAATTAGCTAATACTGTAAGGGTTACAATCGGACCAAAGGGACGTAACGTAGTTCTTGATAAATCATATGGTGCACCACTTATCACTAACGATGGTGTTACAATCGCTAAGGATATCGAACTTGAAGATGCATTTGAGAATATGGGTGCCCAGCTTGTAAAGGAAGTTGCTACTAAGACTAATGATGTAGCAGGTGATGGTACAACAACAGCTACAGTTCTTGCACAGGCTATGGTTAATGCAGGTATGAAGAACTTAGCAGCAGGTGCTAACCCAATCATCTTAAGAAAAGGTATGAAGAAGGCTACTGATTGTGCAGTTGAAGCTATTGCACATATGAGCGAGAAGGTTACAGGAAAAGACCAGATTGCAAAGGTTGCATCTATCTCAGCTGGTGATGAAGAAGTAGGCCAGATGGTAGCTGATGCTATGGAAAAGGTTTCTAATGATGGTGTTATCACAATCGAAGAATCTAAGACAATGAAGACAGAACTTGATCTTGTAGAAGGTATGCAGTTCGATAGAGGATATATTTCAGCATATATGGCAACGGATATGGATAAGATGGAAGCTAACCTTGATAACCCATATATCCTTATCACAGATAAGAAGATTTCTAATATTCAGGAAATCTTACCAGTTCTTGAACAGATAGTCCAGAGCGGTGCTAAGCTTCTTATCATTGCAGAAGATGTTGAAGGTGAAGCTCTTACGACACTTATCGTTAATAAGTTAAGAGGTACATTCAATGTTGTAGCTGTCAAAGCACCTGGATATGGTGACAGACGTAAGGAAATGCTTAAGGATATCGCTATTCTTACAGGTGGTCAGGTTATTTCAGAAGAACTTGGCCTCGAACTTAAGGATACAACAATGGATATGCTTGGTAGAGCTAAGTCAGTTAAGGTTCAGAAAGAAAATACAGTTATCGTTGACGGCGAAGGTGCTAAGGAAGATATCGAAGCAAGAGTTGCACAGATTCGTGCACAGCTTGAAGAAACAACATCTGACTTTGATAAGGAAAAGTTACAGGAAAGACTTGCTAAGCTTGCAGGCGGTGTAGCTGTTATCAGAGTTGGTGCTGCAACAGAAACAGAGATGAAGGAAGCTAAGCTTCGTATGGAAGATGCCCTTAATGCAACAAGAGCTGCTGTAGAAGAAGGCGTTATCTCAGGTGGTGGTTCTGCTTATATCCACGCTTCTAAGAAGGTTGCAGAACTTGCTGCTACACTCAGTGGTGATGAGAAGACAGGTGCAGAGATTATTCTTAAGGCACTTGAAGCTCCTTTATACCACATTGCTCACAATGCAGGTCTTGAAGGTGCAGTTATCATCAACAAAGTAAGAGAGTCAGAAGTAGGAACAGGTTACGATGCTCTTAATGATGAATACGTTAATATGATTGATGCTGGTATTCTTGACCCAGCTAAGGTTACAAGAAGTGCATTACAGAATGCTACAAGTGTAGCTTCAACACTCCTTACAACAGAGTCAGTTGTAGCTGATATCAAAGAAGACACACCAGCAATGCCAGCAGGAGCTGCCGGTATGGGCGGAATGATGTAATAAGTAATAATTTGCTATACATCAGCAAGTTGATAAAATAAATTTAACACTTACATTATATTAAAAAAGTCCCTTTGTTTATGTTTTATATTCATAAACAAGGGGGCTTTTTGTTGTGCAATATAAAAGGAATGTGTTATGCTATCAAGGTTATTAAGTGAATTGCAGCAGATTGAGCTGATTCATATATGTCAGGAGAGCTTGGTTTATGTTTTTTAGTAGAAGAAAGAATGATGATTTGTCAGAAAAGCTGGTTAAACTGGTTGTTCCGATAGCAATACAGCAGTTTATGTTGGCACTTGTAAGTGCCACAGATGCGGTTATGTTGGGATTTGTGGACCAGACCTCGTTGTCTGCAGCTTCACTTGCCGGACAGATACAGTTTGTGCTTAATCTGTTTATAGCAGGGATAACAGCAGGCTCAGGAATAATGATTTCACAGTACTGGGGAAAGAAGGACATAAAAGCTATTGAAAAGGTCATGCCGGTGGCTTTATATGCTAATCTGCTGTCAGGCGGCATATTCACTATTCTTGCGCTTCTCATACCTGAGGGACTTATAAGGATATTCACTAACGAACCGGAGCTTATTGCAAGCGGTACACTATATATCAGGGCGGTAGCCTTATCCTATGTGCTGTGTGCAGTATCGCAGGTATATCTGATTCTTCTTAAGAATACAGGAAGGGCGGCTCAAAGCTCTGTTATCAGCTCATCAGCAGTTGCTGTTAATATAGTCTGCAATGCTGTCCTTATATTTGGCTTGTTTGGTATGCCACGTCTTGGCATACGTGGAGCGGCTTATGCAACTGTAATATCGAGAGTGATAGAGCTTGTATGGGCATATATTGTAGTTAACAAAGACAGGATTGCCGCTTTGGAATGGAAAGGAATTATTCATACAGATAAAGCACTGACAAGAGATTTCTGGTATTACACAACACCTGTGCTATGTGCCTCCTTAGTGTGGGGCATTGCATTTGTATTATACTCAGTTATACTTGGACATATGGGAAGTGATGCTGTTGCAGCGAATTCCATAGCCAGTATAGTAAAGAGCATGGTGCAGTGCGTTATAAGGGGGGTTAGTGCCGGGGCAGGAATTATTATAGGTAATCTTCTAGGAGCAGGTAAGCTTGATAAAGCCAGGAAATATGGTGGAAGAATTACAAGACTGTCAATAGCCATTGGGATAATAACAGGTCTGCTTCTTATCGTTGTAGCTCCGGTTGTATCGCGTGCAGCCCCTATGTCAGATACAGCGAAGGGGTATCTTGGCTTTATGCTGATAGTCCTCGGCATTAATCTGATGGGGCAGTCGGTGAATACAACTGTTCTGGATGGGATATTCTGTGCCGGAGGTGATGCAAAGTTTGATATGAAGGGGAATATTGGTGCAATGTGGTGCTTTGCGGTTCCGCTTGGCTTTATAGCAGCATTTGTATTCAATGCACCAGTCTGGCTTGTATATATAATAATAAGCCTGGATGAGCTGGTAAAGCTCCCGGCAGTATATATACATTATAAGAAGTATATCTGGGTAAGAAATATTACAAGATAAAACATTAGTGAAAAATACCAGGGATAGTTGTTTCTATTTAAAAAAGTCAGTGGGTATGTTATAATACTTCCATATTGGATTTTAATTGTCACGCAGGAGGAATGGTGATGGCTGATATTGATGAGCTTAAAAAGAAACTTGAAGATGGATGGATAAAGGGTGAACCTTATGTATTTGTAAGTTATGCAAGTAAGGATAAAGAGAAGGTTTATGAATTTGTATATGAACTTAGAAAACGTGGAATTAATGTATATATAGATATAGAGCTTCAGGAGAATATTTCTAAGAACTGGTTACAGAATATTAAGGAGCGTTTATATGATGTTGATTGTGTTGCTATGATTTCATTTCTTAGTCTTAACTATTTCCGTAGTTATGCCTGCCTTATAGAACAGCTTGTAACACGTTCAGAGGATTTAAAGATGGAAAAAGGCAGGTATCTTGAGAATTTTTATATTGCATTGGATGATAATATGTCTACAATACAAAAAATGGAAGATGCAGTGTATGATAATACAGTTGCAAAAGAAAGTCAGAGTATGGCAATAAAGATGGTTCCAGAGGAAGTAAATGTCCTTAAAGATGTCATGGAAGATAATATTGCAGTAAAGAGCAAGTTAAAGAAAGATGTCAGGTCAACTATAGATAGTCTGAATACAGCACATAGAGTTGCGATAAGTATGCTTAGTTATATTTTTAAAGAATCAAGCTATAGTATTCAGAAATATGGAACAGCTGGTGATTGTGCACAGTTAATGTATAACAATTTTACTAATGACAAGAATGACAAAATTAATATTGATGTATTAGAAGAACTCAAAAAAAAGTACAACAATGCCTCATCATCTGCCACAACTACATCATCTACAGCAAGTCAGAGCAGTGCTTCTGCACCAGCCGTTAAGAATAATACTACAGAAGTTGACATTGAGAATAATAGAACTTCTGATAATATTCAGAGTACAGAGTATAGCAATGTGGCAAATAATAATGATACAAATAGCGATGAAATAAACAGCAATGATATTATTGATGATGAAAATAGCACATCAACAGACAGCGTTACTACAGATGATTTTGCCACATCTACAGACAACAACAATATAACTGATAACACCAGAACAAGACAGGCTACAAGTACAGGTGATATCAGATTTACGCTTTATGGCAAGGAGTATGAGCTTAATCAGTCAGATATGATGCTTACATTTTTTGCACACGTTCTTAATAAACATCAGGATATTGTGGACGAACTTCCTTCGTATAATGGGATGAACTGCGTATCTGATGTTGATTACAGTCTTCCAGAGAATCGTAAGGCAGATATGCCTACATATTTCAGAAGTTGTGAATTCTTTGAATTCGCTAATGGAAGCCATATATGCGTTGGAACATCATATTCAGTAGTAGACAAGTTAAAGAAAATGGCACTTCTGCTTAATATATGTGGTGAAAGCCCAGAGATATTCAGCTCAGAACAGGTTGAACTTCCAGCGGTAAAGGTCAGAGGTGGTTCTTCTGCTGGCGGCAAGGGAAGTGGAGCACTTGTGAAATTCAGCGTATATGGTAATGAATACGCGCAGAACCAGACAGATATGCTTGGAACAATATGCAGTTCTGTTATAGCTAAGCACCCAGACAAGTTAGAGGAAGCAGCAGATGCTTTATTATGTATTGATGTTAAAGATTATACAGATGTTGCTAAAGAAGACAGACCAGTATATTTCTCATTAATGAACAGATATGAAGTAAATGGTACAGCTTATAGTGTTGGTGGAAGCTTCGGAATGAAAGAAAAGCTTAAAATGATTGCTAAATTACTTATAATGTGCGACGAAAGCAAGGATATAATTGATATAGAAGACTATGAGATACCAGATGTAAAGGTTAAGGCGGCTGCAGGCACTAAGAAGAAAATTAATTACTTTGATTAATTGGAAGTATTACAAGATAGGAGTAGTTTTATGTTTGATGTAGCAGTAGAACAGATAGTAAAGGTAAAACCGCCTAAGACAGCAGTTGTTTATAAGGCATTGCTTATAATAGGTTGTATTGTGGCGGCTACAACCATACCACAGACAAGAACATTTGGAATAATTGTGCTTGCATTATTTGCGGTGATGACATTTTTGGTATTCCAGTATTATAATGCAGAGCTTGAGTATTCGATAGTGGATGATACGCTTACGATTGATAGGATTATGGCAAAATCAGCAAGAAAAAGATGTGGTGTGTATACACTTTCAAGAGCAAAGCTTGTGGCAAGAGCTGATTCGCAGGATGCACTCCGTATGAACCATATGGACGTTAAGACTTATGATTATTCAGTTGGTGCAAGCAACCACGATTCGGTTGTCATATATGCTTATAATGAACATAACGAACTGGTCAGGGTATTTGTATATCCTGATGAACGTATTCTTCACAGCATACAAAATGTTGTTGAAAAAGATGTGTTTAAAGTTATTGACTTTTAAAAAATGCTCTGATACAATTCTAATATTATAAACAAAAGGAATATGATAGAACGTTTATCAGATTTCTCCACACAGAAATGTCCGAATTAAGTATTCGGATTTTTTTGTACCAAGAATTGCGTTATTATGCGCATATAACTTAATTATTTTATTCACAGGAAAGCGAGGACAAAGGAAAATGGGTACAATTATTGGTGAGGGCATTACATTTGACGATGTGTTATTAGTTCCACAGTATTCAGAAGTAACACCTAATATGATCGATTTAACAACTAATCTTACAAAGAATATTAAGCTTAATATTCCTTTGATGAGTGCAGGTATGGACACAGTTACTGAACATAGAATGGCAATCGCTATGGCAAGACAGGGTGGTATAGGTATTATCCACAAGAATATGTCAGTTGAGCAGCAGGCAGAGGAAGTTGATAAGGTAAAAAGATCAGAGAATGGAGTAATTACAGATCCATTTTTCTTACATCCAGATAATACATTACAGGAAGCTAACGAACTTATGGGTAAGTTCAGAATTTCTGGTGTTCCTATCACAGATGATGATAGAAAGCTTGTTGGTATTATTACTAACAGAGATCTTAAATTTGAAGAAGATTTCTCAAGACCAATTAAGGAATGTATGACAAGCGAGAATCTTGTAACAGCTCCAGTTGGAATTACTCTTGAAGAAGCTAAGAAGATCCTTGGCAAGGCAAGAAAAGAAAAGCTTCCAATCGTTGATGATGAATTCAAGTTAAGAGGGCTTATTACAATAAAGGATATTGAGAAGTCTATTAAGTATCCTGCATCTGCACATGATTCACAGGGAAGACTTCTTGCAGGTGCTGCAGTTGGTATTACAGCCAATGTTATGGATAGAGTTCAGGCTCTTGTTGATGCAAGTGTTGACTGTATTGTAATTGATTCAGCACATGGTCACTCTAAGAATATTATTACAACATTAAAGAATATCAAGTCAGCATTCCCTGATTTACAGGTAATCGCTGGTAACATTGCTACAGGTGCAGCTGCTAAGGCACTTTGCGAAGCTGGTGTAGATGCAGTTAAGGTTGGTATAGGACCTGGTTCTATCTGTACAACAAGAGTTGTTGCTGGTATTGGTGTACCTCAGGTAACAGCAGTTATGGATGCTTATGCAGAAGCTAAGAAGTTCGGTATTCCAGTTATCGCTGATGGTGGTATCAAGTTCTCAGGTGATATTGTTAAGGCTATTGCTGCCGGTGGTAGTGTATGTATGCTCGGAAGTCTTCTTGCAGGCTGTGATGAAGCTCCTGGTTCATTTGAGTTATTCCAGGGCAGAAAGTATAAGGTTTATAGAGGTATGGGTTCTATTGCAGCTATGGAGAATGGAAGCAAGGACAGATACTTCCAGACAGGTGCTAAGAAGCTTGTTCCAGAAGGTGTTGAAGGACGTGTTGCATATAAGGGACTTGTTGAAGATACAATATTCCAGCTTATGGGAGGTCTTCGTTCAGGTATGGGTTATTGTGGAGCACCTACAATTCCATTGCTTCAGGAGACAGGTAAGTTTATTAAGATGTCATCTGCTGCATTAAGAGAGAGTCATCCACACGATATTCATATCACTAAGGAAGCCCCTAACTACTCAGTAGAGAACGCTTAATATAAAGCTGTTATTATAAACAGATTAGAATAATAGATATTTAATCAACCCCGGCATTAATTAATTTTAATGCTGGGGTTGTTTGTGCGTCAATTTTAGTGTATTATCTTTGGGATATTAAATGTGAAATATGCACAAGTTGTATATGATAAATGTGGCAAATTGAATAAACTGTCTAAACAATTAAACTGATAAGCATTTATAAGTGAAAATAAAATCCGATAATAAGTGTTTATAAGTGAAAATTGATGTTGCTAATATATGTTTTCTTGATGTATAATAATCTTACAGTAAAATTGTATGAATAATGTATTTATAGAAGGTTATGCACAAGGAGAAGAGGTATGCAGGATAAGATGATTAACAAGTATATTGCTAAGAATCATTCTGGATCTGTATTTACTGACAATGAATTGCAGGTTATCAAGGATGGTAATATAGATGATATGGTTACAACATTTCTTGATATGAATACAGAATATTATAATAAGCAGATGCAGAGTGTTTTAAAGGTATTTACACAGTTTATGAGCACTGAGATTGAACTTGAGAGAATAATATATCAGAAGGAATTTGATGGCAAATTTGTTGGCTGTCAGATTATGGACGGAGATATAGATGTATTCTTAGGGATAGCAGGTGAAGATGCTGACCTTCTTTGCGTTGCATCTACATTTTCCCAGGAAGATATGAATAAGTTTGATGCTGATGCTTATGATGCAATATGCGAGCTTATTAATATTATTAATGGTGCATATGCGACTAAGCTCAGTTATGAAGAGATAGAGGTGTCTTTACACCCACCAGTATTTTATCAGGATACACAGATTAAAGCGGATAATGGAATGTATGTAGTTACATTTAATATGAAAGGACATAGATTTAATCTGCTTATGGTTGCAGATGATAAAGTTAAGCTTAATGTATAAAAATATATGTACATAGTTAAGGCGTATTACAGAAGCTGAAGTTGTTAATAATCATCAGTCAATTATTTGTTAGTTGATGAATTGTTATAGATATATTGCATTTGCAGTTGATTACAGATACTAAATGCTTCTGCACAAGCCGGGTGGTTAATTATAGACATATGGAACGGAGGAATATTATGGCGAAGATTTTGATAGTAGATGATTCTAAGACTTCAAGAAAGTTCTTAAGAAATATGCTTGAACAGGCTGGACACGAGATTGTTGCAGAGGCTGTTAACGGAGCAGAAGGCGTTGAAAAGTTCAGAATATACAGACCGGATATAACAACTATGGACATTACAATGCCGGTTCTTGGCGGAATAGATGCAGTTAAGGATATTATAGAGATAGACCCTGATGCCAAGATTATTATGGTAACAGCGGCAGGACAGAAGGCTAATATGATAGAGGCTCTTAAGAAAGGAGCGGCTGATTTTATACAGAAGCCTTTTGATATGGACGTGATTGTTAATACAATTGAAAAGGTTATGGAAGAATAGATGTACAATTATAGATTACAACTTCAATATGATGGTGGGAGATATGACGGCTGGGTCAGAATGGGCAAGGACTCCAATTCTAACACTATAGAATGTAAGATTAAAGAGATAATTCAGAAGATGACAGGTGAAGATATTGATATATATGTTGGATGCAGAACAGAAAAAGGTGTTCATGCACTTAATCAGACAGCTAATTTCAAGCTTAATGATAAGTACCAGCCTGTAGAGGTTAAGAATTACCTTAACAGATATCTTCCAAGGGATATAGCTGTTAATCGCGTGGAATTAGTAGATGAAAGATTTCATAGCCAGCTTAATGCGAGGGAGAAGACATATGTATACAAGATAGATATGGCTAATGTAGCGAATGTATTTACAAGAAAGTATGCTTATCATACATTTGATATTCCGGATATTAAGGCTATGAAGCAGGCAGCTTTTTATATGATTGGAAAGCATGATTTTAAAGCATTTACTACTGCGAAGAAGAGCAAGTCTACAGTAAGGGATATCAAAGATGTAGAGATAACTACAGATGGAGACAGTTGTGAGATAAGAATAACAGCAGATGATTTCCTTCATAATATGGCAAGATATATGATTGGTATGCTTCTTGATGTAGGAAGCGGACTTAAGAAGGTGGAAGATGTAGAGAATATTATGGCTGGCAAGGATGTTGTTATGTCACTTCCAGCTGAGAGCTATGGACTTTTCCTTGAAAGTGTTTTATACTAAATAGATGATTTTATTAAAGAATCTCGGATTTCGGGATTCTTTTCTTGTTACTTTATAATAATATATTTTATGAAGCAGAATTTAACAGGAATGGAGAATATAATGAAGACCATAATTGAACTTATGACAGATGAATTTAAGAAAGCATTTGCAGAATGTGGATATTCAGAAGAATACGCAAGAATTACTATATCTAACAGACCTGACTTATGCGAATTCCAGTGCAATGGCGCGATGGCAGCAGCTAAGACTTATAAAAAAGCTCCATTTGTTATTGCAGATGAGATAGTTGCAAAGCTTACATCTAATGGTATGTTTGACACAATTGAAAGTGTTAAGCCAGGATTTATCAATATAAAGGTAAGTGCTGGATATCTTTCAGATTATCTTAATAAGATGTCAGAAGATGATAAGTACGGATATGAGAACAGCGAGGAAGCTAAGACTGTAATAGTGGATTATGGTGGAGCTAATGCAGCTAAGCCATTACATGTAGGACATTTAAGATCTGCTGTAATTGGTGAGAGTGTTAAGAGAATTAACAAATACGCAGGCAACAATACAATAGGTGATGTACACCTTGGAGACTGGGGACTTCAGATGGGTCTTATCATAGAGGAGTTAAGGGACAGAAAGCCTGAACTTCCATATTTTGATGAGGCGTATACAGGAGAGTATCCAAGTGAACCCCCATTTACGATATCAGAGCTTGAACAGATATATCCGGCGGCAAGTGCTAAGTCTAAGGAAGATGAAGAATTCGCTAAGAGAGCACACGAATCCACACTTAAGCTTCAGAGCGGGGACAGAGCATGCACAGCAATATGGAAGCATATTATGAATGTTTCCAAGAAGGATTTAAAGAAGAATTATGATAATCTTAATGTATCATTTGACTTATGGAAGGGTGAAAGTGATGCACAGCCATATATTAAAGATATGGTTGATAAGATGGTTGAAGATGGAATTGCCTATGAAAGCCAGGGAGCTACAGTAGTAGATATTGCAGAGCCAACAGATACTAAGGAACTTCCTCCTTGCATAGTAAGAAAGTCAGACGGTGCGGCACTTTATGCTACATCAGATCTTGCAACTATTGTTGAGAGAGAGAAGTTATATAAGCCGGATACATACATTTATCTCGCTGATAAAAGACAGGAGCTTCATTTTACTCAGGTATTCAGAACAGCTAAGAAGGCTGGAATTGTAAGACCAGATGCAGATATGAGATTTGTTGGTTTTGGTACTATGAATGGAAAGGATGGCAAGCCATTTAAGACACGTTCAGGTGGTGTTATGCGTCTTGAACATCTTATATCTGATATTAATGAAGTTATTCTTAATAAGATTAAAGAGAACCGTTCAATGACGGATGAAGAAGCTGATAATATATCTAAGATTGTGGGTCTTGCTGCACTTAAGTATGGTGATTTATCTAATCAGGCATCTAAAGATTATGTATTTGATGTAGATAGATTTGCTTCATTTGAAGGTAATACAGGTCCTTATATTTTGTATACAATAGTAAGAATAAAGTCTATTCTTGCAAAGTATAAGGAAACAGGCGTAAGTGTTGGTGATCTTACAATACTGCCTTCAAAAGAACAGTCAGAGAAGGCTTTATCACTTGCACTTATTAAGTTCTCAGATGTTATAGATGGAGCATACAAGGATAATGCACCTCACAAGATATGCCAGTATATATATGAGGTTTCTAACTCATTTAACGGATTTTATCATAACACAAAGATTCTTGCAGAAGAGGATAAGAAACAGCAGGAAAGCTATATTGCATTAATCACACTTACTAAAGAGATACTTGAAACTTGTATTGATTTATTAGGTATACAGTGTCCTGACAGAATGTAGAGATTGGAGATATTATATGAAGTTATTATCATTTGCAATTCCATGTTATAATTCAGCAGCATATATGGAAAAATGTATCAAATCATGCCTTGCAGGTGGTGACGATGTAGAGATAATAATTGTTGATGATGGTTCAACAAAAGATGATACATTAAAGATTGCCAAGGAATATGAAGCAAAATATCCTAACATAGTCAAGGCTGTACATCAGGAGAATGGTGGACATGGACAGGCTGTTAATACAGGTCTTGCCAATGCCACAGGGATGTTCTTTAAGGTTGTAGACAGCGATGACTGGGTTGATGTTAAAAGCTATAAGAAGATATTAACTAAGCTTAAGAGCTTTGTTGAGGAAGATGACCTACCAGATATGCTTATTGCGAATTATGTATATGAAAAGGTTGGTGCTAAGAGAAAGAAAGTCATTCACTATGAGAATGCACTTCCAGTTGACAGAATGTTTGGATGGGATGAGATGGGACACTTCAAGGTAGACCAGTATATTCTTATGCACTCAGTAATATACAGAACACAGCTTATAAAGGAATTTGGTCTGAAGCTTCCTGAGCATACATTTTATGTAGATAATATATTTGTATTTGAGCCATTGCCGGTTGTTCAGAAAATGTACTATATGAATGTTAATTTCTACAGATATTTTATTGGAAGGGAAGACCAGTCAGTTAATGAAACAGTTATGATTTCAAGAATTGACCAGCAGTTAAGAGTTACAAGACGTCTTATAGATTCATATCTTGGCAATAAGCCTGTCAATGAAAGATGCAGAAAGTATATGGTGACATATCTTAGAATTATGATGGAAGTATCATCAATATTCCTGATTATATCAGGCACAGATGAGAACCTGGTAAAGAAAAAGGAACTTTGGAAGTATGTTAAGGATTCAGATTCCAAGCTCTATAAAGAGTTAAGATACAGCATACTTGGCAATACAGTTAATCTTCCGGGCAAAGTCGGCAGAGGAATATCTAAGACTGGTTATAAAGTAATGAATAAGCTTATTGGATTTAATTAAAATGGCGTGTGCAGAAATGAGGGAATACTATGATATTAGATTTGTTTAAACTTGACGGAAAAGTAGCAGTTGTCACAGGTGCTAACACAGGTCTAGGACAGGGAATGGCAGTAGCTTTAGCTCAGGCAGGAGCTAAGGTTCTTGGCGTTGCAAGACGTTCTTGCGAAGATACTAAGAATAAGATAGAAGCAGATGGCGGCGTGTTCGCAGAGGTTATAGCTGACCTTTCAGATATGGCTTCAATAGATGTAGTTATGAAAGCAGCAATTGATACATATGGCAGAGTAGATATTCTTGTTAATAATGCGGGAATTATTAAAAGACAGGATGCAATTGAATTCACAGAGGAGAATTGGGATTCGGTAATTCAGGTTAATCAGAAAATGGTATTCTTCTTAAGTCAGGCATTTGCTAAGCAGCTTATGAAGCAGGGAGAAGGCGGAAAGATAATTAATGTATGCTCAATGCTTTCATATCAGGGTGGAATAAGAGTTCCGTCATACACAGCAAGCAAGAGTGCAATTATAGGCTTAACAAGAGCGTTAGCCAATGAATGGGCAAAGTATAACATTAATGTAAATGGAATTGCGCCAGGATATATGGCAACTAATAACACAGCACAGTTAAGAGATGATGCCGACAGAAGCGAAGCTATTCTTGACAGAATTCCAGCAGGCAGATGGGGCACACCACAAGATATGGAAGGTGCAGTAATATACCTTGCATCTAAAGCCTCAGACTACGTCAACGGCTTTACCCTGGCAGTAGACGGCGGCTGGTTGGCAAGATAAAACAAAAAATTATGAAATAGCTATTAAAAGAGCTTTCCAATTAAAGGAAAGCTCTTTTTTGATTATAGACTTAGACTTATATACCAAAATGGGACTTATAGGACAAAATGTGTTGATAAAAACCGCAACTAAAAAACAGGCAGACTTTAACGAAGTTTAGATGTTAAAGTCTGCCTGTTTCCTCATAATTAAACATATTTAATCCGTGTCGATATCTCCCTTTATTTGGTAAGCACATTTTTAAAATATTTTAACATAAACATTTTACGATAATTATTTAGTATTCGCATAATTTCGCTAATTACATTTTACATTCTGCCATACTCAGTTGTGTAGCTTTACTATATTGCAAGCTGGGTGCTTTTGCAGCCGTCGGCATTTAGCGGCTGTATTTTAGCCGCTTACGTGTCCGCTACGGCTACAAGCAGCGAGAGCGTGCCCAGCGGTAATATAGTAAAACTACACAACGTCCGTATGAGCCTAGTACACTATCCTGCACTTATTTCTATCTACATGCTCCATAATAAATCCGCCCACATTCTTCTTGATATTCTCAGGCATATCATTACTATTAAGCATTACAACCATTTGCTTCCCATTAAACAACATATAATATCCATATTTGAAATATACAGTTGTGAATTGTTCCCATTCGTAAGTATATATTAAATTATGGTCTGGGATATCAGCAAGTATCGCGTTATCCATTAATGTTATTGTGCAGGGAGCATCTTCTGATGAATCTCTGTGCTTCAAGTGGTAATTAACGCTTGATTTGAACTGGAATGCAAATATGTATATAGGATAGAACCAGCATATTGCATATATAATTAATAAAAATGTGTTGTATCTGCCAGAGGCAAGCATAATTATTGAGATAACGGCAGGAACCCACGAAAGTATAAGTTCGACAGGGTTTCTTAAAAATCTGTTCCAGAATACAATCTTTTTGTAATCATTGCCTGAAGCTTTCAAGGTAGTATTATATTTGTAAATATTATCCATAAATTCTCCTGTTCTTACATAGTAATGTGCTGCAATATTTTAATTAAGTGTTCTGCATACACCAGTTGGAAAACACTTGCAGAATGAGTTTATAAAATCTGCATAAAAACATAATATTCATAATATCACGCATAGTTTAATAAAACAATTAAAAATTGAATTTCATTTCGTATGTAATTTAAAAAATATATAAAAACAGTTCCCAAACTGGTATAAATATTATATAATTAGTCTATGTAAAACATTCTGGAGGCAGGAGTTTTGGGAGAGACTAATAAGAAGTTTGAAGTGTTGTCAGAGTTGATAGAAAGCCTTGAGTCAAGAGATACATTTCAGCATACAGTAGAACTAATATTACATAAGACTATAGCATACATTAATGCTGATTGTATTGCATTGCTTCAGAAGGGTTCAGATGATGAATGGACAGTAATTGCATCTGAGGGTGAATGTATAGATGAAGCTAAGAAATGCGATGTTATGGCACTGAATGGTGAGAACAGCATAAGCGTTCCTATTAGGATTAATGACATAGATGCTATGCATTTTGTCATATATGATAAGAACAATATAAAGCTATGGTCCGATAATGAGGACAATATGCATTTTATATATGATGTTACAGGTATTATTCAGAGTATTGCCCAGATGAGAGTAACTAATAATTCACTGCTCTCATCATATGAAGTCTTAAAGGATATTCTTAATAACATAGGTTCAGGTATTATTGTATGTGATACTGCTACAGGCAATATTCTGTTTGAGAATAAGGTGGCGGCTGAGTCGAAGGAGATTAAAGATACAATAAAAGAATGTATGCAGGATATTCTTGTACCGACAGAAGAAGATGTAGAGAAGACACTTGAAGAATATATTAATAATGCTGAGGGCAATAATATTGATGGATATTATGATTTTTCTGATTATACAAGAGAATACATAAGACCTGTGGAGAAGTATAATGCTGAGTCAGGTCTGTGGTTTGAAGTAAGATTTACCAAGCTTATATGGATAGATGCAAGTGAGGTGATTGTATGTACAGCTTCTGATATAACACAGAAGAAAAAGAATCAGCAGAAGATTGAATTTCAGGCACATAACGATTTCCTTACCGGTCTTTATAATCGTATGAAGTGTGAGTCAGACTTAAAGACTATAATTAACGAAGCTGTAAGAGATGGTGTTAAGGGGGCGGTTTTGTTTATCGACCTTGATGATTTCAAGCACATTAATGATGGTCTTGGACACCAGTATGGAGATATTCTTTTACAGCAGATTGCGGCAGGACTTCAGAGTATAGTAGGTCTTAGAGGCAGATGTTACAGAATGGGTGGTGACGAATTTGTTGCCATAGTAATGCCTGATATGTTCCTTGAATTAGAGAGAATTGCCAATAAGGTTAAAGAGATATTTAACAAACCGTGGTATCTTATGGAGACAGAATATTTCTGTACTATGAGTATGGGTATTGCGGTATTTCCAGATGACAGCAAAGATGTACACGAGATTATCAGAATGGCTGATATAGCAATGTATGAGTCTAAGAAGAATGGTAAGAATGGATATTCTTTTTATGATGTGTGCAACAAACAGAATTCTGTAAGACGCCTTGATATTGAAAATAATATGCGGCAGGCTGTTGCGACAGGAATTGATGAATTCGTTGTATTCTACCAGCCTGTAGTTGATATTAACACAGAGGAATGTGCATCGTGCGAAGCACTGGTAAGATGGGACAGTAAGTCGCTTGGATTTATGGGTCCGGGTGATTTTATTCCGCTTGCTGAATATCTTGGACTTATAACTTCAATTGGTGATTATGTTCTTGAGGAAGCCTGCAGACAGTGCAGATACTGGAATGAACATGGTATGCCGGATTTCCATATCAATGTTAATCTGTCGGTTGTCCAGCTTCTTCAGAAAGATATAGTAGATACAGTAGCTAAAGTGCTTAAGAAGACAGGAGTTAATCCTAGGAATATCGTGCTGGAGATTACAGAGAGCTTTGCTATTAATGATATGGACAGGGTTCTTAATATAATTAATGGCATAAGGGAATTAGGACCAAAGATAGCTCTTGATGATTTCGGTACAGGATATTCATCACTTAACTACATTAAACAGCTTCCTTTTGATATTATTAAAGTTGACAAGACATTTATTGATGATATAACGGAAGATGAGTATGCACAGGCATTCATTAAGCTTATAGTTGAATTGTCTGCTACTATAGGAACTAAGATAGTTGTAGAAGGTGTTGAGGATAAGAGCCAGTTGGATATATTAAGAGAGCTGGGTGTTGACTTCATACAGGGATACTATTATGGTAAACCTGAACCTGCTTACGAGTTTGAAAGATTAAATTTTAAGGGGAGGATTAATATATGAGAATGTTGATTAAGAACGGAAGAGTTATTGACCCTGCAAGTAACACTGATGACATTAGGGATATTCTTGTTGAAGATGGGGTTATAGCAGAAGTGGCAAAGGATATTGACAAGGCAGCAGATACAGTTATTGATGCTAAGGGCTGTATGGTTATGCCAGGACTTGTGGATTTACATGTACATTTCAGAGAACCAGGCTTTGAACATAAGGAAACAATAAGAACTGGTGCAAGAGCTGCGGCAAGAGGTGGATTTACAACAGTGTGTCCAATGCCTAATACTAAGCCTGCAATTGACAGCGTTGAGATGGTTGAATACATAAAGAATAAGTCAGAAGAAGTAACAGATATTAATATTCTTCCTATAGCAGCTATGACAGCAGGTCAGGACGGAGAGTATATAACTGATTATGAGAGGCTTTATGAGGAAGGAGCTGTAGCAGTAAGCGAGGATGGGAAGTCTGTTATGAATGCTAGAGTAGCAAGACAGGCTATGAGGCTTGCGGCAGAAGTAGGAATACCGGTATTTGCACATTGTGAAGATAAGGATCTTGCAGCAAGGGGAGTTATGAATGCCGGCAATAAAGCAAGAGAACTTGGATTTTACGGAATTATGAATTCTGTAGAAGATATTATGGTGGCAAGAGATTTACTCCTTGCTAAGAATACGGGTGCCAAGCTTCATATATGCCATGTTTCAACAGAGGACAGCGTAAGAATGATAGCGGCAGCCAAGAAAGAAGGTCTTGATGTTACAGCAGAGGTAACGCCACACCATTTAACACTTACAGAAGATGATATTAATGAAGATGATGCTAACTACAAGGTTAATCCGCCATTAAGAACTAATAAGGATAAAGATATGCTTATTAAGGGCCTTAAGGACGGAACAATAGACATAATTGCAACAGACCACGCACCACATCATCTTACAGAGAAAGACAGAGGTTTTGTAGAAGCACCATTTGGAATATCAGGTCTTGAAACAGCTGTTGCTATTATAATGACAGATCTTGTTAAGAAAAATGTTATTACACCTCTTGAGATGGCAGATAAGATGAGTTATACACCTGCTAAGATTATCGGTATAGACAAGGGAACACTTCTTGTTGGCAAGACTGCTGATATTACTATAATTGATCCGGATGCAGAGTATGTTATAGACAGTAAGACATTTGCTTCAAGAGGCAAGAACACTCCATTTAACGGCAAGAAGGTAAGTGGTGAGATTAAGTATACAATAGCTGGTGGTAAGATTGTATATTCTAATATCAACGGAACAGAAGTTATTATTGATAAAGATGTTCCAAAGTTGTAATATAAGATAGATTAATTGATATGTAAGGAGAATATAGATGATTAACAAATTAGTTGACAAAATCGTTAAGACAAATGCACCTGTAGTTGTAGGCTTAGATCCTATGATGAAGTATATTCCAGAGCATGTTCAAAAGGAAGCTTTTGAGCAGTATGGAGAAACTCTTGAAGGTGCGGCAGAAGCTATCTGGCAGTATAATAAGGCAATCATTGATAATATATATGATATTGTACCAGCAGTTAAGCCACAGATTGCTATGTATGAGCAGTTCGGTATTGAAGGACTTAAGGTGTTTAAGAAGACTGTTGATTATTGTCACGAGAAGGATATGGTTGTAATCGGTGATGTTAAGAGAGGCGATATAGGTTCAACATCTGAGGCTTATGCAGTAGCACATCTTGGAAAGGTTAAAGTTGGTTCTAAGCTTTTAACACCATTTGATGAAGATTTTGCAACAGTTAATCCATATCTTGGTTCTGACGGAATTAATCCATTTATTAAGGTATGCAATGAGGAAGACAAAGGTATATTTATCCTTGTAAAGACTTCTAATCCTTCAAGTGGAGAATTTCAGGATCAGCTTATAGACGGCAAGCCATTATATGAGCATGTAGGTGCTAAGGTTAATGAATGGGGAAGCCAGTGTATGGGCGATACTTATAGTAATGTAGGTGCGGTAGTTGGTGCTACATATCCAGAGATGGGTAAGGTATTAAGAAAGGTTATGCCAAAGGCTTATATCCTTGTTCCTGGTTACGGGGCACAGGGTGGCAAGGCTGAAGACCTTACAGCATTCTTTAACCCAGACGGACTTGGCGCGATAGTTAATAGTTCAAGAGGAATTATAGCTGCATATGCTAAAGATGAGTATGCTAAGTTTGGAGCTAAGAATTTCGGTGAAGCTTCAAGACAGGCAGCTCTTGATATGATTGCAGATATTAATGGAGCACTTGGAAAGTAAATAATTATTATAATAAGCGGCAGTACCACTCAGCAACAGACTGGTAATGCCGCTTTTATAAAGAATGGAGATAATATTGAGAACTTTAATTAAGAATGGACATATAATAGATCCGGCAAGACATATGTCATATAAGGCAGATATTCTTGTGGAAAATGGAATAATAAGCGGTATAATACAGGTAAAAGCATTTGATGTGCCTGTATCCGACATAGCTGTAGATGAAGTAATTGATGCAGAAGGTCTTGTGGTAGCACCGGGTCTTATAGATACACACGTTCATTTCAGGGATCCAGGTTTTACTTATAAAGAAGATATTAATACAGGAGCTGCGGCAGCTGCGGCAGGAGGTTTTACAACAGTTCTTTGTATGGCTAATACTAATCCTATAGTAGATAATAAAGAAACGCTGCAGTATGTAATAGATAAGGGAAGAACTACGCCGATAAATGTATATTCAGCTGCGGCAGTATCTAAAGGCTTTAAGGGAGAAGAACTTACTGACTTTACGGAACTTAAGAATGGCGGGGCACTTGTATTTACAGATGATGGTATTCCACTTAAGAGTGAAATGCTTGTAAAGGAAGCTATGCAGAAAGCTAAAGAGCTGGATATGCCGTTAAGTTTTCACGAGGAAAATCCTGCATATATAGAACAACAGGGAATTAATAAAGGCGTTGTATCAGACAAGCTTAATATAGGTGGAGCACCAGCCTGCTCAGAGTATATGATGGTAGCACGGGATTGTATGCTTGCACTTGAAACCAAGGCAACAATATGTATACAGCACATAAGCTCAGCGGTATCAGTAGAGCTTGTAAGGACAGCTAAGAAGCTGGGAGCAGATGTACATGCAGAGTCTACTCCACAGCATTTTTCGCTTACAGAAGACATTGTGCTTGAGAAAGGCACACTTGCAAGAGTTAATCCACCAATAAGAACAGAAGCTGACAGGCTTGCTGTAATTGAAGGCCTTAAGGACGGAACAATAGACATAATTGCAACAGATCACGCACCACATAGCAAGGATGAGAAAGCTAAGGAGTTCAAGGCAGCACCGAGCGGAATGATAGGGCTTGAAACATCACTTGCACTTGGAATTACTAATCTTGTAAAGAAAGGCTATTTAACACTTGAGGAACTGCTCACTAAGATGACAGTTAATCCAGCAAAGCTTTACAAAATGGACAAAGGCTGTATTGAGGCTGGAAAGATAGCTGATTTGGTTATATTTAATCCAGATGAGGAGTGGGAGGTTACAGAGAATTTCGTATCGAAAGCTAGTAATTCACCATTTATCGGACAGAAGCTTTATGGTAAAATAAAATATACTATATGCAATGGAAATGTTGTATACAAGGATTTGAAATAATTAATTAAGAATGGAGAATACATATGTCATACAGAGAAAATGCATTAATAATTAAGACTTCGTGTTTAGCCGAAGGCATATATGAAATGTGGTTAAAGACAGATAAGATGGCAGGAGAGGCTGTACCGGGACAGTTCATATCGGTATATTCTAACGATGGAGCAAGACTTCTTCCAAGACCAATAAGCATATGCAGAATAGATAAAGATAATTTAAGGATTGTATACAGGGTTGCTGGAAAGGGGACAGAGGAGTTCTCTAAGATGAAGGAGGGGGAATATGTTAATATTCAAGGACCTCTTGGCAATGGATATGATATTAAGTCTATTATGGAATATGTAAAGAATGTCACAGGAAATGATTGTGCTGACACAGAGTTAAAGGCAATTCTTTTTGGTGGTGGAATTGGTGTTCCTCCAATGCTTGAGCTTGCTAAGCAGCTCGAATGTAAGAAGCAGGCTGTACTTGGTTACAGAAACTCACAGATGTTTTTAAAAGATGAATTTGAGCAGTTTGCTGATGTATATGTTGCAACAGAGGACGGAAGTGCTGGAACTAAAGGTAATGTATTAGATGCAGTAAGAGAGAATAACTTAACAGCAGATGTAATATTTGCCTGCGGCCCTACACCAATGTTAAGAGCAATAAAGGAATATGCGGTAAGCAATAATATCGCCTGTTTCGTATCCTTAGAGGAAAAAATGGCTTGCGGAATAGGAGCGTGCCTTGCCTGCGTATGTCAGTCAACAGATATTGATGACCATTCAAAGGTTAAGAATAAGAGAGTATGTAAAGAAGGCCCTGTATTCAATGTTAAGGAGGTAGAGTTATAATGGCTAATAGAGTAAATCCAATTAATCCGGCAGACGTTAATATGAAAGTAAATATTGCGGGAGTTGAATTTAATAATCCTGTTACTGTTGCCTCAGGAACATTTGGTTCAGGTATGGAATATTGTGAATATGTAGACCTTAATAAATTAGGTGCGGTCACAACTAAGGGTGTGGCAAATGTACCTTGGCCGGGCAATCCAACACCTAGAATAGCAGAGACTTACGGTGGAATGATTAATGCAATCGGACTTCAAAATCCGGGGCTTGATACATTTGTAAAGAGAGATATTCCATTTCTTAAGCAGTATGATACTAAGATAATAGTAAATGTGTGTGGAAAGACAGAAGAAGATTACGTTGATGCTGTGGAAAAGTTAGGCGAACAGCCAGTTGATATGCTTGAGATTAACATATCCTGCCCTAATGTAAAAGAGGGTGGTATTGCTTTCGGACAGGTTCCAGCTTCAGCAGAGCGTATTACAAAGGCGGTAAAAAAGGTTGCCAGGCAGCCTGTAATTATGAAGTTAAGCCCTAATGTGACAGATATTACAGAGATGGCTAAAGCTGTTGAGGCAGGTGGTGCTGATGCTGTATCCCTTATTAATACATTAACAGGAATGAAGATTGATATTAATAGAAGAACATTTGCTGTTGCCAATAAGACAGGCGGTCTTTCAGGTCCAGCTATAAAGCCTGTTGCAGTAAGAATGGTATATCAGGTTGCCAATGCTGTAGCACTTCCTATTATTGGAATGGGCGGAATTGCCAATGCAGATGATGCACTTGAGTTTATTATGGCAGGTGCAACGATGGTATCAGTTGGTACAGCTAATTTTAATGACCCTCTTACAACAATTAAGGTTGTGGACGGAATAAGAGATTATTGTGCTAAAAATGGAGTAGCAGACATTAACGAGCTTATTGGCTGCGTTAAGTAAAATTATAATTTAACAAAGACTTTACATAGATTTCTCGTAGCAGTGGTATTGCATTTTACATACCACTGCTATTCTTTTATCTGTCGATAAGACATAGACCTTTAAAAGAAAAGTGAGGAAAAAATTTATGAGAAAGATGAATTTTAAGAAAAGCGCAGCTGTAATTCTTAGTACAGTATGTATGGTAACAGCACTTGTTGGCTGTGGAAGCAGCAGTGCAGATAATGGAGCAGATGCAGACTCTAACCTTAGCGGAAGCATAACAGCAGCAGGTTCATCAGCATTAAAGCCACTTGTTGATGATGCGGCAGACCTTTTTAATGAAAAATATCCAGATGTTAACATAACAATCGATGCAGGTGGTTCTGGTGAAGGACTTAAGCAGGTATCAGAGGAAACAGTTAACATTGGTAACTCTGATGTGGAGGCAGCAGAAAAGCTTGATGCAGCTAAGGCAGCAGAACTTGTAGACCATAAGGTATGTGTAGTAACAATGGCACCTATCGTAAACAAGGACGTAACAGCAGGTGGTGTTAAGAACCTTACAAAGGCACAGCTTACAGATATTTTTACAGGAAAGATTACTAACTGGAAAGAAGTTGGTGGTGCTGATGAAGCAATCGTGCTTATCACTCGTCCAGAATCTTCTGGTACAAGAGCAACATTTAAGAAATACGCATTAGATGGTGCAAGCGAAGCTTCTAACAAGTCAATGGAAACAGATGACTCAGGCGTACTTTTACAGAATGTTAAGACAACAAAGGGTGCTATCGGATATGTAGCTTTATCTTACCTTGTAAGCAACCCAGGCGTTGATACAGTATCAATTGATGGTGTTGAACCAACACTTGAGAATACATATGCTGGCAAATACCCAGTATGGACATACGAGCATATGTACACAAAGGGCAACGCAGATGAAGTATCCCAGAAGTTCCTCGACTACATCACATCAGATGAATACGGCAAGAAAATGGAATCATTAGGCTACGGCGTATCATCAAAGATGACAGTAAAAGAACACTAAAAAATAGTTGTTAAAACCCCCTTAATTAAAAAGTAAGATAAAATCTTACAAATCATCAGCAACCAAAATTAACATTAAAAGATTGAAAGAAAATCAATCAAAAATTATAAGACTACAATTAAATCAAGATAAAAAATAAATGTTAGAAAAATTGATAGTCATAAAAAATATAGGATTTAGGCGAGCAGTATCCTGCCCGCCTAAACGCATAGAAATTAATAACATATAAAATGAAAATGTAAAAAAGAAATAACAAAGAGCAAATAACGAAGAATAAATAACAAAGAGTAAAGAAGATACATAAAGCTGATAAACAATTCAACGCAGATTAATCGCAACCCAGTTGTGTGGAGTGTTATATTGCAAGCTGGGTACTGTTGAAACCGTCGGCACTTAGTGGCTGTCCTTTAGCCGCTTAGTACCGCTACGGTTTCAAGTAGCGGGAGCGTGCCCAGCGGTAATATAACACTCCGCATAACGTCCGTAGCTATTAATCCCAACCGTTGAACATATAACAGCCACATTTTATATGTTAAGAATGGAGAAAGTATGAATATTAAAAGAGGTATGTTTACCAAAGAGTACCTGTGGCGTACAATCGTCACCCTATGTGGTCTTTTCGTTATAGTGCTTACTCTTGGAATAGGTGGATTTCTTGTATACAAGGGTTCAGGAACATTCTTGAAATTCAATCATTCAATCGGTGAGTTCCTGTTTTCACCTGACTGGGCACCTATAGACAATATGGAAGGCGGCGGTTCAGTAGGTACACTTATATTTATAGTAGGTTCATTAAGCACCTGTGGTCTTGCACTGCTTATTGCAACACCATTTGCACTTGGTTCAGCTATATTTATGACAGAGATTTCACCTAAATTTGGTGAAAAATTTTACCGCCCTGTAATCCAGATATTTGCAGGAATTCCTTCAGTAGTATATGGCTGGGTCGGACTTACCGTGCTTGTGCCATTTATAAGAGATATGTTTCACAGACAGGTAGGACATTCAATATTAGCGGCAGGTATTGTGCTTGCAATAATGATATTCCCTACAATAACAAGTGTGTCAGCAGATGCAATCAGATCAGTTCCTAAGGACTACAGAATGGGAGCTTATGGAATGGGCTCAACACGCTGGCAGACAATATATAAGATAGTGCTTCCAGCTTCAGCTTCTGGAATATTCTCAGGTATAATACTTGGTCTTGCAAGAGCATTTGGAGAGGCATTAGCAGTTGCAATGGTAATAGGACAGACAACAGCACTTCCAGACAGCATATTCTCAACAACCAAATCACTTACAACAGAGATAACAGCCCAGATGGGAAATGCGATGGAAGGCGGAGAAACTAAGACAGCGTTGTGGACACTTGCATTGCTTTTGTTCCTTATATCACTTTTGTTCATATTTTTAATACATTTTCTGTCTGCTAAGCAGTCAGAAGAATCTGGAAATAAAAAGAAGGGTGCAAAGACTAATTAAAATCACCTGTTAAAGTTAATAAAGGGTGAAAATGAATATTTGTGCGCAGAAGCGTGCACAGAAATGGAGATTATATGAATAGGATAAAACGTGCCAAGGCACAGGATAGAGTAATTACAGTTATATTTTACTGTATAGCCGTATTCTTCTTTGTACTTCTTGCTGCATTTGCCGGATATGTAATTATTAAGGGCTTTGCGGGTGCAAAACTTTCAATGTTCGGCTTTACAAGGCGTGGTGCTATAGGCAACCAGCTTTTTAATACGATATATCTTGTATTCTTGTCATTGCTTATAACAGTACCAATTGGAACATTTGCTGGAATATATCTTGCAAAATATGCCAAGGGAGGACTTATTACAAAGTTCATAAGAATATGTATAGAGACACTTTCGTCACTTCCATCTATTGTTGTTGGTTTATTTGGCTACCTCATCTTTCTTGTAATTATAGGACTGGATAAAAGCCTTATGGCTGGAGCATTGTCCGTATCAATCATAACACTGCCACTTATAACAACAACAACAGAGGATGCCATAAAAGGACTCCCTAAGGGATATTTTGAAGCGGGTATGGGACTTGGTTCAACACGCTGGCAGGCAATATTCCACATATTACTGCCAGCCTGCCTTCCAAGAATTATGACAGGTGTAATACTTGCAGCAGGACGAGGCTTTGGTGAAGCGGCAGTTCTTTTGTATACAACAGGTTCAGGAACTAACATAAGATGGGGCAACTGGAATCTTGCATCATCAACCTGTCCACTTAACCCATTTCGTTCAGCAGAGACATTATCATTGCAGATATGGGATTTACAGGTTAATGGACAAAATCAGGACCTGGCTAACCTTGCATCAGCAGTACTTCTTATACTTGTGCTTGCATTCAGCATAGGAGCTAACGTGTTAAGTAATAAGATAAATAAGAAGAACTCTGGTGAGAAAGCGTAGAAATGAGGATAAGTATGAGTAATATAGATATGAATAAGAATTCTGAAAATGGAAGCAGTAATTATACAGGTGATGATAAATTTGTAATCAAAAATCTTAATCTTCATTATGGGGATTTTCACGCATTAAAAAATATTAATATGAATATTCCTAAAAATCAGATTACAGCATTTATCGGACCATCTGGATGTGGTAAATCTACATTTTTAAAGACACTTAACAGAATGAATGACTTAATTGAGGGTGTTAAGATTGATGGTGAAGTATACCTTGACGGAGCCAATATATTTACAGAGATGGACGACATAACATTAAGACACAGGGTTGGAATGGTATTCCAGCAGCCTAATCCATTTCCTAAAAGCATATATGACAATATAGCTTACGGACCAAGGTTATTTGGAGTGCACAAGAAAGCAGAACTTGATATTATAGTAGAAAAAGCTTTAAAACAGGCTGCTATATGGGACGAGGTGAAGGACAGACTTAAAAAGTCAGCTCTTGGACTTTCAGGTGGACAGCAGCAGAGATTATGTATTGCAAGAACTCTTGCAGTTGAACCTGAGGTTATTCTTATGGATGAGCCGACATCAGCCCTTGACCCAATATCAACTTCAAGAATTGAAGACCTTGCGATTGAGTTAAAGAATGATTATACAATAATAATGGTAACACACAATATGCAGCAGGCGACAAGAATATCAGATAATACAGCCTTCTTCTTGTTAGGAGAGATGATTGAATACGACAAGACAGAGCAGTTATTCTCTATGCCTAAGAACAAGAAGACAGAAGATTATATTACAGGACGTTTTGGCTGATAATTACATATTTTAGTACCTTGTTATTAAAATATTTAAGAAGTATAATAAAGTTAATTAGTTGTAATGTGATTAATTAATATAGATATATAAATGCGAGGTATTTATTATATGGAATACGTTAAATTCGATATGCACTGTCATACAGCCGAAGGTTCAGTAGATGCCAAGGTTGGGATAGATGATTATATCAAGGTACTTAAGAGCAAAGGTTTTAAAGGAATGGTTGTAACAGACCATGACTCATATGGTGGATATGATGCGTATCTTTCATATGGTAAGAAATATGATGATTTCGTGGTATTAAGAGGCATAGAATATGATAGTCTGGAGTTCGGACATTTTATAGTTATTCTTCCACAGGATACACCTAAAGAGGTGTATGAGCTTATGAGATATAAGGGCCTTACTTTAGATAAGCTTATATATATTGTCCATTGTTGTGATGGAATATTAGGACCTGCACATCCTTATGGAGAACCATTTATGAGCTTTGCATCTACTATGTACTGGAATCAGTCAAAGCAGATTGCACATATGGTTCATTTTGATTTCGTAGAAGGTTATAATGCCTGCGAGAGTGATAAAAGCAATAAGTATGCAAGAAAGTTCGCCAAGGGGTGCAGGGTAGCACTTACAGGCGGAAGTGATGCCCATAACAGTAATTGTGTTGGTATGGGATATACACTTATTCCAGATACAATAAAGACAGAGGACGACCTTATAAAATATTATAAAGATGGCAATCATCCTAAGGTTGGTGGAACAAGATATATATATACAACCAAGGACAAGATAGGAAAGCTTAACAAAGTGCTTGTATATTCTTTTTATATGTATAACAAGATTGGAGCGATGTTTAAGTATCCTAAGAGAGCGAAAGCGTTCAGAAGTGCGTTAAGGGCATTAAACAGACGTTTTATAATATATAGAAAAAGATAATCTGTAATGACCAGAGAATTCATCATATTAACTTAATAGAACCTGTCAGCAATATTGAAATAATTGAGTGTTAGACCGTGTGCCAATAGAAGCACAGGAAAAGAGGTTAATATGAGAAATAGATTTGACAGACAGTTAGTACAACTTAATAATGAATTAATCGAAATGGGTGGCATGATTGAGAAGGCTATATCTGATACAGTAAAGGCACTTGTTAATCAGGATATTGAACTTGCTTCAAATGTAATAGAATATGACGAGGAGATTGATCATCAGGAACGTGAGATTGAACAGTTATGTCTTAAGTTATTATTACAGCAGCAGCCGGTTGCAAAGGATTTACGACTTATATCAGCAGCATTAAAGATGATTACAGATATGGAAAGAATAGGGGATCATGCAACTGATATTTCAGAGATTACAATAGAACTTTCTAAAGAATCATATATTAAGAAGCTTGACCATATACAGCAGATGGCTAAAGAAACTATGGTAATGCTAGTCCAGAGTGTTGAAGCATTTGTTAACAAGGATATGGATAAGGCAAGGACGGTTATCGTACACGATGATGTTGTTGATGATTTATTCAACAAGGTAAAGGCTGAGCTTATAGCTATGATTCACGAAGATGTTAATGCAGGTGAGCAGGCATCAGATCTGCTGATGGCTGCTAAATATTTTGAGAGAATAGGGGATCATGCGACTAACATATCAGAATGGGTTATATTCTCTATAACAGGTCAGCACCCAGATGATAAATAATAATCAATAATTGTTATTTAACATTAATTTTACATTTTACATTGAATTTACATAAGGTTCATATAAGCTTCATATAACTGTTTTACACTCCAAAATGTAAACAAAAAGTAAAGTCTATAAGAAATTTTGGAGGAAAAATGGATATATTTGGTGTATTAGCATTACTTGGAGGATTGGCGATATTCCTCTATGGAATGGATTTATTAGGTGAAGGCTTAACGGGAGCATCAGGAGGAAAGTTAGAGAATATACTTGAAAAGCTTACTTCTAACCCGATAAAGGCTGTTCTTTTAGGAGCTGGTGTTACAGCAGTTATACAGTCATCATCAGCGACGACCGTTATGGTTGTAGGTTTTGTTAATTCAGGTATTATGAAGTTAAGACAGGCAATTGGCATTATAATGGGTGCTAACATAGGTACTACCATAACTTCATGGATATTAAGCCTTACTGGTATTGAGAGTGATAATTTATTTATAAGAATGTTGAAGCCAACATCATTTTCACCAATCCTTGCAGTTATTGGTGTTGTGATGCTTGTATTCCTAAAGAAAGACAAATTTAAAAATCCAGCTAAGATATTTATTGGATTTGCACTTCTTATGTATGGTATGGAAGCTATGAGTTCATCTGTAGAGCCGCTTGCCGAAGTCCCACAGTTTCAGGCTTTATTAACAACATTTAAAAACCCAATACTTGGTATGATTGCAGGACTTGTATTTACAGCAATAATACAGAGTTCATCAGCTTCAGTTGGTATATTACAGGCATTATGTTCTACAGGAATATTAAGCTATGCAACTGTTCTTCCTATAATAATGGGACAGAATATCGGTACTTGTGCAACAGCTATGTTATCAAGTATTGGTGCAAGCAAGAATGGTAAAAGAGCAGCTATAGTTCATCTGTACTTTAATGTTATAGGTACAGTTGTATTTATGACGGTGTTCTATACAGTTAATATGTTTGTACATTTTTCATTTCTGAATGATACAGCTAATGAGATGGGAATTGCGGTAATACATACAACCTTTAATATTATTACAACTGCACTTCTTCTTCCGTTAAGAAATGTGCTTGAGAAGCTCGCATATATGACTATAAGGGTTGATGATGAGGAAAAGGCACTTATGGAAAGACAGAGTGTTAATGAATTTGCACTTTTAGATGACAGATTTCTTGAGTCACCAAGCCTTGCAGTTGAACATTGTAAGACAGTTATAGGCAATATGGCTGATATATCAAGGGAGTCATTATTTACAGCACTTGGACTTATCGGTAATTATGATGAGAATAAGGCATTGTATGTTGGTGAGCTTGAGAGCAGGGTTGATAAATATGAAGATGAGCTTGGTACATATATTATGAAGATAAGTACCAAGATGCTTAATAAAGATGACTCAGAGACACTTAATATGATGCTTCACAGCATAGGCGATTTTGAAAGAATATCAGACCACGCCTGTAATCTGTGCGACTCTGCAAGAGAATTGCATAATAAGCAGATGGAATTCTCACCTAAAGCTAAGACGGAGTTAGATATATTATGTTCGGCAGTAAGAGAGGTTGTAGATATATCCTTTGATTCCTTTAAGACTAATAATATTAAAGAAGCAGATAAAGTTGAACCATTAGAAGAACTTATTGATACATTAACAGTTGAGCTTAAAGCTAGACATATAAGAAGATTAAGAGAAGGAAAATGTACTATTGAACTGGGATTTGCACATTCAGATATTCTTAATAATCTTGAGAGAGTGTCAGACCATTGTTCTAATATAGCAGTAGATGTTATCCAGTCAGATAAGGAAAATTTTGATACACACGAATATCTTGATGCAATGAAGAACAGGGATAACCAGCAGTTTGCAAGAGAATATAAAGAATACAAGGAAAAATACAGACTTCCAGAAACTAGAAAATTTGTGTAAAGCGTAGATATCAGCGGATACATTTTGTATAATCTTTTAAAGATAAAATGTATTAATATGCTGAAATCTGTCGCAGAAATCGAGGATATTATGGCATATGTATATGTTGTTGAAGATGATAAAAATATAAGCGAGATTGAAAGCTTTGCTTTAAAGAATGCAGGACATACAGTTGTTGAGTGTGCAAGCGGCAAAGAATTCCATAAGCTTATGAGAGACAGAATACCAGATATGATACTTCTTGATGTTATGCTTCCAGATGAAGATGGATTAGAGATATTAAGAAAGATAAGACAGACTCCAGAGACAAGAAGAGTTCCTGTTATAATGGTTACAGCTAAGACAACAGAGCTTGATAAAGTTAAAGGACTTGACCTTGGAGCTGATGATTATATAACCAAACCATTTGGAATTATGGAATTAATATCAAGAGTTAAAGCACTTCTTAGAAGGACAGGAAGTTCTGATGAAGAGAAGCTTATAGGAATTGGAAGTCTTTTTATTGATGATGAAAAACGAGTTGCATATGTCGATGATAAACCTGTTGAGCTTACTTATAAAGAGTATGAATTATTAAAATATCTTGCACTTAACCGTGGAATTGTCTTGACAAGGGATAATATAATGGACAGAATATGGAGTACAGATTACGAGGGCGAGTCAAGAACTCTTGATGTTCATATCAAGACATTAAGACATAAGCTTGGTACGGCTGGTAATTATATAAAGACTGTCCGTAATGTAGGATATTTTATGGATGATGAGGCCAGATAATGAAAAAAAGAATTAATCTTTTGTATATGATAATGGCACTTGTTACTATTGTGGCATCTGTATCTATAGCGTGTACTGTGTTCTACAATGTACTAAAGCATGAAGTGCTTGAAGATATGCACAATTACATAGATGTGTTTATTGGTGCAGATGCCTGGGGAATGGTAACAGACCCTGACAATATAGTTGAACAGAAGGTAATTGATAATTACGATGGAAATCTTAGAATAACATTTATTAATTCACAGGGTTATGCGGTAGTCGATACACTTGTTGATATTGATAAAATGGAAAATCATAACGAACGTCCTGAGGTTGTTGCGGCTAGACGGAATGGTTATGGATGTGACATAAGAAGGTCCGTAACACTTAATAAGAATTCTTATTATTATGCAGTTGCACTTGATAATGGATATGTGCTAAGAGTTTCAAGGGAAGTAAGCAGTATGACGAGTATTATGACAAGTATGCTCCCTGTTATAATTGTGTTATGTGTAATTCTCTTTATAATCTGTATGATAAGTTCACATTTTCTTACAAAAAGCATTGTTGAGCCGATTGAGTATCTTGCCAATAATATGGATGCTTCGGAGTCGGTTAAAGTATATAAGGAGCTTGTTCCATTTGTCACAACTATTAAAAGGCAGCACGAGGATATTATGCGCAATGCCAATATGAGGCAGGAATTCACGGCAAATGTTTCGCACGAATTAAAGACACCGCTGACATCAATATCAGGCTATTCTGAGCTTATTGAAAGTGGTATGGCGGCAGGTGATGATGCCAAGAGATTTGCAGGTGAAATACATAAAAGCTCACAAAGACTTCTCTCGCTTATCAATGATATTATAAGGATATCAGAGCTTGATGCCATATCGACAGAAGAAATATTCGAGACAGTTAATCTGTATGAAACAGCCAGGTCAACGGTGCAGATGCTTGAGATAAGTGCACAGAAGCACAGCATTATTATTGATGTTACAGGAAGTGATGTTAATATTACTGCTGATAAGCAGATGCTTGAGGAGCTTATATATAACCTGTGTGATAATGCGATACGTTACAATAATCCGGGTGGAAAGGTTAAGGTATCTGTGTATACACGACAGAATAATGGTGTGACTGAAAATGTTCTTGAAGTAGCGGATAACGGTATAGGAATACCTAAGGAACATCAGGACAGGATATTTGAAAGATTTTACAGAGTTGATAAGAGCAGGTCAAAATCTACTGGTGGTACAGGACTTGGGCTTGCGATTGTAAAGCATATAGTAGCCAAACACCATAATGCACATATAGAGCTTGAAAGTGAATTAGGAAAGGGAACTACTATAAGAGTTGTATTTGCTGATAATATGACAGTATAGGCAGTATACTGATTTGATATTAGTAGGTATCAAAGTCGGGGCTTTTGACCCCGGCATCATTATATAATTAAATATACAAATATTGTAGTTAAAGTATGTAAATATTGCAGTTAAATATGTAAATAAAGGTTGACGTTCGCTTATTAATTGATTATCTTATACGAGGTAAGTTAGTTAAGAAATGGAGCGTCAATTTTTATGAGTAAATTATTAGCAGATAAAAAGAAATTATTTGATATTGATAAGGATAATCTGATGTTTCACAATAAAGCACTGTTTGCACTTCTTATACCAATAGTTGTCGAACAGCTGCTTAACTCATTTATGGGTATGGTGGATACTATGATGGTAAGTAACCTTGGAAGCCAGGCAATATCGGGTGTATCGCTTGTTGACTCGGTTAATAACCTTATCGTACAGTTATTTTCTGCTATGGCTACAGGTGCGGCAATTATATGTTCACATTATATAGGAATGAAAGACCGTGAGGGTGCTAATAAGGCGGCAAGACAGGTTGTGCTTACAGTTGCCACAATAGCAGTTGTCATAACAATAGCAGGACTTATATTAAGAAGACCTCTTTTAAGTTTTATATTTGGTAAGGTAGAACCTGAGGTTATGAGCAATGCAGTAACATACTTTCTGTATACAGCGTTAAGTTATCCATTTCTTGCGTTGTTTAGTGCAGGCTCAGCGATATTCAGATCGTGTGGTAATTCAAGATATCCTATGATGGTATCAGTAATCTCTAACGTAATAAATGTATGTGGAAATGCACTTCTTATGTTCGTATTTAATATGGGAGTTGCAGGTGCAGCTATATCAACACTTGTATCAAGAGTGTTCTGTATGGTTGTTATATTTATTGCATTATCCAAGCCAAAGATAGATATAGTAGTATCAGAATATCATAAGATAAGACCTGATTATAAGCTTATAGGCTCGATACTTGCGATAGGTGTTCCGTCAGGAATTGAGAACAGTATGTTCCAGTTCGGTAAGCTTGCAATCCAGTCAACAGTATCAACTATGGGAACAGCGGCTATTGCGGCACAGGCTATGACTAATATATTAGAAAATGTTAATGGTGTCTTTGGAATAGGTGTTGGTATATGCCTTATGACTGTTGTAGGACAGTGTCTTGGAGCAGGAAGAAAAGAAGAAGCCAAGTATTACATAGTCAAATTGTGCGGAATAGCAGAGATAGGAATTATTGTATCTTGTATTATCGTGTATGCACTTGTACGTCCTATAACGGTTCTTGGTGGAATGGAGACAGACAGTGCAAGAATGTGTATAGAGATGGTTGGTGCGATAACAATATATAAGCCAATTGCGTGGGTATTCTCATTCGTTCCAGCATACGGAATGAGAGCGGCAGGAGATGTAAAGTTCTCAATGATAACATCAATGACAACTATGTGGTGTTGCAGGGTTGCATTGTGTATTGGTCTTGTTAAGGTATTCAATATGGGACCAATGGCAGTGTGGTATGGTATGTTCGCAGACTGGACAGTAAGAGGAATAGTCTTTGTAAGCAGATACTTTAGCGGTAAGTGGATTAAGAAGGTTATATAGTATATAGCATATGGAATGGGCATTTAATACAATGATAAAATTGTTAAAAGATTAAATGGTAAATTAATAAAGATAAACGGTTAAAAAATGGAGATTTTATTATATTAACGGTTGAAATTATATATAATACCGGTTGACAAATGGAAATTCACCTCCTATACTTTAATTAAAGTAACTTATAGACATTAGACCTATTATACGGAGGTGCTGTATATGACTATTCAGGAGATGAAGGATAAGAAGAAAGAGAAAGGGTACACTTATGCGCAGATGGCAGAGTTATCGGGAGTACCATTAGGAACAATACAGAAGATATTTTCTGGTGAAACAGAAAGTCCACGCTATGATACGCTTCTGGCACTTGAACAGATTTTTACAGAGCAATCTGTAGTGTGCGAGGCTGCTGCTTCTTATAAGACTGACAGGAATGGAAGTTATACGCTTGATGATTATTATGCCTTACCAGAGGATCAGAGAGTTGAGTTAATTGATGGATATTTCTATACAATGCTGTCGCCTACATTTGGACATCAGTCAATTGCAGGAGAAATACACCGTCAGATTGCTAATTATATTATGGAGCATAACGGAAGCTGCCGTCCATTTATTGCACCGGTAGATGTACAGCTTGACTGCGATAATAAGACAATGGTTGAGCCAGATGTTGGCATAATATGTGACACTTCCAAGATTAAGAGATTTGGAATATATGGAGCACCGGATTTTGTTCTTGAAGTAATATCTCCATCTACTAAGAAAAGGGACTATGCCCTTAAGCTGTCAAAGTATATGGAAGCTGGTGTCCGTGAATATTGGATAGTGGATTTCGTGCAGGCGAAGATACTTGTATATTATTTTGAAGGTGACAACTATCCTGTTATATATGGATTTGACAAGCCGGTTCCAGTGAATATCTATGGTAGTGACCTTGCTATAGACTTTTCTAATATTGCTAAGTGGCTTGAGGAAGGGATGGAATAAGAATACATTATTCATAATTATTAAATAAATATAAACGACTTGACCGGTAGTTACTACCGAGTGCTATGCTTATAACATAGTTAATTAACAAAGAACATATTTAGTATTGTAATAATATGGAGGATGACGTAAGATGATGTACAATTCGCAGTTAGAAACTTTTATATGTGTAGTTGAGTCGGGAAGCTTTAGCAAGGCGGCGGAAAAGCTTTTTATATCTTCACCAGCGGTTATAAAGCAGATTAATTCTTTAGAGGCAAGCCTTGGTCTGCAATTATTTAATCGTACTCATAGAGGGCTGGTTATGACAGAGGCAGGAAAGTCAATATATAATGATGCCAGGTATGTGATTGATTATTGCAGGGAATCAGTGAAGAGGGCTAAGGATGCTATGCAGATATCAGATGATGTTATAAGGGTTGGAATATCACCAGTTACACCTCCGCAGATATTTGTTGAATTATGGCCAGAGATACAAAGATTATATCCAGATATGAAGTTTCAGTTAGTTCCATTTGAGAATACAACGGAGAATGCAAGAGAGATACTGGGTAATCTTGGAAAGAATATAGATGTTGTGGCAGGAATATTTGATGAGGCTTTGTTAAAGCTGCGTGGGTGTGATGGAATAAAGATATCAATGGAACCTTTTTGTGTGGGTGTTTCGTTTCATCACAGACTAGCCAGAAAGAATATAATTAATCTTGAGGATATGGAAGGAGAGAACCTTATGCTTATGTATAAGGGGTGGAGTACTTATAACGATAAGCTCCGTTCTGATTTGATAAAGAATTATCCAGGGATTAATATAACAGATATAGAGCTTTATAATGTTGATGCATTTAACAGATGTGAGAATAATAATGGGTTATTGCTTACAATAAAAAGCTGGGAAAGCGTACATCCATTAATAAAGATAATACCAGTGGACTGGGATTATAAGATACTATATGGGTTATTATATTCTAAAGAGCCATCTGACAAAGTAAAAAGGCTTATTAAAGCTGTAGAAAAGTTAAGCAATAACCAATAGGTTAATACTGAATAACTAATCGGGACTTCTTAAATGAAGTCCCTTTTTTTATAATACAATCAAGAAGTATTAAAAGTGAGGTGAAGTATGAGTACAGGATTAAGAATTACACAGGTAGTGTTACTGCTTATAGGTGTTATGACACTGTATGGATGTGGAAGTGCTGATAATACAGATAATAATAATAATAATATGGCAGAGCAGAATTTAAGCAGTACAAATAACATCAGTAATCAGGAAGACAATATAAGAAAGAATGAATATAGTGGAGATAATATGCAGTCAGATAAAGATAGTAATAATAAATATACAAAGAATACAAGAGTAATAGATGTTATTAATGATGAAGCATTTGGTAATTATGGAAGATTAATATTTCCTGTTGATATGAGAATAAGCAATGATTTGACATTGGAAAATATAAGTCCAATACTTCCCTGGTATAGTGAGATTAATACAGACAAAACTGTAGAGATTGTTAATTATTTAAGAAATGAAGCTGAGAGCGGCAGACAGATATTTTATGATATATATAGTGATAGTGAGAAAGCCGATGATCCAGAGAAACAAAATACAGGAATATTTTTCTTTAAAGGTAATGATAATGCCAAAAGTGCTGTAGTCAATGCTGGTGGTGGTTTTGTATATGTTGCAGGAATACACGATAGTTTTCCGCACGCATTGGAATTATCTAAAAAGGGTTATAATGCATTTGCATTAATATACAGACCAGGAGCACAGACAGCGTGTGAAGATCTTGCAAGAGCAATAGCATTTCTGTACGAGCACTCAGCTGAACTTAACATAGATATGACAGATTATTCACTCTGGGGTGGTTCAGCAGGAGCAAGAATGGCGGCGTGGCTTGGTTCATATGGAACATCAACTTTTGGTGAAAAGACATATCCAAAGCCAGCATCAGTTATTATGCAGTATACAGGACTTTCACAGGTGCAGGGAAATGAACCTCCTACATATGCGTGTGTTGGTACAAGTGATGGAATAGCTTCGTATAGAAGTATGGAAAGATACATTAATCAGATAAAACGTAACGGAACTAATGCAGAGATTGAAGTGTTTAATGGTTTGTCACACGGTTTTGGTTTAGGACAGGGAACGGTGGCAGAAGGCTGGATTAATAATGCAGTAAGTTTCTGGGAAAGTAATATGAAAGGAATAATAAAATGAACAGAAAACTAATGGCAAAAATATTAATAGACATATGTCTTACAGTAAGCCTGTTATTGCTTATGCCGTATAGTCTTATAGGAGAGACAGCCCACGAGTGGATTGGAATGGCAATGCTTGTGCTGTTTATAGTTCACCATATATTAAACAGAAAATGGATAGGTGCATTGGCAAAAGGCAGATATACTATTTTCAGAATATATCAGACATTACTTGTGATAGCTATGCTGATACTAATGCTGGGGTCAATGATAAGCGGAATACTTCTGTCTAATCATATATTTAAAGCTGTAACAATTGCTGGTACTACGATAGCAGCAAGACAGGTGCATATGTTCTGCGCATATTGGGGATTTGTCGTAATGTCACTTCATCTTGGACTGCATTGGAATATGGTTGTTGGTATGGTGTCTGGATTGTTCAAGGATAGATATGTATATAGAAGATGGCTTTCAAGAATAATAGTACTGATAGCTGGCATTTATGGAATATATGCTTTTAATAAGCGACAGATAGGTGCATATCTTTTGATGAAAGTACATTTTGTATTTTATGATTATACAGAAAATGTAATGTTTTTTATATTAGATTATGTTGCTGTTATGGCATTAATAGCAATGATTAGCTATTACTTCAGCAAACTGATAAAAAAGACAAATTACAGAAAATAATATAAAAAGCTGGTAAAAAAATAATATTAAATAGTGTGGTAGAAAAGGAGAATTAAAATGAAAATTTTATTTATTAACGGAAGTCCTAACAAGGAAGGTAATACAAAGAAGCTTGCAGATGCATTATTATCAGGAAAAGAGTATGAAACAATAAATCTTACAGATTTAAAGATATACAGCTATGGTCAGAATTATGAAGACGATGAACTTGGTGTTGTAATTGATAAGATGAAGAAAGCAGATACAATTGTCATTGGTTCACCACTTTACTGGCATAATATATGTGGTTCAGTAAGAAATGTGCTTGATAGATTTTATGGTCTTGTAAGTGAAAGTGAATTACAGGGAAGAGATATGTATTTTCTATTTCAGGGAGCAGCACCGGAAAAATGGATGCTGGAAGCTGGTGAGTATACTATGAAGCAATTTGCAGGACTTTATGGAATGAATTATAAAGGAATGGCAACTGATAGGACAGAAGCTATAAAGTTTGGAAAAAATATCTAACAGTGCTTGTACATAACGGCATTGAGGCAAGAGTGCCAGTGAGACTTAATGTGTAATACAGGAGAAAATGTATGAATAGAAAAATGCTATATATGATTGTTTCAATTACACTTATGATAAGTCTGTCAGCCTGTGGCAGTGTTAATAATAAACCAGTGTCAGTTTGGCAGACAACTGGAATAAATAATTCGGTGAATTCAGGCACTAATGAGGATAATACAACTAATACTGGTTCTGATGTAATATCAGATGAAGATAATTCTATTAATAAAGCTGATAATTATAATGTAGAAAATGGAACAAAAGAATATAGAGGTTTTGTTCTTGATAATGTATTACATTCAGCAACAGAAGGTGATATTCATTATAATGTATACATACCAGATGATTATGATGGAAGTGAAAGTTATGCGCTGTTTATGACACTTCCGGGTTATCAAGGTCTGTATTTCTAAGGTGTTGGAGAAAATGTAAGGACAGAAGAATTTGGATTTGCTGCAAGAGATTATACTCCTAAGATGATTATAGTTGCACCGCAGCTTAATGACTGTGGTGACACTTCGGCAAGACAGACAATAGCGCTTACAGAATATTTTCTTGATGCTTATAATATTGATAAGTCGAGAGTATATGCTGAAGGGTACTCTGGAGGCGGAGAGACTATGTCACGGGTTATGGGTATGCAGCCGGAGCTATATACAGCCTATCTTCAATGCAGTTCACAGTGGGACGGAGCGTATGATAAGGTTGTTAATAGCAGGACACCAGTATATTTTGTTATAGGTGAGAAAGATGAATATTATGGTTCAGAACCATCACGTAAGGCTTACAATGAACTTCACAGCTTATATAGGCAGCAGGGTTTAAGTGATAGTGATATAGATAAACTGTTAGTGCTGGATATTAAACCGACATCGTATTTTACAAGTAAAGGAATTACTAATCAGCACGGATATGGCGGTTCATTATTTGTAAGGGACGAGAGTATTATGAACTGGTTATTTGCAAAGGTTAGATAAATAATGGTTAAGTTTAAAAGGTTTTAAATACAATTTTGAAAATAGTTTTAAAAATAGCCTTAAAAATAGTTATAACCTAATGGTTATAACTGCAAAACTAATAGAGACTTCTTATATAAGAGATATGTATTATAATAAAGATGTAAAGAGAGCAGATGACTGCATAATAAAAAGGTACTGATTATGTCAGTACGATGTCAGTATGTATATGTTTTATGGTTATGTAGTCATCTGCACAATAGTCATTACAGGGAGTTGTAAATATATATAACAATTCTAAAATATAGTTTGTTAAATAGGAGGATAAGGTAATGGAATATGTAACATTAAGCAATGGAGTAAAAATGCCAATATTAGGTTATGGCGTATATCAGGTAACTAAGGATGAATGTGAAAGATGTGTTCTTGATGCTCTTAAAGTTGGATACAGAGCAATTGATACAGCACAGAGTTATTTCAACGAGGAAGAGGTTGGTAATGCAATTGAAAAATCAGGAGTACCAAGAGAAGAAATTTTCCTCACAACAAAGGTATGGATTGAGCATTATGGATATGAAGAAGCTAAGAAGTCAGTTCTTGAGTCTATGAAAAAGTTAAAGACAAATTATCTTGATTTAGTACTTCTTCACCAGCCATTTTCAGATGCCTATGGTGCATACCGTGCCCTTGAAGATTTATATGATGAAGGCAAGATAAGAGCAATAGGTATATCTAACTTCTATGTTGACAGAATGGTTGATTTTGCATCATTTAACAGAATTAAGCCAATGATTAATCAGGTAGAAACACATATTTTTAACCAGCAGAAGGAATTGAAAGAATGGGCTGATAAATATGGAATTCAGTTAGAGGCTTGGGCACCATTTGGAGAAGGAAGAGGAGGTACTTTCGATAATCCAGTCATTGATGAGATTGCTAAGAAATATGGAAAAACTCCAGCACAGGTTATGCTTCGCTGGCATATTCAAAGAGGTATTGTGGTTATTCCAAAATCAACTCATATTGAAAGAATGGAAGAGAATTTCAATGTATTTGACTTCACACTTTCTGATGAAGATATGAATACTATTGCAGGACTTGATAAGGCAGAAAGTTCATTCTTCTCACATCAGGATCCTAAGATGGTTGAGTGGTTTGTAAATATTGTCGAAGAAAGAAAAAATAATAACGACAGTTCAAAGGAAAAGAAGAACTGGTAAATTATACAATAATCAGAGCAGTATTAATAATGTTATTAAAGAATAAATAAAGAAGGGAAAGGTATATATGAAATTAAGAAAAATAATATGTATTATGGCAGCTTGTGTGTTATCACTTGGTATGCTTGCAGGTTGTGGAAGTACATCATCCAATAGTACCAGCAATACAACAAGCAAAACAGATAGTACAGTTAAGGCAACACAAAGTTCTACTACTTCAGGGAGCAGTATATCGGCAGATACTAAAGTAGCTGATACCACAACAGAGGCATCAGGCAGCAAAACTCTTGTAGTATTTTATTCAGCAACAGGAAGTACAAGAAATGTAGCGCAGGAAATAGCTAAGGAAATAGGTGCGGATACATTTGAAATAACACCAGTTCAGGCATACACGAATGACGACCTTAACTGGCAGAATAATAACAGCAGAGTTTCTAAGGAACATAATAATGAGAGCCTCAGGGATGTAGCACTTACTAAGATTACACCAGATAACTGGGCTTCTTATGATACAGTATTAATAGGTTACCCTAAACTGGTGTAACAAGATAGCCTGTATATAGAGTGTATACAGTTGATGTGGAATAGAATATAGGTACTGTATGCATAGATAATGAAAAAATATGTGTATGTAGTAGGGGAATATTGAATGGTTAATATAGATAGTAAAAATAATATAGATGGAAAGAAAAAGAACTGGTTTATATCCGATAAGAATATAGACTAGTTCTTTTTTAAGAGATTATTATATACACACAGGGAGTAGGTGAATGTCGAATTACAGCAGCCCGTCAAAGAATGCATTGATATCTGTATGAAAGATCTTTGCCAGAGCGACTAACTCAGACACTTTGATGTTCATGCGGTTTGTTTCCAGTTTGGCATAAGTGCTTTTAGATATGACAATACCCATGAGATTCAATTTTGCAATGACCTGGTCTTGCGTTAGATTATTTTTGTATCTGAGAGATTGAATATTTTTACCGATATCCATATCTGGTCTGATTTTCTGCATAATACGTTCTCCTTAAAAAATGAAAGTTTCGTTATTTGGAAACATATATATTGATTCTAATGAGTTAAAATTTTATAATGTTTCGTAATAAAGAATTATTTCTGAAAGGGGACAATCTATGAGCGAAAGTGAGAAAGAAAAAAAGATTTTCTTGAGTTACTGTGGCAGCAGGGATCAGGAATTATTGACGGGCAGAAAAAAGATGACATTGGGGGATATGGAGAGGTTTTCATTTCTAACAGAATTCTTTGGCTTGGAAAGTTATGGATTAAATTTATGGAAAGAGTTTGGCGATGATGTGGAAGAACCATTGGATGCACTGATCAAGTTATTAGATGAATGGGAATACGAAAACGATACGTGGATCGATGATGATGGAAGATTAGAAAGATGGCTGGTTGAATTTCAAAAGCATGCGCCAACGAAAGAGAAAAGAGAGAAGCTCCGAAAAATGATTGATTTAAAATATAAGAAGAGAGGATTACCATATCCAACAGAGGCAGACTTCGATTAAGGGGTCTGCTTTTCTTTCGCTATTTTTGAAGGAGGTGATGCAGGTGGAGGTAAGTATCCATGAACTTTTAGCGGCAGCAAGGGAGGCGGTGAAATCAGATTATATCAAAGGCGAAAGCATTTTATGTGAAACCAGATATCATCCGGATACCCATTACATGGTAGAAATAGAGATGTTAAAAACAGATAACACGCTGGGGGAAAAAGGAGCTTATATCCGGAAATTTTTGACGGAAGATGAGTATTCCTCCATGCTACAAAAGCAGGAAGAACATCTCATAAAAATAAAAAGACAGGCCATTGTTCAAAAAGGAACATTGCGATATATCCCTCTCCCGGACAGGCTGGACAGCCGCCGGAAGAGGGATATTTTTTAACCGGCTGGGAAAGAACAGGGAGTGTTCCTCAAGCAGCAGCGGTATGAGAACTCCAGAGTTTCCGCAGGTTTTTGGGTGTGGAAACTTAGAAAAGTGTTCAAAACAGGCACTTTTGCAACGATTCGTTGCAGCAGAAAAAGGGTTCTTGGCTTTATGCCAGACAAAAAAATGAAAGAAGGGTGTGATTGTGATGATAGTAGGAATTGATCATGGGTATTATGCGATCAAGACAAAACATGTGTCTTTTCCAAGTGGCATTATCGAGTATGATTATGAGCCGTATACGATGCAGAATGTTCTGCAGTATCGGGGAAAGTATTATGTCTGCGGTACAGGGAGACAGACGCTGGTAAAAAATAAAACGTCCAATGATAATTATTATCTGCTGACGTTGGCTGCGATTGCGGAAGAAATCAAGCATCGGAAAGCGGAACGAAAGACAGAGGCAATTCTGGCTGTCGGACTTCCGCTTTCAAGTTTTGGAAGAGAGAAACAGGGATTCAGGGAGTATCTGTTGCGGAAAGAGCAGCCAGTGCGATTTTTATATGAAAGTGAATTATATGAGATAACAATAAAAGATGTGAAACTGTTCCCACAGGGATACTCTGCGCTTGCTCTGCATCCAGAGTATCTGAAAAATGAACCGTCTGTTCTGCTTGTTGATATTGGTGGCTGGACCGTTGACCTTATGAGGCTGGACAATGCTGTTCCGAATGCAGCAACGTGCAGGAGTCTGGAGCTTGGAGTGATTCGATGTATTGATGAGACAGCAGAACAGGTGCGTAGAAATACCGGATTGTCTGTAACAGAAACTCAAATTGAGCGTGTGCTTCGGGGGGAATCTTGCAGTATGGCAGAAGAAGCCAGACGGATCATACAGGAAAACGGACGGAAATATATAGAAAGAATACTGTCTGCGGTGACAGAATCCGGGTTTGATCTCCGTGCAGTACCAACCGTATTTATGGGTGGAGGCTCCGCAATTTTAAAACGCCACGTGACCGCACAGGACGCGATTTGCCGCCCCGTTTTTATAGAGGACGTCCATGCCAACGCAACAGGGTATGAACGGATTGTAGAGCAGATGTGGGCGAGATGACACGCCCTGTGTATTCGTTCCGCCCGAACCTGAAAAATCCAGAACACCAGAGGGCATGGGAGAAATTTCAAAGTGTTCCAGAAGGGCAGAAAAGCCAGTATCTGGTTCAGGCAATTCTGGAAAAAGAAAATCGAAAATGGCTGGAAGAAGTCATTCAAAAGACGATAAAAGAAAGTGTTCGGGAATTGGAGATATGTGGCACTACGGAACAATTGAAAACGAAACCATCATCGGAAGAAATACCAGATCAGATGCTGGATTTTTTATCTCAAATGGAAAATTTGTAAAGGGGGTGAGGCCTATGATTGCACGATGCATACATTGTTGGAACTGCTAGGGGTAAGGCATAAAATGCATCGCTAGCTTTGGTGGGTATTGTGAATAGCTTTCCATGCATCTTTGGAGTATGTTGTGTGTAGCGAAACGGAAAGGAGAAACGCTATGACAGAGATGAAGAACATATGCGGAAAGATCCCGAAGGACTTACACGAAAAAGTAAGAGAAGAGATTGAACTGACAGAAAGCAGCACACAGAAATTTATACAGCAGGTCATCGAAGAACATTTTGAAAGACTTGCAGGAAAAGGAGAAATGAGCATGGGAACAGCAAGAACAATCGCAGTACAGGTATCAGAGGAATTATTCCAGAGATTAAAAACAGTCATCGCAAAAAAAGGCATGAAACAGAAAGACTTCTTAATTCAGATCATCGAAGAGGCACTGGAAAAGGCAGAGACCGAATGGCAGAACAAAGACAGCATGGAAGAAGCTGAACCTGCAACCGGAGAATCTGGAACAGAAGAGACTCAACCGGACGAGGAAACCGAACCGGAAGAAGAAAACAAAGCAGAAGAACCAACAGAATGGTAACAAACAGATACAGAGAAATCAACAGGCGGTATGAGAAAAATCATGCCGCCTGTTTTTATCAGCAAAGGAGGTTGATAACCGCAACCATTCAATTTTTTGATCTCTTTAGCGGAATCGGCGGATTCCGAGAAGGCTTAAGACGTGCAGGGGGATTTACCTGTGTCGGACACTGCGAGGTGGATACTTATGCGGATAAGAACTACCGATTGCTGTTTGACACAGAAGGGGAGTGGTATTGTAGTGATGCACGAACAATTGAACCAGAACGAATGCCGGATTTTGATCTGCTCTGTGCAGGATTTCCTTGCCAGTCATTCTCTATCGCCGGAAAGCGAGAAGGATTTGCAGATGCAAGAGGAACCCTCTTTTTCGAGATTGCCCGGCTTCTTAAAGCTAAAAGACCCCAGTATTTTATCCTTGAAAATGTTCCCGGTCTGCTTTCGCATGACAAGGGGCGGACATTTTGCACCATCCTCAGTACGCTTTCGCAACTGGGGTACCATGTCGAATGGAAAGTGCTTAACAGCAAGGATTTCGGAGTCCCCCAAGCAAGGAAACGGGTGTATATTGTCGGATATCTTGATTTCAGATGTGCCGGAAAAATATTACCTGAACCAGAAACAAATGGAGCAGCTCTTGTTCAAATCCGGGCAGGAAGTCAGGGAAAAAGAGTCTACAGTCCCAAAGGACTAAGCTGTACCCTGACATCACAGGCAGGTGGAATGGGCGGCAAGACAGGATTATATGATGTAGGGGTTCCAATCAAAGAGAATACAAAACTCGGCTACAAACTTGCAAGAGAAGGGGACAGCATCGATCTGGGCTATGCGAATCTCAACAGCCGGAGAGGAAGAGTCGGACATCAGATCGCACACACCCTGACTACAGGTGTTCAACAGGGAACACTTCATTTTGTAGATTTGTCTCCACCACCATTGGTAACAGAACATTGTAGATGCCTGAATACCAGACAATCAGGAATTCATAATCACAAAGGAGAATGTTCCGGTGTATTGGCAGAGGATGGAGCAAGAGCAGTCTTAACACCAGCAAAAGAAAATGTCCGGCAGAACGGCAGACGAATGAAGGAACCGGAAGAACCAATGTTCACAATTACTGCAACAGATCGTCATGGCATCTTGTATCACGGAAGAATACGCAGGCTGGTTCCAAGAGAGTGTCTGCGTCTGCAGGGATATTATGACTGGCAGATTGATAAGATCATAGATGGTACATCGGATGCACAGCTATATAAACAGGCTGGGAACGGGGTAACTGTTACGGTGATCGAAGCAATCGGAGCACTACTGCGAAAGGCAGATGCGGAGCGAAAAGAACTGGAACTGTCTGAGAAAGGATAGTGTCGGTGATGATTGGAATTCAGGATCAGTACTTTGGTACGGAAATCGAGATGACTGGGATCACCAGACAACGGGCTGCAGAAGTTGTAGCAGAACTGTTCGGGACAGAAGCCATTTATGAAGGTGCGTATTACGGAATATGGTCAGCGAGAGATCGGGAAGGAAAAAAGTGGAAGTTCATGTCTGACGGAAGCATTGATACACAAAGAAAATCAGGTGGTCGAATCGTATCAGCAGATAGAGAATATTCAACAGAGATGGTATCACCGAAATTATCCTATGATGAGATGGGGAAATTACAGGAAGTTGTACGCTGTCTGCGGAGACATGGAGGTTTTGTCAATGAGTCCTGTGGTCAGCATGTTCATGTAGATGCGGCGAACCATACACCGCGGAGTCTGAAAAATGCGCTGACCATTATGTACGCAAAGGAAGATATCCTGTTCAAAGCACTGAAAGTGCAGGAAAGAAGAGAGTACAGCTATTGTCAGAAGGTGCGTCCGGAGGTATTGGAAAAAATCCGAAAAATGCCAAACAAATCCATTACGATGGACCGGGTAAGAAATGTCTGGTATGGAGGCAGGGATGGAAGTCATAATCATTATGACAGTACCCGGTATTATGCGTTAAACCTCCATGCTGTATTTTCCAAAGGGACATTGGAGTGGCGCTGTTTTGAAAGTACCCTTCATGCAGGAAAAGTGAGGGCAAACATTACACTGGCACTTGCGATTTCCGCACAGGCGATCAATCAGAGATCCACCCAGATGAAAAAGACACCGATCTCAGAAAACCCGGCGTTTACATTCCGAACGTTTTTGTTGCGGCTCGGATTAATCGGAGAAGAATATAAAAATGTGCGGAAACATCTGCTGGCAAATCTGGAAGGTGATCTGGCATGGAGATATGACAAAAGCACGTATGAGTGTCTGAAGAAAAAGCAAAGGACGGATGACGTCAGATCGAGGTGAGAAAAATAGAAGAGAGATATTATTTTGCATATGGCAGTAACATGAACCTGGGGCAGATGAGATTTCGCTGTCCGGATGCGGAAGTGGTAAGAAATGTCCGGCTGGAAGATTACCGGCTGGCATTTCGTGGTAGAGCTCCGGGAAATGGCGTTGCAACTGTGCTTCCGGAAAAAGGAAGCTGTGTGGATGGAGTTTTATGGAGGATCACAGAAGCTTGTGAAAAGAATCTGGATTTTTATGAAGGATTTCCAAATTTTTATGGGAAAGAAACCATTCAGGTAAAGGATCAGGCTGGAGCTTTAAGGGAAGTATTCGTATACACGATGAACTCCCCTCATAAGGATGTTCCGGCAAGACCATCGAAATTTTATCTGGATGGAATTCTGGAAGGATGTCTGGAAAATGATTTGCCGACAAAGGCAGTGATGGATGCAGTAAAACGCACCAGACAGGAAATGAAAAAAGCAGAAAAGCAATATACAAGATAAATGTTACCGCAGAGGGAGAACCTTCTGCGGTATTTTACTGAACAATGTATTTATTATCAGAAAGGAAACACACATGAAGGTGAAGAATTTAAAAACCAGAATCGCAGCCTTTGGACTGGCTGTCCTGATGGGTGTCAGTACCTTAAGCAGTGCCAATGCGTTCGCTGCCGAGCAGACGGATGTGGGGCAGGAGGTACAGGCATCCGAACAGACGGTTACGAGTCAGAAAGAAAAGGCAGTTACGGCAGACGATATCACGAAAGAGATTTCGGATGAAACATTTGCAGTGGAAACCAGTATGGAAGGAATCCATTATGATGCAGAAAAAGAGGATGTTACGCTTATCAGCATCCAAGATGAAAAGGGTGGGGAATACCATCCGGACAAAGCCGGAACTTATATTGCCTCTTACATGGTTGTACCAAAGGATCAGAGTGACAGCTATACCATCAGCCGAAAGGTGATCCTGACGGATACGGAAGGTCAGGTACATGAACAGGACAATGGTGGAGAAAAGCAAAAATCAGATACAAAATCTGAAGATGATTCGGACTCGCCTGTGCAGAACTATACCGATGTAGAGATCAAGGCATCCGGGGAAGATGCATCTGCACAGGCAATCGAAGAACTCAAAGAGGATATTGAAGAAGGAAATGTCATGGTACTGTCTGCGGCTGAAAGAGCCACAAGCAGCGGTTCAACAGTCACACTGACAAAAGGAAGAACGATCTATTATCCAAGTTATCTTGGAAATTATCTTACTTGTCTGTTTACCGTAAACGGAAAGATCGCATACTGTCTCCAGTCCCAGAAAGCATCCCCACCGAGTGGAAGTTATGTGGCACAGGTATTGGACAGTAACAAGAATCTGCAGAAAGTCCTTTACTATGGCTATGGCGGGGCAGGAGATCTGACAGGAAGTTATCTGTCCGGGAAAACAGAGGATGAAAAGTATGTGTATACGCATATTGCAGCCAGCTACGCTTACGCAGGAGAAGCCGGATTTACCGGATGTAATTATAATGACCTTGTAAATGCAGGGGTTATCGCATATATCAATTATCTGTTCGGACAGGAAGAACCGCCAAAAGGTGAACTGAGCTTTTCAAGCACAAAGCTGAATGCAGTACGGGATGGAAACATCCAGAAAACACCAAATATCACACTGTCTGGAGATCACAGAAACTATGTGACATTGAGTGTACCGGAAAATGTGACTGCACATAATCTTTCTAAAGGAACAAGTGTTACAAATGGAAAAATCCAGATTTATGGTGGAGATACATTCTATCTGTCTGCGGATTTATTACTGACAGGCAGTTATGCTTCCGGCAGCTTATATGGTTCTGTCGGAAAGACATGGAGAACGCTGGTGCTGACGACCGGAGATTCCAAACAGGATATCGGTGTATTTGAAAGCGAAACAGCAGCTCCGGTAAGCTTCAGCGTACAGTGGCTGAATATGACACGTATTGAGTTGACGAAGAAAGATATCAATACACAGAACCCACTGTCTGGGGCAGTTTATGGTATTTATACTGATAAGAAGTGTGAAAACCTGCTTATGACAATGTCAGCAACCGGAACAGACGGAAAAGCAGTCAGCGATTATTTTGATTCCGCACTGAAAACTGTGTATGTAAAAGAGGTTACTGCTCCGACAGGGTACAAACTGAATACAGAAGTGTATAAAGTAGATGTTGCAGCCGGAAAGACATTGACTGTAACAGCAACCGATGAGAGAGTCACCGGAAGGGTAAAAATCGCAAAGATCGATAAAGAAACACTTGCATTTAAGGCACAGGGGGACAGTGTTCTTCGTGGTGCGGTGTATGGTCTGTATGCCAAAGAGGACATCGTGCATCCGGATGGAACAACAGGAGTTCTGTATAAACAGGACAGCCTGATCGCGCAGGGAGTCATCGGAGATGATGGAACACTGGAGTTTTCAGAATTATACCTTGGAGAAATGTATGTAAAAGAAATCACTCCACCGGAAGGATATACACTGGATACTACAAAATATGAAGTATCCGTAACTTATGAAGGTCAGGATGTTGCAGAAGTGACAAGAGACCTTACGGTAAAAGAGCAGGTAAAGAAACAGGCATTCCAGTTGATCAAAGTCAGTGAAGATGGAGAGCAGACAGAAACAGACCTGGTTGCAGGAGCAGGATTTAAGGTATATCTGATCAGCGACCTGACACAGGTGAAAAATGGGAAACTGAAACCGTCCAATGGAGAAAGCTATACAGCAAGTGATTTCAAGAATTATGACTTCAGCAAAGAGCAGGTTGCAGTTACTTATGAGAACGGAACCGCCGTACCAGTACCGGAACTGATCACTGATACCAAAGGATATGCAGTCAGCCCGGAACTGCCGTATGGAAGTTATGTTGTAGTGGAAAGCACTACCCCGGAGAATCTGAAAACCATTGATCCATTTGTTGTAAATGTGGAAAATGACAGCAGAGAACCAATGCAGTGGAGAGTATTTGATGACCGTCCGTTTGAATTCTTGTTGAAAATTGTAAAGAAGGATGCACAGACTGGAAATACGGTTTTAAAGGCTGGTGCTTCTTATAAGATTTACGATGTGACAAATAAGAAATATGTGGAACAGGTTGTTCAGTATCCGAAGAAAGAAAAGATCAGTGTATTCGAAACAAACGAGGAAGGATATCTGATCACACCGCAGGAACTGAAGTGCTCTACCTACCGAATCGAAGAAGTGAAAGCACCGGAAGGATTTGTAAGACAGGGAAGCGAAGAGTCCCTGTATGATGGAACAACGATTATTTCACCATTAGAGCAGACTACAAAAGGAACATATAAAGAAAATCCACAGAGCGGTATTGTAATTACAGTATCCTCAAACACTGCACATCAGATTGATCCAGATACAGGAGCAGCGATTGTAGAGGTAGAACAGAAAAACGATGAACAGGTAGGAAGCCTGCTCCTGACGAAAAAGGGAGAACAGCTTACCGAAGTAACAGGAGATTCTGTTCTGGCAAAAGTAAAAGCACTGGTCTCTAAAGTAAGAAATGCTGTATCTGGTAAAGAAGAAACAGGTATTTATAAAGGCTTTAAATATGAAGAAACCGGAGTAGAAGGTGCTGAATTCGAAGTATATGCCAAAGATACCATCTATTCACCGGACGGAGCAAAGGACGAAGAAGGAAATCCAGTTGTCCGTTATGAGAAAGATGACCTGGTAGCCAAACTGACTACAGATGAAAATGGAACAGCAGTTATCTACAATCTGCCACTGGGAACATATTATCTGAAAGAGGTTGTAGCAGGAGAGAATTTTGTCCTGAATACAGAACAGAAAGAATTTACCCTGACAGCAGAGGATGACACACAGGCAGTTGTTTATGAAGGTGTTACCTATAAAAATGAAAGACAGAAAGTTTCCGTATCGGTAGAAAAGAAAGATTCTGTCACAGGCGAAAAGCTGGAAGGAGTTATTTTCGGACTGTATGCTGCAGAAGATATCGTTTCTAATCAGGGAGAGGTTCTCGTAGAGAAAGATACCCTGCTGGAAAAGAAAGCAACGGATGCAAAGGGAATACTTACTTTCGACAGTGACCTTCCACATGGAAAATACTATGTCAAAGAGGAAGTCAGAAAAGCCGGATATCTTCCAAATGAGGAAGTATGGAATGTAGATGCAACTTACGAAAACCAAAATCTTGCAAAGATTGAACTGAACAAAGAAGTTGAGAATCAGCCGACAGAAACACGCATTACAAAAACAGATGCAACAACAGAAAATGAGCTGGAAGGAGCAAAACTGCAGGTCATTGATAAAGACGGAACTGTTTTGGAAGAGTGGATCAGTACGAAGGAAGAACATGTCATTTACGGACTGCCGGAAGGAAGTTATACCTTACATGAAGAACTGGCTCCTTATGAAGATGGTTATGTGTCTGCCAGCGATGTGACGTTTGAAGTCAAAGAAGATGGCAGTGTGACAAAGGTTGAGATGAAAGACGAATATTCCAAAGTGGAAATTTCAAAAATAGACCTAACAACCGGAAAAGAACTGGAAGGGGCAAAGCTTCAGATCATCCGCAAAGACGGAACTGTTTTGGAGGAGTGGATTACGGATGGAAAGCCACATTCCGTTGCAAAGCTCCCGGTCAATGAAGAACTTACTCTGCGTGAGATCACAGCGCCGGATGGTTACGAGATTGCGGAAGATGTTACATTCACATTGAAAGATACAATGGAAGTCCAGAAAGTAGAAATGAAAGATGCCAGAACACCGGAGAAAACAACAGAAAAAACAAATGCACCAAAAACAGGTGATAACCAGAAAGTATGGCCGTTTGTTCTGCTTGCACTGGCATCTGCCGGAACAGCTACAGGAGTGACTGTATACCGCAGAAAGAAGTCAAAAATGACAGACAACAAAGAAGAAACAGAAGAAAAATAAAATAAAAATTACAGGATAAACCAATCTGACAGGGCAGGAGATGTGCATAAAGCAGCTTCTGTCCTGTCTGTATATAAGGAGAAGAATGATGAGACGTTTTTATACAGCAGAATCAGTAACAGAAGGACACCCAGACAAAGTATGCGATCAGATAGCAGATGCAATCTTAGATGAATGTCTGCGTTACGATCCATCTTCGAGAGTGGCGTGTGAAGTCCTTGCTACAAGAGGAAATGTGTTTGTAGCAGGAGAAATCACCAGCGGATATGAACCACCAGTGTTTGAAGTGATCCGAAAAGTTTTAGAAGAGTGTGGATATTGTACAGATGGGATAGAAATGGATACGTTTGTACACCAGCAGAGTCCAGATATTGCGAAAGCAGTGAGTGTGTCGAAAGAATTTCGGGATAATATCGGCGCAAAATTAAGAGATAGAAGCAGGGGAGCTGGAGATCAGGGTGTTATGGTCGGATATGCGTGTGATGATACTCCGCAGCTTATGCCAATGCCGACTGTTCTGGCACACCGGATCACACGTGAACTTTCGGCTTGCAGAAGAAGCGGATATATCAAAGATATCTTTTCGGATGGAAAAGCACAGGTAACCGTAGAATATGAAGATGGAAAACCAGTGAGACTGGAAAGTGTTGTTGTTTCCTGCCAGCATGGTGCAGAAAAGAACCTGAAGAAGTTAGATGCCGAGATCAGAGAGAAAGTGCTTCGCTCAGCACTCAGATTACTGCCGCCGGATGAGGATACGAAGATTCTGATCAATCCGTCAGGAAAATTTGTGTGCGGAGGATTTGATGCAGATACCGGACTGACCGGAAGAAAGCTGATGGTGGATACTTATGGCAGTATGGTTCCGCATGGCGGCGGTGCATTTTCGGGAAAAGACTGTTCGAAAGTAGACCGTTCGGCAGCTTATATGGCAAGGTATATCGCCAAAAATATAGTAGCTGCTGAGTTTGCAAGCAAGTGTCAGGTGTCTTTGGCTTATGCAATCGGAGTAGCAGAGCCGGTTATGATTGAGGTAGACACCTTTGGTACAGGAAAAGTGTGTGCGGATGATTGTCTGGCGGCAGCAATCCCACTGGTGTTTGGAGTGACACCCGTTCAGATCATGGAATCCCTTCGACTGAATCGTCCGATTTTCCGTCAGACGGCAGTTTTTGGTCATTTTGGAAGAAAGGAGTTTCCTTGGGAGCGGACGGATAAGGTACTGGCTCTTCAGGATGCAATTCTGTAATGCCCTGGGTAACGGAAGAAGAGATTCAGGCAGCAAAAAATATGACTGCGTATGAGTATTTGCGAACGCATCAGGCACAGCGACTGCAAAAGACAAGGACCAGAAATGAATGGCAGTTGACGGATCATGACAGTTTTAAAATCAATGAACTGTCCAGCAAATGGCATTGGAAATCCAGAGATATCGGTGGCGTGTCCGCACTGCGGTTCCTGATTGAAGTAGATGGAATGAAATTTACAGATGCCGTAAAACTGTTGTGCGAAGAGAGTCCGTCTTTTATTCCGACACAGGCTGCGGAAAGGGAAAAACTGCCATTTAAGTTGCCGGAGAGGTATTGTAATTGCAGACGAATCAGGGCTTATTTAAACCACAGAGGAATCAGCGATGAAGTGATCACATATTGTATTTCACATGAAATCCTTTATGAAAGTGTCCCGTACCATAACGCTGTTTTTGTTGGGAAAGATGAATCCAGAAAAGCAAGATATGCATTCCTGCGAGGAATCTATGAAAAAAACGGGAAGGGATTTAAGATGGAGCAGACCGGGAGTGAAAAAAAGTACAGCTTTTGCATTCCACCTGAAAGAGAAACAAAACGAGTTGCCGTATATGAAGCGTGTATTGATGCACTGGCACACATGACACTGGAAGAAGGAAAGAGGGATAAATATCGTCTTTCCCTTGGGGGAATCGCTGCTCCGAAAGAAAACGCACAGATACAGAGTGAACGTTTTAAAAAGCCGCCGGATGCACTGGAAGAGTTTTTGAAGAACCATCCGGAAATCAAAGAAATTGAAATCTGTACCGATAATGACTTTGCAGGAAGATGGGCGAAAGAACAGATGAAAAAACATTATGAGGGAACGTATCAGATTATTTGCAATCTGCCGGAAAAAGAAGGGGCAGATTATGCAGACCTTGCGAAAGAAAAAAAGCAGGCAAATAAATGCAGGGACAGACCATTAGAAAGAAGGTGATAGAGAATGGAAGAAAAAGGAACGATACACGTACATCTGTTGACGGAGCTGACTGGAAATCTTTATTCAGAAGAATCCGAATGGGAAAAAGATTGGTCGGAGAGTGATGAATATGGAATGCCGCTAGATGGAACAGAACTTGCCGATTATGAAGATGCCATCCGAGAAGAACTGGAACGCTATGGGGAAGATGATCTCATGCAGTATTTTGATGGAAGTGAGTCCATTCATGGAAAAATACAAAGTGCAGTTGTTACGATAGAGAACAAAGATGGAATCCTGTACGGCTGTACCAAACTGGAATTAAATGAATTTTTAAGTCAGGAAGAACTACAGGAATTCACCGAATACATGACAGGGCAGTACAGTGACGGTTGGGGTGAAGGATTTGAGCAGAGGGATATCAAGGTAGATGGTGGAATGCTGAATGTGCATTTCTGGCATCCAGATATGGAGCAGCCGAAAATCTATGAAAAGAAAACAGAGCAGATCCCGATAAAGCCTGAGAAACAACGTCCCAAGTTACAACTCCTTGGACATGATGGGAATATTTTTTCCATTATGGGCGATGCCTCAACTCTTTTGAAAAAGAATAAACAGACAGCAGAAGCAAAAGAAATGTGTAAAAGAGTATTGGAAAGTGGGGATTATTACAAAGCACTTTTGATTATCAGCGAATATGTGGAAACCGAGTTGAGTCCGCCACCAAAAGAAAATAAAAAGACAAAGAAGAAAAATCAGCCGGAACGCTGAGAAAAGAAAGGATGATGCCTATGACAAATGGCCTGAGTTTGGAAGAACTTATGAAAGAGGGAACATACCCGGAGGAATATGCTGAAGGGGAAAACTGGAAAATATTACATGGAGATACATTAAAACTGGTCAAAGCATTCCAGCCGGGAATCTTTGATGCAGTCATTACCGATCCACCGTATGCGTCCGGTGGAACAAAGCAGAATGAAAGAAATCGTACTACAAACCAGAAATACAGCAGTATGAGTGCTGCGAATGCACTTCCGGATTTCGATGGAGATAATAAAGATCAGAGATCTTGGACACACTGGATGGCTGAGTGGCTCTATGATGTGCGGAAAGCCTGCAAGAAAGGTGCTCCGATCTGCCTATTCATTGACTGGCGTCAGTATCCATCGATTACTGATGCATTGCAGTGGGCAGGATGGATCTGGAGAGGAACAGCGGTGTGGGATAAGGGAAACTCCCGTCCACAGAAAGGTCGTTTTCGCCAGCAGGCTGAATACATTGTGTGGGGCAGTAACGGACCGATGCCGATCAACCGTCCGGTATCTTGTCTGCCGGGCGTCTTCCGATATGGAAATCCGCAGAACCGGATTCATGTGACAGAGAAACCGTTGCAACTTATGAAAGATGTCATCCAGATTTGTGAACCGGGAGGGCTGATCCTGGACCCGTTTGCCGGAGCAGGAACAACTGTCCTTGCAGCGGTTATGACAGGTTATCGTGCAGTGGGAATTGAGGTAACAGATGCCTACTACAAACTAGGAAGTGACAGAGTGAAAATTGCATTAGAAGCAGAGCAGAAAGAGGATGAAAAGTAGCCGGGATGTCCAATTGGACATCTTGTTTTTTATAGAGAAAATCAGTGGCATCCAACTGGATGCAGGAAGGAGATGGAGCGTATGGAACAGGCGCTGGCTTATGTGTGCTGTTCAGCAGAAGAAAGCCGGGTAAAGGTGCAGAAATATTGCAGAAAAATCTATGAACTTGGGTATGTACCAATCTGTCCGAGATTTGTATTCTCACCATTCTTGGAAGAGTCCGATGCAGAAGATATGCAGGGATATGGAAGAATATCACATATCCTTTTGCGGAGATGTCGGATGGTAGTCGTATGTGGAAAAGAAGTGACAGGAACAATGAATACCGAAATCAGTATGGCAGATAGACTCCATATCATTTGTACGACACTGGATGGACTGGTACAGATAAAAGAATCAAAATAAATCAGAATCGAGTTAATCCGGTACTACAGAAACTGGTGGTGCTCGTTTTGCAAGCATAGCGTTTGGATATCCAAACGCACTTTGGGGAGAACCCCAATCCCCCAGACACAGACGGAAATAGAAAGGAAGGATCAAGTCATGTTAAGAAACGGAGTAATGATTGTAATCGCATTGATGAGCGGAGGATTTATAGGAGTGGTAGTAACCTGTTGCATGGTTGCAGCGAAAAAATCCGATGAGGATATTGGCGGTATGATGAAAGAGGAAGAGAAAAAAGAAGGGACGGTGATGCAATGCGAAAACGAAACCATGTGATCCCTGTACGGCTTAACGCAAGGGAAGTCAGGGAACTGAATGAACAGGTCGAGAGAAGCGGTCTGAGCCGGGAAGAGTTTATGCGTTCGTTGATTTTAGGAGCGCAGGTTCATGCAAAACCTTGTGAGCATCACCCAGAATTGCTCCGAAAGATTGCAGGCTTATGTAACAATGCTAATCAGCTCGCCCATGTTGCCAATGCTTCTGGAATGGCAAGTGAGCAGAGCATTCAGGAAATGCTGCGTCTTACCAAAGAAACATGGCATTTGGTAAAGGAAGAGTGGTAATGCCGGATGGCTTATACAAGTGTTATCCCCGTCCACCGCCTGGACCGTTCTATCGAATATGTGAAAGACAAAGAAAAAACCACACAGAAAGCAGACTCTCTGGAGGCTGCCATCGATTATGCCATGAACCGGACCAAAACGGAACAGGCAGTTTTTGAAGATGCCATCGGATGCACCAATGAAAATGCGTATGAAGATATGGTGACAACGAAAAAGAGATTCCATAAGATGGGCGGTGTAGAAGGATATCATCTGGTACAGAGTTTTGCAGAAGGCGAGGTGACACCGGAACTGGCACATCTCATCGGGCAGGAATTGGCAGACCGGCTCTTAAAAGGACAGTTTGAAGTCGTCATAACAACACATCTTAATACCAGACACTATCATAATCATATTGTCTGGAATTCTGTAAGCATGGTGGACGGACATAAGTACCATAGTAATGCCAAGAGTTATTATACGGAGATCCGTAAGATTTCCGATGACCTGTGCAGAAAATATGGTCTGTCTATCATTGAATCCAATCAGAAAAAATCAATCCCTTATGTACAGTGGAAAGCAGAACAGGAAGGAAAGCCGACATGGAGAACGGCGATCCGTTTGGATATCAGGGAATCGGTACAGGAAAGCTACTCCTGGTCACAATTCCTAAAAGAGATGGAAAAGCGGGGTTATACATGGAAACTGAACCGGAAATACATTTCTTTAAAAGCTCCGGGAATGGAGCGGTATATCCGTCTGCGTTCCCTTGGAAAAAACTATTCCGAAGAGGAAATACGTGGGCAGATACTACAGCCCAAGGTGAAACGAGTCTATCAAAAGGCAGTACAGATTCATCCCAAAAAGAAACTGACCGGGATTCAGGCACTGTATTATTCCTATTTATATCAGATGGGGGTACTGCAAAAAAGACCGAAACGGAGTCCATACGCTGTCAGAGAGGATATCCGGAAACTGGACCGCAGGATTGAACAGATTGAATTTCTAATGAAACATGACATCACAACCAGAGAGCAGCTTGCCGCATACCGAGAACCATTGCAAAAGCAGATTTCAGAACTGATGAAGGAACGCAGAAGATTGTATCGGAATGGGGGCAGCAAGACTGGGGAAGAACGATTGTCCGAAATCAATGAGGAATTGAAGCGACTCCGTAAGGAAGTTCGTATGACCGTTCAGATTGAGAAACATTCCTTGGAAATCGAAGCGAAACTTCAGAAAGTAGAAGAACAGAGTCAGAATGAAAAACGTGTGGAAGATAAAGAAAGAATACAGAAGAGTCAGGAGGTGAGATAAGTATGAATTATGGAGCAGAACCGGCTGATCAGGTGGTGCGGTACAGTCTGGAAGGAATGGAATACTCTTTGAAGATTACCGGAAATGTGGCAAAGCACGTGGCAATCTTTATTGCGGCCGCATTAAAGGATCAGAAAAAGACAAGAGGGAAAACAAGGCTTACCAGAATGTTAAAGGAACAGCGCCCGATGAAATTTTTTACCGTTCCGGGTGACCGTCTGAAAGAATTTGCAAAAGAAGCCAAGGCGAGAGGTATCTTATATGTAGTTATCAAAGATAAGGTGAATCCGGACCAGACAGAGGTCATGGTATTTGCAGATGATGCAGCAAAGATGAACCGGGTATTAGACCGGATGAATCTGGATTTTGTAAAAGCAGAATCAGGTTCTATGATTACAGAAGCAGTGGAAAAAGAGACTGCACAGGAAAAGGCAGAGAACCAGATGGAAAAAGAAACCGGGGAGAATGTACGGACAGAGACCGTTGTCCTGCCGGAAGGCAAGATAGAATTTGAACTGGACGATGCGGAAGAAATGTTCCAGATCGGGGATGAGGCTTTCCCGGAAGGAAATTTTACACAGGCGCAGGAGGGGGAAGAAAAGAATCCATCCGAACCTTTCTCGCGCAACAGAAATACTTCTTCCGATCGGGAAACTAGCTGGAAAGAAAAGAATGAAAAACCATCTGTGCGGAAAGAACTCGGAGATATCCGCAAGGAACAGGAAGAGAAACATAAGAGGCCGGACAGACGAAAAAATGCCAGAGAGAGCAGGAAGAAACGCAAGAATATGAAAACGAAAGGCAGGTAATGTGTATGGATTTAACAGATATTATTTCAGGGGGAACGGAAGAACAGCCGATTCCTGAACAGAAATTGACGAAAGAAGAATATGCAGCCAAGAAACAGCAGGAAAGAGAAGAGGTATGGGCTGAAGTAGATTCACAGGCACAGGGAGTTTTTCAGGATGGAGAAAAACTGAAAGGTTTTCTGGATTTTATGGCAGAGTGTAATACACAGAGAACACCGAATCTGCTTTTGATCTATGGACAGCATCCGGATTTTAAGGTAGTAAGGTCTTATGAACGCTGGAGAGAAGAACACCGTTCGGTAAAAGCAGGGGAGCATGGCATTACTTATATGATTTCCACTGAATATGAAAAAGATGGAGAAATGCGGAGAGGGTATACGATCGGAAAAGGATTTGACATCAGCCAGATGACAGGGAAGCCATTGGAAGAACGCCCTCAGCGAAGTCTGACAGAACTGATAGGAACTGTCTTAAAAGACCAGTCGGTACGTGTGCAGATTGAGGATGATCTGCCAGACAAAGTGCAGGCTCAGTACAATCCGAGATACCGTACCATTTATATCCGCAACGGAATGAGTGAAGTAACGACATTCCATGCACTGAACAGAGAACTGGCGTGTGCAGCACTGGATCAGCATACCGGAACCTATAGCCGACAGAAAGTCAGCGCACAGGCATATTGTGCGGCCTATGTGATTGCGAAACGTTATGGTGTGGATGTCACCGGATTCAATCTGGAGTATATTGCACAGAGGAATGAATGCGGAAAGAAAGATCCGCAGGAACTGAGAGACTTTTTAAATGATGTCCGTCAGGCTTCCTACAGTATCCGAAACCATATCGAACGCAATTTTGGTGCAAAGGAACAGGAGTATGTAACCGATGAGTTTGCAATCGGAGACCCTGTAAAGACACCGGAAATCAAGGATGAAAAAGCATCCGGAAAAGAGAAAAAAGCAAAGAGCCAGCCGGAACGATAAAAGTGAAAAAGTTGGACGGCTGGAGTAGCTATTACGGAGGTCTTGTGATATGGTTGGTGTAACAAAAAAAGGAGGTCAGCCAGATGACAAAATACTATTTGAAGATGGATAACATTATGAAAAATATGTTCGTGGTGGCACTGAATGATGAGCTGCAGGCACAGAGTGAGCAGGACGAATGTTTGGAAGAAACGAAAGCTCTTCTGAAAAAAGTAAGTGAATACGACCTCGCCCAGAAACGGCTGCAGATTACAGCCGGGGAGCAGAGGCAGATCCGTAAGGCACTGAACAGACTCAGAAGTAAATATCTTGCAGCCGGAAGATATAGTGATGGAATAGATAAAATCATTATTCAGGTTGCAAAACCGAATACCACCAGACACATGTTCTGGTAGAGAAAGGAGTGGTTGATTGGTCATTTATTCAAGAGAAAAAGTGGCAAGACTTAGAGAACAGTATCCGGCAGGAACAAGAATCTGTCTGAATTCGATGGACGGAGAAGCGGGTATGCCGCAGGGACTGGAAGGAACTGTGCAGTATGTGGATGATGCAGGCCAGCTCGGTGTTAAGTGGGACAACGGCAGAAGTCTCTCACTGATACCGGGGGTGGATTCCTTTCATAAGAAAGAAGGACAGGGACATCCAGAAGAAAAGCCACGCAAGAAAAGAGAATCTGACTTGCAGAGATAAGTACAAAAAAGCAGGACTGGGTTCTGTATCTTGTCTTTCTGCCATTTGTCTGGTGGGCGGCAGCGATTACCGCTTGTGCCATTACACCGGATAAGAATTTTATTCAAATCTTAGAAACGCTGAGCGAAAAACTCGAACAGCCGTTTTTTATCACGTATACACCGTATACGTTCAAATGTATTCTGATATTCACAGCAGCCTATTTCTTAGGCATTGGTATTTATGAATCCCAAAAAAGAAATTATAGAAGAGGCGTGGAACATGGTTCCGCAAAATGGGGCAACGTGTCCGAAATCTGCAGACGTTACTGCGAAAAGCAGTACACGAATAATCTGCTTCTGACACAGCATTTCCGCATGGGACTGGATGGATATAAGCATAAACGAAATTTAAATGTGCTGGTAGTCGGAGGTTCCGGGGCAGGAAAGAGCCGGACCTATGCGATTCCGAACATCATGCAGTGTAACTGCTCGATGGTGATCACAGATCCGAAAGCGGAACTTCTGCGCAAAACAGGAGGTGTTCTGGAACGGAATGGATATGAAGTCCGGGTTTTTGATTTGATCAATCCGGAGACTTCCTGGTGTTATAACCCGTTTGCGTATGTCCGGGATGATAAGGATGTACTGAAGCTGATCAATAACCTGATCCGCAACACGACACCGAAAGGTGCACAAAGCTCGGACCCGTTCTGGGAAAAGTCAGAGACTGCACTTTTACAGGCACTTATGCTGTATTTACTGCATGAAGCTCCACCGGAAGAACAGAACTTCCCGATGATTATGGAAATGCTTGGAAGCGCACAGGTCAAAGAAGATGATGAGGATTACCAGTCACCATTGGACATTTTGTTTGAAAGACTGGAAATGCGGGACCCAGAGAGTATTGCGGTCAAGCAGTATGCCATTTATAAGCAGGCGGCCGGAAAGACCGCAAAGTCTATTTTGATATCGGTTGGTGTCCGTCTGGCAGCGTTCAATCTGAAACAAATCGCCAACCTGACCTGTACGGACGAACTGGACTTATACAGTATTGGGGAGAAAAAAGTAGCACTGTTTTGCTGTATTCCGGATGCAGACACCAGCATGAATTATCTGGTCGGCATGATTTACAGTAATCTGTTTCAGACACTGTATTATGTGGCAGATCGGAAGTACGGAGGAAGGCTTCCGATTCCGGTACACTGCATTATGGATGAATGGCCAAACGTAGCCTTGCCGGATGATTTTGACAAGATTCTGGCAACCATGCGTTCCAGAGGGATTTCCTGCAGTATCATCATCCAGAACATTGCACAGATGAAAGCCTTATTTAAAGACTCGTATGAGAGTCTGATCGGCAACTGCGATGAATTTTTATATCTGGGTGGAAATGAAAAAGAAGGACATAAGTATGTCTCGGAATTATTGGGAAAAGAGACATTGGATACCAATACCTACGGACAGACAAAAGGGCGTAGCGGCAGCTATTCGGTGAATTATCAGCAGACAGGAAGGGAACTTTTAACACCGGATGAAATACGGCTTTTAGATAACCGCAAAGCGATTTTGTTTATTCGTGGGGAGCGTCCGATCATGGACGATAAATATGATTTAAAAAAGCATGTGAATTTCAGATACACAGAGGACGGTGGTGCATCGCCTTATGATTATGCGAAAACACCACTGGCTCACGACGACCTAAAGATTGACATTAACAGATTAGACGATTACGAACTGCTGTCTACCGAGGACATCCTTGGTGAATAGCAGTTTTTTGATGGATTGGAGTGATGTGTATTGAAGAAATTTCTCACAGGAGAAAAGAATAGAACAAAAAAGAATACAACTGAAAAAATGACAACCCCGATGCCGATGGGGAGAAAACAGAAAAAGTGGATGAGTCTTTATATGGCACTGGTACTGACCGTAACGGTTGGAGCAACGACCGCATTCGCAGCCGGAGATCCGTTGTCCGTTATCAATAACCTGTCTACCTTTATTTTTTCTCTGATTCGTGCGATCGGTTTGATTTTGCTTGGATTTGGTGTTGTGCAGATTGGTCTGTCTTTAAAAAGCCATGATCCAAGCCAGAGGGCAAATGGATTTCTGACACTGGCCGGAGGGGTAATTATTACGTTCGCCAAAGAAATCCTCGATTTGATTATGGCGTAAGCCTCTTTGAAAAAATATATCAGGAAACAGCAGGAGTGCCGGAAGGTACTCCTGTATTCAAAAATATGTTTAAGGAGGTGAGAGTTTTTGAGTGATAACTGGATTGTACAGAATCTAAACTCAGCACTATCCACATGGAGTGAAAAGATGGCAGAACTGTGGACTCTGCTGACTGAAAATCCGGCAACTTTTAAGGGCGGCGGCATCTGGCGGATTATGGTAAATATTAATGATGCACTGACAGCCATTGCTTATGGATTACTGGTATTATTTTTCGCAGCCGGAATCATTAAAACGTGTGGCAGTTTTACAGATCTGAAAAAGCCGGAACATGTGCTAAAAGCATTTATCCGGTTTGCACTTGCTCAGGGAGCAATTACATACGGGATGGAACTTATGCAGGCACTGTTTTCCATTGTGCAGGGAATCGTGACAACCGTAATGAGTGGCTCCAGTATGGCAGGAAGCGTGACGGAACTGCCAACGGAGATTGTAGATAAGATTGAGAGCGTGGGAATGCTGGAATCCATTCCGTTGTGGATTGTTACACTGCTTGGCAGTCTGCTGATCACTGTATTGTCATTTGTAATGATCCTGACAGTGTATGGCAGAATGTTCAAAATCTATATGTATACGGCAATCGCCCCGATTCCGATTTCCTCATTTGCAGGAGAACCCACGCAGTCCATTGGAAAGAACTTTATCCGTTCTTATGTAGGCGTATGTCTGGAAGGGGCAATTATTGCACTGGCATGTATTATCTTTTCTGCTTATGCAGCAAGCCCTCCGGCTGTCGGAGATACGGAGTTGAGTGCAGTTACAATCGTGTGGAACTATGTAGGAGAACTGGTATTTAATTTACTGGTGCTGGTTGGAGCAATTAAGGCATCTGACCGTATTGTCAGAGAAATGATGGGACTTGGAGGTTAAAAATATGGATACAAAGAAAACATTAAGATATAACTGGGAATTTGGACGTGAGACAGTAGCAATACGAGTGAGCTCTTATCAGAACAATGGAAATTTATATGTAGGACTCTGCCATAAGGAAGGGAGAGAATGGGAAGATTTTGGAGATGTAACCATTAATCTGCCCTATCAGTTCTTAGAACCAAATGAGGCTTTTATAACAGGAGATTTTACCAAGGATATGCTTCATTTTATCAAGGAACATAAACTTGGAAAAGTGTTGAATGAAACAGGAAGATCAGGATATGCAACCTATCAGAAGGTAGCGTTTGATCTAGCAAGACTTGCGGAATTTGATCCGGAAGGCGTTGCGGAACACTGTAGATTTGCTGGGATAGAAGTATCGAAAGAAAAACCACAGAAAACGAAGAAACAAAACAGGGGAGAGGAACGATAATTTATGGAAGTAAAGATGAACAAAGAAATCAGGGACTATCAGGAATCCATGTTTATGGGACTGGACCTGAGACAATGTGTGTGTTCTGTTCTTGCGATTCTTACAGCAATCGGAATTTACTTTGGAATGCGTGATATTACTGGACAGGAAATAACCGGATGGCTGTGTGTGCTTGGTGCTGCTCCATTTGCTGCCTGTGGCTTTTTCAAATATCATGGTATGACAGCCGAACAGTTTTTATGGGCAGTGATCAAATCCGAATTGCTGTATCCGAAGAAACTGGTGTTTCAGTCGGAAGATATCTACTACTCCTGCATGCAGGAGACCATCTCGCTGGGAGAAAAGAATCAAAAGGATGGAGCGGAAATCATAAAAGAGCGAGAGCAAATAGCAGAAGCAAAACAGAGAAAGAAACGCAAGGGAAGGAGTGATGCCTTTGATTAAAACCTTAAGTCAGGCACTTCGGATGGATAAGGAACGCTTCAAAGTTCCGAAATCCGTCCAACAGGCAATTCCCATCCAGCGAATCTGGCCGGATGGAATTTTTCAACAGGGAACGAAATTCTCAAAAACATATCGTTTTACAGATATCAACTATTATATTGCGAGTAAGGACAATAAGACAGAAATGTTTCTGGATTATTCCGAACTCTTAAATTCACTGGATTCCGGCATTTCTGCCCAAATTACCATCAATAACCGGAGAATCAATAAAGAAGAATTTGAAAAATCAATCCTGCTTCCAATGAAGGAAGATGGACTGGACCACTATCGGGAAGAATACAACGAAATGCTCCTGTCTAAGATTACAGGAACAAACAACAGCATCTATCAGGAACGGTATCTGACTGTCAGTGTACATAAAAGATCTATTGACGATGCAAGAACCTATTTTGCACGTATCGGAACAGACATCGTAACACATCTGGCAAAGTTATCGTCCACAGCAGAAGGACTGGACGCAGAGAGCCGGCTCCAGATTTTCAGGGACTTCTTCAAGGGAGATGTCTCACAGGCATTTCCGTTTGATCTGAAACAATTTGCCAAGAAGGGAACAAGTTTCAAGGACTGGATGTGTCCGGATTCTATGGAATTTGAACGGGACCATTTTAAAATCGGTGACAGGTACGGAAGAGTCCTGTATATGCAGGATTATGCAAGTTATGTTAAAGATGACATGATTTCAGAACTGTGTGACTTCAGCCGGAATCTGATGTTGTCGATTGATATCCTGCCAGTCCCTACGGATGAAGCGGTAAGGGAAATCCAGAACCGACTGCTTGGTGTGGAAACTAACGTGACCAACTGGCAGAGAAGGCAGAACGCTAATAATAACTTCTCGGCAATCGTACCATACGATATGGAACTTCAGAGAAAAGAAACCAAGGAAATGCTCGATGATCTGACAACCAGAGACCAGCGTATGATGTTCGGGATTTTGACAATGGTACATCTGGCAGACAGCAAAAAGCAACTGGATTCCGATACGGAACTGATTCTGTCAATCGCAAGAAAGCATCTGTGCCAGATGGCAACATTAAAGTGGCAGCAAGTGGACGGACTCAATACAGTGCTTCCTTACGGACTGCGAAAGATCAATGCGCTGCGTACACTGACAACGGAGTCTACGGCTGTTTTAATTCCGTTCCATACACAGGAAATCCTGCAGCCGGGCGGTATCTATTATGGGCAGAATGCAGTCAGCAAGAACCTTCTGGTAGCCGACCGGAAGAAACTGATGAATGGAAACAGTTTCCGGTTGGGCGTCAGTGGATCAGGAAAGAGCTTTTCGGCAAAAGAAGAGATTGTGCATCTGGCATTGAGTACCGATGACGATATCCTGATTCTTGATCCGGAGTCCGAATTCACGAAATTAGTAGAGGCTCTGGGTGGACAGGTTGTAAAGGTATCTGCAACATCAGACAATCACCTGAATGCAATGGATATGGATGCGGCCTACGGCAATGAAAAGAATCCACTGATTGAAAAATCGGAGTTTATCCTGTCTGTGTTCGAGCAGTTGGTTGGAGCAGGAAATCTGTCGGCAAAAGAGAAATCAATCCTGGACCGCTGTGCTGCAGATGTGTACCGGGATTATATCCGAAGTGGTTATACAGGGGAAGTTCCGACTCTGAAAGATATGTACCGACAGTTGATGTTACAGCCGGAAGAAGAGGCAAGAGGACTGGCATTATCATCCGAACTTTTTATTAATGGAAGCCTGAACACCTTTGCACAGCCGACTAATGTGAATAAGAAGAACAGGATCATGGATTACGATATCCGGGAACTGGGGGAACAGCTTATGCCACTGGGAATGCTGGTTACCTTAGACAGTATTTTCAACAGGGTAATTCAGAACTGGAAAGAAGGAAAAACGACATGGATATTTGCCGATGAGTTCTATCTGTTATTCCGCTATGAATACAGTGCAAATTTCTTTTACCGACTGTACAAGAGAATCAGAAAATACAATGGATTCGTGACAGGTTTAACCCAAAATGTTGAGGAACTTCTGAAATCGGACACTGCAAGACTGATGTTGGCAAACAGTGAGTTTTTGATTCTTTTGAATCAGGCAAGTACAGACAGGGAAGAACTGGCAGCTCTTTTGAATATTTCCGAAAACCAACTGTCCTATATTACAAATGTATCGGTTGGTAGTGGCCTGATCCGTTGCTCTGGAAATATCGTACCATTTGAGAATACGTTCCCAAAGAATACAGACCTTTATAAACTAATGACAACAAAACCGGGAGAATCATAATGAAGAAAAAAGAAGAAGTAACGATAACTTTTTATGCTGCAGAGTGCGGTGAGTTCCATGATTTAGGAGAATATACAAAATGCAGAACACTGGAAGAGGCATATAAAAAGTACCAGAAGCATTGTAGAACATCTGCCAATATGTGTCCGGCTATTGAATTTTCTATCCATGATCCGGACTCTATTTATTCGGATATGGAATATCCATTACCGTTGTCATCAAAAGACAGAGGTGATTTGGAACTTGTGCCATATTACAACGAGCATCCACTGGTAAATGAAGCAATCAGACAGTTGGAGCAGTTGCAGAAACAGCAGGAAAAAAAGAAACATCGGGATGTTGCCCGATGAGATAAGAGATACGGAAAGAGGGTGACCGGATGAGAGATATCAAGGAACGGGTAAGGGATAAGAATCCGAAGATTCGAAATCCGGCTGCCCGGCTTCCGAAAGAGCTGGTTCGCCAGACGGTACTGGAGGCAAAAGAAAAGCCAAGGGAACTACATGAGAAAAGCAGTGGGCAGTCAGACTCCCCAACACAATATGGAACTGAAAAAATAGAATCCGTACAGTACAGGGCGGCGAGTGTGGCGGGAAAAACGGTAGGGAAAACGACATATCAAGGTGGGAAAAAGCTTGCAGTGGTCACCTACCGAAAGATAAAAGAAAGAAAAAGCAGACAGGAAGAAGCAAAAGCCACTGAAGAAGCAATGAGGCAGGGCATAGAAAGCGGAAAGACACGGATCAAGGTGAAACCGGAACAGGCAGTACTTGCCAAGGAGAATGGTAAACGGCAGGTGAAAGCAGCACCGAGAGTGGTAAAAGTATCCGGTCTGTCTCAGGAGAAAATAAAGACACAGGCATCCATGCGGAAACAGCAGGTGGAAAAGAGCCTTCAGGCGATGCAGAAAGCAAGAGTAGTCCAGATGGCAAGAAAATCAGCACAGGCATCGGCAGAAAGTGGAAAAGTAGTCTTTCAGGTAACTGGAAAGGGTTCAAAGTTATCCGTACAGGGAATTACAGCAGCGATTCAAAAAGGGGTAGTAGCTCTTGAAAAAATGGGAAAATGGATTGCTGCCGGAGGTGGTGCATTTCTTCTGGTATTTATTCTGATTGTGGGAATCATTGCAGGAGCAGCTTTCAGCAGTAGTTCGGAAAGCTCCGAATCCCTAAGTGAAGAAGTGCTTGCGTATACTTCTGTCATCCAGCGGTATGCCTCCCAGTACGGTATCCCGGAATATGTATCTGCGATTCAGGCCATCATGATGCAGGAATCTGGAGGCAGGGGAACAGACCCGATGCAGTGTTCGGAAAGTCCATATAATACAAGATTCCCACATACTCCTGGTTCTATTACTGATCCGGATTATTCGATAGAGGTTGGAGTACAGACCTTTGCAGATTGTATCAGACAGGTAGGATGCAGCAGTCCACAGGATCTGGACAAGCTGAAACTTGCATGGCAGGGATATAACTATGGAAATGGCTACATAGGATGGGCATTGCAAAGAGGCGGTTATACAGAAGCCAATGCCCTGCAGTTTTCACAGCAACAGGCAGCTTCGCATGGATGGAGCAGTTACGGAGATCCCCAATACGTTCCCCATGTGATGCGGTATTATTCCGGTGGCAGCCTGTTTGCTGGTTTGTTTGGAAATCAGCAGATCGTATCGGTTGCAATGGGGCAGTTTGGAAACAGTGGCGGTCAGAAGTTCTGGAGCTGGTATGGATTTGACAGCCGGGTAGAATGGTGTGCCTGTTTTGTGAGCTGGTGTGCGGACCAAAGCGGTCTGATTGAGAGTGGGAATGTTCCCAAGTTCTCATTGTGCAGTGACGGAGTGTCCTGGTTTCAGGGAAAGAATAAGTGGCAGAGTGGTGGAACAACCCCGACAGCCGGAATGATCATCTTTTTCGACTGGGATCATGATGGAAACTCGGACCATGTGGGAATTGTAGAGAAATGCGAAGGTGGAAGAGTCTACACAGTGGAAGGAAACTCCAGTGATCAGGTACGGCAGAGAAACTATGCGATGGATTATGCCTCAATCATGGGATATGGGGTGATAAATTGATGGAATTGGAGAGATAAAAAATTATACTTGTAATCTGGGGAAAATTGCGACAAAATAAAGAGAAGAACTAGTGAAAAAGAAGGAATCCTCTCATGAATCAACAAGAAATATTTGAATACATCAAAAAGCAATATCCAGCCACCCCGGAGAGAATCACACAAAATGGAAAGCAGATCACAATCTTTAAAAATCAGAGAAATAACATTCCCTATGCTATTTTTTATCAATCAGACGAATCTGTAATGTCAATCATGGAAGTTCAGGCAGAGTCAGATATGATAAGCAATTATATCGAAATGTATCACCTTGCTCCGGCAAAGTACATGAATCAGAAACACTGGCTGGCAGTTCCAATGGATGGAACTGTCAGAGATTCGAAAGTTTTAGATATGCTTGATATGGGCTACGATATCGTTGATGAACAGGAAAAATGACAGAGAAACAAGAAATGGACAGTCGAATAGAAGAAATAAAGTGGGATGATAAATCGTGATTTAGGAGTGATATAAATGATTAAAGATTTAATGTATATTGAACTAAAAACAGGATATTCTGATGATGGTCCAGCATGGATTGGATATGTGAAAACTTCAAAAACCAAGAAAACCATTTACTTTAATGACCATGCTTTTCAAAAATATAATGGTGGTTATTCTAACTATGTAGATATTGAAAACGGCGATGAATATTGGATTTCTGGCTTGAAAAAGAGAGAGAGCAATCGTCATTGGGCCGGTCATGGGAAAATTATGATTGACCGCAGAGCTGTTAATGAATATCTTACTCTGATTGGAGAGAAAGAATTACCCCTAAATTTGTTTGAAATAATTGACATTGAAGACAGATTTCCAGTTGAAAGAGTAAATAATCTTTTGAACGACAAAGAATAAAATTTCAGTTGTCTTAATTTGATAAATCGTTGTTTGACATTCTAAGTTAATCGCGCCATATGGCTTGATTATAAATACAAAGATAAAAACGCAATGTACATTCAGCAATGTACTAGAGCTGGTAGGTAGCCCAGCCGTCCTATGTAAATAGGGTAAGTAACCTGCCCCTCCGGGTTGTCCATTCTTTGTTCAACAATTATTTTGGGAGGGATTCTTATGGACAAAGTAAATGGAAAACTGACGGTGTATTTTGAAGAACCATTCTGGATAGGCGTATTTGAGCGTATCGAGGACGGTAAGTTGTCTGTAGCAAAAGTAACATTTGGTGCAGAACCAAAAGATTATGAGGTGCAGGAATATATCCAAAAACATTATGCCAGTTTGAAATTCAGTCCGGCTGTTGATGCTGTTGTAAAGGATATAAAGAGAAATCCAAAAAGGATGCAGCGTGAAGCGAGAAGGCAAATGCAGGAAACCGGTATTGGAACAAAATCGCAGCAAGCATTGAAATTACAACAGGAACAGAATAAACAGGAATGTAAGATCAGAAGCAGAGAGAAAAAAGAAGCGGAAGAACTGCGAATGTTTGAAATGAAACAGCAAAAGAAAAGAGAAAAGCATAAGGGGCATTAGCCCCTTGCTGGACTCGTTCAAATCGAAAATTAACACTTAACGAGGAGAAATAAACATGGCAAAGAAAGAAGAAAGATTTGAAGTTATATTTAGAGATGGAAGTTCGGTTAAGGATGATGGGGTTCGCCAAATTCTTGTAGATAAGGAGACTGGTGTTAATTATCTTTGTTGGAAATCTGGATACGGGGCTGGTATTACACCTCTTCTGGATTCTGAAGGAAAAGTCATAGTTACAAAGTCAAATTCCAGTTGTGCGCCCAGCTAAGGGTGTGTAGTCAAGCCGGTGGGATTCCGGTTTATCCAAGGTTTAGCCAACCAGATAATAGCGAGTCTTGGGATGATGCCGGTAACGGCATCTGACAAGCGTAGACAGCAAGAAAGCAGGGTTGAATAGTGATAGAGCTTCGAAACGTTAACTTCAGTCGGTCGACGTCTTAACTGGTGCGGAAGACAATATCATGTAATGCGATATGGCGAGCGTTATGTGGCACTGCGGAGTCAGAGAACCAATCATGTTTTACATTGTGAATACACATCAACTGGGGAGAACCTGCCATTTCTCGAAGAAGAGTATGAAATTGCAACTGAAAACGGAGTATTTCAAATGAATGGTAGGTGGTCGGACAATCCCATAGTACTGTAGAAATCGGGCAATGCCGATGGAGGGAAGGGGATTGCATAGTAAAGGTCTTACTGAGGACACATTATCCGTACTCAGGGACGGAGGAAATAATGGAAACGAAATTAGTAAGAATAGCTGAGATATCGGCAACATCAAAACATCCTATATTTACATCAGTGTACCACTTGATAAATGAAGATATGCTAAAGCAATGCCATAAGGAATTAGATGGGAACAAAGCAGTCGGAATTGACAGGGTAACTAAGGATGAATATGGGAAGAACCTTGATAGAAATATCAAGGAACTGGTACAGAGGTTGAAAAACAAATCCTTTAAGCCACTTCCGTCACTGAGGATATATATACCTAAAGGAAATGGAAAGAAACGACCATTAGGGATTGCTTCCTATGAAGATAAGATTGTACAAATGGCAGTGAAGAAAATACTGGGAGCTATTTATGAACCGAGATTCCTAAACTGCATGTATGGATTCAGACCGAATAGGGGGTGTCACGAAGCAATAAAAGAAGTATACCAACGGATAAGCTATGGAAAAATCAGCTATATCGTAGATGCCGATATCAAAGGTTTCTTTGACCATATCGACCATGATTGGATGATGAAGTTCCTTGAATGGAATATACAGGATAAGAACTTATTGTGGCTAATACGTAAATACCTTAAAGCAGGAATAATGGAGCAAGGAAAATTCGAGCCAACAGAGGAAGGTTCGGCACAAGGCTCAGTAATGAGTCCGATGCTTGCAAATATATACATGCATCATGTGCTGACGCTGTGGTTTAAGCTGGTAGTGCAAAGGGAAATGCAGGGAGAGTGTTTTCTCGTCAACTTTGCGGATGATTTTGTTGCAGGATTTCAATATAAGTCAGAAGCTGAAAGATACTATAAAGAGTTAAAGGAACGAATGGAAAAGTTTGGACTGGAGCTGGAAAGTAGTAAAAGCAGACTGATTGAATTTGGGAGATTTGCAGAGCAGAATCGTAGAGCAAGAGGAGAATGTAAGCCTGAAACATTTGATTTTCTGGGATTTACCTTCTACTGTAGCAAAACTCGAAAGGGAGGTTTCGTGCCAAAGGTACAGACTTCAAGAAAGAAGTTTGAGCTAAAGGTTAGAGCATACAAGAACTGGATTTACGATAATCGAAATCGACCAATGCGAGAAATAATTAAAGAGTTGAACGTAAAACTAATTGGACACTATCGGTATTATGGTGTTACATGGAATTTTCGGAAGATAACAACATTCCTGCATAGAGTACAACAGTTTCTATTCAAAGCCATGAATCGGAGAGGTTGTAGACGGGCATACACATGGAATGGATTTGTGGAAATGCTCAAGTATTACCCGTTAGCAAAACCTAAAACGTACTATTGTTTATATTGAAGCGAATATTACTATGAGGAGCCGTATGCGGGAAAGCCGCACGTACGGATCTGTGAGGGGCTAAGATTGAGAGGTCTTAGTCTACTCGACTGAAGCGGAGGTATGTATTATGAATATAGGATTTTGGTCGTGTATAATTTTGGTAATACCATTTCTGATTATAGGTGTGTTATTTGCGATTTTTAAGGCAAAAGCAGCAAAATTTGTTTCAGGATTTAATTCATTTTCTAAAGAAGAACAGGCATTGTATGATAAAGCTCATATCTCTCGTGATATAAGAAATCAGTGCTTTATGTGGGCTATTATAATGTTGGCAGGAGCATTATTATCCTGCTTTTTAACCCCATATATAGCTATACCAACCTATATTATTTGGTTAGTTCTGTTTTTTAGAGAAGTCCACTTTGATAATCATAAAGCGTTTGAAAAATATTTATTAAAGTAAATTCAAGTTTGGAGAATTGAGAAAATCGGAAGTTTACAGTGAGGTGAAAGAGGTTGAATTATGTAGAATATGGAAAAGAAAACAGCGATGTAATTATCCTCTTACACGGAGGCGGTTTATCATGGTGGAATTACAAAGAGGTTGCTGAAAGACTTCAAACAGATTATCATGTGGTTTTGCCTATATTAGATGGTCATGCAGGATGTGATAAGCTGTTTACAACGATAGAGAATAATGCTTTGGATATTATAGAATTTGTAAATAGCAAATTGGGCGGTTCTGTTTTAATGATGGGAGGACTATCGCTTGGAGGGCAGATTTTGCTTGAAATTTTATCTCAACGCAAAGATATATGTAAGTATGCAATAGTGGAAAGTGTACTTGTGATACCTTCAAAATTTACATATTCTATGATTAAACCGGCGTTTGGAAGTTGCTATGGCTTAATAAAGTATAAGTGGTTTTCAAAATTGCAATTCAAATCACTACGAATAAAGTCGAATTTGTTTGATGAATATTACAAAGATACTTGTGCTATTAGAAAGAGTGATATGATTGCCTTTTTACAGGAAAACTCAGTATATTCACTAAAAGATGGCATTGGAGAGTGTGAAGCAACCGTTCAAATTTATGTTGGAGAAAAAGAAAAGCAATCAATGAAAAAATCCGCTAAAATCATTCATGAAAAATTGCAGGATAGTTTTATACAAGTTCTTCCTAATATGTATCATGGAGAGTTTTCAATAAACCACGCAAATGATTATGTGAGAAAACTATTAGAAATAGTAAAGCGAAGGTAACTTTCAGTCTTCAGCAGAGACTGAAAGCAATAGAAGATTTGAATTGACCGAGCTCTTTGAGCGAGGGATACTTCTTGTCCGAAGGGAAAGAAGGTGGAACTGAGAAGAATTAAAACAATTTGAAGTTGTGAACTTAGAATTAGAGGTGTTGAAAATGAAAATAATAATTATATTTATTGATTTACTGATGGCAACTGTTCTCTTTTTTGTTGGAAGATTTTTTATCAAATCAAGGAATACAGAAAGAAGTGTGCTGTTTTTATCAGGAGATTATACTGGATTAAACACAGAGAAAATATGCAGAGTTACTGGAAAACGGATTAAGACATGGGCAATGCTCTTTTGTCTTGGCGGTATAATTGATTTTATCAAGCTGGGCGCAGGAATAATAATAGTTTCCGTTTTTTTTATTATCTTACTTGTATTTCATTTGGTTGATATGACTATAAATCGAGACAAGTACCGGGTATAAATTCAAGTTTGTATATATCTTTTAAAAGGTATATGATTAAGAAAAACGGCAGGAGGTATCTGAATGAAATCACATAAATATTGGTCTATCGGTGCACTGATTACAATGCTTGGAACTTTTTATACAGGTTATAAGGGATCAAAAGAAGGCCATAAGTACTTTGCAGCAAGTTCTTTGCTTTGCATGATTATGGCTATTTATACAGGACACAAGATGATTTCTGGTAAAAGTAGGAAGAAAAAAGAAGTTTCAGTAGAGAGTGTTGAAGATTAAAAAACAAAATATTTTAATAAATAACGCCGGTGCGGGATTTTTGATATCCAGTACTAGCGTTATTTATTCTACAGGGGCTTGGGGGTGTAGCCACCAAATATATTATTAATTTTCTTCTTCGGTAAGTTTGTTAAGGATCCATCTGAAATTCTATATGATATTGCTTGCTTAAAGTTTTTGGGATGTGAAGAAAATAGTAAGCCCGACTAGAATGTGGGTGAAAAATTTCACGAGTGCCAGAGTTTCCTCTGGCACTCATTTTATTTTCGCTGTGCGTTTTTTCTGTACTCCAATGGCAACAATCCAGTGCTTTTACGGAATAATTCTGCAAATCGGCTTGAAGTGGAATAGCCTACTGTTTGGGCAACTTGCCCGACTGTCAGCTCTGTATATGCCAGCAGATATTCTGCTTGACTCATGCGCCGCTGTTGAACATATTCCGTGATGGTGCAGTCGTAGTATTTCTTAAAACAGCTTTTGAGCTTTGTTGTTCCCATGCAGGCAATCTGTGTTAGCCGTTCCAGAGGAATATCAAAAGCATAGTGATCGCTAAGATAAGCGGCAACTATTTGGAGATTTTCAATATCCTGTTGAGAGAGCTTATGGGCTGGTTTATCAGGATGTTTCTTCTGATATTCCACCACCATTGAAACAGCTTCTGCGACTTTACCCTCATAAAAAAGTTTTGCTGCAATCCCTTCCCCGCGATAGTCTTTGATTTCAGTGAGTAACCGTGACATTTCTGGAAAGTCGGATGTTTGGTCGATCTTCCGAAATGCATCCACAGGATTGATCTGTGCCTCCGGGTACAGTTTTTTCAGGTAGTCCTCATAATATGCCGGTGCAATCTCAATCCCAACCGAACGGATTGGAATATTTTTATGTATCAAAGCCTTGTATGGAGTGTAGCCTCCAATAAATGTTTTGATACAACCGGCAGACAGTCTACGGTATGGAGATAATTCCTCCCCGGAAATAGAGTCATACCGAGTGATACTCAGACATTCCGGCATGGAGCATTCCAACATGAAATCTTCGTGGAAGGAAAAGTTATGGATTTTAATATCATATAAGTCTTTCTGTCCATAAGTCCAGTAAGTGCCTTCTCCAACTTCGGGAGAAAGTTTCCAGCAGTCACCTAATGCCCCATATTGCTGGTTGTCTGGGTCACGGATAAAACCGTGTTCAATTAGTAGCGGTGTATAAAACTGGTCAATAATTTCAGACATGAAAACAGACCGCCTCCTTTTTGCAACGATTAGACGAACTTTTGAAAGGAACAGACGAACATTGCCGGAACCTATTGAATGTTGTTCGATAAATGCGTATTGTATTAGACGAAGATTAGAGGTATCTAACCGAAGAATATCACAAACCACTTGTCGAGTCAAGACAATGAAAGGTAGGAGGTCAAAATGAGTAATCAAGTAAATTCTATGAACAAAGGTCTGACAGTGAAAGACCTTGTAACAACAGGTATTTTTACTGCACTGTTATTTGTTTTTGTATTGGTGGGCGGTGTCTTTTTTGCAACGAATCCTGTACTTACTTTTTTCATGCCAGCAGGAGGTGGGCTGCTTGCTGGCCCCATTTATCTTTTGCTGATTGCAAAAGTACATAAGCGTTGGAGCCTTTCTATAATGGGCGTTATCATGGGTATTATTTGGTTCGTGACTGGTATGCACTGGGCTTTTGCATTGGGCTACATGATCATGGCGATTGTCGCGGACTTTGTTGCTGGTGCAGGGCAGTACAAAAGCAAAAAACTCAACAGCCTGTCTTATATCCTGTTCTCTCTCGGTGGCACTGGTTCATATATCGTGTTCTTTGTTGATCCCAACGGCTGGGCGCAGACCATGCTGGGGAACGGAACTGAACAGAGTTACATCGACACCATGCAGGCAACTGCAAATACCGGCATCCTGATTGCCATGTTTGTTGCTGTTATCATTACATCTGCAATCAGCGCTTTTGTAGGCTGCAAAATGCTGAAAAAGCAGTTTGAAAAAGCAGGTATTACAGCATGAGCGGTAAACGCCATAAGAAAGAGCTTTGGCTCGACCCACGGGCCAAGCTCTTTCTTATTCTTATGTGTGTTTTATCGTCCATGTTTGCGCCCTCACTTGCATATCAATTTATCCTTGTTATGCTGATTGCGATATTGGGGGCTTTCTTTGGAAAGTGGAAATATGTCATTAAGGCTGTATGCTTTTATGCGGTCATCTGTGCCCTGACAGTTTGGATCATGGCAGAAATGACAGGCACGCTGCGGACAATGTTTATTGCCTTTTTAGGCTTGTTTCATAAGGTCTATGCGTGCGGAACTTTGGCTGGGATTGTTCTGACTACTACAAAAGTCAATGAGTTCCTGTCTGCTATGAACCGTGTCCGCGCACCCAAAAAGTTAGTAATTCCTATGGCAGTTATGCTGCGGTACATTCCAACTATTCAAGAGGACTGGCGCTATATCACAGACGCTATGCGAATGAGAGATGTTTCACCATCTCTGGCGGGCTTTTTAACACATCCGGGCATGACGGTTGAGTGTATTTATGTGCCTTTATTGATGGCAGCTTCAAAAGCGGCGGATGATCTTTCTGTTGCTTCTGTCACTCGTGGAATTGAAAATCCCAATCCACGCACCTGTCTTGTCCAGATAAAATGCGGAATTTCCGATTGGGGCGTCATGGCCGTTGCCGTAGCTTATCTGATTTTTGAATTATGTGTGCGAGGAGGTGTGATCGGTTGATTGAGTTTGAAAATGTATCGTTTTCCTATACGGGGCAGGAACATGGTGGGCTGCGCGACATCAATTTGAAAATTTCGGACGGAGAATTCGTCCTGTTCTGTGGCCGCAGCGGGTGCGGAAAAACAACGATTACAAGGCTGGTGAATGGACTGATCCCTCAGTTTTATCAGGGGGAGCTTCATGGCCGTGTGCTGGTAGATGGTCAGGAAATCAGCAATATCCCCATGTATCAGATTGCCGCTAAGGTTGGCTCCGTTTTCCAAAATCCACGGACGCAGTTTTTCAATGTTGATACAGACAGTGAGATTGCCTTTGGAATTGAAAATGAAGCTCGCCCTCCTGAGAAATTAGCTGAGCGAGTAGAGCAGACAACTGAAGATTTGCATATTCAAAAGCTGCGAAACAGAAATATTTTTGAGTTGTCCGGCGGAGAAAAGCAGAAAATCGCCTTTGCTTCTGTTTATGCCATGAACCCACAGATTTATCTATTGGATGAACCATCCTCTAATCTGGATATGACTTCGATCCAGGAACTAAAGGAACATTTGCGGCTGATAAAAAAACAGGGCAAAACAGTTTTGATAGCGGAACATCGTCTGTACTACCTGATGGAGTTGGCTGACCGAATTGTTTATCTGGAAAAAGGAGAAATCAAAGGAATATACACCCCGGAAGAATTTTGGCAGCTATCTGAACCTGATCGTGAACACATGGGGCTGCGAGCTGTTGATCTACAGGCGGTATTCCCGCAAAAAGCCCACTTGCCTGCGCCTACCCCTGTATTGGAGCTGCGGAATGTGACGCTCCGTTACAAGAAGCAAACAATTTTGCATGACATTGAGCTATCCGCCGGAAAGGGCGAAGTGATTGGTGTTGTCGGCCACAACGGAGCTGGAAAGACTACATTTTCCCGCGCTCTCTGTGGGCTTCACAAAGACTGCGATGGACAATTTTTGTGGGAAAGCGAGCCGATTGAGCGTAAGGAAAGGCTGAAACGCTCTTACATGGTTATGCAGGATGTGAATTATGAACTTTTCGCTGACAGCGTGGAGGCAGAGTGCTCCTTTGGTATACGCAATCCAGATCAAACACTGGTAAATGCAACTTTGGAGGAATTAGGCCTTACCCAATATCGGGAGCGCCATCCAAACACGCTTTCTGGCGGTCAAAAGCAACGAGTAGCTGTAGCTGTTAGCATGATTTGTGGGAAAGATCTGCTGGTATTCGATGAACCGACCAGCGGCCTTGATTTTGACAGTATGACGCAGGTGGCGGGAATGATCCGCCGGTTGTCCAATATGGGAAAGGTTATTTTCATTGTCACCCACGATTTTGAATTTGTCTGCCGTACCTGCTCCCGTGTCCTGCATTTTGACAAGGGCGAAATGCCCGATGATGTACCAGTTACAATGGATGCCCTCCCGAAATTGAGAGAGCTGTTCTCTGTTTCAGATGGAAAGGAGAGGTGATCTATGAAACAGAAAAAAGAAAACAGAGTAGCTTTGCTGCTCCACTGGGCCGGTGAGCAAAAAATCTGGCTGTTCCTGGCAATTTTTCTATCGGCGGTCAGCGGTCTTTGCATTATCGTCCCTTACATTGGAATTTACCGGCTGCTGGACGCCACCTTCAATCATACCTGCACGCAGGAACTTGTTGTACATACCGTGGTAATGATTGCAGTGGCGGTAACTTTGCGGTTTGCCCTGTTTGGCTGTTCCGGCGTAGCAGCCCACAAAGGGGCCTATGGCGCTCTTTTCAAAGTGCGCTGCATGGTTGCAGAACACATGGCTAGAGCGCCTTTAGGTGCCTTGAATGAACGGCGCACCGGGGACATAAAAACGGTTCTGAATGAAGATATTGAAAAGTTGGAGCTGTTTCTGGCCCATAACCTTCCTGACCTTGTGTGCTATCTGGTGGGGCCGGTAGTCATCTTTATTTATCTGATGACCGTCAATATTCCTCTGGCATTGATTTCCCTGGTTCCGCTGATCCTTGCTGTTGTTGTAATGGGAATGATGTTCCGCAATACGGATGACCTGATGGAACGGGCCAATCACTCCATTACCACACTGAACTCGGTTATGATTGAGTACATCAGCGGCATGAAATTGATTAAAGCCTATAACATGGGGAGCAAATCGTTTCAAAAGTTTTCAGACGCTATCCAGGAAGAAAACGCCATGTGGAATGAAACTTCCCGGCGCATGGGGCCACCTTATGCGGCCTTTGTTGTTATCATCGAATGTGGGATGTTGATGATGGTTCCAATCGGCGGAATGTTTTTCCTGAAAGGCTCACTGGCTGCCAGCGCATTTTTGCTGTTCGTCTATGTAGGTTCCATGTATCTGACGGAAATACGCCCCCTACAGGAACTGGGGACTAATTTTGCCAATGTGCTGAACGCTGTTACTAAGACCAAAGAGATACTGGATATTCCAATTTATGAGGGTGGAGCGGACTTTCCCCAAAATCACGATATTGAACTTCGGAATGTTCGGTTTTCCTATGATGGCAAGACCGATGTACTGCAAGGCGTTAATCTCAAAATTAAAGATGGTGAACGCATGGCCCTTGTGGGACAGTCTGGTGCCGGTAAAAGTACCGTGATTGAGCTGATCTCCCGGTTCTATGATGTGCAGGAGGGCGAAGTGCTGATTGGCGGGAAAAATGTAAAGGAACTCAATTATGATACTATCCTAAAAAATGTCGCCATTGTGTTCCAAAAGACCTTCCTGACCCGTGACAGCGTTTTAGAAAATATCCGCATGGGCAGTAACGCCACTCTGGAAAAAGTACGGACCGCCGCAAAAGAGGCGCAGATTGATGATTTCATCATGTCTTTGCCGGATGGATATGACACGAAGGTGGGCAGCTTCGGCTCTCGTTTCTCCGGCGGTGAAAAACAGCGGATTGCCATTGCCCGCGCTATCCTGAAGAATGCCCCCATTTTGATCTTAGACGAGGCCACAAGCGCCTCTGACCCGGAAAATCAGATGGAGATTGACAAAGCCATTCAAAATCTCTGTAAGGGAAAGACTGTCATTGTGGTAGCCCATCGTTTGAGCGCGTTGAAGATGTGCGAGCGTGTAGCAGTGGTTGAAAATCACACAATTACCTGTGTCGGAACCCATGAGGAAGTCCGAAAGAACAATGCTTACTATCGGAAGGCGTGGGAGGACTACGAAACAGCCCGGAATATTACTTATCAGTTGGAGGGAGGCGAGCAGCATGAGTGAGCATGATGTATTGAAAAAGAACCGTAATTTTTATATTGGTGTTGGCGGGACTGTTCTGGAAGGGCTTCTCTCCGGCAGCCTGTTTATGCTGCTTTACTCTGTCATGCAGTTTTTGTGGTCGGGACAATTTGACATGAACCGTGTCCTGGTTCTGACCTGTGTGATCGCGGTGGTTTTTCTTCTTCGTATCCTGATTTACAGCTATGGCTATACCAAAGCGCAGATTGGCGGTGCAGAGGTCAGCAAGAATACCCGCCTCTTTATGGGCGACCATTTGAAGCGTATCCCGCTTTCCCGGTTTACCCAGGGACAGACCGGCGATTATATCAATACCATCACAAGCGATGCAAACAACTATGAAAAAATCCTGACCCATAAGATCGGTGATATGGCAAAGAGTTTTGCACTTTCGCTCATGCTGATTATTTTTGTGATGACCATTTATGTGCCTGCCGGAATTATCCTGCTGATTGCCGACTTGCTTTTGATCCCTGGACTGTGGCTTTCCTTCCGTATGGTTCGGAAGTATGGTAAAGAAAAGAATGATATTTGTGCAGAGAATGTCAGCAGCATTGTGGAGTATGTGTCTGGTATTCAAACTTTCCGGGCCTATGGCGTAGGTGGTTTGAAGAATAAAACCGTTATCAACGCTATGCGGGAGTTCTGTCGGATCAGCTTTGTATATGAAGCGAAAGTCCTTCCTATCGGCACTGGATTTGGCATTTTAAGCTGGCTGTCCTGCCCGCTTGTTATCTGGACAGCTTATGCACCCTGGGCTACCGGGACACTGGATACAGTATCTTATCTTCTGATCTGTATGCTGCCTTTGTTCTGTGCAAAGCTGGCAAACTCTATTTTTGTAGACCTGACAAGTTATAAGAACCTGATGATTTCCAAAAACAAAATCCTGGGTGTGATGAACGAACCAGAGGAAACAGGCAGTATGGAGCCGCTTCAAACAGCCACCCATGAAATCAACTTCGACAGTGTGGACTTTTCCTATGTTCCTGGAGAGCCGGTGCTGAAACACGCCACCTTTACAGTGCCAGACCAGAAGCTCACAGCCATTGTCGGGGACTCCGGTTCCGGCAAATCTACCATTCTGAATTTGATTGCAAAATATTACGAGGCAACAGGCGGAACAATTTCCATTGGTGGTAAACCTATAAACCATGTAGCTGCCGAGCATGTACTGGAACAAATCTCTATGGTAGATCAGGATGTATTTCTCTTTGATGATACCATTCGTGAGAATATCCGGCACGCCCGCCCCGAGGCCACGGATGAGGAAATCGAAGCCGCCTGCCGGGAGGCCAACTGTGACGGTTTCATCCGCAAGATGGAAAAGGGCTACGATACGCCGACTGGCGAAAACGGAAACCTTCTTTCTGGCGGTGAGCGTCAGCGAATTTCAATCGCCCGCGCTATCCTGAAAAATAGCCCCATCCTGCTCTTGGATGAAGCAACAGCATCTCTTGACATTGAAAATGAGCTTGCCGTAAAGCAGGCCATCGCTAATCTATTAAAAGAGAAAAAGACAGTGGTAATGATTGCTCATACCCTTTCCATTGTCAAAAACGCTGATCAAATTCTTGTAATGGGTGATGGCAGGATTGCTGAATCTGGAACCCACGAGGAATTGCTTGCGAAAGGCGGAAAATATGCTGCTATGTGGAACGCAGAGCAAAAAATATCGGCTTGATAGAAGCTAAAGAAGAATAATTGCATAGCGCATGAACCTGCCCCGACTATGGGGAAAGAAAAAAACGCTGGCTGGGGCAGGTGCAGCGGTCCTTTTTCTTTTCTGGAGAGCAGGTGGATACTATGCAATTTTGGAGGAGTGTGGTAAAATGTGATTGTTTATCATGTTAGGAGATTAGGAAGGTAGATGAAATGAGGACAATTTTGTTATTGGAAGATGATGAGAATCTGAACCGTGGAATCGCGCTAAAACTGCAGAAAGAAGGGTATCAGGTTTTTTCCGCTTTTCAGATTTCAGAGGCAGAAAAATTGTTTGATGAAAATAGAATAGATCTGGTAATCAGTGATATTACTCTGCCGGACGGAAACGGACTGGAGTTTTGCAGGAAGATTCGAAATAAGAGCAAAGTCTTTGTACTGTTTCTCACGGCAATGGATTCGGAAATTGATATGGTAAACGGCTATGATGCAGGGGCGGATGATTATATTACAAAGCCATTTAGCCTGATGGTACTGGTTTCAAAAGTTCAGGCATTTATGAGAAGAATGGAAGGAGTCTGCGGACACAACAGAATCTTATCGGGAAATATCGAAGTAAATTATGGAGAAATGAGAGCGTTAAAACGAAATGCTGATGGAGTGACTCCTTTGACATTAAGTAAAAAGGAACTTCAGATAATGATTTACTTTATGGAAAACGCAAGGCAGATTTTATCAAAAGAACAGATTTTAGAGTATGTCTGGGATGTTGACGGGCAGTTTGTAGACGATAATACAGTTCCTGTAAATATCAGCCGATTGAAAGGAAAAATCGGGAATGATTATATACAAAATGTAAGGGGGATGGGATATATATGGACCGAAGAAAGCGTACAGGAGTAGCTCTGGCAGCAGGGCTGCTTTTTCTGTTTGTGACAGAGATATTGTTGCTGTTTCTGGCAGGAAATAGTTTATACAAGGAAGAGCAGGGGAAATTAGGGGCGTTAGTGCTGTCCCATCCGGAACAGGAGACGGAGTATATAGAGTTATTTGACAGAGGAAAGCAAAGAAATCGTCAGGAAGAGGAAGCGGGGAAAGAGCTGGAGGAGCGTTACGGGTATACTCCTTTTGATGGGAGAAGCGTGAAAACTTTTGCTGCATATGGAATAGGAATGGCGATGGTTTTTGTGGCAGGACTTGGAGTTTCATGGGTTTTGTTTTTGCGAAATAAAAGAGACCGGCAGCAAGATGAAAATAACCAGGAAGAACTTCGGGAAAAATATATAGAACTGCAGAATCATTTTGAAAAAGTAAGAGAAAAACTTTCCAGAGAAGAAAACAATACAAAATCTTTAATTACAGATATTTCCCACCAATTGAAAACACCGATTGCTTCATTGAAGATGAGTTGTGAACTGGCGGGGTCTGCCGATTTAACCTGGGAGGAACGGGAAGAATTTTATAAAAAGGAATGGGATGAAATTCAAAGACTGGAAAATCTTTTGGATTCACTGATTCATGTGTCCAGATTGGAATCTGGGATGATTCAGATTCAGCCAGAGATGGGCAGTCTGAAAAATACATTGGTACAGGCTGTAAACAGTGTGTATATGAAAGCGTATGAAAAATCCATAGATATTTCTCTGGATGAATTTCAGGATGTGCAAATTGTACACGACTCGAAATGGACAGGAGAAGTGTTCGTAAATATTTTAGACAACGCAGTAAAGTATTCGCCGGAGCATACAGAAATCCGAATTCGGGTAACAGAGCTTGCTACCTGTATGATGCTGGAATTTATCGACCAGGGAACAGGTATTCCGGCAGAAGAGGCGCATCGGGTATTTCAGCGTTTTTACAGAGGAAACCAAGAGTATGTAAAAAAACAGGAGGGCTCTGGGGTTGGACTTTATCTTGCCAGAAAAATTTTGGAGGAGCAGAAAGGCACGATTTGTGTAAAAGTAGCACCTGAAGGCGGTAATAATTTTGTGGTGACATTACCAAAGAAATAGATTTCTGAAAAAAGATTTCTTACATAATTGTTATGCTTTTTGTAAGCCTACTGTAAGACTGGATTGATAGAATGACATTAGCAAAGAAAAAGGAGGCTTCAAAGTTTATGAAAGCAATATTAGAAACAAGAGATCTTGTGAAATATTATGGAAAAGGCGATAATTTGGTGAAAGCTATTGACCATACAGATTTAATAATCGAACCAGGTGAATTTACAGCAATTGTAGGACGTTCTGGATCGGGAAAAAGTACTCTTCTTCATATGCTGGGAGGATTGGACCGTCCTGATTCCGGAAAGGTTTTGATAGAAGGAAGAGATATTTTTCAACTGAAAGATGAAAAACTTGCAGTGTTCCGCAGAAGAAAGATTGGGTTTATTTTCCAAAGTTATAATTTAGTACCATCCTTAAATGTTTGGGAAAATATTGTGCTACCCATTGGATTGGATGGAAAGAAAGTGGATACAGAGTATGTTATGGATATTATCTGTAGAATCGGAATGGAGGATAAATTGAAATCCTTACCGAATACTCTTTCTGGTGGGCAACAGCAGCGGGTTGCTATTGCAAGAGCGTTGGCATCCCGCCCGGCGATTATTTTAGCAGATGAACCAACAGGAAATTTGGATTCCAAGACGGAGTTAGAAGTGATTTCTATGTTGAAATCCTGTGTTTCAGAATATGGGCAGACACTGGTTATGATCACGCATGATGAGACCATTGCGCAGATGGCTGACCGTATGATTGTCATTGAAGACGGTAAGGTGGTGAGAGCATGAAAACAGTAACAAAAACAGCGCTTGCCAATGTAAAACAGAACAAAGGAAGAAACTTTTTATGTGGATGCGCCATTGCACTGACTACGTTTCTGATATTTGTTGTTTTAACGGTGGGATATGGAATGATCCGCGTACAGCTTGCATCGGTGGATGCTTATTATCCATCTTACCATATTATGTTCCGCCAAGTTTCCGAGAAAAACACCAAAGCACTTCAGGTGCATAATGATATAGAAGAAATCGGTCTGAGAATGGATTTGGGACAGATTATAGATGATGATGCCACAATCATTATGACCGCTATGGATAATAATGGGATTCGGTTGAACAAAGCGGAGTTAGAAGAAGGAACTTTCCCAAAAAATGAAAAAGATATTGTTGTTTCCAAGGGAGTTTTAGAGGAACTGGGAATTCAGGGGAAATTGGGTGATGAAATCACGATTCCATACCAAATTTACGAAAAAGACGGTATGGGATATGCGAAAGAAGACACTTTCCGCATCTGTGGCTTTATGGAATCTTCTGATTTGAATAAAGAAAAGAAAATGTATTTTGTGATGAATTCCATGGAATATGCGAAACAGATGATACCGGAAGCAGACAGAGAATATCGTGTGATGTTCCGTCTGGCAGATGCAGAGCATATGACAACAGATGAAATCGAAGAGAGGGGAAAAGAAATCGGAGAGGATTTTGGTGTACCTGAGGGAAATGTGGTAGAAAACAGAGAGTATTTGGTTGCAAATTATACGGATCCGTCATTTGTAAAAGGAATGATCGTGGTAATCGTTATGGTTGTTTTAGCAGGAATCCTGACTATTTACAGTATTTATTATGTGTCTATGATACCAAAAGTACAGGAATATGGAAAATTAAAAGCCATAGGCTCCACCAAAAGACAGATTCGGCAGATGGTATTCCGTGAAGGAATGCTGGTTACGGCGCTTGCCCTCCCTGTAGGATTGCTTATCAGTAGTTTCCTGTCCAGATGGATTATGAAACAGATGATTACTTTTATGGCAGGCGAAGACCCTCTAATGCAGGTAGCAGCAGAACTTGTAAAAAATGGTGAGGTATCTTTGTTGCACTGGTGGATTTATGCGATTACCATTATGGCGGTGCTCTTTACTTCCGCAGTTTCTTTGGCAAAACCGATGCGAATTGCTGCCAAAGTTTCGCCCATTGAGGCTATGCGTTATCAGGGGTTAGAAAAACGTGGGAAAAAAGTACGGAAAGGCTATCAGAATCTCACGATTTTTCGTTTGACAAAAGCAAATATGGCAAGAAATAAAAAGAGGACTGGGATTACGATTGTTACATTAGGAGCAACTGGTATTCTGTTCATGGTTGTGGCAACTATTTTATCTTGCGCGGCACCGAAAGAAATTGCAAGAAAGGATATTGAATCTGATTATAAAATTGAATTGGAAACATGGGGTGGGGACAAAATGAATCCGGACAGAGACTGGAGACAGGTTCAGCAGAATAACCCCTTGACGAAAGCGTTTATTGATCAGGTTCGTGATGTAGACGGTGTGGAAGAGGTAAAGGTAAAAACATTTATGAATGGCGAAATTCCGAAACTATCTATGGATGGTGAAATTTGGGGCGCGGATATTATTGGACTGGATGCATCTTATGCAGAAACGCTGGAAAAAGGAGAGATACAAGGACATGTGACATATGAAGAATTGGAAAAAGGAGATAAAATACTCATGTCTGCTAATATGCTATACTGGTTCCCGGAACTGAAAGTGGGAGATTCCTTGAAGATGGTTTTGAATATGGGAGATGACCAGGTAGAAAAGACATTTGAGATAGGAGCCATCGGAGATTACTATGAAAGCCTTGGCGGAAGTTCATTTTATCTGCCCCAATCAGTGTTGGAAAAAATGAATCCCAATAATCTGAACTACACACTGGAAATCACAGTGAATGATCAGAAAAAGAACAGTGCATATCAGGAACTTCAGGCACTTGCCGACAACAGTGAATACCTGGTGACAGGAAGTTATGAAGAGCAACTTCAGGTGTGGGAAAAGAATATGCGGTTGATGAGCGTTTTGTGTTATGCATTTCTGATTATTCTGGGTGGAATTGGAATCATGAATCTTGTGAACACTATGATGAACAGTATTTACACAAGAAGGCGGGAGCTTGGAATGATACAGGCGATAGGAATGTCTGAAAAACAGTTGATCCGTATGCTGCAACTGGAAGGAATCATCTATACTTTGGGAACATTGGCAGTTTCTGTGGGCATTGGAAGTCTTGTAGGATATGGTGCATTTCTTTATGCAAAAACCAAACACATCTTTCAGATCAGTGAGTATCATTTTCCAGTGGTCCCAGCAGTGCTTTTGATTTGTGTGGTTGCCTTTTTACAGGTACTGCTCACATATGGAGTATCTGCAAATTTCCGAAAATTGAGTTTGATTGATCGGATACGATATGCAGAGTAATATATTAAAAACATCATATATACAAAGGGAACCGTCCGATGTATTTCAGACATTGCAGCAGAGTTCCGCAGAAGTCAGCAAGGAAAAGATTGCACAGGGAATGAAAGAAACAGATCCGGGTGTATTTGCATCTGTTTTAACGGAAAGCGTGCAGAAGAGCATTGATAAGAACAGTTATGGAGATCCGGTGACGGTAACTGTAAAAGTGGAAAAGAATCATTCTGGGACGTATGAGCTGTCTGAAACCGAAAGAAGCAAGCTGGAGACAGCGATGTTTCCAACAGAATAACTGAATATGGAAAAAGTGGACTGCCGGGGGTAAAATCCTGGCAGTTTTTATATCAAAGTATGCAAGATAAACTGCCAGTGGCAGGTTCTCTGTATAAAGGCTCTGAAAATGATTCAGAGAATGCAAGATAATTCCGAAGGGACGAAAGAAGGTGAAAAATTATTTGGATATTAACGGACTTAGAAGAAATGTTGAAAGATGTCGGATAATGCGAAAAATGACTGTTAAGTGACTGTTATATAACACAGTTTTGACAGCCTTTTTTTATATACTGCTTTTCTTTGTGGTGTTTTAAGGAAAGGCATAGCAAGGAGAAGAATTATATTTGCATCAAAGAAAGTGCTTAAGACAACAAAATGGGAATAAAAAGCAAAGTGTTGTGATCGAACTGGTTGCAGCACTTTTTTCTTCGACATTTTTCGAACATTATAACGTACCTATACGATCACCGCCATGCTTCGATTTGATTTCTATACCAAAAATCAGATCGGAGGAAAGATAAATGGCTTATAACAAGACAAGTGAAGAACGAAAGTGGAATTATTGGAAAGAACAGGAAGAAAAGAAACTGCGTGAACTGGGAATGGAAGAAGAGAAGATTCAAAAGTTGCGCCAGATGGACAGAGAAGATTTTCTGGAAGAGCGCAGATACCGGGAACATCTGGATGAAATGATGCAGGATATGGATTCCATAAAACAAAGGGACAGAGGACGGTTTGCACAGGATATCCGAGAACTTTTAGACAACATTGGAGATCGACGGATCTATGAATTATTAAAGGGCATAGAACATCAGACATTAGAGATACTTTTGCTTAGTACATGGGGATATTCGGGAAGAGAAATCGCTAAGATCATGGGACTTGCAGAGCAGACTGTTTACACAAAGAGAAACCGTTTGAGAAATAAATTAAAAAATTTGTTGAAAATTGAATAATTATGGCGGTTTTCGTCGGCTATTTAATAGGCAGGTAAATTTTGCCGGTGTACTTTGACAACTGCATACCAGCATTACAGGTACGTTCCCGTAAGTAGAAGCGTGTCAGGAAGGCGCGAGGACAAATGAAAATGACAGGAAAGAATATAAAAAATTCTTTGCTGATGTTTTTGTTTCGAGCGAATCACCTTTAACTGAAACAGGACTGTGGCGGTCTTTTGCGAGGATCACTTACGAGGGGATAATGATACATAGGAACTGCCAGTGAGCAGAGGATGGACTTTGGGTTGTAATCAGCAAGACCTTTAGAAAATCCATGAGTGGTGCAATGCCAAGCATCCGCCTGTAATGTTCCCGTAAGGCAATGGGGGAGTCGAGGACAAATACAACGCCAAAAAACAAAAGTATAAGAAATCAAGGAAGAATGTGTCGTTGATATCAGATACATGCGGCTGTAGGGAGAAATCCTTTACAGCCGTATTGATGTGGTATCAGCACGCATATTAGGTAACAAATTATGTATTACACAAGAGAATATCTCAATAGAGCGCATCGAGAAATTGATACTATTTTCCGAGTGCTGTTCCCGGAACATGGAATGGCAGTAAGGGAAGAACAGATTATGTTATGCCACGAAATGCTGGATAACCTGCTGGGAAGAAACATAGCACTGTGTGACGCGGGTGTCGGTATCGGCAAGACGTATGCTTATCTGGTGGCCTGTGTTCTGATGAGAAAATATTCCCTCCTTGCAGAAGGATGTTCCCCTTATGAGCAGCGTCCGGTCGTGATATCCACTTCCAGCATTGCACTCCAGAAAGCAATTCTTACAGAATATATCCCTTTTCTCTCCCGGATTCTTCAGGAGAACGGGACGATTCAGGCCCCCATTAAAGCTGTGATACGAAAAGGGAAAGAGCATTTTGTCTGCGATGAGAGGTTGGAGCAACGAATCGTTGCAATCGAAGAAAAACACAAAAATGCGTTGCAGAAAGAAGCTCTGCTGTCGTTGAAAGAACATTATGATATGGACGAAGTGTCCAACTTAAGTGGGTTTGACAGAAGGATGGTGAGTGTACCGAAGTTCTGTTCGGGAGACTGCCCGAACAGAGGTTCGTGCAGGTATCAGCAGTATCTGGAGCGTTCCAGAGATAATGAAATGTTCATTCAGATCTGTAATCACAATTATCTGCTGGCTGATGGTTATCACAGACTGCAGGATTACCGCCCGTTATTGAAAGATTACAGGGCATTGATTGTAGATGAAGCACACAAACTGCCGGATGCGGCAAAGCAGATGTTCGGGAAGAGCCTGTGTTATGACGATATCCGGGAAATTTGCTTTTATCTAGGGAAAGAGTACCAAGGACCGGAGATAAGGAAATTGTCCGGCACGATCCGGATGGTGCTGGACATTATAGGAGAAAACCACAGAACCAGATATGGGATAAAAGAAGAATTTCACATGACAGAAGAGTGTGCAATGTATTTATATGAGGGGATACAGACCATGAATAAGATCATAGAAAAGTTAGAAAAGAAGATTCCAAAGTGGATCAGAAACAAGCTGGAAGAAACCAGAAGTGTGTTGGAATGCTTTTTTCATCAGGATAAGAAGTATGTGCTGCATCTAAAGCAGGACCATGACCACCGGATTATATTGTGTGCATCCAGCAGACGGATTCCGCAGTACCTTGACCAGATGTTATGGAGCAGAGGTATGGGAGCGATTCTTACAAGCGGAACTTTAAAAACCGGACAGGGATTTTCCCACATTCGGAAAATGACAGGATTACAGAGGGTGCGGAGAGTCCGGGAATATGTGGCAGACTCCCCGTTTGAATATCAGAAGAACTGTCTGTTATATCTGCCCAAGAATTTGAAAAAATACAGAAGAGGAAGTCAGGAAGAGGCAGAGATGATAGCAGGTCATATTCATTCGCTGATCTGTTCGACTTACGGACATACGCTGGTGCTGTTCACATCTTATCATTTGATGGGAAACGTTTACCAGATGTTAAGGGATGAAATTCCGTTCCCGATGATAGAGGTGTGGAGACATTCACCGGAAGAGATTACAAGATTTAAACAGATGGACAATGCTGTCCTTTTTGCAGCCGGCTCCTGTTGGGAAGGAGTAGACTTCCCTGGAGATATGGTATCTTCGCTGATTATAGTAAAACTGCCCTTTGCTGTTCCTGATCCCATCAGCGAAGCACAGAAGAAGGAATATGCCAGCCTGAAAGATTATATTCAGGCAGTGATTGTTCCAGACATGCAGAAAAAACTAAGACAGGGATTCGGACGGGCGCTCCGCACCGAGACAGATACTTGTGTCGTGTCCATTTTAGACGAGCGTGCAGGAGAAGGCGGCAGGTATCATGAGGAAGTGATGTGTGCGCTTCCAAGCTGCAAGATGGCAAAAGACATCAAGGATATCCAGCACTTTATCCGAAACCGGAAAGGCGTGGAATACTACCTGTAACCGTTCGTGGTTCTGCTACAGGAAAAGCAGATTTTGCACGAAAAGTTTGGTGGTATTTCAAGGGCGTTTTCGGTGGGGTTGTTGGTATTGATGAATAGCTATTTCGGCATGAAGTGGGTATACTGTGTATAGCGTTAGAGGAAAGGCGGTGAGCAGTATGAAACGATACAAAGTGGAAACACAGAGGGAAGGCTCGGTAAAATATTTCTTTATCCGGGATATGGAATCGTTGGAAATCGTGTTGCTCCCAAGCAAATATCTAATGCATCAGGTCAGGGCGAATCGTTCTCCGAACACAATACGGAGAAATGCATTTGCCCTTGCCTATTATTGGGAATATCTGCTGGAAAACGAAAAGAAAGCAGAAGATATCTATGAGATGGATTACGAAACACAATATGATTATTTCGCAGAATATCTGAAATGGCTGAAAGCCGGAAAGCATACCGACAATTTAGAAAATGGACCACAGAATAAAACCTGTAACGCTTACTTAAAAGAAGTGTTCAGGTTTTATTGCTTTTTAGAAGCGGTCAGAAATAACGGTTCTTACTTATCCGTTCTTTCTTATAATCAGCCTATTACAAAAGCAAATGCCATCGGAGTCAGAAGAACACTGCGTTCCCGCTCTTTTAAAGGGTATCTGAAAGAAGAGGAACGGAATGTGAGGGCAGCCGAAAAGAATGAAATCATTACGATTCTGGAAGCCTGCACGAACTGTCGGGATCAGGCATTGATTCTGCTGACATCAGAACTCGGATTTCGTATCGGTGAAATCTTAGGAATTGATTACACAAAAGATATCGACTACGAAACCCATGAAATCAGGGTGAATTTCAGAGAGGACAACGAGAATGATGCAAGGGCAAAAAATGCAGAAGAAAGAAGAGGACGTCTCAGCGATGACACCTTTGAATTCCTGCTTTATTACATCGGAGAATACTGGGACATTCTGCAAAAACAGGAATATCTGTTTATCAACATTAAAGGGGATACAACAGGAAAACCGATGAAGGTAGACAGTGTTTACGATATGTTTGAGAGGATGGAGAAAAAGACCGACATCAAGATCACCCCACACATGCTTCGGAGATATTACGCAAATACCAGATGGGAAGCGGACTGGCCACTGGAAATGATCAGTCAGGCATTAGGCCATAAACATCTGGATACAACCATACGATATCTGAATGTTTTAGATGACAAGCTAAGGACAGCAAGTCAGGAATTTTACCGCCGATATTCCAACCTTTATAATGTCAATCAATTTTTGGAAAGCAGGAGGTGAAAATAAATGCCGGCAAGATTGTATGCCTTTGTGCCGGAAGAACAGAACCTATCCAATGCAGAACGGGAACAACTGATTGAAGGACTGGAACGGGAATTAGATGAATATTATGAACAAAAATGTGGAAAAGGCAGTCTGGAAACATATTTGATTCAGAATGAGATCTGGCACTTGTCAGAGATCAATTATCAGGTGAGAGCCGGATATCAAAAATATCTGAGAGAATATTATGTGGATTCGACGGTGCGTAATTATCTGCTCGGAATAGATCGTGTAAAGTTGCGGCTGATCATAGAAAATGCACAGACCTTAAAAGGAAAGTGGAATGCCCGGAATCATCCGGAGTTGCTCCATGACATTCTGTTCCTGCGGTATCATCCCAATCCGGCGATTGCAAAACGATATGAATATACGACAGATATTAGTAAGCTGGTCTGGGATTTCAGGGTAAAAGGTTCAGATATATGCAAACAGCAGATTTTAACGGTTCTGGAAGATATCGTGCAACAGAAAATAACAATGAAAGAATGCACCAGGCATCTAAACGGATTGAAAAGTGTATATGAATTTTGCATGCAGGAACAGATTGAAGATCTCAGATATCTTACACAGAAGCAGTTCGACAAAATTGAAAACTATGGGGACACGGACTATAAAAAGAAATGTGCAAAACAGGAGCTTAGAGCGTGTCAGGAATATATTTTCTGCCATGCAAAAAATATTTCATGGGACTCTACTGTCTGGTACATGGAAAGATTATATCTGGAAGAATACCGGGTGAATCCGTCTAATCCTGTAAAAACGATTTCTTTTATGAGCATAGAAAGGACAGATAACAGAGAACTTGTTCAAGAATATATAAAATACTGTTTGGGAGTCACACACTTAGCATTAAGTGTAATACATACTGAATTTTATCGAATTCAAAAATTTGTTGTCTGGCTGGAAGAAACAACGGAAATCAACTTGAAACAAGTGTCAGAAAATGAAATAAAGAAATATTTTCAAATAATTGACTACAAGGAAGCAAGCTATTTCAATGATATTATCATAGCAATCTATCAGTTTTATGAATATCTGCAGACGAAAAATATCATAAAAGAAGTTCCTTTTAATTACCAGTATTATCTGAAAAAGGAAATCCTGCATCATAATGACCGGAGTGTAGAACAGGAAACCTATGAAAGTATTTTAAAACATTTAAAAGATTTTCCGGAAAAGCCGAGATTGATTTTACTGCACTCTATGCTGTTAGGACTGAGAATCAGTGAAGTATGCTGCCTGAAAGGGAATGCTTATTACTGGCAGGGGAGAGACGCCTGGATACAGGTATATCAAATAAAAATGCGGACATATAAGCGAATCCCCATCCCGGAAATTCTATATAAAATCATGAAAGTATATATAAAAAAATACGGGATTGGTGCTGAGGATTATATTTTCCAGAATCAAAAGGGAAAAGCATATCATTACTCCAGTTTTCGAGGGAGTATGAAGAAAATATTTAATGAAAATCATGAGCTGTTTCAGGAATATAATTTCAAATCCCATGATTTCAGGCATACGATAGCAACCATGTTTTATGAAGATGGAGTGCCACTTCAAAGTGTAAGAGATTATCTGGGACATGATTATGAAGAAATGACACAGCAATATGTGGACTATATGCCGAAGAGAATTTCCAGAGCAAATCAGGAACTTTTCGCAAAAGAAGGAAGCAGTCTTGCTTCCGGAATAAAGAGGTGCAAGCGTGGAAAATAGATTTTATATCAAGGAATTGGATTCTTATCAGAAAGCAAGTGATCTCAGCAAAGAACGTATGGGAACAAACCCCAATTATGATCTGGAACTTCTGCCGACAAAGCAGATGCAGGAAGAAATGTGGGAGTTCCTGCAATACAGAGGTAAAAACCTCGTAGCAGAAAAATTTTATACAGAACGAAGATTTTACCATCATTTATGCAGGATGTTGAAAGAAAAAAACAACCGGCCGGAGAGTTTTCTGGACTGGAATAAAGAAAAATGGATGCAGCAGATGAAAATCTGGCTCCTGCAGCAAGGATTGTCCCTGACAGCACCATTTAAAAATAAGTGTGGCGGAAGAGGAACGCAACGTGCCAGAACACTGGGGTATATAGAATGCCTGATTGATTATTTAACCGACTTAAGAGATGCGGATGTAAACGAAATAACAAAAGATGTCTGGAAAATTGAAAAACTTGACATACAGGTGAAGCAGGATTTGATACGTCCAAGGAAAACGATATCTTTTACAGAAATCAGTCAGCCAGAGTTGAAGGAAGAAATTAAAAAAGCAGTATATTTTCAACTGAGAATAGAAAGCCTGGAGACTGTAAAAAAGGAACTGACAGCCATCCGGAGATTTTCCAGATATCTGAATGAGCATAAGAAAAATGTACAATCCTGCGCTGATCTGGACAGAACGATCATAGAAGAATATCTGGTATATATGAAAACAGAAGATACCGGGACGAAGAAGTACCGGGCGGAAATAACAAGGCTTCGATCACTTCTCAATATGGTAGCAGATATTTACCAGTATCCACAGGTGAAAGATCTGATATTGAACAGGGACATCCCACCCAATATCAGATCAGAATTTAAAGTCTACTCAGATGCAGAATTAAAGCGTTTTAATGAATTCCTTGCAAAAGTAGATATACAGACAGCCAGAGTCATGACGATTCATCAGATGCTGGGAACAAGAATCTCAGATACACTGACATTGCGGACTGACTGCCTGATGGAACAAAACGGTGAGATATTGATCAGAATCTACCAGATGAAAACACATTACTATGAAAAACCGATCAGTCAGGAACTGGCAGCTTTGATCAGAGAAGCCATCCGTTATACGGAAGAAAGGTATGGAAAATGCAAATATATTTTTACAAATGAAAATGACCATACAAAACCGATGACCTACTCACTGATCCAAGGGAGAATTACAACAGCAATTTATCGGGAAAATCTCAGGGATGATAATGGAAATTATTTTACATTCGGAACGCACATGTACCGGCATGTCTACGGAGTAAAGCTTGTAGAAATGCATCTGGATGACTGGACGATAGCAAGGCTGCTCGGACACAAAAGCCTAAAGAACGTAAAATATTACAGAAAAATGAGTAACCAGATACTGGCGAATGACACCAGAAAAGCAAGAAACAGGTTATCACAGATGGTCCTGGAATGTCTGGACGGATGGGAGGAAGAGTATGAACAAATACGACACGATGATAGCTTGTAACCGGAAAACGAGTGAGGAAAAGATAAACCGCGCAGTGACAGAAATCCGACAAATGCTCACAGACAGAGAAAAGGTGAGTGTACCAAAGTTAGTAAAGCGGACAGGATTATCCAGAGGATTCTTTTACAAGAACGAAACCGTCAGAAAAGAAATGGACCGGGCATTAGAGCAGCAGGCCGGAATGATTGATCCAAAAAGATATATCGGGGACATTGTGATGAAAAACCGAATCGAACTGCTGGAGCAACAGGTCAGGGAATTAAAACGAGAAAAAGAACAACTGGAAAAAGAGAACGTCAGATTACAAAAAGCATTGAATAAAAAAGATTTGAATCTACTAAAAAATCTGTAATTAAAATAAGAAAATAATCTGCAATAGCCGGGAAAATACTCCCGGTTGTTGTGGTTGGAATAAAACACGAATCCATGAGAAAGGGTCAGACTTCTCACAAAAAGGAACACAATACACGGATGTGTTTCCCGTTAAAGCCAGTGTTTACAAGGGATAAAGGAGGGCTACCCAATTTTATGGATGAATCTGGTGGTATATTGCTGCATGGCCTGTTAATAACTTTGTAAAGGGCAATGACTTTACAGGCAAGACAGTTATTCCATTCTGTACATCTGCATCATCAGGAATAGGTGATAGTGGTAATTTGTTACAGAAAATGGCTGGTACAGGTAACTGGAAAGCTGGACAGAGATTTAGTTCCGGAGCATCAGAATCAGAGATTTCTAAATGGGTTAAGTCACTTAATCTTAGCAAATAAATAATCTGGAAAAGAGGATTAAGATGAAAGTGTTATTGGTTAATGGCAGCCCACATAAAGAGGGCTGTACATATACGGCATTGTGTGAAGTGTCAAAGGCATTAAATGAAAATGGAGTTGATACAGACATTTTCTGGATAGAAAATAAACCTCTTTCAGGATGTATAGCCTGCAAAAAATGTAAAGACAATAACAGATGTGTATTTAATGACTCAGTAAATGAATTCCTTGATATTGCTGGTGATTATGATGGTTTCATATTTGGTTCTCCTGTACATTGGGGAGGAGCTTGTGGCACAATTACATCATTTATGGATAGAGTGTTCTATGCAGACCTCAATGGTAAAGGCGGACGTTTCAGACTAAAGCCGGCAGCAGCAGTGATATCAGCAAGAAGAGCTGGTACAACAGCTACCTGGGATCAGATGAATAAATATTTTGGACTTATGCAGATGCCTATTGTGACTTCGCGATACTGGAATATGGTACACGGAGCAACTCCTGATGAAGTAAAGCAGGATAAAGAAGGTATGCAGGTTATGCAGGTACTTGGCAACAATATGGCGTTCTTTATAAATTGTAAGAATGTGGCTATGAAGATGGGAATTAATATGCCAGAAGAACCTGAATTTGTGTTTACGAATTTTATAAGATAATATGTAATGGTTAAAAAGCGGAATTTAGAGCGGAGCTCTTTGTTCCGCTTTTTTAAGCAGTTATACAGCTAAATTTGTTATAGAAAAAGAACGAATGTATGTAGAAAATGCAAGCCGAGCAATGGGAGGAGGATTTATTACAGTTGATAATCTTGAACCTAATCCTAAAAATCCAATTATAGCAGCATTTTTTAGAAATATTGGTTACGCCGACCAGCTTGGCTCAGGAGTTCGCAATCTGTTTAAATATAGCAAATATTATTCCAGACAAGAACCAAGGTTTGTAGAAGGAGATATTTTTAAAATAATTGTTCCATTGGACGATGATTATTCATATGACTATGTAATAAAGAATGAAGAAATAAATAGCAAAAAAGTGCCGATAAAAAAGTATTGGAAAAAGATGTAATTATTAAAAAACAGCAGAAAAAAATACTTGAGTATATAAAAGAAAACGGTAAAATAACTTCACGTCAGACGGAAGAATTACTTGAGGTAAAGCAAAGACGTGCAAGGATAGTTCTTGTAGAAATGGTAAATAATGGATTGTTAGAAAAACAGGGAGCTTACAAGACACCAGTATATGTGATAAATAATAAATAATTTATTTGTATTTTGTGTATATAACGTAATAGTTAAATATATGTAATCGGGTTAGAAGATAAAAATATAAGCTGTAAGTGCCAATCCTCTTAGCACTTACAGCTTATTGTTATGTATACATTTAATTAATGAACATTAAATGCTTTAATTCCAGGATATACGGCTGAGTCACCGAGTTCTTCTTCAATTCTAAGTAACTGGTTATACTTAGCAACACGTTCTGAACGAGAAGGTGCACCAGTCTTTATCTGGCAGGTATTAAGAGCTACTGCAAGGTCTGCGATTGTTGTATCGGCTGTTTCACCTGAACGGTGTGAGCTGATAGCTGTGTAGCCAGCCTTATGAGCCATCTTAATAGCCTCAAGTGTTTCAGATACAGAACCAATCTGGTTAAGCTTTATAAGAATAGCATTACCAGCACCAAGGCTTATACCCTTAGAAAGTCTTTCAGTATTAGTTACGAAAAGGTCATCACCAACGAGCTGAACCTTGTCGCCAAGTCTTGTTGTAAGTTTCTGCCAGCCTTCCCAGTCCTCTTCATCAAGACCATCTTCGATAGAAATGATAGGATATTTTTCGCAGAGAGCTGCCCAATGCTCGATAAGCTGTTCAGCAGTATATTCTGTACCAGCCTTAGGAAGCTTGTAGTAACCTTTTCCTTTTTCAGATTTCCATTCAGAAGAAGCTGCATCCATAGCAATCCTGAAATCTTTGCCTGGTTCATATCCAGCCTTCTTAACGGCTTCAAGAATAGTTTCGATAGCTTCTTCATCAGACTTTAATGCAGGAGCAAAACCACCTTCATCACCAACAGAAGTTGCAAGTCCGCGTTCCTTTAATATAGAAGCAAGTGCGTGGAATACTTCTGAGCACCATCTTAAACATTCTTTAAATGAAGGTGCGCCAACAGGCATAATCATAAATTCCTGAACATCAAGTCCAGATGATAAAGCGTGACAGCCACCATTAATAATGTTCATCATAGGAACTGGAAGTCTGTTGCCTGAAATTCCACCTAAGAATTTATAAAGAGGAATATCAAGAGCAATGCTTGCAGCTCTACAGCAGGCGATTGATACAGCAAGTATTGCATTAGCACCAAGCTTAGATTTATCCTTAGTTCCGTCAGCCTTTATCATAGCAGCATCAACAGCATATATATCAGACGCATCAAGACCTACAAGTGTATCATTGATAATTGTATTAATATTATCAACAGCCTTTGTAACTCCTTTGCCTAAATATCTTGACTTATCACCATCCCTTAACTCAAGAGCCTCAAATTCACCAGTTGAAGCACCAGATGGAGTAGTACCACGACCAACAGTTCCATCAATAAGATAAACTTCTGCTTCTACAGTTGGGTTACCTCTTGAATCAAGAATTTCTCGTCCTATTACTTTTTCGATTTCTAAATATGACATAATTCCTCCATTCTGATCCAGCCTATATTCAATATAAGACTGAATTACATTAGTTAAGTGGACTTCTTTCAGGCATCAGCAGTACCTGAAAATGTGCTGACAACCATATCTTAATGTAACAGATTAAGATTGCTGTAAACACATAATGAAAGGAGTCCACATGATTTATACACAAGAGTTAGAATAAACTAACGTAGATTAGAAGTCAATAACTCAAAGCGATAATATTTATCATATGGGTGTTTAGATACAGAATTTATTCTGAATAGCACTGATTAAATACCAAATAACACATCTCAATTGAAAGTGTATAGTCATTGTGATACATTTTATTTATAAATAAAGAAATGAGGATTAGTATGAAAACAGTAGAGATAGCAGTATGTGATGATGAACAAGTGCATATAGACAGAATTGTTAAATATATAGATGTATATTCGGAAGAATCTGAAATAAATATTAATATAACATCATATAATTCAGGAATGGCATTGTTGAAGGATATAGAAAATGATGATTTAAAGTATGATATTATATTTCTTGATGTTGAAATGCCAGAAATTAATGGAGTAGATATGGCAAGGCAGATACGTAAAATTACACAAGATGTAATAATATGTTTTGTGACGAGTTTTGATAAATACGCAATACAAGCTTATGGTGTTGAAGCATTAGCATATGTTGTAAAACCAGTTGCATATGCTGAATTGAAAAGAGTGCTGTCAAGAGCTGTTGTATTGGTGCAATATACATTTGATTATAAGGAAGCAGAGGAACGATACATAGAGGTTCCTGTTTCGAGAAATACCCGAATAGTAGACGTAAGGACTATACAGTATATTGAAAAACGAAGAAATAAATGCGTTTTACATTGTACAGATGCAGAGATAACGTGTTATGAAACATTAAAGAAGATTTGTAGTAAGTTAGATCAAAATATATTTATATATGTGCATCAAGGGTATATAGTCAATTTTGATGCAATAAAAGAAGTTAAAGAAAATGTGGTATGTCTTGGGGATGGCGTTGAAGTGCCACTAAGCAGAAGTCATTATAAAGAAGTGAAGAATAGGCATATGAGTAAAATAAGAAAGCTGCTTGAAGAAAGAAAAATGTAGAGATAACACTATTGTTAATTACAGATAATAATTAAATACTATTATCTGTAATTAGGAATAAGTATATCAACAATGAAGGTAGTATCATTGTAGTTAATATCAATTGTGCCACCGTATTTATTAACATTATTCGTAACACTAATAAGACCTAATCCGTGCAAAGGATTAGCCTTAGAGCCAGAAGAAGGTTTGCTTGAGATAAAGCGACCTTCTCTTTTTTTGATTTTTTCGTGGTGATTATTTTCACAATGTATTGCCAGATATGTATCTGCCTGTTTAATAGCAAGATTAATATATCCGTTATCGAGTTTTGAAGCGGCAGTTATAGCATTATCTAATATATTTCCAAGCACTGTTATGAGAGTAAAGTCATTTATATAGATGTTGTTAAAATCTAACTGTGTATCAAATGCTATTTTATTATCATCACATATGAGCTTTTTAGAGTTAAGAAGTGCTGATATGGTAGATGAAGTGGAAGATATAGTCTGAGTCTGGTTAAGTTCATCAGTTATCTTATGTATGTAATCGTGAATTTGTTTATTTTTACCATCAGCAGACAAACTGTCAATAATAAGAAGGTGATTTTTCATATCGTGTCTTAATGTGTGGAGTTGTTGTAATTTATCGTCAATCTGAGAATTATATTCAGATTCCATAGCAGCTTTTTCAATTTGAATTTTATTCATAGCATTTTCTTCAAGAGTAATTGCAATTCTACTATAAGTGGTAAGACAAAATATGATTATTAGTGCGATTAATATAAAAAACATAGGAATAAGCATCTGTGAATTAAGTATTGTTGGTTCAGTGAGAATAGGTGCTATTGATAAAGTGATGATAGTTGCAATTGATATAAAATCATATAGAAATATGTAGGGTTTTGCTGTACTTAATGATTTGATTTTTTTAGTATTAAAATATATACAGGCAATGATATAAGAAATGATAATACCAGAAGTCGAATTATAATGTGTGTAAAGTTGATTTGAAGCAATTTGTAATAAATCTCTAAAAAATAATGCATGCAGTAATATAATTATAAATGTAGAAATATAATCATACATAAAATATTTAATGGCAGTAATGAGGCGTTTGATAAGTGCTCCGTTGCAGCTTACTAAAATATAGGCAAGTATAATAATATTTAATATATATACGAACCAGTTAGGAAAAGTTATTATTGCATAGAATATTCTAAATGTTAAAAAAATAGGTCTGAGTATGTGTTTATAATATGATTTATAACCGTGATTTTTAATAAACAAATCGATAATTAGAAAATCAAAGAAATTCTCAATAATATCAAAGAAAATGTCGTAGTAGTTCATAAATACCCCCAATTTACTCATAAAAACATTATACAAAATGTAAAAAATATGTCAAATTATACCAAATAGCACCGTTTAAATACCAAATAGCACATGTCTATTGCATTGGAAATATAGAAGTGATATGTTTGCTGAGAAAGGAGATGATAAAAATGAACTATATCAGTTTTTTTGTGCCAGTATCAGAAATTGAACAAATGAATATTAGTGGTGGAAGTTCAAAAGGAAAAGAAACCTATTGGAAAAATGTGTATGATGTATTGTTGAATTTATTTGGAATGAAATAAATTCATATATACACAAAGTGCAAAAAAATGAGGAAATATGTGTGAAGAAACAAAGTAAAGTACAAATTCTTATTATAACTATAATGATATTATTGTGCATATTATCAGTAACTTATACATTGATAATATATCATAAAGTTATTATTAGAGATGTGATTTTATTAATCATTTTTTTATTATTAATTATATTCTTATGCAGGAAGAATAATTAATAGAAATATTAATAGTAAGTATCAAATGTAATTTTATTATAAGGAGAAGAATATGTATAAAGGTTTAAATGAAATGAATATGGAAGAATTAATATGTACCGATGGTGGTGGAGTTGGATGGTTAGCTGTAGCAGGTGCTGTAGTGACAATAGGTACCTTGGTTTCGTGGGGATATGAAGTATATGAAGGCTGGAAAGATTATACTAGATAGTAAAAAATAAAAGGGATTAAGATTATGAAGTTTGAAGAGTTAAATGAAAATGAACTTTTTAGGATAAAAGGTGGGGAAGATAATTCGTTGTTTTATCAAATTGGCTGGTGGTTAGCTGAACGATTTAAGTATAGGGATAATATTGGTTCTTCTGGTGGTCACTTTTAGTTGATAGAGTGAATATATTTACAAATTTAATATTAGTTTAAAGAGGTTGTTGTATTAAAAACTTTATATATTGTGTTTGCAGGACCATTTGTTGAAGAAATAATATTTAGAAAGAACATATACACATTTGTACAAAATATTGCAGGTGTTAAATGTGCGGTGGTATTCTCGGCATTAATATTTGCCCTTTACCACTGTGATATAGTGATTTTTTTGAATATGGAATTCAGTCAGATATTAGCAGAAATACCTTTATTTTTTATGGGGCTTGGATTGGCATATACGCAGGAAAAGACGGCAGATATAGTGTGTCCTGTGTTAGTTCATATGATAATAAATGTTATTTCGCTGAGCTGAGAATTCATCGAATTAATAGAAATAGATTAGACAGATAAGAAACAGATATAAACTAATATAAAGTTTATATCAGATAAAGGGGAGAAATTTTAATGAAATGTACTAATTGTGGAAGTCAGAAAATGGTTAAAATGGCGCTTATAGCTAACCAGATTTGGAAGGTAAAGGTTGCTGACGAGATTAAGAAAAATAAATATGATAAAAAATCAGAAAAAGGCATAGATGCATATTTATGTGAAGAATGTGGACATATAGACTTATGGTTACAGTCCTATGCACAAAAGAAATAGTTTTTTGAAAATTTAAGCTTGTTGAGAGAGTTCAAATAATTAAAAAGTACATAAAAATACTGAAAGGTGATAGAAAACAGAAAGATTAGGAGGGGAGAATATGAACAAGAAATATTTATTGAATTTTACATTTGTTATCACAATAATAATGCTTATCTACGCAGTGTTGTGCGTTATAGATGGAGTGTCACTATTAAATCCACTTTTGACTTATATTGTGGCATTTATAGTATATGCATTGCCAGTGGCTTATATTTCAAGCAGACAGGCAGAATTAATTGGTATGACTTTTAAGAATGAAAGTGGCAAAGAAGAAAGTATTGAACATATAATATGTGACAAGACCAGAAGAAAATCAGAAACTGAAAATAATGGTGAAAAGATTTATCTTAAAACTAACAGGTATTGCAGGTGGCTCACTAACAGAGTGATAGTGAAGGCAGAGGCTGAAAAAATATATTTGACAATTCCTAGGGAATACGGGAAGTACTTTAAGGAAATAGAGGCTGATAAAACGGAATTAAAAAGTAAAAAGTTCAGCAATATAAATACTATGCTTGTAGTCAGTGTATTAGCAGGTGCCGTATTAGGTGGAATAGCTGGGCTTGCAGGTGCAGCTTTCTATGGAGCATTTAACGGATATATTGTGGGAATGAATTTGTATCGTGCATATGCAGCATTTGCGCTGGTGGGTGCGGCAATAGGACTATACACTCCGGTATAATTGAAATATTCCGAATTCTGTCAAAAAAATCCTATTTATGCAATTTTTTTTCGATAATGCTGCCGAATGAGCAGCATTATTGAGTATGATAAAATTATCTGATTATGCCTTAATCTGAAATTCAAGAATAACTTTATCGTATTTGTATGTTTTTTATATATAAATTTTATTTTAAAAATAAATATATATTAGTTATATATTTATTAGGATCACTATGCTGTGGTGGACCTTCAAGATACACTTCCCTGAAATCTCCAGTATGTGGAATTTTATTTATATCTGCGTATTGAAGCAGATGTGTTCTTGTATGGTCAATATTCTGATAAGAGCCATAATGGCAGGCAGCCAGAGCATTTTTCGAGGTCATAGTAACTATATCATCACCACAGCTGTTACTATCAACTGTTGCACAGAAAAGTATATCAGATGGATTTTTGTAATTGAATTCTATAAAATACTGTGGCTTTGAAAAGTCAGTTTTATATTTGGTAATGGCTATGATAGCAGTATCTCTTAAAAAGTCAGTTTTTTCCTGAAGATTATCTGATACCTTTCTTCTTGCACAAACAGTTTGTGCTGGAACTGTAATCTGTGATATTTTAATATCAGAAGTAGCTATTCTTTCGTACAGGCTGTTAATATTGTCATTCAGCCGATCTCTAATTGCTTCAAGTCTGTGTACCAGCGAAATAAGGTCTGTTGAGCCTGCAAAATATTCGCGTATTTCAGGAAGTGCTAATCCATAGCTTTGAAACAGACGTATTATGCGTATTTTTGTAATGGTATCAATTGTATAATATCTATTACCATTAATACCATTTTTGACATCAGGAGCAACCAATCCACAGGTTTCATAATTAAGTATTATTTTTCTTGTTATTCCAAGTATTCTACTCACATCGCCTATTGAAAATAAATTATCATTCATATAATTATCTACTCCAATTCGATAAAAATTGACAAAACTATTGCATCGTACATCAGTGTACGGTGTAATATCATTATATGATAAATGTGAGATAAGCTCAAGAGCTGCTGATTGTGAAAATAAGGAGGTAGATGCATATGAGAAAAGTTAACGTGAGTAATAGCTTAAGAAAGTTGTTTAGTATGATTATGGTAAGTATATTTATAATAGCTGCTATGCCGGCAGATTATATAAGAGCCGATGAGCCAGTTCAAGATGGTTCTAAAAACAATCCATATATCGTTACAAATTTTAAAGAGTTTCAAAATGGCATATCGAAAAAGGGATATATAAAGCTTGCTAAAGATATAGATTTTACTCAATATATATATATGGAAGTGGATAGTTCATATAAAGGTGGAATAGACCTTAATGGACATATATTGAATTTTGAGAAAAGATATAATTATTATAGCTATGGAATAGCTATAAGGAATACATCCAGCACAGGTGGTTTATTTGAGATAACAGATAGTAATCCATCTGCAGTTCATGAAGGTTATGTTAATAGTGAAGGTGAACCTTTAACTGGAGGTATTATAACTGGATTTAGGTATGATATGAATAGTTCTGCCGGCGGTACAACATGTTGTCTGTCTATTAACAATCTGAATTGTGTTTTGGATGGAGTAACATTTTTTGATAATACCACAGGCGGTGGCGGCTCGTGTATAGATAAGTTTGGAGAAAATGGAACATTAGAAATAAATAAATGTAAATTCTATGATAACAAATCAAATTACTGGGCTTCCTGTGTATGGGTTGGAACATCTCGTTCAGATAATAGAAATGACCAATGTCTGATAACTGATAGTGTATTTAAGGGAAATTATGGAAAATATACTAGTACGGTAGCAACGTCTTCTGAGAATTGTGTAATTAAAAATTGCCTTTTTGAAAATAATGAATGTGATTCAGGTGGAACGGTGAATGTTTCACATTATGGAACGCTTGAAGTGGTAGATACGGATATTACAGGTAATATATGTACAGCAGATGAAGAGGATGATAGTACTACAGCAGGAATTTGTATTGATGCTTGTGGAAAGCTTGTACTTAATGGAAAAGTAAACATTACAGGAAATACATACAATAATAAGGAAAATAATTTGATATTTTATCCTCACGGCATAAAGAGATTTTTGATTGTTCTAGGTGAGCAATTTGATGCGGCTTCAAAGGTAGGGCTCAAAGTAAGGAAGGATGCAATAAATTATGCATATGACGTTATTGAGAACATAGGCGAATTTAAAGAATGCTTTGTGTGTGACCATGAAAATGGTGAATTGTATGTTGAAGATGGTAAGCTGTATTTCAAAAAAAGGCATATCCACAAAAAAGACCAACATAAGTCCAGAGTGGAAGCTACCTGTGTTATGCCAGGACATATTGAGTATTATACCTGTACCGGATGTGATAAGCGTTTAGATAAAGATGGACAAGAGATAACAGAAGATATAGAAATACCAGCACTAGGTCACGATTTCACAGGTGAATGGACAGTAACTAAGCCATCAGCCTGCACAGAGAGTGGAGTTAAGGCAAGAAAGTGCAGCCGCTGCAGGGAAACTGAGAAAGAGACAATTCCTGCTACTGGTCACACAGAAGCAGAGGACGCCGCAGTAGCAGCAACCTGTACTACTGCTGGAAAGACAGCAGGAATCCATTGCCTGGTATGTAATACAATAATTAAGGCACAGGAGGAGATTCCAGCCACCGGTCATAGTTTTGGTAAGTGGGAGAAGGTTAAAGCACCAACATGTATGGGTAGAGGAAGCGTAAAGCGTGTATGTGATATCTGCAGATATATAGAGATAAAGGATATAGCTGCAAACGGACACGTATGGAATACTGATTACACAGTAGACAAACAGCCAACCTGCACAGAAACAGGAAGCAAGTCAATCCATTGCAGGAACTGTGAAGAAGTAAAGGATAGCAAGGTTATTGAGGCGTCAGGACATACTTTGGGAGACTGGATTATAGACAAGCCTGCAACTGTAGAAATAGCAGGAAGCAGACATAAGGAATGTGAAACTTGTGGCGCGATTCTTGAAAAAGAAGAAATCAAGAAATTAGAGTTACCAGCATATAAGATTATAGATGGTGCTGAAAGCACATGGACACAGAATACCAATACAGATGGCAGCCTTGTAATCAGAGGAGACGGGGCAATTGCCAAGTTCAAAGAGGTAAGAGTTGATGGTTTAGTTATAGACGTAAAGAACTATACAGTAACAGAAGGTTCAACAATAATTACCTTGAAGACTGAGTATCTTAAAACCTTGCCAGCTGGAAAGCATACATTTGAAATTGCATGGACCGATGGCTCAGCAGCTACTTATTTCACCGTTGCTGGAAGCACAACCGAAGAAGATAATAAGCTGGAAGATAATAAAGTGGAAGATAATACTATCGATGATAAAAAGGCGGAAGATAACAATGTCGAAAACAGTCGGAGTGATGTAGATAGTAATGCATCCTTAAAGACAGGAGATACAACAGACATAAGACTTTGGTTGATACTGCTTATGTCAGCTTTAACAATAATGACAGGATTAACAGTAAAAAGTAAAAGAAACGATTGTGAATAAATCGAAATAGAACTTTATAATAGAACTTTATTATTCTTTGAAGCTAAGATGAATGTAATCCATACATTTGTAATTATGCAAATGTATGGATTTTTTAGTTTGAAATGATTATAAATATTATAACACAAAACAAACAAATGGTCTGTAATATTTTACAGATTTAAAATAATTTTTACCAAGCAACGCAGAGCGTGTTGATAATGCAAATACACATTGAAACCAATAAAGTTTTATGTTAGAATATACCCAATATAACAATAACAGTGCGAAGCCGCATATACAGGAGGTTTTAGATACAATGGAAGCATACAAGCAGGAATTTATAGATTTTATGGTTGAGAGTGATGTGTTAAAGTTTGGAGATTTCACATTAAAGAGTGGAAGAAAGTCACCATTTTTTATGAATGCAGGTGCATATGTAACAGGTACACAGCTTATGCGTCTTGGCGAGTATTATGCTAAGGCAATTCACGAGACATATGGTGATGATTTTGACGTGCTTTTTGGACCAGCATATAAGGGAATTCCAATCAGCGTAGTTACAGCTGTTGCTTATGCTAAGCTTTATGGTAAGGAAGTGCGTTATTGTTCAGACCGTAAGGAAGAGAAGGACCATGGTGCAGATAAGGGAAGTTTCCTTGGAAGCAAGTTAAAAGATGGCGACAGAGTTATTATGATAGAAGATGTTACAACATCAGGTAAGTCAATGGAAGAGACAGTTCCTAAGGTAAGAGGAGCAGCTGATGTTACAATTATCGGTCTTATGGTATCACTTAACCGTATGGAAGTAGGTCTTGGCGGCAAGGTGAGCGCGTTAGATGAGATTAAGGAAAGATATGGCTTTGAGACAAGTGCAATTGTTTCAATGGCAGACGTTGTAGAACATCTTTATAATAAAGAATGTGAAGGCAGAGTTGTCATTGACGATAAGTTAAAGGCAGCCATAGATACTTATTATGAACAGTATGGGGTGCGTAATTAATTAGTCAGTTTGGTTTATCAAGCCAGCAGGAATGGAGGATTGTTGTGGAAGAAAAATTATATAAAAAAATGAAGTCAGTTGGCGTATCAAATCTTGTGTTTGGAATTGTAACAATCGCTTTTGGTATTGGCGCTGGTGTTATGATGATAGTTAATGGAGCAAGACTTCTTGCACATAAATCAGATATATTATTTTAAATGTATATACTGCCTGATATATTATTGCAATGCTTTAACGGAGTGTTGCAATGGTATGTCAGGCATATTATATTGTGTGGAGAGAGATTATGAATAAGCAGAAGTTTCATAATGTTATGAAATGGATAATTTTTGTTATATATATGTGTCTGCTTATATACGTTGTATTCTTTGCTGAGTCAATGGGAAGGACATCGCAGACAAGACATATATACAATCTGGAACCTTTTAAAGAAATAAAAAGGTTCTGGAAATATATATTAGATAATGATTCACTTGGAAGAATAGCAAGACTTAATATTATAGGAAATGTTGTTGCGTTTATTCCTTTTGGAATATTTCTTCCAGTGCTATCTCACAGAAGAATTAAATTAATAGCAACAACTTTATATTCATTTAGTCTTTCTTTGGCAATAGAGCTTACACAGCTTATAACTATGGTTGGAAGCTGCGATGTAGATGATTTGATATTAAATTGTCTGGGAGGACTGACAGGATACATCATATATGCAGTCTGGTACAAAATTATTAGAAGAGAGGATTAAGCGTGAAATTATTTAATAAATACAAGTTTTCGGATAAAAGGCAGTCGCTTGGTGGAATAATATCTACCATAATGGGTCTGCTTGCATTGGCTTCCTTAATATATGGCGTGTATTTATCCTACAAAGCTGAAGGATATGCAGGTTTAAAGGTAGGAAGTCTTGGACTGTTAAGTCTGTTATTTTCAATAATAGGTTCAGTAATCGGGCTTCTTAGCTTTAAGGAAGATGATAAATTCTATACTTTATCAAAGGTGGGCTCACTGTTATGTGGAATACTCGCAGTATTTATGGCAGCGGTATTCCTTATGGGTATAGTGTAATTGCTAATATATTTTTGTGTAACAATAAAGAATAATATAATAGTTGTGCAGTATTAGAGATTAGTACATTTGTTGTGTGACAATGTAAAATAATAGGATTGTTATATATATAGTAATGGATATTAATATATATATTTATTATAGAAATGGAGATTAATATGTTTGATGATAATATAGAAGAAAGATATTCGCTTGCAATAGAAAGAATATCAGAGATTAATAAAGATGATGAGCTGTCAGATTATGGTGCTGGCAGTTATGCTGATTATTTTAAAAATGTATCGGCGTTTATACTGCTTATGGATAAGCTCAAGAATGATATAGCTGGCAAAGCATTTGATAACGCTTCATTAGAGGAGCTTGGCGAATATAACAGGGCTTTATATAAAGATGTGACAGGAGAAGCCTATAATACAAGTTATGCTAATCCAAGAGTTAGTGTTAGGTGCTTTGGAGAGCAGTGCGGAAGATTATTCTCAATGGTATATATGGAAATCAGGGGTCTGATTGTATATATGTATGAGCGAAGATTAGCAGATGCAACAGCACTTATTGAGCTGTTTATTGAGCTTTACTGCATAGTTAAGGACTGTGCGGCTGATAATACAGAGGCTGATTATAAGCATCTTAAGGAAGCAGTCTACTGGTATGTAAGTGATTACAGTGATGACCATATTGAATACAGGATAAGGGAACTTATAGACCCATCACTGGATTTTGCTGTAAGAATTATTATGGACAGCGATTTGAATGATTTAAGATATCTGTACAGATATGGGGAATATATTACTGATAATGAAATTAAAATGGCACAGCATTTGAACTCATTATCTGAACAGCAGATAAAAGATATGGCGGCAACATTTACAGAAGGATACCGAAAGGGATTTATTCTTGGCAATAAGCCGTTAGAGAAGAAGCAGACTGTCAATATCAGATACTGCGTAGGCTTTGAAAGACTTGTAAGAGAAGAGATAAAGCAGTTTGAGGCAATGGGGCTTAAGCCTACTATATACAGGGCGGCAGTTAATTCAATTAACAAGCGTATGCATATTAAGATAGGCTATTATGGCGCAAGTCCTAATAAACAGATGGAATTTGACCATAGATTTGATAATGCACTATATCTTGACGGAGATTTTGTTGAGAGAAAGCTTGGTGCATTAAAAAATGCGTATGAAAAGCATAAAGAACTTGCCGATGTACACGGCGGTCCTGCTGTTATGGAAGTATTTGGTGAGAAGCCATTTGAGCCAGATGATGCTAAAGAATGTTATCATCTTGATGATAAACAGCAGAAGCTTATAGTCAAATATAATAATGAATCAGGAGCTATAGTTAATTCATATATTAAAGGCGAGGAGAGAAGCTTTACTATAATAGCTTATCCATCACCAGAGGCAGGCGACAAGTTCACTGAGATTTTTGATGAGATTGTCAAGATAAATACTCTTGATTATGACAAGTACAAGGTTGTCCAGCAGAGAATTATAGATGTGCTTGATACAGCAGAGTATGTCAGGGTCAAAGGCTGTAACGGCAATGAAACGGATATGAAAGTATCTATAATGAAGGTTAATGATGGCAGTAAGCAGACAGTATTTGAGAACTGCCTTGCAGATGTTAATATACCGCTTGGTGAAGTATTTACATCGCCAGTCCTTAAGGGAACAGAGGGTGTGCTTAATGTAAGCAAGGTATATCTTAACGACATTAATTTCAAGAACCTTAAGGTGCATTTTAAAGATGGTTTTGTTACGGATTATATGTGTGATAATTATGAGGATGAGAAGCGTTGTAAGGATTTATTTAAAGAAAATGTCCTGTTTAACCACAATACACTTCCAATCGGTGAATTTGCGATAGGAACGAATACTACAGCATATGTGTCAGCGAACAGATATGATATTGTGTATCTACTTCCAATTCTTATTGTTGAGAAAATGGGACCACATTTTGCACTTGGTGATACGTGCTATTCAAGGTCAGAGGATGTTGCAGTGTTCAATCCTGATGGCAAGGAGATAATCTCAAGGGATAATGAGGTGTCTTTATTAAGAAAGAGTGAGCCTGACAAGGCATATTACAATTGTCATACAGATATTACAATTCCATATGATGAAATTGGAAGAATATCAGTTGTAGACTATTCAGGAAAAGAAACAAGCATAATAGAAAATGGAAGATTTGTGCTTTCAGGAACTGATATGCTTAACGAACCGTTTGAAGATTAAAACAGACATTGGTTCAATAACACGGTTTATGTTAAATTCCTTGACGATATATCTAAAACAAAGTAAAATATTATAGGTATTGTATTATATTATCTGTTTAATTATTCAGATGGATGATTTATCAGATAATATGAAATGATAAGTGATTTAATATTATTTTAAGATGATAGTTGTATTTCTATCAGAATGGAGGAAGTTAAACATGGCTTTAGTAGGAATAGTTATGGGTAGTGATTCTGATATGCCTGTTATGGCAAAGGCAGCAGACATATTAGACAAGTTAGGTATCTCATATGAGATGACAATTATCTCTGCTCACAGAGAACCAGATGTATTCTTTGAATATGCGAAGACAGCAGAACAGAAAGGATTCAAGGTTATCATTGCAGGAGCAGGAATGGCAGCACATCTGCCAGGAATGTGTGCGGCAATATTCCCTATGCCAGTTATTGGTATTCCAATGCACACAACTTCTTTAGGTGGTAGAGATTCGTTATATTCAATAGTACAGATGCCAACAGGAATTCCTGTTGCAACAGTTGCTATTAATGGTGGTGCTAATGCAGGTATTCTTGCAGCTAAGATTCTTGCGACATCAGATGAACAGCTTCTTGAAAGGCTTAAGAATTATACTAAGGAATTAAAGGAAAGTGTTCAGGCTAAAGATGCAAGACTTCAGGAAGTAGGATACAAGAATTACTCAAAGTAATTAAAATATCAGATTGTCGTTAAATTATAAAATGGTGCTTATAAAGCATACATAGTTATTCGCAGATAAGCTGCGTAAGAATGGAGGATTACAATGGATTACAAGAATGCTGGTGTTGATATCGAAGCAGGTTACAAGTCAGTTGAATTAATGAAAGATGCGGTCAAGTCTACATTCAGACCAGAAGTGTTAGGTGGTATCGGTGGATTTTCAGGTGCATTTTCACTTGAGAAGATTAAGCAGATGGAAGACCCGGTTCTTCTTTCAGGAACAGATGGCTGTGGAACAAAGGTTAAGCTTGCTTTTATTATGGATAAGCACGATACAATCGGTATTGATGCAGTTGCAATGTGTGTTAATGATGTTGTATGTGCAGGTGGAGAACCTCTTTTCTTCCTTGACTATATTGCATGTGGAAAGAACTATCCAGAAAAGATTGCAACAATCGTAGGTGGTGTAGCAGAGGGCTGCCGTCAGTCAGAATGTGCACTTATCGGAGGTGAAACAGCAGAACATCCAGGACTTATGCCAGTAGATGAATATGATGTTGCTGGATTTGCTGTAGGTGTTGTAGATAGAAAAGACCTTATAACAGGTGAGAATATTAAGCCGGGCGATACACTTATCGGTATTGCTTCAAGTGGTGTTCATTCTAATGGATTTTCACTTGTAAGAAGTGTATTCACAATAACAGAAGAGTCACTTAATACATATTACGATTCACTTGGCAAGACACTTGGAGAGGCTTTACTTGCTCCAACTAAGATATATGTTAAGACTATGAAGTCTATTAAGAACGCAGGAGTTCGTGTTAAGGGATGCAGCCATATCACAGGTGGCGGTTTCTATGAGAACATTCCAAGAATGTTACCAGATGGTGTAAGAGCTGTTGTAAAGAAAGACAGCTATGAAGTTCCTCCAATCTTTAAGATGTTACAGACAGATGGCGAGATTGAAGAAGATATGATGTATAACACATTTAATATGGGTATTGGTCTTGTACTTGCAGTAGCCCCTGAGGACGTAGATACAACTATGGAAGCTATTAAAGCTGCTGGTGAGACACCTTATGTTATCGGTAATATTGAAGCAGGTGAGAAGGGAGTAACTTTATGCTAAGAATAGCTGTTATGGTATCTGGAGGTGGAACTAATCTTCAGGCTATAATTGATGGTGTAAAGGACAAGACAATTACTAATACACAGATTGCTGCTGTTATAAGCAATAATGCTAATGCTTATGCTCTTACAAGAGCTAAAGAGAACGGAATACCAGCTTATTGTGTATCACCTAAGGATTATGCGACAAGAGATGAATTTAATAAAGCACTTCTTGAAAAGGTTAATTCGCTTAATGTAGACCTTGTTGTGCTTGCGGGCTTCCTTGTTAAAATTCCAGAAGAAATGGTACACGAATACAGCCATAGAATTATTAATATCCACCCATCACTCATCCCATCTTTTTGCGGTGTAGGCTTTTATGGACTTCACGTTCACGAAGCTGCACTTGCCAAAGGTGTTAAGGTTACAGGTGCAACAGTGCATTATGTAGATGAAGGAATGGATACAGGAGAGATTATATTCCAGAAAGCTGTTGAAGTTAAAGATGGTGACACGCCAGAAATTCTTCAAAAGAGAGTTATGGAACAGGCAGAATGGAAGTTACTGCCTGCCGCTATTAACAAGATAGCTAATGAATATGATAACTAGAAAGACTAGATTATATTGGAGGAAGAACAGATGAAGGTTTTAGTTGTAGGCAGCGGTGGACGTGAGCACGCCATATGCTGGAAGATAAGCCAGAGCCCTAAGGTTGATAAGATATATTGTGCACCTGGTAATGCAGGTATTGCTGAGGTTGCGGAATGTGTTGATATTAAAGCTATGGAATTTGATAAGCTTGTTGCATTTGCTAAGGAAAATGCAATCGACCTTACTGTAATTGGTATGGATGATCCACTTGTTGGCGGTATTGTTGATGCATTTGAGGCAGAAGGTTTAAGGGTATTCGGACCTAGAAAGAATGCAGCTATACTTGAGGGTTCAAAGGCATTTTCTAAGGACCTTATGAAGAAATACAATATACCAACAGCAGCATATGAGACATTTACATCTGCTGATGAAGCTAAGAAGTATCTTGAAACAGCTAAGTATCCTATCGTTCTTAAGGCTGATGGTCTTGCACTTGGAAAGGGCGTTCTTATATGTGAAGACAAGCAGATGGCACTTGACGGTGTAGACGAGCTTATGCTTGACAAGAAGTTCGGTTCAGCAGGTAATACAATTGTAGTAGAAGAATTTATGACAGGACGTGAAGTTTCAGTTCTTTCATTTGTTGACGGTAATACTATAAAGATAATGTCTTCTGCACAGGATCATAAGAGAGCCAAGGACGGAGATCAGGGGCTTAATACAGGTGGTATGGGCAACTTCTCACCATCACCATTTTATACTAAGGAAGTTGATGATTTCTGCAAGGCACACATATATCAGGCAACAGTTGATGCTATGAAGGCAGAGGGAAGACCATTTAAGGGTGTTATATTCTTTGGACTTATGCTTACACCAGAAGGTCCTAAGGTACTTGAATATAATGCAAGATTTGGTGATCCTGAAGCACAGGTTGTTCTTCCAAGAATGGAGAATGATATAATTGATGTATTTGAAGCGTGCATAGACGGAACATTAGATAAGATAGATCTTAAGTTTACTGATAATGCGTGTGTATGCGTAGTTCTTGCATCAGACGGTTACCCACTTGAGTACAAGAAGGGCTTTGAGATAACAGGTATGGAGAATTTCAAGGGTAAAGATTCATACTTTTTATTCCACGCTGGTACTAAGTTCAACGAAGAAGGCAAGGTTGTTACTAATGGTGGACGAGTTCTTGGCGTAACAGCATTAGGTGAGGATTTAAAGAAAGCCCGTGCTAATGCTTATGAAGCGACAGAATGGGTTAATTTTGATAATAAATATATGCGTCACGATATAGGTAAAGCTATAGACGAAGCATAATTGTTAATTGAATGTGTTTAAGTAACTCCCGCCACATATAATGGTGGGAGTTATTGTGTAATAATTGTAATAATGGAGGACAATGGAATGAAGATTACATCTGTAAAAGGTACTAATGATTATCTTCCTAATGAAGTAGAGATAAGAGATTATCTCCAGAATGAAATATTAAAAGTATATGTAGAGAATGGTTTTGAACATATAACAACTCCGGTTATTGAAGATATTGAAAATCTTGATAAGAGTGATGGTGGAGAAAACCTTAATCTTATATTTAAGATTATGAAGAGAGGCGACAAGCTTGACAAGGCACTTGCAAGCGGAGTTACTTCACAGAATGAAAATGTTCTTGCGGATATGGGCTTAAGATATGACCTTACACTTCCTTTAAGCAGATATTTTGCTAATAATAAGGACAAGCTTACACTTCCAATGAAGTGTATACAGATGGACAGAGTGTACAGGGCAGAACGTCCACAGAAGGGCAGATTAAGAGAATTCGTACAGTGTGATATAGATATTATAGGTTCTGATTCAAGAGATTCAGAGGTTGAGCTTATACTTATAACAACTAAAGCACTTAAGGCTATAGGAATGAAGAACTTTAAGGTTAAAGTTAATGACAGACGACTTTTAAGAGCATTTCTTATGGACTGCGGATTTGAAGAAAGCCAGCTTGACAGTGTATGTATAACATTTGATAAGATGGATAAAGTTGGTCTTGAGGGCGTTAAGAAGGAACTTGAGGAGAAGGAATTCGCAGAAGCAGCTATAGCCAAGTTTACAGGATTTCTTGCAAATGTAAGCAATCCACAGGAGATTTCTTTAGAGTCAGTTAAAGATATTCTTGTAGATAAAGCACCAGCAGAAAGCCTCGAATATATTATGAAGTCAGTTAATGAGCTTTGTAATGGTGAGTTCGATGTTGTATTCGACCTTTCATTAGTAAGAGGACAGGGATACTACACAGGAACAGTATTTGAAGTTGAAAGCATTGACTTTAAGGGTGCTATTGCAGGTGGTGGAAGATATGATAACCTTATTGGCAAGTTCTTAGGACAGCAGGTAAGTGCAGTAGGATTTTCTATCGGATTTGAGAGAATATTCTCTATACTTATGGAACACGGAATTGACCTTCCTAATAAGGGCAATAAGATAGCAGTAATGTATGATGAGGGCGAGCTTACAGCAGCTTATAAGCTTGCAGAAAAGTACAGGGCAGAAGGCAAGATATGTTCGCTTTATGTTAAGCCAAAGAAGATGGGCAAGTTCTTAGGAAAGCTTGAAGAAAGAGGTTATGCAGGCTTTATTAATGTGAGTAATGATGACGGGATAAGTTATTTTGAGAACTAATAATTAAAATAGAACTTCGGGTAATCTATGAACAAACTGGATATAGATTACCCGAAGTTTTTACATACGTCTGTATAGAAAGAGTGTTACAGACGGCTGTGTCTGATGTAAAAAGTTTATCTGAAAGACTTAAATGCCTTACGCAGTTAGTTCCTTGCCTTGGCAAGTGCACTGTCTATAGCTGATAACAGCATAGTTGCTGTATATTTACTACCTGCATTGTAGGTGATATTATCTGTTGAGCCGTTGTTGATAACGGCGGTCTTTATCTCATCAAATGAAGAATTAAGCATAGGATACATAGTCTGCACGGACTCTGAAAGATTAACCATTTCGATATTGTTGATATTGTCGGAGTCAACTGTAACCTGAATATCTATAGGAGTACCATTAAGAAGTATTGAGGAAGTGTATACACCTGGTGAATATGTAGGACAAGATGTATTCTTTTTTACTGTGTCAGTGCTGGTGCTTATATTAACACCTGTACTTTTGGCAGCATCTGAACTGCTTCCGCCAAATATAAATATTGCCGCTAATATAATAAGAGCAGCAATTACGCATACCATAACTATCAGTTTCTTAAGTGGAATTACCACAATCCTGGTTGAACCGCTCATATATCCCCCTCATATAACACACATTTATTTTGATAAAATATATGAGCATTCATATATAAATAGAACTTATATATGGTATACTTAAATGAGTTTCATTGAATAAAAATGTGCACGGAAATGAGGATTATTATGTCATTACAACTTATACTTGGAGGATCGGGTGCTGGCAAGTCAACATATTTATATAGTTCAATAATAGAGGAGTCGATTAACAATCCAGACACAGATTATATAATTATCGTGCCAGAGCAGTACACTATGGCAACACAGAAGCGTGTAGTTGAGCTTCACCCACGAAAGGGAATTCTTAATATAGATGTCATAAGCTTTGAAAGGCTTGCTTATAGAGTATTTGAGGAGGTCGGGGCTTCTGACTATCCGGTTCTTGATGATACAGGAAAGAATCTTATAGTAAGAAGAATATTAGAACAGCACAAGAAAGAACTTCGATTCTTTAGTGGTAATATATCCAATACCGGATTTGTGGCTGAGATGAAATCAGTCATATCAGAGATGTTACAGTATGATATAACTGTTGATAAGATAGATGAAATTAATAAAACTGTTGATAATAACAGTCTGCTTGGAATGAAATTAAGTGACATTAATGTTGTTTATAGTGGATTTAGGAATTTTATAAAAGATAATTACATTACATCAGAGGAGATACTTGATCTTCTGTGCAGGAAAGTGCAGGAGTCAGAAAAGCTTAAAGACAGTGTGATAGCACTTGATGGCTTTACTGGTTTTACGCCTGTACAGTACAGGCTTATTGGTCTGCTTCTTGATATATGCACGGATATTAAGGTGGCACTGACTATAGATACAAGTGAGAAGGTTAATGTCAATGAGGGCATTGAGAACCTTTTCTATATGACTAAGGATACAGTGGCACATTTGTATAAGATATGTGATGAACAGCATATTAATATAGAAAATGCTGTGATGATTGATGATGATAATACATCACGTTTTAAGTCGTCAAAGGAGCTTGCATTTCTTGAAAAGAATATATTCAGGGCTGGAAGCAGGCATTATAATGGTCAAGTAAATGATATAGCTTTGTATGCAGGGACAACGCCGAAGGACGAATTGCAGTATATAACAGGAAAGATACTTGAGCTTACACGTCTGTCAGGCTACAGATACAGTGATATAGCGGTTGTTACAGGTGATATTGGTGTGTATGGAAAGCTTGCCGCTAATATATTTTCCCAGAATGAAATACCATTTTTCTTAGACCAGAAACGTCATATAACAGATAACTGCTTAGTGGAAATGATTACCGCAGTACTTGATATTATCGAGAAGAATTATGCCTATGACAGTATGTTCAGATATCTAAGAACAGGATTTACCCAACTTACAAGAGATGAGATAGATATTCTTGATAATTATTGTCTTGCGGTTGGCATAAAGGGCAGGAAGCAGTGGAACAATGAATGGATAAGAAAGTTCAGGACAGGAAGGGAAGATACAGACCTTGGACTTCTTAACAGATTAAGACGCGAAGTCATTACTCCAATAGATGTTCTTCACAAAGATATTAAGGAGGCAGATGGAAATGTAGCTGCCATTACCAAGGCTTTATATGAATTCATAGCCGGACTTGATTGTGAAAGAAAGCTGTCATCTATAGATGTGGATAGTGAAGAATATGGACAGATATATAAGAAGATAATAGAACTATTAGATAAGATAGTTGAATTGTTAGGCAGTGAGAAGGTTACATTAAAAGAATACAATCATATTATAGCATCTGGATTGGAGGAGATTAAGATAGGACTTATACCTCCGGCTAACGACTGCGTTGTAATAGGTGATATTGAGAGAACAAGACTTGATAATATAAAGGTAATGTTCTTTGCTGGCGTTAATGATGGGTATGTTCCAAAAAAAAGCGACAACAGAAGCGTTCTTTCAGAAACAGACAGGGACAGGCTTAAGGGTATGGACGTATCATTATCAATGTCAGTCAGGGAAAAAGCGTTTATTCAGAGATTTTATTTATACCTTATTATGACAAAGACATCAGAAAAGCTTTATATAACTTATGCACGCAATGGCATGGATATGAAAGCTGTTCTTCCTTCTTACATAATAAGAATGATTAAGAAAATGTTTCCGCATGTTAAAGAGTACGCAAGAGAGGATACATTTGCAGAACACGCATATATACGAATTCCAAAAGCAGACATTGTATGGAGCGAGGGTAATCTTAATAAAGTGCTTGCAGAGGGAATTGCACTTGAATTATATGGAAGGGAGCTTACAGGAAGCGTAACATCATTTGAACAGTTCGCTTCGTGCCAGTTCGCATATTTCTGCCAGTATGGACTTGGGCTTAAAGAGAGGGAAGAATATCAGTTTGCGGTTAATGACTTTGGTACAATTCTTCATGCTGTAATTGAAGATGTGTCAAAAAATATAAAGCAGAACAATAAATCCTTCGTGCTTTTAAGTGATGAGGAAAGAAGCCAGATGGTATCAGAGAGTATCAATGCAATAGCTGAGAATTATGGCAATACGATACTTAAGGACTCAAGCCGTAATGAGTATCTTATACAGAGAATGAAGAATTACGCTGACAGGACACTGTGGGCAATTGGAAAGCAGCTTGCTGACGGAATATTCAGGCCAGATGCATTTGAGAAGGGATTTCTTACACAGATAGAAGAACTTCCGCACGATGTACTATTTTATATGAAGGGCAAGATAGACCGTATAGATGTGTGCGAGGATGACGAAAATTTATATGTCAAAGTCGTGGATTACAAGACAGGACAGTCAGATTTTAATCTTTTAAAGACATATTATGGCTTGAAAATCCAGCTCCTTACATATATGAGGGAAGCAATGATATATGAAAAGAAGAAATATGGTGACAAGAATATAATTCCAGCAGGGCTTTTATATTATAATATTCAGGACCCGATAGTTGAGGCGAAGAAAGATGATGACGAGGTCGAGGCACTTATAAGAAAAGAATTAAGAATGAAAGGCGTTGTTAATTCTAATAAGAATATTATAAGTATGATGGATTCAACAGAGGGTTCATCTGTTAATATTCCTGTCAGTTATAATAAATCTGGTGAGCTTGATATGCGATACAGCAGGGTTATGACAACTGATGAGTTCGATAAGCTTGGTGAATATGTTGATAAAGAAAATGTCAATAACGCAGGAAAGATACTTAATGGAAGCATTAATATCAATCCGTATATTAAGGGTAATGAGAACAGTTGTACTTATTGTCAGTATAACAGTGTGTGTGGATTTAGCACAGATATGCCGGGTACAAGTTATCGAAGACTTTCCAATTTAAGCAAAGAAGATATATGGAAATTAATAGATGAGAATAACAGCGGTGAAGCGTACAGCAGTAGTAAAGAGCATAATAGTACAGAAAAGTATAACGATAGTGAAGAATATAACAAAGAAACTGACAGTAATTCAGAGGTGTAATGATGGCAAAGAAATGGACTGATGAACAGCTTAAGGCAATAGATACTAAGAACAGGAATATACTTGTGTCAGCCGCCGCAGGTTCAGGAAAGACAGCGGTTCTTGTTGAACGAATTATCAATATGATTACAGGTGAGAACAGCACAGATATAGACAGACTTGTTGTTGTTACATTTACCAAGGCCGCCGCGGCAGAGATGAAAGCAAGAATAAGAAACAGGCTTGATGATATGCTTGACAATAATGAGGCAGATACCAATCTTTTAAAGCAGATTGCACTTATTAACAATGCACATATAACAACAATAGATAGTTTCTGTCTGTGGATAATAAAAAATCATTTTTCAGAGATTGAATTAGACCCCGGTTTCAGGGCGGCAGATAATGGAGAGATTACACTTCTTGAGAATGATGTAATGCAGGAGCTTCTTGAGGACTATTATACAGAGGCAGATGAGGATTTTATTAATCTTGTAGAGGCTTATGGAACAGGACGTAATGACCAGAATATAGAAGAACTTATTAAGAAAATATATAATCTTGCACGAAGCAATCCATGGCCTTCTGAATGGTATAAGGAAACGCTTGATATGTATGAAGCACCAGATAATTCTAACAACAGGGCGATAGCTGACCTGTATGAAAGCATTATCAATTCGCTGAGTGATTACTGCCGCAAATATGAATATATGATTGAACTTTGCCAGCACGTAGACGGTCCGGTGTCATATCTTGATGCAATCAATTCAGATTATATGAATATCAAAAGAATACTTGAAGCACCAGACTTTGATGACCTTTCGGTAAGAATAAGAAAGACGGTATTTGACAGATTAAGCAATAAGAAAATGCCTGATGCGAGGGAAGATTTAAAAGAATATGTCAAGAATGAAAGAAATAATTTCAAGAAATATATTAATTCTCTTATCAGTGGTGTGTTCACAGCAGATATTGATACATTAATGGAAGATGTGAAAGCTAATGCACCAATGATTGCTATGATGGTAAAGCTTGCTAATGATTTTGCACAAAGAATGTCAGAACAGAAAAAAGACCGTGGAATAATAGATTTTAATGATATGGAACATCTTGCACTTGATATTCTTGTAAAGAATAATGCTGGTATTATTGAGTATACCAGGACAGCAGATGAACTTGCAGAGGGCTTTGATGAGATATTAATAGACGAGTATCAGGATTCCAACCAGTTACAGGAAGAAATACTTACTGCTGTATCAAGGCAGAGAATGTCCGATTATTTCAATAATGTATATATGGTTGGAGATGTTAAGCAGAGTATATATAAGTTCAGACTTGCGTGTCCTGAGTTATTTATGAGCAAGTATGATAATTATTCATCGCAGAATGATAACTGCAAAGATACAGCACAGTATAATGACTGCGAAGATACATCATTTGGCGGTGGTGAGCAGAATATAAGTTCTTGTAAGATAGAATTACAGAAGAATTTCCGAAGCAGAAGTAATGTTCTTGATAGTACCAATGATGTGTTCTTCCGTGTTATGAATAAGAATTTCTGCGGCATACAGTATGATGATAGGCAGCAGCTTAACTGTGGGTTAGATTATCCAGCGTGTGAAGATAAAAGAAACTTCGGGCAGGACAGTGAGAAAAGCACAGATATTGTGCTTGTTGATATGTCGGGTGATGAGGACGGCGATGGAATAAGGGCAGAGGCAAGATATGCCGCATTAAGAATAAGAGAACTTATGTCAGAAGATAATGCTTATTACGTGTATGATGCTGACCTTGAAGATTACAGGAGAATAAAATATGGTGATATTGTTATTCTCACAAGAACGCTTACAGGCTGGGCAGATGTGCTTGTCAATGAACTGCTTGACTGCGGAGTGCCGGCTATGGCAGATACTGCACAGCAGTATTTTAAATTAAGGGAGATAAAGGTCCTTATAAGCCTGCTTACCTGCATAGACAATCCATTGCAGGATATACCTATGGCTTCTGTGCTTTTGTCATACTTTGGAGGTTTTACGGAAGATGAATTATGCAAGATAAGAATATCAGGAAAGAAATATTCACAGAAGTTTCTTATCAGGCAGATGAAGAGCATAGCAGAGAATGAGGACGAGGATTGCGATTATAAGAAATGCAGTGCATTTATTGATAAGCTTAATGTCTTAAGAGATAAATCCAGAATAATGACTATCTATGATTTGCTGTGGGAGATTGTATACAACACAGGTTATTATGATTACGCAGGAACTATGCCGGCAGGAGCTAAAAGACAATCTAATATAGATGTGCTTCTGGACAGGGCATCTTCATTTGAGGGAACAAGCTACAGCGGACTTTTTAATTTCTTAAGATATATAGAAAGATTGCAGAAATACGACATAGATATAACCGACTCACAGGGTATGGGGGATAACGGCGACTCTGTAAGGGTAATGAGCATACATAAGAGCAAGGGTCTTGAGTTTCCGGTTGTAATTGTAGCCGGACTTAACAAGCAGATTAATAAAATGGATGCAAGAAGCAGGATTGTTATTGATAAAGAGCTGGGCATAGGTGCTGATTATGTTAATCTTGACCGCAAGACCAAGACATCTACTATTATAAAAGGGGCGATTGCAAGAAAGATTGTAAGAGATGGAATATCCGAGGAAGAAAGAGTTCTGTATGTTGCAATGACACGAGCAAGGGAAAAGCTTATTATGATGGGAAATGTCACTGACACAGACAAGGCAATGACAGGCTGGAATTCAATTGCTGACGAGATTAGAATGTCTGGAATATATTCTTATGCTGACTGCGAGAAGATAGACAAGTTCGCAGATATGGTAATTCCAGTTGTACTTACTGGAAAGGAATACAATAAAGGAGAATTCAACATAAAGCTTATTGGCGTGGAAGAAATTAATTCTTTATTGAACAAATCGGACATTGACCAGACCGGAAGCCAAGCAACAGATGAAAGTCAGGTAGGCGAAAAAACAGCCTATGGAACTTCGCCTTTAAAGGAGCTTCCGCCATATATTAAAGACCCTGATGCAGACAGAAAAGTAAAAGTAACTGTCAGTGAGTTAAAGAAAATGCAGAATGAAGCAGATTACGAGCAAAATGCTTTTGCGGCAGACAGTATCAAAAAGGCTGCGGGCATTATGGAGGCAGAAAGAATTAAAGAAGCGGCTGGCGGTGTTAAAGAAGCAGACGGCGGGGCAGAATCTGAAGCTGCAGACGAATATATTCCAACAGTTCCTAAGTTTATAAGCAGTGAAGAAAAAGAGCTTGTAAGTAATGAACGTGGAACGGCATACCACAGGGTTATGGAATGTCTGAATTATTCAAAAGCTGGAAGCACTGAGGATATAAAGAATGAAATTGACAGAATGGTAAGAGAAGAAAAGCTGTCATTAAAACAAGCTGAATGCATAAAGCTTAAGGATATAGATACATTTGCAGGTTCATCAATAGGTGAAAGAATTAAGCGTGCATATGCTTACGGCGGGGTGAAAAGGGAACAGCCATTTGTATTTGAATATGACAGACAGCTTGTACAGGGGGTCATTGACCTGTATTTTATTGAGGACGGACAGCTTGTTATAGTTGATTATAAGACTGACCGGGTGTTAAGAGGCAGGGCAGGAGAGGACGAGCTTAGAAGAAGATATTCTATCCAGCTTGATTACTATGCTATGGCACTGTCACAGATAACAGGCTTAAAGGTTAAAGAAAAAGTAATATATTCCTTTGCACTGGGAAGAAGCTTAACTGTAGAGTAATTATCTGGAATAGGTAATAGAATAAACTGAGTAGTTTATAAAATAGTCCGGCACTAAGTAGTTGAATTAAATTGATGGATACTATATACTAGATTAGTTAAAGTGTAAAATGATTTAAGAAATGGAGAAATTATGTCAGATATTACAAGTGAAATTAAGAAAAGAAGGACATTTGCAATCATATCCCACCCGGATGCTGGTAAGACAACACTTACTGAGAAGTTCTTGTTATATGGTGGTGCTATTAATCTTGCTGGTTCTGTAAAGGGTAAGAAGACAGCGAAACACGCAGTATCAGACTGGATGGAGATTGAGAAGGAAAGAGGTATCTCTGTAACATCTTCAGTACTTCAGTTTAATTATGATGGATATTGCATTAATATTCTTGATACACCTGGACACGAAGATTTCTCAGAGGATACTTATAGAACTCTTATGGCTGCTGACTCAGCCGTAATGGTTATAGATGCTTCAAAGGGTGTTGAGAAACAGACTATTAAGCTTTTTAAAGTATGTGTTATGAGACATATTCCAATCTTTACATTTATTAATAAAATGGATAGAGAAGCCAACGACCCATTCGAGCTTCTTGATGAGATAGAAAATGTACTTGGAATTGCTACTTGTCCTATCAACTGGCCTATAGGCTGTGGTAAGGCATTTAAGGGTGTATATGACAGAAAGCAGAAAGAGGTATCACTCTTTAAGGCGGCAATGAATGGACAGAAGGAAGTAGATACTAAGAATATATCAATAGATGATGATGAGCTTAAGGCAGAGATTGGTGATGATTACTGGGCTAAGCTTGAAGAAGATGTAGAACTCTTAGATGGTGCAAGTGCAGAATTTGATCTTGCCAAGGTTCAGGCAGGAGATTTAACACCTGTATTCTTTGGTTCAGCACTTACTAACTTTGGTGTAGAGACATTTTTACAGCATTTCCTTGATATGACTACATCACCACTTCCACGTAATTCGTCAGTAGGTCTTATAGACCCATTTAAGGAAGATTTCTCTGCTTTTGTATTTAAGATACAGGCTAATATGAATAAGGCACATAGAGATAGAATTGCATTTATGCGTATATGTTCAGGAAAGTTCACTGCCGGTATGGAAGCTAACCACGTTCAGGGTGGCAAGAAGATAAGGCTTTCACAGCCACAGCAGATGATGGCACAGGAAAGACACATTGTAGAAGAAGCTTATGCAGGAGATATAATAGGTGTATTCGATCCGGGTATATTCTCAATAGGTGATACTATATGTACTTCTAATAAGAAGTTCCAGTTTGATGGAATTCCTACATTCGCACCGGAACATTTTGCAAGAGTAAGGCAGATTGATACAATGAAGCGTAAGCAGTTCATTAAGGGAATAAGCCAGATTGCACAGGAAGGTGCTATTCAGATATTTCAGGAATATAACACTGGAATGGAAGAAATTATTGTCGGCGTTGTCGGTGTACTTCAGTTTGAAGTTCTTGAATACAGACTTAAGAATGAGTACAATGTAGATATAAAGTTAGAGCCGCTTCCATATGAACATATCAGATGGATTGAAAATCCAGAAGAAGTTGATGTGAACAGAATTGTCGGTACTTCTGATATGAAAAAGATTAAAGACCTTAAGGGCAATCCGTTATTGGTATTTGCTAACAGCTGGTCAGTTAATATGGTGCTTGAACGTAATGAGGGACTTAAGTTATCTGAGTTTGGAAAGAACAACTAAATTGCAGATTTAATAAGGAACAAGGTGATTAGATGAACGTAAGCTACAGAGAGATTATAAAAAAAGCAGTAGCCATAGTACTTATGGCAGTCATTCTTGTATGTATGGTGACAGGATTTTCGTATACATTTACCGCTAAAGCAGATGATACAATTATTGCTACAGGTTATGTTAATTATGATGTAACAAGCCTTAGAATAAGGACAGCACCTGTTAATGGAAGTGTAATTACTAAAGTAGATGGTGGATTTAAGTTCGATATATACGAAGAAGTGAATACGAGTGCGACATATAAGTGGTACAGCATAGGTTTTTATCTCAATGGTGAATACACAAGAGGATATATAACATCAGAGTATACTACTAGGGAAGCAAAGTCAGATTATACACCAGATAATAATTTTGAAGATTATCTTGAGGCACAGAATTTCCCGGCTTCCTACAGGGAAAGCTTAAGGCAGCTTCACAGTGCATATCCATTATGGGTATTTGTAGCAGACCATAATGGAAGGGACTGGGATACTATGGTTAATGCCCAGAATGTATTAGGACGAAGCCTTATATACAGTTCGGCAGATGCTTCGTGGAAGTCTACGGCTGATGGCTGTTATGACTGGAATACAGGTGAGTATACAGAGCTTGACAGTGGTGGCTGGGTTCAGGCATCTGAGGGACTTGTGAAATATGCACTTGATCCAAGAAACTTTCTTGATGATACATACATATTTATGTTTGAAAGTCTTTCTTATGACTCATCAGTACATAATATAGACGGTGTGCGCAATATTATAAGCGGAACATTTATGGAGAATTCAAGCCACAATCTTGACGGCTATGACTATGCTTCACTGCTTATGTATGCAGGTGAAGTATCCAAGGTAAGCCCATATCACCTTGCAACAAGAATTATTCAGGAACAGGGTGCAGACGGACGAGGCAACCAGATATCTGGAAATGTAAGCGGATACGAGGGCTATTATAATTATTACAGCCAGAACGCTTATGCAAGCGGCGGTCTGTCAGCAGTCCAGAATGGTTTGAAATATGCCAGACAGACCGACAGCTCTAATATGAGGCCTTGGAATTCGCGTTACAGGGCTGTTGTAGGTGGTGCTGTCAATCTTGGAAAATGGTACATTAACAAGGGTCAGGATACTATATATTATGAGAAGTTTGATGTTAAGAACTTCTCACACCAGTATATGACTAATGTGCTTGCACCAAGGTCAGAAGCGACAAGGGCTAAGAAGGCATATAGTTCATACACGCTTAATAATACAACATTTAAGTTTAACATTCCGGTATATGATAATATGCCATCGTCAAGATGTATAATACCAGATGGCAACCAGAGTGCGAATAACAGGCTTAGTTCATTATCAGTAGATGGTTATACATTAACTCCTACATTTTCATCTGATAATACTGATTACAGTCTCATTGTAGAAAATGATATTACAAGTGTTAATGTATCGGCAGGACTTATAGATGGCAATGCAACAGTAAGCGGACGTGGAAGCCACAGCTTAAGCGTTGGCAATAATGTAATCAATATTACTGTAACGGCTGAAAATGGTGACATAAAGACATATGTAATAAATATAACAAGAAAGTCTGCACAATCTGGTGGTAATACAGATGGTTTTAAGACAGATTATAATGTCGATTCATCAAAGAAGATAATGACTAAGATAGGTGTCGGAAGTCAGGCATCAAGTGTTCTTGATAATGTATCATACAGCAATGGCTGTTATGGAAAAATATTAAAGAATGACGGAAGCGAGAGAGGCGACACAGTAGTTACTGGTGATAAGTTAGTTGTATACAAGGCAGACGGAAGTGTATATGATGAATATTCTATAGTTATATATGGAGATGTTAATGGTGACGGAGTTATAGATTTATATGATTTCGTGGCTATTAAGAGAGCAGTTCTTGGAATTGGACAGCCACAGGGCAGTTATAAAGAGGCTGCGGATATTAACAGGGACGGAGTTATAGATTTGTATGATTTCGTTGCTATTAAAAGACACATATTAAATATAGGATATATCCAGCAGTAGTGACTGCAAGAAGAGAGGACATATATGAATAAGGTTAAAAAGATAATTTCAGCACTGCTTATTATATGTATGTGTGCTGTAATGGCTTTTGTGAATAAGACAGATATATTAGCGGCAGGAACAGCAAGAGTATCAATTGGTTCAGCAAGTGGTACGGTAGGCGATACAGTATCCATAGATGTGTCAATCAGTGCATCGAGCGGAATAGGCGGAGCTACAATATATGTATCCTATGACCCATCAATATTAGCATTAAGCGGAAGCTCAAGTAATTCGGGAACTGCGATGGTCAGCTTTATGGACGAAAGTACAGCAAGCAGCCAGTCAAAGACAATAACATTTAGGATTATCGGAGCTGGTACTTCAAGCCTTAATGTTATAGGTGATTCCAAGGTTATTGATATAGATATGCAGGCGTGCAGTATATCCAAATCGTCAGGTTCAGTTACAGCTTCTGCACCAGCTTCATATTCATCAGATAATACATTAAGTTCATTACAGATAAGTCCTGGTGTGTTATCTCCAGCATTTTCACCAGATGTAACTACTTATACAACATCTGTTGGTGCTGACTGTGCAAGCCTTACAGTAAGTGCAGTTCCTAATGATTCAAAGGCAACTGTAAGCGTATCTGGCAAGAGAATGGATCCAGGATTTAACACAACAACAATTACTGTAACAGCAGAAAATGGCAGTAAAAGAACTTATACAATAAAGACAACCAAGGAAACTAATTCAGCTTCTAATGAAAATAATCAGGCAACAGGTTCGGACTCATCTAATGGATCAACAGACAATAATAATGATATTCCTGATGTGCAGGATCCTAACAGTGAAGCAATACAAGAGCCGAATATTACAGTAGATAATGCTGAATATAAGATTGTATCTGCTAATGATGAACACCCACTTCCAGATGGCTATACTCCAACAGAGTATGATTATAATGGAACAAAGGTATCAGCAGGTGTTGGAATTGATACAGGAGTAACAATTGTCTATCTTGAAAGTACAGATGGCAAAGGTGAGAGCGGTTATTATGTATACGATTCGGTGAGAAAGACATTTTCACAATTCGTAGAAGTAAGCCAGCCACAATTTACATACTGCATACTTGCCATAGATGAAGCTTCTATGGAACTTCCAGAAGGCTATGATGTTGGAAGAACAGTAATCAATGGCAAAGAAGTCGATGCCCTTCTTGACAGAACAGGCAACTACGCATTATTCTACGGCGTAAGCTCTACAGGAGAAACAGGCTGGTTCAGATACAATGTCAATGATGGCACAATACAAGGCTACGCCGGTTACAATATGGCAGATGAACAGGTAATCAACACCAACACAAAGACAGCTGACAGTGATAAGGCATTTAATACAGTCAGCAGTTATATATTCGTTATATTAGCAGTCCTTGCTGTTGTAATAATAGCATTAATAGTTATAGTTATAGCCTTAAGCATTAAGCTTTCAAAGAGCAAAAAAGCCTTCGTAGGAGCAATGGACGGCTACGAAGACGAAGATATAGACGAGGAAGACTTAGACGATATGGAACTTGAAGATGATGAAGAAGATATCTTATATGATGACTTAGAAGAAGATATAGATGAAGAAGTATCTGATGATGCCGTCCCATATCAGTCATCAACCACAAAAGATCTCCCCGAAGAATACAATGAGTCTGAAGAACTGGAACTAGAAGAAATAGACGATAAATAATAAATATCTATCGTCCACCATAAACAGACAGCAAATAGTTAAATCATAATCAGATAATAAATAGGTGACAATAACCACAACAGTCTGACAATAGAGCCTCAATCCCCAGTCCCCGCTTTACTGGCTTGTCCAGTAACAGGGGACATCCCCTTTTCGTAAATCTATTGTCCGGCTGTTTTTTTACGCAAAAATCCCCCATCTCTATTTCATTCCTAATCCACTGAAATATATTTTAAAGCTATTCAAATATAATATATTGACAAATATATTTTACTATGCTATAAAATCTACTTAATAAATAAAACAAAATATACCAAGGGTTGAAAGACAGCCAGCGATGCTAAAGCTGATAGAAGCATAAGAAGACGCTGGGGAGCCGCCGGTCCTTAGCTGGCAGTTCCAACTGGCAGCTTAGTACCGCTGCGAGCGACACGCAGTGCAAACGTGTCTTTGTTGCTTCTATTCGCTTTAACAACGCGTCCGGTGTCCGTCTATCTTCCACCCCCATCAATTTAAAGAAGGAGATGTACAAGAATGATATCTAAATTACACCAACTAAATTTACACGACAAAATAAAATACATTTACGCTACTGTAATTAAATTTATGATTTTATCAGGCATCGTAAGCATAATTGGTTTATCTCTTCTGGATATAAGATTTAATTCTTATGTAAAAGGGGCTCAGAAAGCAAATAATGCTGCTAAAGAAAGTATTATAGATATTAGTTCTGCTGCCCGCAATATAAGAGAGATGGCATTAAATGACGACAGTTCAACTTATGAGAATTATAAGAATAATGTTAAGACAGTTCTTACAGACTCCCAGACACAGCTTGATATTATAAAGAATACCAATATAATAGATGATGATTTGTATAACCAGTATGTTAAAGCACTTAATGAATGGGGCAGTATCGGTTACGATATAATTAACCGGATTGAAAAGGGTGACCTTGCAAGTGCCAAGAATAAAATCCACACAGTATGTACACCTGCACTTAACAATCTTATGAGTATTGCGGATAAAATGGAGGATGAAACCAACAAAGAGGCAGATCAGGCAATATTGTCAAGCAATGTTGTGGCTGTCATAGGCGGTGTGGCTATTGTGTTATTTATTGTAATAGCGAGCCTTATATCAAAGAAAATAGGTGCTAAGATTACAGAGATGATAATAGAACCATTAAGGGATATAGATAATGTAGCTAAAGACCTTGCTAGTGGCAACCTGCACAGTGAGCTTACATACCATTCGGATGATGAATTAGGAGCATTAGCCCACAGCCTGCGTAAGTCAATAAGAACATTAAGTTCATATGTTGATGATATTAAAAGGTCTATGCAGGAATTCTCACATGGTAACTTTGATGTTAAGCCAGAAGTTGAGTGGAAGGGCGATTTTGAGGAAATATTACATGCATTTATGAGCTTTGAAGCAAGTATGGCAGATCTTGTAAAGCATCTTCAAAGAGTAGCTGACCAAGTGGCAGAAGGTTCAGAACAGATAGCATCAAGTTCAACAGAGCTTGCAGAAGGAGCGACTAATCAGGCGGCTTCAGTTGAGGAGCTTACAGCTTCCCTTGCAAGTGTGTCAGAAAGTGTTGCACAGAATTCACAGAATGCAAGAGAAATAAGTGGCAAAGTAAATGAACTAGGAACACAGCTTGATGAAAGTAACGGCAAAATGGGTGAGATGGTCACATCAATGGGTGAAATAGAAAAAGCTTCCAAAGAAATCAGCAAGATAATAGAAACCATCAACCAGATAGCTTCACAGACTAATCTTCTGGCACTCAATGCTTCTATAGAGGCAGCAAGGGCTGGAGATGCCGGAAAAGGCTTTGCAGTAGTTGCAGATCAGGTATCAGCACTTGCGGCACAGAGTGCAGAAGCTGCTAAGGAGTCAGCTTCATTAATAGATACATCTGTTGCGGCAGTTGAGAAAGGTATGGTTATTGCCAATGACACAGCTTCCCAGCTTGGTGTGGTTGTGGATAATTCAAGGCATATAGTTGATGAAGTTAATAACATTGCAGATGTTCTCAATACTCAGACAGAGACAATTAAGCAGGTTGATGACGGCATTGAAGATATCAATGATGTAGTACAGACTAATTCTGCCACATCACAGGAGTGTGCCGCTGCAAGTCAGGATATGAGTACACAGGCAGATACATTAAGGGGGCTTATTGCAACACTTAAAATAGCACATTTTAAGAAAAATAATAATAAATAATAAATAAAAGGCAGTAAAAGCATAAGTAACAGAGTAAAATATATTCTCTATACATAGTAGATATGTAATGAGAATATATATTAAAAGCTTTTACTGCTTTTTGTTGTAAGAATATATGTTCTGATTTATAATGAATTAAAAAAAGTATAACATTACTAGACAGGTTATGGACAGAACATTGAACAATATATTATATGAAACATCGGAATATGAAGATTACGAGGCATTTGTTAATGCTAAAGATAAGATAATTGGCAAGGCACATAATAACAAAGGAATAGGGACATTGTCAGAAAAGACACTTCACGCTGTCCTTAAGCTGTATTATGAGCCTGATGAGGACAAGCACGAGGTCGCTATGAGCGGTTATTATGCTGATGTATATAATGACAAAGGAATAATAGAGATACAGACACGCCAGCTTAATAAACTGAGGGATAAGCTTTCGGTATTTTTACAAGATTACCACGTTACTGTGGTGTATCCACTTCCATTTAACAAGTGGTTAAGCTGGGTTAATCCTGATAATGGAGAGGTTCAGGGCAGGAGAAAGTCGCCAAGACATTTTACGGAATATGATGCATTTTACGAGTTATATAAGATAAAAAGCTATCTGAAAAATCCTAATCTTTCAATCAATCTTGTGCTTATGGATATGGAAGAATATAAGCTTCTTAACGGCTGGAGTTATGATAAGAAAAGAGGTTCAACAAGATATGACAGAGTACCAGTCGGAATAAGAAGAATAGTAAGATTTGACAGGATAGAAGATTATATGCAGTTAGTTCCAGCGGATTTGAAGGAAGATTTTACGGTGAAAGACTTTGCCATAGCGGCTGGTGTCAGTGTTGAAGCGTCAAGATATACGCTTAATATTCTTAATTATCTTGAGATAGTAAAGCGTACTGGCAGAGTAAAGAATGGGTATGTCTATAACGTCACAGAAGAATTTTAATATAATGAGCGCAAAAGAAAAGGAAGCGGCTGCGAAGCAGACATTTACTTTTCT
>ERZ1023865.5-NODE-5-length-184278-cov-65.739658_pt1 | contig 184278 bp, 178 predicted proteins | sample MGYA00380389_ERZ1023865 | MGnify/ENA primary metagenome ERZ1023865 (study PRJEB33179, sample SAMN07449008) | human gut metagenome | biome: Human-gut; feature: Human associated habitat; material: Faeces | host: Homo sapiens | place: India: Bhopal | collected... | reverse complement strand
AAGTCTCAATTAGTAGCTTAATTAATATGTCCAATATTTTGGGTGCATATCAAAAACTATTAAGAGCTTTTATTTTTATTGATTACTGAGCTTTTGTTTTAATTTCTTCAAGAAGATTGTTGATAAATTCATCAGTATCCATAGTAACAGTATCTTTTTCACGACGTTTACGAACAGAAATATTTTTATTTTCTAATTCGGATTCACCTACGATAATGCTGTATGGAACTTTTTTAACTTGAGCTTCACGGATTTTGTAACCGATTTTTTCATTGCGGTCATCAACTTCTACACGAATGCCGAGGTCAAACATTTTGCGTTTGATTTCATAAGCATAATCAACATATTTATCGCTGATAGGTAAGATTTTAACCTGTACAGGAGCGAGCCATACTGGGAATGCACCAGCATAGTTTTCAATTAAAATACCGATAAAGCGTTCGATACTTCCGTATACTACACGGTGAATCATTACTGGACGATGTTTCTGACCATCTTCACCGATATAAGTGAGGTCGAATTTTTCAGGCATTAACATATCAAGCTGAATTGTACCACACTGCCAAGTACGACCGATAGAGTCAGTTAAATGGAAGTCGATTTTTGGACCATAGAAAGCGCCATCGCCTTCGTTAATAACATATTTAAGACCACGATGTTCAAGTGCATTTCTAAGTGCATTAGTTGCAGTTTCCCAAACTTCATCAGAACCCATAGAGTCTTCAGGACGTGTGCTGAGTTCTGCATGATAAGTTAAACCAAATGTGCTATAAACTTTATCAAATAAGTCAATAACTCTTTGGATTTCATCTTCAATCTGGCTAGGTAACATAAAGATATGAGCATCATCTTGAGTGAAGTTACGTACACGCATTAAACCATGTAATGCACCAGATAATTCATGACGATGTACAAGACCAAGTTCACCAAGGCGAAGTGGTAAATCACGATAGCTGTGTTGCTGTGTTAAATAAACAAGCATACCACCTGGGCAGTTCATTGGTTTAATTGCATAATCTTCACCATCAATTTTTGTGAAGTACATATTTTCTTTATAATGATCCCAGTGACCAGAAGTTTCCCAAAGTTTACGGTTCATAATCATTGGAGTTTTAATTTCCTGATAACCAAATTGACGATGAACTTCACGCCAGTAGTTGATGAGTTCGTTTCTGATTACCATACCATTTGGATGGAAGAATGGGAAGCCTGGACCTTCTTCATGTAAGCTGAATAAATCGAGTTCTTTACCGAGTTTGCGGTGATCACGTTTAGCAGCTTCTTCAAGCATTTTTAAGTAAGCATCTAAATCAGCTTGTTTTTCAAATGCTGTACCATATACACGTTGAAGCATTTTATTTTTTTCGCTACCGCGCCAATAAGCACCAGCAACAGATTGTAATTTAATAGCTTTTACTTTACCTGTAGATACTACGTGTGGACCTGCACAAAGGTCAGTGAATTCACCTTGGCTATACATAGTGATCATTGCATCTTCTGGTAAATCATTGATTAATTCTACTTTATAGCTTTCGCCTTCAGCATTGAAGAAATCAAGTGCTTCCTGACGAGTAACTTCTTTACGTACAATTGCTAAATTTTCTTTAACAATTTTTTTCATTTCTTTTTCGATTTTTGCTAAATCTTCAGTGCTAAGTTGATGATCCATATCAAAATCATAGTAAAAACCATTGTCAATTGCAGGACCAATTGCAAGTTTTACATTTTTATCGCCATAAAGACGTTTTACAGCTTGAGCTAAAATATGAGAAGCACTATGACGAAGTGCCCAACGACCATCTTCATCTTCAAAAGTTAAAATTTCTACTTGATGATCTCCATCTATAACAGTCATTAAATCTTTAGTTTCTCCATCAATTTTACAAGCTAAAGCTTTTTTTGCTAAAGAATTACTAAAGGATTTTACAAAATCAAGAACAGTAGTGCCTTCAGCTACTTCACGAACAGCACCATCTTTTAATGTGATATTTGCCATTTTATTAACCTCCTAAAAAAATAAAAAGCCTCCATCCCAAAACTAGGGACGAGGCTTGTAGTTCGCGGTTCCACCCTGTTTGCCATAAAATATGACCAACTCAAAAATGATAACGGAATTTCTCCGGCAAAACTTAATAAATAAATCTAAATTTATAGTTCAGCTTTGCAGTTTGAAAGTGGTAATCAAAGAGTATGCTTAAGAAGTTTCCAGCCTCGACTTCTCTCTCTGTAAACATATAATTCTTTAATCATGTCTTTCGCATTACTTTTACATATATCTTTATGATGTTTTCATTATAATAAAGCAATATCTCAATGTCAAGAGTTATTCTTTTTTCTCATTTCTAAAATTCCTATCAAGATACTATACTTATAAGATATTATCTATTTATTATAATATTTATTTTAATTTAAATTTAATCTATTTTTAATCTGTACTTTAATCATATTTTAATCTAATCAGATTATACTATATACATAACTCAATAAAGTTATATAAGTTTTTGCTCTCCGATAGGTTTCTCTCCCTATCGGTTTTTTTTGCCTTCACAAGATACATATATAAAATTAAAATAATATATATACACCAAAATAAAGGAGATGTTACTATGTTTTTTGATGTAGATAAGCTACATTGGACTCGTAAACCTTTATCATTTAGTATAACTAAAGATAAAATCGAAATCATAACTTCACCTCATACTGATTTATGGCAAAGAACATATTATCACTTCAAAAATGATAATGCTCCTGTGCTACAAATGAGTACAAATGAAGAATTCTTTTCATTTACTATTAAGACAGATTTTGATAGCAAAGTTCGATTTGACCAATGCGGTATCGTCTTATATTTAGATAGTGAAAACTGGCTCAAAGCTTCCGTTGAATATGAAAATGAAGATATTCAACATTTGGGTAGTGTTGTTACTAATAAAGGATATTCTGATTGGGCGACAACTGTTATCGATAGTTCTATAAAATCCATTTGGTATAGATTAAGTCGCCGAAAAGATGATTTTCGCATAGAATATTCTCTTGATGGCATAAATTATAATCAAATGCGCATATGTCATCTTTGGGAAGCTTCTGGTGATATCCAATTTGGCATTTATGCTTGTAGCCCAGAAAATTCTTCATTTAAAGCTACATTTACTGATTTCAAAATGACAGAATGTGTTTGGCAAGCTCACGACGGTCAACAACCTGACGAAGATATTACTTATTAAAGGAATGTTATTTTATGAATACACTTATCGCCAAAAATTTAAATATTCTCATTGATTTTTTAGCTAAAAGAGATTTAACAGCACTATCTCCCGATGAATTGCAAGCAAAATACAAAATAAATCAAGCTGATTTGTTGATTTTATTCGGTGGTTCTATTCCTGAAGGTGCTGATGTATTTGCTAAAGCTCATCAACAAAATATAGCTAAAAATTATCTTTTAGTCGGCGGTGCTGGTCATACTACAGAAGCACTCCGCAAAAAAATGCAATCATCTTTAGCCGATATAGATATCTCTAGTAAATCTGAAGCAGAAATTTTTGCTCTTTATTTAAAAAATAAATACAATATCACAGATTGTTTACTAGAAACTAAATCTACCAACTGCGGTAATAATATCACTAATGCTCTAGAGCTTTTAAAAAATCTAGATTTAAAGCCCAAATCCATCATTTTTATGCAAGATGCTACTATGCAAAATCGCATGGACGCAGGTTTTAGAAAATATTGTCCTTGTGATACTACTTTAATTAATTATGCCACATATAAAGTTCATTTCACTGTTCAAAATGATAAATTATGTTTAGAACAAAATAATATCTGGCAAATGTGGAATATTGATAAATATATTGAGCTACTCATGGGAGAAATACCTCGTCTTACAGATAATATCAATGGTTATGGCCCTCAAGGTAAAGATTTCATTGCTCATGTAGATATACCACAAGAAGTCCATAGTGCTTATCAATATCTCTATCAACATTTAAATATCAAAACACGCCAGGCAAATTCGCTTTATGCTACAAAATAAAGAAAGTGTCTACTTATTATATTTTATCTTCACGGCAAAATATAATGTAGACACTTTTTTTAAGCTAAAATCTCTGTTAAAGCATCAATTAATTCATCATTTTCTTCACGAGTTCGCACCGCAAAACGCACGAAATACTCATTTAATCCTGGATAGTTTTCACAATTGCGAATAGCTATGCCATATGATAATAATTTTGCTTTTAACTCATTAGCTGTCATATTTGTTTTTTCTATATTTACTAAAATAAAATTAACAGTTGGCTCATATACTTTCAATTTATCAAAAGTTTCTAGTTCTTCATAAAGATAATTTATCTCTGTTCTTGTATATGTTCTACTGCGACGCTGATATACTTTATCCTCTAAAGCTACCATACCTGCAATCTGTGCTAAAGCATTCACATTCCATGGGTCTTTTGCCTGATAAAGTGGGTCTAAAACTTCATGGTCTGTAGCTGCAAAACCTAAGCGAAGTCCTGGTAATGCATAAAATTTAGTCAAAGAATGCAATACAAATAAATTATGATATTTTTCCACTAAAGGAAGTACGGAAAAAGCTTCACTTGTTTTGATAAAATCCATAAAAGACTCATCAACAACTACAAAACAGCCATTATTTTCAGCATGTTCAATCAAAAGTTCCATATCTTCTACAGTAAATAACGTACCTGTTGGATTATTAGGATTGCCGATAAATAAAATATCGTTGCCTTTTATATTCACAATTAAGTCTCGCATAGGAGAATTAAATTCCTGTTTTTCAGATAACATTACATAATTTATATTCGCTCCAGAAGCTTTAGCTGCTCTTTCATATTCGCTAAAACCTGGAGATACAATCAACGCATTTTTTGGCTTTAATATATGGCAAAGTATATATAATAATTCTACTGCGCCATTACCTACGATAATTTTATCTGCACTAATACCATAATTTTCGGCGATTTTACCACAAAGCTCTCTTGCATCTGGCTCTGGATAATGAATTATATCATCAATATGGTCAATAATCGCTTTTTTTATATTTTTAGATAATCCATATGGATTTATATTAGCACTGAAATCTATAATTTTATCTAAATTTTCTTGTGCCATTATTTTTTTTAAATCTCCGCCATGCTCAAACTTTTGCATAATTTACTCTCTTTCTATGATAATTCCACCAGAAATCATTTTTACTAAATTCAAATAATGTAAATCAAAACATTCACTTAATATTTTTTGTTTACATTCTTCAATTAAACTTTCCTCACAATTATCATCAAATAATACACCAATGACAGTGCCACTGTGAGCAACATTTACACCTATTGCCTGATAATCTTCGGATATTATCATGATATCTTCTAATTGCTTTTTATACAATATTTTTTGATTTGCATATGCACTCATAACGCAAGCTTTGCCAATATATTTATTATTTTTCTCTTTAAAGCCTAAACGCAAATAATCTAAAGCTTCTTTAATTGTATTTTCATTTTCTTGATACAATCGTTTTAAATCCTTGCGACGATTAAAAGATAAAGTATCGACCTTGCCACCGCAATCAAACATCAATATCCTAATTTTTGGTGCTAACCCTAAATGCTCTAAAACTTGACCATTCAAATGATTATATCTGACAATGCCTTTACAAAAAATACCATCAGTTGGCTCAATACTTGTTGCAATCTTTGATATTTCATCTTGAGATAATATCCGTTTACAAGAAAGAGCTGTCAACTGACAAATACTTGCAATATCTGCACTACTTGAAGCCATGCCCTTTCCTGTCAACAATTCTGTAGTCAAACAAAATTTTGCATAAGATTTAGTGCCCAGATAATCAAGCGTTTTATTGCGTGCCAAACGAGCTTTATATGGTAAATAAGAAAAATATTTTGTTATACTTGCCTTGGTATACATTGAAATAGGACAAGTAACTAAAAAAGGTATATCATCAATCATGCCTTGTACTAACTCGCCACAAGAACCTGGTATTTTAACACTAAGACCCATGCAAAAATTCTCCTTAACCAATAATAAATTTATCTTCAGGATAGCGAATTTTATTTTTCTTCTTGCGAATAACAAGTGCCATCGCAAAAGAAATAATACCAATTCGTCCCATCAACATTACAAAAATAATTACAATTCTACTAGAAGCGTCCATTTCATTTATCGTACCTGTAGGCAGACCTACAGTAGCGAACATAGATACAGACTCAAATAAGATTTTAGACAAAGCAATATCTTCTGTCAAACATAAAAACATTGACATCAAAAATACGACAATCGCACTGACAAAGAAAATACTCATCGCACGGAAAATGACAATCGGTGGTACAGTACGCTCAAAGATAACAACATCTTCACGACCGCGAATGAGCGACCAAATTGCTGCAAAGATAACAGCTATAGTAGTCGTTTTAATACCACCACCTGTTGAAGCTGGCGAACCGCCAATAAACATCAAAAACATAATCAATAGTAAACTAGGTTCTGTCAATGAGCCTATATCGAGCATTGAAAATCCTGATGTTCTAGCCATCGAAGCCATGAATGTACTTACCATCACTTTATCAAATAAACCTAAATCGCCTAAAGTATTTTGATTTCCATATTCTAAAATAAAAATAAATACACTGCCGATAAGAATTAAAAAACCAGTAGTAACAAGTACAAGCTTGCTATTAATACTTAATTTTTGCCATTTGCGTTTTTGATATATATCTAGTAAAACAGCAAAACCTAATCCGCCACAAACAACTTCTATCAATAATATCAGATTAAAAAATGGGTGAAAAATATAATTTGCAAAATTGCTTCCACCTAAAATATCAAAACCTGCATTACAAAAAGCTGATATCGAATGCCAAAAACCAAAATAAATAGCTGTGCCTACACTATAATCTTGACAGAAAATAATTGTTAAAATAACTCCACCGATAAATTCAAAAGCAACAGTCATTTTCACAATACTGATTACAAGTCGCACTACTCCAGCCACTGACCATCTTTGCAATGACTCTTGAATTAATAATCTATCTCGAAGTTGAATGCGTTTACCCATCACCACTGCCAAAATAGTAGTGATAGTCATAATTCCTAAAGCTCCAATTTGCACCAAAATAATAATTATTATTTGCCCAAATACAGAAAAATTATCACCTAAACTAAATATGGAAACACCCGATACACATACTGCTGACGCTGACATAAATAATGCATCAACAAAGCTCAAAGGCTTTATATCTACCACTGTAATCGGCAACATCAACAACATAGTACCAGTCAATATTATTATCCCATAACTACATAAAACAATCTGGTATGGATTTAATTTTCTAATATATTTCATCATTTTATTTAAACCTAAAACTTATTAATCAACCTACCCCAATACGCTCTGAAGGATATCCTATTTTAACTTTTTTTCGATTACGCATAGCAATAGCCATCAAAAATGTAAGTACTCCTAAACGACCAATAAACATTATTAAAATTAATATGGACTTACCATAAATAGTCAAACTAGAAGTAATCCCTGTGGATAAACCTACAGTAGCCAATGCTGATGTAACTTCAAATAGTATTTTTATAAATGGAAAATCTTCTGTTAAACATAAAAACATTGTTCCTAAAACTACTAAAGCTGCTGCTATATAAAAAATAGCCAAAGACTTTACAATTAAATCATGTTCGATACGTCTTTTAAACAATGTAACTTCTTCATTGCCACGAATTATAGAGGTAACTGTCGCAAAAATTATCGCAAAAGTTGTAGTTTTTATCCCACCACCAGTAGAACCAGGAGACGCCCCTAAAAACATCAAAATGATGATAAAAAACAATGAGGCTTCATGTAATGCTCCTGTATCCATCAAAGTATATCCTGCTGTACGTGAAGTTGTAGATAAAAAAAACGTCCCTATTAACTTATGCCACCAATCCCAATTACCAATCGTATTTTCATTATTATATTCTAAAAAGAACAATACTATCGTACCAATTACCAATAAAATCAAAGTCGTCAATAAAACAACTTTAGTATGCAAAGAAAACATCTTCCAATTATGTTTTTGGTAAAGTTCTACTGTTACACCATAGCCAATACCGCCTAAAATAATTAACAAAGCGATAACAATACAAAATAGTGGATCTGTATTATATTTAAAAATATTAGTACCGCCAAAAATATCAAAACCAGCATTACAAAACGCCGATATAGAATGCCAAAACGCCATATATATCCCATGTAATCCATAATCAGGATATAGGCGAAAAGATAGTAGTACGCCACCTAAAAATTCAATACATAAAGTGGTCTTTACCAATAATTTAATTAATTTTACAACGCCCCCAACAGTCAACCTGTTCAATGATTCTTGAGCTATTAACCTACTTCTAAGCTGAATACGCTTTCCCAAAATCAAGGCAAATACTGTCGTCATTGTCATTACACCAAAACCGCCAATTTGAATCAACATAATAATTACTAATTGCCCAAATATAGAAAAATATTGACCAGTATCTACCACAATTAAACCCGTAACACATACAGCTGATGTTGCAGTAAATAAAGCATCTATAAATGATAGACTGCTACCATCATTAGATGCTATAGGTAACATCAATAAAAATGCACCTACTAATATTAAGCCCAAAAACGAAACAACTAAAACTTGATAAGGACTTAACATCAATAGCCAATTATTAATACTCTTGGGAATTTCTGCCTGTTGCAAAATTAATTCCTCCTAATTGTTCACTAATTGCAATAACCAAAAAGCAAAAAAGCCTATGATACCGCCAACGATAGAGCCGTTTAAACGTATCCATATCATATCTGTTTCGACTTTATCGTACACTAACTCATTTAATTGCTTATCTGTTAATCCTTCTAAAAATTTACGTGCTAATTCTAAGATTACATCTTCACCTTTTAAAGCACTACGATGAACAACATCTAATACAAAACGATTTATTTTTGATTTAAATTCATTATTTGTATTTAATTTTTCGATACATCTATCTATTTCTTCACTTAAAATCTGTTCTATCGTCTGATAAAGCTTATTCTCTCTATTATTATTAGCTAATAGATATTCACAAAAATTGCGCAAAGAATTTTGTAGAATTTTTTCCACAATGCCCATTTCCACAAAACTATCACACAAAGTATTCAAGCTATCAACCCAATTTTCATCATCGCGAATATTCATCAAAGCTTCTTCATATAAATTTATGAGATTTGCATATAATTCGCCATCTTTATCGCTGACATCATCTAATAAATCTAAAATACGTTCATGAATTATCAAAGACAATTCATCTGGGTCTAAAGTATTTGTCGCTAAAGCCAAAGATAACATTAGACCGCCTAGACCACTTTCATATTGCTTTTGATAATTTTCAAGAAAAGCATCTATTCTTGCCTTTCCTTCTCTTCCTGAAAAATATCCTTTCAAAAAATTTATACCTTTATCTACAGCGAGCTGACTATTTTCACTTTTGAGCAATATGCCCATTAAATTATGTGATAAATCACCCATAGACTCTTTTAAAATAAGCTGAGCTATTTTTTCACTGTTTTTTTGTGCTACTTTAGCAGTATCTATTTCAGTAATTTTTTTCACCAAAAACTGCATAACTTCATTTAATATATATTTCTTATTATCAGGATTTTTAACCCAATTTAAACCCCATGATAATAAATCAGCATTACATATACGTCTATAAATTTTACGTTTAGATAAAAATTCTGTCTGCAACATTCTCACGCAAGAATTTATAAAGGCCTCTCTACGTCTTGGCAATATAGCTGTATGAAAAGGAAACCCAAGTGGCTTTTTAAATAAAGCTGTAACTGCAAACCAGTCAGCAATACCACCAACTAAACTCGCTTCACTGCAAAATAATAATAATTCAAAAATAATATATTGTGGATATAAAGTTCTTAAAGCTAAAACTACCAAAAAACAAACAAATAATACACATAATGTTTTATCTGCTCTATTAAATCTATCCATTATCCGCACATCCTTTCCACAACAAAGGATATTACATATAATCCCATACCGGCAATAGCACCAACTACAGAACCATTTATACGTATCATTTGAAGATCATCACCAACACGTTTTTCTACTAAATCGACAAATTCTTGCTGTGAGTACTTCATCAATTCATCTTTGATATAATCTAAGCCCCATTGTGAATTATTTTGAATTATCTTCGTTATTGTATTAATGAAAAACTTATTTAATTTAGCCTGCATTTCATCATCTACAGCTAATTTAGCAATAAGATTATCTAGATAATCTTCAATCTGCTTCCATAATTGTTCTCTATTTTCGCTATTTTGACAGAAATTATCAATTAAAGACACTAAATTATCGCTAAAATCAAATTTCTTCACGAAAAAGTAATGTTCTAATTGAGCAACTTTTTGCTTATAGCCATTTCTACTGCCTAGAATTTCTATTTTTTCTGCAAGTAAAGTTTTTAAATGCTCACGTTCTTTACTATCATAATCCAGTAATAAATTAGTATATTCATCTAATTTTTTATTTAACTTTTGCGTCAAATTTTCACTAGATAAATCCATCATTTCAAACATAAAACTACGTTTTTGACTATCTTTTACATATTTTTCTTTGATAATGCTTACATTATCGTCAATTAGTTTATGCATGAAATCCTTTGCCAACAATTCAGGCACTGTAGCTCTGACCATTTTTATGATATAGTCTATACATTTATCCCCTGCTGGTGTCTTGATAAAATCTAGTAAAAATTGAATGATAATCCTTGCTATATTAAAATTCTTACGACGACTCTTCAAGGCGCTTGCCAATGAATAACCTACTTTTTTCGTATCAAGTGAATTAATTACCTGCATAACTAATTCTTTTAATGCTACTTTGGCTTTTTCTTTGCCACCTCTTTGAGCGTACTCTACTACCATCATTGCCATATTATAATTTTTAATATTATTAATGATGTATTCTGGATTTAATAAATCTCTACCGATAAATTTTACTATCTCGTCCATGATGCGTTCACGATTACGAGGTAATATCTCCGTACGATAAGAGATAAAGCCCAGTGGTTTTCTAAATAGAGCTGTAACTGCAAACCAATCCGCTAAACCACCGATTAAGGCAGCCAAAAATCCATGATTTAGCAATAAGCCCCAAAAAGAATCTAATTTATATGTAGCAATAAATCCCAAAAACATGATGACTAAAACCAATGTAGCCTGTGTTTTTTTCGACATAATAACCCTCCCTTATTCAAATAATATAAAGATATTATACCGCAAAAGCCATGTTTATAAAATATTGTTGCCAAATTAACTGCCATATTAAACTATAAATCAAACAAAAATAAAGATTATTTAAGCCAAATAAATCAACTTAAATAATCTTTATTTCATTAAATATTATAAGATATAACTAAATTTATGATTAATAATTTAAGATAATCTCATTTTAAAATCTTCATAACCAAAAGATTTTACTACTTCAATAGTATCATCTTCATGTAAAACAGCAATATCTGGAAGTGGCATACCATTGAAGGTATTATTTTTTACCATGGAATAAATAGCCATATCGCAGAAAATAATTTTATCGCCAACTTTTAAAGGTTTATCAAAAGAATATTCCCCTATGATATCACCTGCAAGACAAGTAGGGCCACCAAAACGGTAAGTATATGCTTTTTCATTTGGTTTTCCTGAATTAATTACATTTGGTCTATATGGCATTTCCAATACATCAGGCATATGACAAGCAGCAGAAGTATCTAAGATTGCAATATCTATATCATTATGAATAAGCTCTAATACTTCACTGACTAAATAACCTGCATTTAATGCCACAGCTTCACCAGGTTCTAAATAAATTTCTAAATCATATTTTTCTTTCATATGATTAATGCAATTTATTAAAAGTTCAATATCATAATCTTCACGAGTGATATGATGACCGCCACCAAAATTGAGCCATTTTAAATCATATAGATATTTGCCAAATTTTGCTTCAATAGCATCTAATGTAGTTTTTAAATCATCAGAATTTTGTTCGCAAAGCGTATGGAAATGAAGTCCTTTCAATCCTTCTAACTTTTCTGGTTCAAAATTATCAAGTGTAACGCCTAAGCGAGAACCTTTGGCACATGGATCATAAATAGCATGTCCTTCTTGTGTAGAACATTCTGGATTAATGCGAATACCACATTCTTTGCCTTTAGCTAAAGCTATATCTTTATATTTTTCCCATTGATTAAAAGAATTAAAAATTATATGGTCGCAAATCTCTACGATTTCAGCAAAATCTTTTTCTTTATATGCTGGAGAAAATATATGATTTTCTTTATCCTTCATGAATTCATGAGCTAATTTAGCTTCAAAAATCCCACTTGCTGTAGCACCTTTTAGATATTTGCCAATCATAGGATAAAAATAAAACATGGAAAAAGCTTTTTGTGCAAGTAAAATATGACAACCTGTTTTATCTTGTACCATTTTTAAAACTTCAAGATTTTCACGAAGTTTTTTCTCGTCCATAACATAACTAGGAGTTGCTACATTTTGTAATTTTTCTTCTAATTTCACTAAATCACTTCCTTAAAATTGTTTTTAATTCTAAATCAAAATCTCAATTTATTTAAATAAGACAGTACACCAATGGCATACTGTCTTATTTTTATTAAAAATATATTTTATTCTACTAAATCAGGATTGAAGCTTTCTTTCCATGGAAGGCCCCATTTATTAAGAGCGTCCATAAATGGATCTGGATCAAATTCTTCAATATTATATACGCCTGGTTTTTTCCATGTGCCGTTCATGATGAGCATTGCACCAATCATTGCTGGAACACCAGTTGTATAAGAGATTGCTTGAGAGCCAACTTCTTTATAGCATTCTTGATGGTCGCAAACATTGTATAAATAATATGTTTTATCTTTACCATCTTTTTTACCTTGGAAGATACAGCCGATATTTGTTTTACCTACTGTGCGAGGGCCAAGACTAGCTGGATCTGGAAGTACAGCTTTTAAGAATTGAAGTGGCACGATTTTATGACCTTCAAATTCGATAGGTTCGATAGAAGTCATGCCTACATTTTCTAAACATTTTAAATGAGTTAAATAAGACTGACCAAAAGTCATGAAGAAACGAATACGTTTGATACCTTTAATATTTAAGCCCAAAGATTCAAGTTCTTCATGGTGAAGTAAATACATGTCTTTTTCGCCAATTTCTGGGAAATTGTACACGCGTTTTATTTCCATAGGTTTAGTTTCTACCCATTTACCATCTTCCCAGTAGCTACCATTAGCAGAAACTTCACGGATATTGATTTCAGGATTGAAGTTTGTAGCAAATGGATATCCATGATCACCTGCATTACAATCCAAGATATCAATATAGTTAATTTCATCAAAATGATGTTTCATTGCATAAGCAGAGAATACGCCTGTTACACCTGGGTCAAAACCACTGCCTAAAAGTGCAGTAATTCCAGCTTTTTCAAAGCGTTCACGATAAGCCCACTGCCATTTGTATTCAAATTTAGCAGTATCTAATGGTTCATAATTTGCAGTATCTACATAATGAACTTTAGTAGCAAGACAAGCGTCCATGATTGTTAAATCTTGATATGGAAGAGCTAAGTTGATTACTACATCTGGTTTGAATTCATTGATTAAGTTAATAAGTTGATTTACATCATCAGCATCTACTTGAGCTGTAGTAATTTTTGTTTTGCCACCGCTTAATTTTTCTTTTAAAGCATCGCATTTGCTTTTTGTACGGCTAGCAATACAGATTTCTTCGAATACATCACTATTTTGACAACATTTATGGATAGTAACACTTGCTACACCACCACAACCAATAATTAGAGCTTTACCCATTTGGCAAATTCCCCCTTTTATAAAAATTTATTTATTATTTATATTATAATCTAAAGCCAATAAATATTCACGTAGTAATTTTAAAGCCGTAGCTGTAGAGATACCACTTTGGTCATATGGTGGAGATAATTCTACCATATCACAGCCTACTACATTGCATTTATTAGCTACTAAATTCATTGCACGACGAAGTTTATCAAAAGATACTCCACCTGCTTCTGGTGTACCAGTTCCAGGGAATACAGCTGCATCTAATACATCTAAATCCACTGTAAAATAAACAGGTTTTCCTTTTAATTTTTCTACAACATCTTCCAAGCCTACAAAATCAAAACGTCTAGTCTGTACATGCTCTTTGCCCCAAGCAAATTCAGCACGTTCACCACTTCTGATACCGAATTGATAAATTTTATTATCGCCAACGATATCCCATACACGATGAAGCACTGTGGCATGAGATAATTTAGCTCCTAAATAATCATCACGAAGGTCAGCATGTGCATCAAAATGAATGATATGCAAATCATCATATTTTTCGGCTACAGCACGTACACTGCCTAAAGTAACTAGATGTTCGCCACCGATCATAAGTGGAATTTTACCATCATTTACAATCTGACGTGTAAAATCTTCAATATCTTTTAGTGCATTTTCCACACTGCCAAAAGGAAGTTCTAAATCTCCGCCATCAAAAACATAGGCATCTTCTAAATCTAAATCAAGATATGGGCTAAAAGTTTCAAGACCATATGACTCTGCTCTCATAGTACGACTAGCAAAACGAGTTCCTGGTCTATATGAAGTTGTAGAGTCAAATGGTGCGCCAAATAAAACTATTTTCGCTTCATCATATTCTCTATCACAACCTAAAAATGTCTCAATGTTTTTCTTCAACATCTTCCATTAATTCCTCCACATAATTTGGTAATGCAAATGATGCATTGTGTAAGTTCGCATTATAATAGCGAGTTTTCAAACCTAAAGCATTCCATCTTTTAGCATCAAAATCTAAAACTGGGTGATACTTTTTGGACGCAAAGCCAAATAACCAATGACCTGATGGATAAGTAGGGATATGCGCTTGATATACTCTACTTATAGGGAAAGATTTTACAATGCGTTGATGTGCGCGTTGCATAGCAAAAGCATCTTCATCATAAAATGGACTTTCATGCTGATTTACCATAATGCCATCTTCTTTTAAGGCTTTATAGCAATTTCCATAAAATTCCTTAGTGAATAAACCTTCCCCAGGGCCAAATGGGTCTGTAGAATCAACGATGATTAAATCATATTCATTATTACAATGGCGAATGAATTTCAAACCATCTTCAAAATAACAATGCAAACGTTCATCATCAAAACTGCAAGCTGTCTGTGGTAAATATTTGCGGGAAATATCCACAACACGCTCATCAATTTCTACTAAATCCACTGACTCTACATTTTTATAACGCAATAATTCACGAGCTGTACCACCATCGCCACCACCAATGATGAGTACTCTCTTTGGATTAGGATGTACTGCCATAGGTACATGCACTATCATTTCATGATAAATGAATTCATCTTTTTCAGTTAGCATTACATAGCCATCTAATACCATCATGCGACCAAATTCTTTAGACTCAAAAATATCTATACGCTGAAACTCAGTCTGTTCAGAATGAAGTTGTTTATCAATCTGAATAGAAAACTTTACATACGGTGTATGTAATTCACTGAACCATAAATCCATTTATCTATCACTCCTTAATTACATTTAAACGTTTTATTTCCATATCTTCAGGGCCTGTCATAGAACAGCCTTTATCTTTAGCATAGTGGATATATTCCAAAATCTCTGGTGTAATTAATTCCCCTGGTGCCAAGATAGGTATTCCAGGTGGATAACACATTACAAATTCACTGCATACTTTACCACAGCTTTCATCTAATGGTAAAGATACTTTCTCACTATAAAAGGCATCTTGCGGTCCACACATTACTTTAGGGCTGATATATTCAGCTTCTAACATGCCCTTATGGTCTTTTTTATAATTTCTGCGAATTTCCGCTAACGCACTTACTAAGCGTTCAATATCTTTTGCTCTATCGCCAACAGATACATAAGCAAGTAGATTGCCAATATCGCCAAATTCTGCTTGAATATCGTATTCATCACGCAATAAATCATATACTTCAATACCAGCAAGACCTACAGGTAATGTATAAATGGCTAATTTAGTAGTATCAAAATCAAAAACACTATCGCCATTTATCTTTTCATCTGCATAAGCATAATAATCACCGATATTATTGATTTCTTGTCGTGCATAATCTACTAAATCTATAACAAAATCAAAGATTTCACTGCCATGTACGGCTAAATTAGAACGAGAAATATCAAGGCTAGACATCAATAAATATGAACCACTTGTAGTTTGTGTCAAATTTATAATCTGATGAACATAACCTGCTTTTACATTTTTACCAGTGAGCAAAAACGAACTTTGTGTAAGTGAGCCACCTGATTTATGCATACTTACAGCTGCCATATCAGCTCCCGCATGAATAGCTGCTATAGGTAATCGTTTATTAAAATAAAAATGTGTTCCATGTGCTTCATCAGCCAAAACTAACATATTATGTTCATGGGCTACTTTTATAATTTCTTTTAAATTAGAACAAATACCATAATATGTTGGATTATTTACTAAAACTGCTTTAGCATCTGGATTTTCTCTTATAGCTTTTTTTACTTCCTCAACTGACATACCGAGCGATATACCAAGTTGTTTATCCATCTGCGGATTAATATATATTGGAATAGCTCCACACAAAATCATCGCATTTATAGCACTGCGGTGGACATTTCGCGGTAAAATAATCTTATCGCCACGCTTACAAGCTGTTAAAATCATCGTTTGTACAGCTGACGTAGTTCCACCTACCATAAAAAAGGCATGCTCTGCTCCAAAAGCATCTGCTGCTAATTCCTCAGCTTCCTTGATTACAGAAACTGGGTGACATAAATTGTCTAATGGTTTCATTGAATTTACATCTACAGATAAACATTTTTCGCCTAAAAAATTTAATAAAGCTTTATTTCCTCTACCTCTTTTATGTCCTGGAACATCAAAAGGTACTATACGCATTTTTTTAAATCTTTCTAAAGCTTCCAAAACAGGCATTTTCTTTTGTGCTTGTCTATCCAATAATTTCACCAACCTTCTTTAATCAATCATTTAAGAATCAAAAAACATTTGTACCACTAAAAATTTCTAACATCTCACGACGCAAACGATTGCTTATTTCCAATCTTGTTTTTGGTGGTATTTCATAAATATCAGTATTAAATAAGTAATTACTTAATTCTGGTTCTTTAATCAACATTCTTGTATGAAATAAATTAGCCTGATACACATTTATATCCATTGCATCATAATTCAATAAAGTATCTGGCATAATATAATCTTGAATAGATGTTATTTTATGGTCCATAAATAACTTTCTACCACTGACATCACGAGTAAAACCTCGTACACGATAATCCATCGTTATGATATCAGAATCAAAATTTCCAATTAAATAATCAAGTGTACTAAGCGGAGTAATCTCTCCACAAGTAGAAACATCTATATCCACTCTAAATGTAGCAATACTTGTTTCTGGATGATATTCTGGATACGTATGCACAGTGATATGACTTTTATCCAAATGACCTAAAACAGTCTTACTACTCACACAATCTTCCACTTCATCATTTTTTGCCAAACGCATATTTTCATCTGCCAAGAGAATAGTTACACTGGCTCCTTGCGGATCATAATCTTGACTAGAAACATTAAGCACTCTAGCTCCTATCATTTCTGCTACATTTGTTAAAATCTTTGTCAAACGCTCTGAATTATATTGTTCATCTATATATTTTATATAATCACGCTGTTCCCTTGGTGTTTTGGCATAGCAAACATCGTAAATATTAAAGCTTAAAGACTTTGTCAAATTATTAAATCCATATAGTTTTAATTTTTCGGACACCTAATATCTATCCCTCTTCTAATATATATTTAGGTTAATAAAGGCAAACCTATAAACCTTTTTATTCAGTTAAATCCTTGCTCGAATGTTTTTCCGGCATCTTTATAGTAAAACCTCGTCCAGCAACCTCTGACGTATCTGTAATAATCATAAAAGCCGTTGGATCTATAGCATTTACTATAAGTTTCACCTTGCTTACCTGTGTCAAATTCACCACTGCAAAAATTACTTTTTGACTTTTATGACTATATGCGCCTTCTCCATTTAAAAATGTAACGCCACGTCCAATATGTTGAATAATAGTCCAGCCAATAATTTCTGAAAATGGTGATATAATTATTATCAATTTTTTACGGTTAAAACCAGCTACTACTTTATTAGTGATTTCACCAACAATATACATATTTATTAAAGTATATAAACCAATAGAAACATTGAATAATACTATACCTATTAAAATAATAATCAAGTTAAAACCAAATACTACTGTCCCCAAGTCAAGAGAGTAATATTTTTTAATAACAGCACCTAATACATCAAAGCCTCCGCCATTGGAATTAGCTCTAAATACAATACCACAACCTATACCTACAAGTACACCACCAAAAACAGAATTAAGTATAGGGTCTTCTACCAGATGATAGTTTCCGATAAAACTTGTAGCATCAATGGCTACAGATAACATTACTGTTCCAATAATCGTATCAATCGCATATAATTTACCAAAAACTCTATATGCTAAATATACAATTGGGATATTATATACTATTAATTGTAAACCAATCGGTAAATCAATTATATAGTAAACAATAACAGCAATACCGCTGAGTCCACTAGCAAGCAACTTCGCAGGAATAATAAACGTACTATAACCTAAACCTGCAATTAACGAGCCAATTAAGATTTTTAAGTAACGCCAAATATGTGTGTTTGCTAATTCTGACATATGTCTCATCTTTCTCCTCCTATAAAATTTCAAAGTTATGTAAATCTCAGCAAGATGTATTTTAACATATTTAAATTATTATTTGTACCATTTTCACATATTCTTAACAATTCCAAAATAATACTATAAATAAGACTATTTTTCTACTAAAATATTTCTTTTATCAAAATCCATTTTTTTATTATTCCGTTTACCAATCTCTCTATTATTTATTTTAACTTATCTAATTATATAAAGCTATTCTAAAAAAAATTTATTTTTATTTCTATATTGAAATTGATTATCATTTATGTTATATTATATATGAGCTTTTCCTTGACTCTCCAATTATGATATATATACAAGCAAAAAAGGCACGAAATAACGTGTCTTTTTTTGTTGTCTATAAATATCCAACAAAAAATTTCATATTTTATTTAATTTTAGTATTGAAAATCATTATCATTTATGTTATATTAAATACAAGCTTTTCCTTAGCTCTCCAATATAATATATACACACAAAAAAAGACACGAGATAACGTGTCTTTTTTTGTATTTATTTTACTTTATCTCCAAAACTATTTATTTAAATCTTCTACTGCTTGACCTGCACCCATGATAGCAACTAAAGAATGTTCAAAAGTCAATGCACCTTGAAGATAAACATTATATGGTTCACGAATAGGTCCATCTGCACTAAGTTCAATAGAAGCCCCTTGCACAAAAGTACCAGCTGCCATGATAACCTGATCTTCATAGCCTGGCATATCCCAGGGTTCTGGAGCTGCATAAGAATCAACTGGAGAATATTTTTGAATACCTTGACAAAAAGCAACTAATTTTTCTTTGCTACCCATTTCAATAGCTTGAATAATATCATTTCTTTTTGTATCTGGTGCAGGTAATGTTTTAAATCCTAATAAATCAAAAAATGCAGCAGCAAAAATCGCAGATTTTACAGCTTGAGCGACAACATGTGGTGCTAAAAATAATCCTTGGAATAATAAACGATTATTTGCAAGAGAAGCACCAAGTTCTGCTCCCATACCTGGAGAAGTCATGCGATAAGACGCAAGTTCTACTAAATCTTTTCTACCTACAATATATCCACCTGTTGGTGCAATACCGCCACCTGGATTTTTAATTAAAGAACCAGCAATAATATCAGCACCTACTTCAATAGGTTCTTTTGTATCTGTAAATTCACCATAACAATTATCTACATAGCAAATACAATTAGGATTGATTTCTTTGACGAATTTGCAAATTTCACCAATTTCATCTACGCTTAAACTTGGACGCATCATATAACCACAAGAACGCTGAATAACTACCATCTTAGTTTTTGTAGTAATTTTTTCTTTAGCTACATCAAAATCAACACGACCATCTTTTAATGGCACTTCATCATATAAAATACCAAATTCTTTTAATGAACCTGGACTATCTGTTGCATAGCCAATTACTGTTTGCATAGTATCATATGGTGTTCCTGTAATATATATCAACTGATCACCAGGACGCAATATACCAAATAAAACAGTAGCCAAAGCATGTGTACCAGATACAAATTGAGTGCGTACTAAAGCCGCTTCTGCTTTGAAGACTTCTGCATATAATTCTTCAATTTTATTTCTACCAATATCATCATAAGCATATCCAGATGTTGTATTAAAATGTGCTTCTGACACTTTTACCTTTCTCATAGCATCAAGAATTTTTAAAGTATTAAATTCTGCTATTTCATCAGGACGAGCAAAATATTCTTTACATAAAGTCAAAGCTTTTTGTCTAGTTTCAATAATTTTTTCAGAAAATGCCATTTTTTTCTCCTATTATTTTCCTTTAAAATTTAATCATGATATTTGATTTATCCTAGCAATAAAAAATAAGCTGCTTAATACTAAGCAGCTTATTTTTTATAATGTCCGTTAAGACCATTAAGCACGCTGGATTTTACCAGAACGCATGCAGCTAGTGCAAACATTAACACGTTTAACTTCACCGTCAACTACAGCACGTACACGCTGAATGTTTGGTTTCCAAGTGCGTTTAGTTTTTAAATGAGAATGGCTTACATTCATTCCTGCTCTTTCACCTTTAGCGCAGATTTCGCAAACATTTGCCATTTAGCACACCTCCTTAAGGAATGGAAGATAGAAAATAATTACTAAGTCATGAACTGCCTTCTATAATAATAGAGATAATTTACATATTATAATAGTTGACTTCTTGCTTCATCAAGTTCGTTACCTACTATCTCCACAAGCTTAAATTCGGGTTGTTCTTGCCCTATTGTCTCGACGACTACATATTTATTATATCTAATAAAAATCATGTCGTACTTTTAAAAAACACAGTGCTAACATTATATCACAGAAAGAATTTAAATTGCAAGCATTTTATTTATATATATCTCTATTTATATGCTCATTTACTTGTAAATCAATACAATTCGTGCTATTGTAGTAACATAATTAATTAATAATAAAGGCGGTTGTTTTATGGTAAAAATCTGTTTCAGCCAAATTGATGTTGAACCAGGTCATCCTGACCTAAATGCACAGCGTATGCTTCAAGCTATTGATGAAGCTAAACAAAATAATACAGATATTATAATTTTCCCTGAAATGTGTATTCCAGGATATCTTTTAGGTGATACTTGGGAACAAACATCATTTTTAAAAGATTGTTTAAGTTATGGCGAAGATATTATCGCAGCTTCTCAAGATATTTGTATCATTTTTGGTAATATTGCTGTTGACTGGGATAAGAAAAATACTGATGGTCGCGTTCGTAAATACAATGCTTTATATACAGCTTATAATGGCAATTTAATCAAACCTGAAAAATCTCCATATTCATTTGTTATCAAAACTCTATTTCCAAATTATCGTGAATTTGATGATAGTCGTTATTTCTTCAGTTTACAAAGTTTAGCAACTGAACTAAAACTCAATTTAAATGATATTCTTTCTCCTGTAAAAGTCAATATCAAAGGTCAAGAATTAAATTTAGGTTGTATTTTATGTGAAGATGGCTGGAGTGATGATTATGCCTTTGCTCCAATTGATATTCTTTGTCAAAATTATAAATTAGATATGTTAATCAATATATCTGCTTCTCCTTATACTTTTGGCAAAAATAATAAACGCCATCGCGTATTTGCAAAACAAGCAAAAGATAATAACATTCCTTTAATATATGTAAATAATATTGGTATTCAAAATAATGGTAAGACTATCTATACTTTTGATGGTTCTAGCACAGTTTATGATAAAAATGGAAATATCATTGCAACTTGCCCTGCTTATAAAGCTCAAAATAATTATATAAATTTACTTGGCAATGATGTATATACTCCACTTCCAATTCCTCAAAATGATGATATTTCTAATATTTATCAAGCACTTCATTATGGTATCAAAAAATTCCTCAAAAATATTCGTATGCAAAAAGTAATCATCGGTATTTCTGGTGGTATTGACTCTGCTGTTGCTTCTGCTCTTTATGCAGATATTTTAGGTGCTGAAAATATTACCTTAATTAATATGCCTAGTAAATTCAATTCTGCTACAACAAAAGGTCTTTCCAGTCAGTTAGCTCATAATTTAGGCTGCAATTATGCTATCGTGCCAATTCAAGAAGTTGTTGATTTCACTGTAAATCAATTTGAAAATACTGATATCACATATTTAGCTACTAATGATATTCATAAAGTACAAGTATCTTCTTTTGTCAAAGAAAATATCCAAGCTCGCGACCGTTCAGCTCGTATTTTAGCTGGTATGGCAGCTAGCATTGGTGGTGGCTTTACTTGTAATGCTAATAAAGCAGAAACTACAGTCGGTTATTCCACATTATATGGTGACCAATCTGGATTTTTAGCTGGTCTTGCTGATTTATGGAAATATCAAGTATATGAATTAGCTCATTATTTAAATGAACATATATATAAACGTGAAGTAATTCCTCAAGGTATCATTGATATCGTCCCTAGTGCCGAACTTTCTAGTGAACAAGATGTTGATGCTGGTAAAGGCGATCCTATTAAATATCCATATCATGATTATTTATTCCGTGCTTTTGTCGAAAGCTGGCAAAAAGTTACTCCAGAAGATATTCTTCTTTGGTATAGTGAAAAAACTTTAGAAGAACATATTGGTTGCAAGGCTGGTCTTGTAGATAAATACTTTGCTACAGCTAAAGACTTTATCTGCGACTTAGAACGTTGGTGGAATTTATTCACAGGTATGGCAGTAGCTAAACGCATTCAAGCACCACCTATCTTAGCTATAAGTAGACGTGCTTATGGTTTTGACCATCGTGAATCTCAAAATGGCCCATACTATACAAAAGCTTATAAACAATTAAAAGCTAAATTATTAGGTGATAATTTATGAGAATAATCACTGGTTCAGCTCGTGGGGCAAAATTAAAAGCCCCTAAAGGGCAAAATACTCGACCTACTGCTGACAGAATAAAAGAATCTTTATTTAATATATTAGGTTCTTTTATCTATGATAAAAATGTCTTAGATTTATTTTCAGGAACTGGTAATTTATCCTTAGAAGCACTTAGTCGAGGTGCCAATCATGCCATCATGGTAGATTGCTCTTTAGATAGTATTTCTACTATTAAATTTAATGCTACGCATACAAAACTTATCGATAAATCCACTATCTTAAAAGCTGATGTCTTTGCTACGATAAAAAAATTACATCTAAAACAAACAAAATTTGATATAATATTTTGTGACCCGCCATATCATCAAGATTTATGCTTAAAAGTTTTGCAAATGCTCCATGAATATCCATTATTAACTGAAGATGGTATAATTATTATGGAACATGGTATTGAAGATAAACTGCCTTCAGATTTTCATCAATATACTTTATTGCGTAATCAAAAATATGGCTCTACTACACAAATAAGTATTTATGAATTAAAATCAAATAAAAGTGAGGATTAATGTATGACTATTGCTATCTGTCCTGGAAGTTTTGACCCTGTAACTAATGGGCATATTGATATTTTTGAACGAGCTTCTAAAATGTTTGATGAAGTAATTGTTGGTGTTTTCAATAATATAAATAAAAAACCTTTATTTACTGTCGAAGAACGCGTAGCTTTATTAAAACAAGCTACTGCTCATATTCCTAATGTAAAAGTTGATTGTTTTGCTGGTCTACTTGCTGACTATGCTCATCAAAAAAATGCCCATGTAATTGTTCGTGGTTTACGTGATGCCAACGATTTTCTCTATGAATTTCCACGTGCTATGCTCATCAAAAACATGGCTCCAGATATTGAAAATATCTTTTTAACTACTGATAACAAATATTATCATGTATCTTCATCTGCAATTCGAGAATTAGCTCAGTTCGGTGGAGATATCACTCATTTAGTTCCTCATTGTGTAGAACTTGCTATACATGAAAAAATTAAACGAGTACCTGTACCTACATCAAAATAATTATAAATTATAGAGGTAATATTACTATGGATTTATTAGACTCCCTTCACGAATTAGAAGATCTTGTGGCTAATTCTTCTCGTTTCCTTTTGACTAACAAATGTTTAGTAAACGAAGAAGAACTCATTCGCCTCATAGATAATATTCGCAAAGAATGGCCTTCTGCTCTAAAAGAAGCTGAAGAAATTAATGCAAATCGAGATAAAATAATCGAAGATGCTCGTATAGAAGCCAAAAATATCATAGAACAAGCAAAAGTATATGCTCAAAAGAAAGCTTCTGAAAACGAAATCACTTTAGCTGCCGAAGCTAAGGCAAAAGAAATCTTAGAAAAAACATATAAACATTCTGAAGCTATGCGTAACGATTCTGTTCAATATGCTGAACAAGTATTCGACCATATGAGTGTTTATATCCAAAACATTTTAAATACAGTTCAAGTAGCTAAAAATGGTCTTCAACATGTCGGTCTTCCTGAAAAAGATGAAGCTGAAGAAAAACAAAAGTCTACTGAACAAAAAGATTAATTATTATTTGGTATATATTATATTTAAAAGCTACTGTATGAAAAATAAAAATTTCCTATACAGCAGCTTTTTTCATGAAGAAAGGATATTAAATTGATTAAACTAAACCCTTCTATTTTACAAACTGTTACCAAACCTGCTCGCTATACTGGTGGCGAATTAAACGCTGTACACAAAAATCATGAAGATGTTGATTGTCGCTTTGCTTTATCCATGCCTGACGTTTATGAAGTAGGTATGTCCAATCTTGGTTTAAAAATTCTCTATGAAGTATTAAATGAAAGACAAGATACTGTAGCTGAACGTGTTTATGCTCCTTGGCTTGATATGGAAGACAAAATGCGTGAACATAATATACCACTTTATGCTTTAGAATCTTTCACACCTATCAAAGATTTTGATTTTGTCGGCTTTTCACTTCAATATGAAATGATTTACACTAATGTTTTAAATATGTTAGACTTAGCCAACATTCCTCTTTGGCAAAAAGACCGCACAGAAAATGATCCATTTATCGTTGGTGGTGGCCCTTGCGTATATAACGTTGAACCTGTAGCTGATTTCTTCGATTTCTTTGTCATAGGTGAAGGCGAAGAAGTTTTAAATGAAATCGTAGATACTTTCATCACTTGGAAAAAACAAGGTAAAGTAGGTGACAGACAAGGATTTTTAAAAGAACTTGCTAAATTAGACGGCATCTATGTTCCTTCATTATATAAAGTTCATTACAATGAAGATAATACTTTTAAAGAAATTTTACCGCTTTGCCCTGAAGCTAAACCTGTAATCAATAAACGTGTAATCAAAAATTTCCGCGACTCTTTCGCTATCAAAAAACCTGTATTACCTTATATTGATATCGTTCATGACCGTGTAATGCTCGAATTATTCCGCGGTTGTACTCGTGGTTGTCGTTTCTGTCAAGCTGGTATATCTTATCGTCCTGTACGCGAACGCACTGCTGACCGCTTACGCACTATCGCTAAAGAAATGCTCGATAACACTGGTTACAATGAAATGAGCCTCACTTCTTTAAGCTCTGCTGATTATACTTGCCTTGGTGAAATCGTAGATGACCTCATGGAAGATTATAAAAACGAACGTGTATCTTTCTCTTTACCATCTCTACGCATTGATAGTTTCTCCATTGACCTTGCTCACAAAATGCAACAAGTCCGTAAAAGTGGTTTGACTTTTGCTCCTGAAGCTGGTACACAAAGATTACGTGATGTAATCAATAAAGGTGTAACTGAAGAAAATCTCATAGAAGCAACAGGCGCTGCTTTCCGTCATGGCTGGAAAACAGTAAAACTTTACTTCATGATGGGTCTACCAACTGAAACTGATGAGGATATCATCGGCATTGCTGAACTCGGTGCAAAAGTTGCTAAATTATATCGCTATATCACTAAACGCCGTGATATTCGCGTTACTGTTAGCGTATCTTGTTTTGTACCAAAACCATTTACACCATTCCAATGGTTCCCACAAAATACTTTAGAAGAATTCCAACGTAAACAACAATTATTAAAATCTCATATCACTGACCGCTCTATCCAGTTTAACTATCATACTGCTACAACTAGTATCTTAGAAGGTACTATCTCTCGTGGCGATAGACGCCTCAGCAAAGTAATCTACCAAGCATGGTTAGATGGAGCAAAATTTGATGGTTGGAGCGAAGAATTTAAATATGATGTTTGGATGAACGCTTTTGCTAAATGCAATATTGACCCATATTTTTATAATATGCGTGAATATAAATTTGATGAAAAACTCCCTTGGGAACATACTACTCCAGGTGTTAGCAAAAAATTCTTATTGCGTGAATACGAAAAAGCTACAAAAGGCGAATTAACAAGAGATTGCCGTCATGGTAATTGCAACGCTTGCGGAATTTGCCCTACACTTGATACTGATATGGATACTATTAAATAATTATCTATTATGTTTATGGAGGTTTTTATTAAATGATAAAATATCGCTTAGAAATCACAAAAGGCGAACCTATAAGATATATTTCCCATCTTGATTTTGCATCTTTAATGCAACGTGCAATTTGTCGCGCTCATCTTCCAGCAGCTTACTCTGAAGGTTTCAATCCTCATATGAAAATTTCCTTTGCCTCTGCTTTATCTGTAGGTGTAACAAGTAATGCTGAATATATGGATTTAGAATTAAAAAAAGATATTTGTCAACCTGAATTATTTGATAAATTATCTAAAGCATTACCACCAGGAGTGAGACTTTTAAAAGCTAGACAAATTGATATGCGTGCTAAAGCTTTGATGTCCATTGTTGATGAAGCTTCCTATTCTATCGTTTTACCTTGTCAAGATGACTTAAACACTATAACAGAAGCTATCAATAAATTTAATCAAGCTAAAGAAATTGTCGTTATTCGTGAAACACCAAAAAAACGCAAAGAAATAGAAATCAAACAATACCTTCCTAAAGCTATGCAATACAATTTAGAAGATAATACTTTAAATATTTCTTTAAATATAAAAATCACATCTACTGGTACTACTAAACCAAATGAAATTTTAGATGTATTAAAAAATGAATATAAATTAAATATTTCCGTAGAAAATGCCCTAGTTTGTCGCACAGGATTGTATCATCAAGGAAAAGCCTTAATAGATATAGACTAATTATAAAAATCTCTTAGTATATTTTGTTAATATATTAAGAGATTTTCTTTTTTCAATTTAATTTATTTCTAAACAAAAAAAGGATTTTCAAAAATTATCACGAAAATTAATAATATAAGAAATATGAAATAAAACTTTATGTCCTATCATAAGGAGGTTTTTTTTATGAGTAAAATTAATAAAATCCTAGTTCCTGTAGATGGTTCCGATAATGCTTGTAAAGCAGTTGACCAGGCAATTTCCTTAGCAGAAAAAGCTGGTGCATCTCTTGAATTCGTTTACGTTTCTAGTCATATCAATGAACATATTCCTAGTGATATCATCTTTGATCGAATCTGGGAAAAACTTCCAAAAGATATTACTGCAACAAAACATGTAGAAACAGGTTCTCGTCCAAAAGCTATTATTCGTGTAGCTCAAGAAACTAATTCTGATATCATCATCATGGGTAGCCGTGGTCTTGGTATCTTCAAAGGAGCTCTCATTGGTAGCGTAAGCCAAAAAGTTATTGAAGATTCTCCTGTTCCTGTAATGGTCGTAAAATAATTATAAATTATTTTTAGTTAGGGGATTTTTTTAATGATTCAAGCTTATAAATCACATACACCTAAAATAGCTAAGACTGCATATGTTCATCCTAGTGCAGTAATCATCGGTGATGTTACTATTGGCGAATACACTAATATTTGGCCAGGTGCTGTACTTCGTGGTGATTTGCAACCTATAGTTGTTGGTGATTATACAAATATTCAAGATAATGTAACTGTTCATGTAATGAGCAATGCACCTACTTATATTGGCAGTTATGTTACTATCGGTCATAATGCTGTTATCCATTGTAGTAAAGTCGGCGATAATACTCTAATCGGTATGGGCGCTATATTACTTGGATATGCCGAAATTGGTCATAATAGTGTAATTGGTGCAGGTTCTCTTGTTACTGAACATAAAAAATTACCAAATAATTCTATGTTATTTGGCTCACCAGTAAAAGTAATTCGTGCTTTAAGAGAAGATGAAATCGAAGCACTTCATGAATCAGCTTTACATTATAAACTTTTAGCTGATGGATACAAAGAATAAAAATAGGAGTTGTCTTTTATGAGAGAAAGAACGTTGGTATTAATCAAACCTGATGCTGTAGTAAATTATCATATTGGCGATATTATTAGTCGTTATGAAAAAGAAAAATTTGATATTGTAGCTATGCGAATGCTAGAAATGGACGACTGTATAGCCTCTAAACATTATGCTGAACATGTGGGTAAACCTTATTACCAACGTTTAGTGGATTTTATGACTTCTGATAGAATTGTCGCTTTAGTAGTTGAAGGTGAAAATGCTATTGAAAGAGTTCGTGAACTCCATGGTAAAACAGACCCTAATTTAGCACAACCTGGCACAATCCGCAGTGATTTTGCACTTTCCAAAACTGTAAATACTGTTCATGCTTCCGATAGCCCTGCTAATGCAGAACGTGAAGTTCATGTATTTTTCAGTGAAACAGAAATCTATATACCTAACCATGATATCGACTTTAGCGTATATAATGGTGATTGATAAAAGGAGAAAATATGTCTATTTGTACAAAAACAGGGGATAAAGGCACTACATCTTTATTTACTGGAGAACGCGTTGCTAAAAATTCTTTACGTGTACAAGCTTATGGTACTGTTGATGAAGTCAGTTCTGCTCTCGGTCTTGCTAGAGCTTTTGCTCAAAAAGAAGAAGTTAAACAACTTTTATTAGAACTTGAGCAAACTAATCTAAAATTAATGGCTGATTTAGCTAGTATCACAGATAAATATTATATAAATAATGAAATCATTTCTAATATAGATCAAAAAATCGTTGAGTTTGAAGCTAAATTACCAGCATTGACTGCTTTTATCATGCCTGGTAATACTCAATCTGGGGCATTTTTAGATTTAGCACGTACTACTACGCGTAGAGCTGAACGTGAAGTTTTAACTTTAGCTGAAAAAGAAGCTATTAATGAAAATGTAAAAATTTATTTAAATCGTTTATCTGATCTTTGCTTCCTCCTCATGCGTGTCGAAGAAGAATTATAAACAAAAATCCTATTGCCTAAAATTTTAAGCAATAGGATTTTTTATTTTTGTATTAATATAGCTCTACTTTTGAGTAAGTATTGCGTACATAAACCAATAAATAAACCTGTAATCATTGCTGATAATAATAACCATGGTAAATACATCATAATTGCTAATGTCTTTGTTATAAATATTGCTATAATTATTTGCCCTATATTATGTGCACAAGCTCCTAATATACTAACTATAAAAATATATTTTTCTTCTATTTTATCATGCAGTACACTCATCATAACAAAACAACAAATTCCGCCAGCTAAACTATACATTATAGCCATAAGATTACCACTAAATACACTACCTAAAATAATTCTAGCCATCAGCACCAATAGTGCCTCTTTTGCTCTATATCTATAAATTACATATAAAGTTACTATATTTGCTAAACCTAGTTTAATTCCTGGAAGTGGCAAAGGATTTGGTATTTGTAATTCTACAATAAATATACTCAGTGCTATCGCAGTCAATAAAGATAATTGCACTAATTTTTTTGTCTTCATCACTATCACCTAATTTACCGTAGCATCAATTTCTTTATCATCATTTACATACTGAATTACTAAATGGTTGGGCAAACACACTATAGGAGTAAATGCTGATTTTAAAATTCCCATATTTACACATGTTTTATCAGGACAATCAGCTTCAATTATACTTATCTGTTTATCTTTTATTTGAATTATATTTTTATGACCTTTGAATTCTACCTGTATTAATTCATCTTTACTCTTATTTAAATCCAAAGTATAAATTATATTTCCATCTTGAATTATCTCCACTGTATTTGTTTTTTCGGCAAAACTATTTCTTAAACCAATAAAAACTACAATAAATATAATTACCAAAACAATACATATTACTGATTTATTAATATTGTTCATAAAGTTACCACCACCATATGATAATCTTTATATTTATCTTGCAAAGTAAAACTATCAACTAAATTCTCAGTTATATATATTTTTTTATCATCTGTAATCAATATCATCTCAAATGCATCATTTTCATCTTTATTTTGCTTCCAATAATTAATAGCTTCATCTATTCCCATTACAAATAATGCTGTGGATAAAGCATCACCTAATTTTCCTTGTTTTGTCACAATCGTCACTGAATTAATATGTTTATCTGCTGGTTTACCTGTTTTTCCATCTAAAATATGCCAATATCGTTTGTTATCTTCGCCGATAAAATATCGCTCATAATTTCCTGAAGTTACAATCGCACAATCCGCTAATCTTAATATACCTATATAATCTTGACTATTAGGTGATTTAAGTCCAATATTCCATAAATCACCATTTGGTTTTGTTCCCAATAATTGAACATTACCACCTAAATTTATTAAAGCAGACGATATATTATTTGCCTTCAAAATTTTTATGATTTCATCACCTATATATCCCTTGGCTACTGCTCCTAAATCAATCTGCATACCTTCTGGCAAATATATTTGATTTTCTTTTAAACTGACTTTCCTATAATCCACATAATTTAATAAAGCTTTTATTGTTGTTTCATCAGGTATTTGATATTTTCCTGTAGTAAAGCCCCATTCTCTAAGCACTGGATATATAGTCGGCTCTAAAGCTCCGTTTGTTTTTTCTGCCATCTGTAGTGCAAATAAAACTACATTTTTAGTATCTTCACTTAATTTTATATCTTGTTCTTGATGATGATTTACTTTATAAATTTCACTATTTTCATCAGTAACTGATAATAATTTTACTAATTCATTTATTCTCGTTTTTATTTTCGCATTTAAATCTAATGGATATAGTGAAGGTTTTTCATATATTACCCATGAAATTTGCGTATCCATTGTTAAAACAGTATCTTTTTCAACTATTGTTTTATTTTCTATGAATATTTTATATGTACCAAAAATAAGAAAGGACAATATAATCACTATGAAAATATATAATTTTTTCTTCATTATTATCTGTCCTTTCTTATAAATTTATATTTAAATCAGATATTATAACCTAAATCATTTAACCATTCATCAATTTCATTTTGACTAGACTCTACATCTTCAGCTCTAATTGTTATACCTTCAATTACATTTGCATTTGGTTCTAATTTTTTAATTGTATTTATAGTGTCAGAAAAAGCACTACCACCAGAAGTATTAAACGGAATAATTGTTTTATTACTCAAATCATATTCATCAAAAAAACTATACATTGCCATTGGCATATCATACCACCAATTTGGATAACCCACAAAAATAGTATCATAATCATCTAAATTTGCTATATGATTTGCAAGTTCAGGACGAATATTATTTTCATGCTCTCGTTTTCCTTGATCAACTGTCTCATTATATGTTGATGGATATTTATTTACTGTCTGAACAGAAAACATATCCCCTTTTGTTTTCTCTTGAATAATATGTGCTACTATACCTGTATTGCCAGTATTTTCATCATTCCATTTTTGTATACTAGCACTAGCTGAAGCATCTACATCTTGTGGCAATTCACTATTTTCACCATAAGAAAAATAAACTATTAATGTTTTTTTCGTATTTACATTGCCTTCTGTTTGTACTTCTTCCATATTTGTTGAAACAACAGGCTGATTATCTTGTGTATCTTTAACTTCTTCATTTGCACAACCTACAGCTACTAAAGACATCAATGCCATTGACGTTAATATCATTGTTTTTTTCATAATTATTTTCCTTTCTTCTATTCCTATAAAAATCAAGAATATTCAATATTTTTATTTAAAATATTAAAGCATCTGTCTTAGGTACTAAAATATTATCATAATTATTAATTTGATAATTTGCTTTCTCTATCATAGATTGTAAATTCGACATTTTTTCTAATAATATTTGCTTAGATTTTATTAATAAATTTTTGCGTTCTTGATATGTATTATTACCATATTTTGCCAAATTTATATACTCTATAATATCGTTTAAAGACATTCCACTATTTTTTAATGTTTGAATAAATTTTATCCAATTAATAAAATTCTCATCATAATTACGTTTGCCACTATTATCTCTTGGTACATTAGGTAATAATCCTATTTTTTCATAATATCTTAAAGTATCTGCTGATAGACCTATTTCTTGTGATATTTCTCCAATTGTCATTTTTCCTTCCTCCTTATCTCTTTTATTTGCACTTATCCTTTTTTAATAAATAATAAATTCATATTTTACTATCACTATATATATCACCTAAAAAAATAATGTAAACGTAAATCAAATATTTTTTATATCAACTTACATTCACATTATAGAATAAAAATCAAATATATGTCTAATACCTATTTTTAATATCATTTCATGCTTAAAAAGCATTGTATATACTCTATAAATTTCGTTGTAGCCAAATTAAATGGCTGATGTCTTTTCCAAACTAAAACACTATTAGCTATCAAAGCTGGATATAGTGGTATGCATTTTATTCTATTTTCATCTAAAAATGGCAATGAGCCTTTAATAATTAAAGCATTTCCTAATCCTTTTTCTACCATAATACTTGCATTTGTACTCATATTACTTGTAAATGAAATATTCAGTTTATCATAATACTTACCAAACCAATGTGCTAATTCATTTTTGGCTTTTGGTCTACGTGCTAATATTATTTGTCTTTTGCTCAACTGTTCTGCAGTAACAAATTCTTGTTTAGCTAATTCATCATCAGCTCTCATTACAGCACCCCACACTTCTTTTGTCTGCAATCGAATATATTCATACTTTTTTATATTCACAGGCTCTAATAATAAACCAATATCTATTAATCCTTTATCAATTTTTTCTTTGATCTCATCTGCATTTGCTGTATATAAATCATAAACAATAAGTGGGTGCTTCTTTTTAAAACCAGCTAATATATCTGCTAGTGTTGATACAGAACTTAATTCTCCACATCCCAAAGAAATCACACCATCTAACATTTCATCTTGTTCATTTAATTCTTGTTCTGTCTTGTCCACTAAAGAAATTATTTCTTCTGCCCTACGTCTTAATAACATTCCTTCATTTGTTAAACTTATCTTTCTAGTTCCACGATTAAATAATTTTACTCCAATATCTTCTTCTAATTGAGCTAATTGTTGACTCAATGTTGGCTGGGTAATATGTAATACATTCGCTGCCTTTGTTATATTTTCTTCCCTTACAACAGTTAAAAAATATTTTAATACTCTAAATTCCATAAAATTCACCTCACAATATAATTATATAAAAAAATGCACTAGAAAAAATTCTAATGCATTTTTTATTTAAAAAGTTTTGTTAAAATTCCATTTTCCATATCATTTATATTATATATATTATCCAATATATTGAAAGTTTCTTGTAAATTCTTTTTCGTTGTTTGCCAACCTTTACCATCAGTAATCCAAACAAAATCTATATTATCTAAGTCTTTAAATTCTAATGCTAATTCTTTATAACTTCTTGCCGTTTCATTTAATTTAGAACCTTGTGTTGTATAAAAATTTGTCTCAATTAAATAATATTTTTGCTCTGTTTTAACAACAAAATCAAATTTTTTCTCTGATTTTTCTTTTTTACTACTTTTAAATATTTCATCAATCTTTAAATTAGACAAATCTATATTAAAATCTTCTTTCAAGCGATTTTTACTTACCTGCGTAAAATAATTCTTTTCTTTAACAAAACCACTTTGTAAAATATAACTTTCCACCAATGTTTCCATTGCTTTCCCTGTTCTATTTTTTCTAGTATTAGTATCTAAACCTACTTCTACACCCAAGATATAATCATATAAATTGGCTATAAGATGATTACTCAATAAATCAAATATTCCCGTATTTTCCATGAATAAAGCATACTCATCTATGCTATAATTCATCTTTTTAAAATTGTAATAATATTTTTGTACTGTATCATTAATGATTATTACATCTGTTGTTCTTTTAGCTATTAATAAGGGTATTACTTTCAATATCTGTGGATATTCTAATAATAATTTTTTAAAATCTTCTCTTATATTTTTACTATTTATTAAACTGTTTAATATATATATTTCTGTTTTTATTTTTTCTGTATTTTTGTATACTTTTTCAAAATCAGTATAATATTTCCAAGTAGCAATTGAATCATTCATGGTTGATAACCATTTATCAAAATCTCTATTTTTCATAAATAACTCCATATTATCTTTTATTAATAGTTTGTTATAATTACTTCTTCGCCTTTTCTATTATTAGCATCAGAATTAATATATCTTCTAACCTTTATAACTTCTCTTGAATAATTTTTATACAAATCCTCAATAAATACAGTATTATGATTAGTCAACATACAAAAGCAACCTTTTTTAGTTAGCCTATCAAATAAACTAGCTAATCTTTTATGACTTTCAATATCAAAACCTTCTTTAGTATACGCTTCAAAAGAATTATCATTTAATGGGGCATATGGACTATCTAAAAAAATAAAATCTCCTTCTTGGGCATTTTGGCAAGCCACTTCAAAATCGCCCTCTAAAATAGTTACTTTTTGTAAATATCTTGATACTGCTTTTATATTATCTTCATTAAAAGATTTTGCCAAACTATTATTAAATGGTACATTAAATAAACCTTTGCTATTTACACGATATAATCCATTAAAACAATGTTTATTTAGATAAATAAATAAGCTAGCTAATTCTATATCATATTCAGATTTCATTATCTTATCATTAAATATTTCTCTTTTTTTATAATAATATGCTTTAGGTTCAACATCACTTTGAATATCAATTTTTGATAAAAAATCCATTAGCTCAATAGGATTATATTTTATTTGATTATATACATTTATAAGTGCTTTATTTATATCATTAATTATTGCCTTATCTGGTGTTATACCAAACAATACAGCGCCACCACCTATAAATGGTTCTATATAATTTTTATATTTCAAAGGCATTTTTTCCTTAATATAAGGTAATAATTGGCGTTTTCCTCCTGCCCATTTTATAAATGGTGATATATTATTATCTATCAACTCATCATCTCCATAAAAATTTACTTTTTCTCAAATATAAAAATATATTCATGTGCTAATAAATAAAAAGAATGCTTTATATTTACCCATTTTGAAGTAGATTTACAATTATGTTGTTCTTTTATTATTATATCTTTTAAAATAAAACCTTGCTGTTTAAAAATATTCATTACATAAAAACCTAAAGGAATTAAAATTCCTTCTTTTCTAATATCGCCTACCATAATAGCACAAATATGATTAGATTTTAACACACGATACGATTCTTTTGCTACATTTTTCATAGCTAACAAATATTTTTCAACACTTAATAATGATATATCATATTGATTATCTTTACTATACTTAATGATATTAGCATATGGAGGATGTGTACAAATACAATCTATACTATTATTTTTTATAAAATATATATTTTCTGCACTACATAATCTTATATGAATATGTGATGATGTTTTGCACTCAAAATTTAAATTTTTTTCTGTTATTTTATATGCCTTCTCATTAACATCTATACCAATAATATTTCTATTCAATAATTTAGCTTCAATTAATGTTGTTCCACTTCCCATAAATTGATCTAATATCCAATCATGTTCTGCTGTAAATTTTAATATTAAATTACGAGGAACATATGGTGACCAATTTCCACGATACATTCCTGAATGTGTAGCCCAATTGCCTCTTTTAGGAAAAGACCATACTGTTGTCATTTCCAATTTAAAATTATCCTTCATATCATCATATCCTATAGTTTTTCTCAATTATACTATAAAGACATATTACTAAGGTTTCATCTAATAAAAAAACATAAGAATATCATTTTATACAAAACAACATCCTTATGTTTATACCATCATTTAAAATTTTATCTGATATACTAAAGATTTTACTACTGCATTTGTTAAATCTTTATCGTCCATATAATTAACTGCTGTTGAAGCTAAGAATAATTCCAATGCACTTATTTTCGTTAATCGTTACACCTCATTAGCAACTAGATATCCCGCTGCTAATTTCAATGCTTGATCATCTTTTAAGTCATCTTTCAAATCATCAAACGCATTTGCACTGACAGTCATAGTAGACATCACCATAATACAAATATTGACATACTTCCCATATCTAAAGACAGAGGGTTCCTGCATTCAAAAACAACTTTTGTTACTGTTAATCTGTATATCTGCTCTCGGTATTTGACTAAACAAATGTATTCAAAAACAACTTTTGTTACTGTTAATCTGGTATTGGTCGTGGTTGGTTAGAAAAATTTGTTAAATTCAAAAACAACTTTTGTTACTGTTAATCTGCAAAAATTACTACAGACGTACAAAAAACTTTTGGATTCAAAAACAACTTTTGTTACTGTTAATCGAAAAAGAAGCAGGTGCTACTAATGGGACAGTAGCAATATTCAAAAACAACTTTTGTTACTGTTAATCAAAGTTAGCATCGTAGAGCAAAAGCTTTTGGAATGATTCAAAAACAACTTTTGTTACTGTTAATCTTAGATTTTTTAATTTTTAATGGTTCAAAAGAGTATTCAAAAACAACTTTTGTTACTGTTAATCGTGCGATAACAGCAGGAATTGGTCTTGGTGCGATTATTCAAAAACAACTTTTGTTACTGTTAATCATTTGTATGCACTCCATAAAGCTTAAAATTTCTACAATTCAAAAACAACTTTTGTTACTGTTAATCTTTAAAAAAATGCTACTGGGCTATATAAAAAGTACGGAAGTAACGTAATTCAAAAACAACTTTTGTTACTGTTAATCCCTCGTTTTTAAAGGCTTTATATTTTATAATATAGCTCAAAAACCTTGATATTTCAACATTCTAAGTAAAAATTATCAGGCATAATGCATTTATTTCTTTAATGAAAGAAATTTGCTATAACTCTTGTATTTATAAGGGTTTATATACATATACTTATTTTTATGCCTGGTAAAATTTAGTTTATAAAATCAAACTTTCTCCATTTTCTATATCTTTTTTACCTAAAATATCTTCACCAAATACATTATCATTCATTAATTTTATAATACAAACAAAATCTTCTTCATCTACTATAACTTTTTGTAGTTCCAATTTTAATTTCATTAATTTTGATGGTGTTATTTCTCCTCTAAATACTGAGTTTTGAAAATGCGATAAATATTTTTTACATATCTTAAATACCTTTTGCACTCGTTTTTCATTTACATCATAAAATAAAAAAGCATAATTATAATTTATTTTTTTACTCATTCATCAATACCCTGCTTTCAATGAATATGGTATAAATTCTTTATCTTCCATAATAAATTTTATTAACTTATAACAATCTATTTTTATCATTGAATGATATGATGTCTTTTTCTTTAATTTTGTATGTTGCACTACCATTTCCATACGATTTTGAAAAGCTTTTAAAAATATGTTTCTACCTTCTTCATTTAATATGCAATAATTTACTTTTCTCTCAAAATGATTTTCTACTTTTATTTTTCTATTATTCACTAAATCAAAAATAGTTTTAAAGACAATCACAGGTTTAAAAACTTCACTTATATCTAAACTTAAAGAAAATCTTCCTTCTGAAGGCTCATGCAAAAAACTTATTCTTTGGTCTAAATGTGTTCTATAAATAGCTGATATTGTCTTTGTATATAATAAAGTATTACCAAAAGATATCAATGCATTTATAGGATTATCTGGTGGTCTTTTTACTCGTTTATTCATAACAAAATCTTCAGGTAAAAAATATTTAAATGTGCTATAAAATCTAAGCCATAAATCGCCTTCAAAAGCCATTAATTCCGGTATGGATTTTACTTCATTTACAGCTGAATAAAATTGTGTTTTTATCCAATCTAATACTTCTTTTACCTCTTTTTTATCATGCTTATAATAGTGATACAACACTTCATAAATATTAATACCAATTCCTTTTACAATCGCTCTTGCTACAGTCAAACGATCTGTTTTAAATTTATTAACTTGCTTCACTAACAATTTTCCGCTCATATATTTTTTTCTTGGATAAAAAGTGCCACTATAGTTACCATAATAATTAAAGAAATGAACTATTATATTTTTCTGTGCTAAAAAATCCAATAATTTACTATTAATACTTACTTCATTAAAACAGTATATTTCTTTAACATTCTCTACAGGAATATATATATGTTTTTTCTCATTTTTAAAACATAAAGAATTATCTTTTCGACTCAATTCACCTATAGATGCAATACACTTTGTACTACCCATAATATCACGTCTTTCTCCGAACAAAAATCTTAAATATAACAATACTCATAATAAGCACATTTTTTACAACTGCTTTTACCTAAAACTGGTGGTACTTCATCACATTTTAGTAATTCATCAATGGCTTTTACATATTTTTTTAACATAATTTCTATCTCTGGAGTTAATTCTAAAATCATCGTCTTCTTAATAGTCTTTTTCTTTTCAATAAATTCTAATTTTCCTTTCCGCACAATTCCTTTATCTTTTAATATCTTCAAATACAATAGTAATTGCCATTTACAAGCTTCAATATCTGCATCAGATTTTTTAACTTCTGTCAAATATTCTTTAGTTAATTTATCTAATTTAATATTATCTAAGGCTATTTCTGTATTTTCATTATCCGCTCGTTCTTCATGAAGAATTTTACCTATATTTACCGTTTCACTATTATCTTCTAAATTTATCCGATTTCCAAATAAATAACATTGTCTAGGACAATGAATATAATAATTCATCAAAGTTCCGTTCACTTTCATTTTTGATACCTTCTTTATCTCATATAAAATCTATACCTCCAACACCTTGTAGCATCTCTCTATTAAATTTATCTTTTGTAAAATATTTATCACCATCTTCTATATAAATTATGTTGCCCATTTTATCATTATATTCTTTTAGTTCTAAGTTTGATTTATTAACTTGATATATAAAATAATTCATTTTACTTGTTATTATAGACATATTTACTTTCCACTCTGCATAATCCATAGAAGATTTCATTTTCCATAAATTTACATATTGCTTCCAAATCTCTTTACCATCTATCAAATCACCATTAATATCTACAATTTTTCTAGCTAAATAAACCTGTACTATATTTTTATCTTCATCAATTAATTTCATATGTTTATCTATATATTCATAGTTTAAATCAGCTATAGATCCTAAAAAATCTTTAATATAGGCTTTATTATTATTTTTAGTTACATCTAAAATTTTATTATAATAATCACCAAAATTTTTATTAATAAGAATTTCTCTCATCTTTTCTTTTTCTAACGTAAATTCACTATCTACTCTAATATCATTTTTATAGATATCTTTAGCATCATCAATTTGGAAAAAATATGTTATTCCCTTCCTTTTGTATGAACGATTTATTCTACCTATAAATTGTTCTTCACTATCTAATTTAGATATATTTTTATAACCAATATCCATATCTATATCTACACCAGCTTCAATAACTTGTGTTGCTACTAAAACTATAGTATCTTCTGTTTGCTTTATTTTATCCAAAATTCTTTTACGTTCAGCTAAACTATCATCTCCAGATAAATACTCAATTTTTATATTTTTTTCTCTAAAGTATTCATCTTCTACTAGATATAACCAAAAGTCATTAGCTGTTCGTTTTTTTATAAATTCAATTAAAATCTTTTTATCTGTATCTAAATGTTGTTTTAAATGCTCTTTTAATTGATTAAATTTATCATCAACTTTAGTATCTAATAAATCATAATTCAACTGAACACGATTTTTGAAACAATCTGTTTTAAAAAATTTATTAGAATTCTTTAGTAAAAATATTGCCTCTGATTGACCTTGAGATAATCTATCTAAATTAGGCAATGTAGCTGACATAATAATAATTTTCATATTAAATAAATTAGACAATTGTTTTAAAAAGTATATTATTTCTGTCCATATACTATTTTTATAACTTTGAATTTCATCTAATACTATTACACTATTTATTAACTGATAAAAACCGAATAAATTTTGTTGACTTTCTCCAAATATAGTATTAAATAAACTAACATGTGTTGATAAAATCATAGGATAATTCAAAAATTGCCTGTCTAACAAAGATTGCCTATAAACATTTTTTTCGTTATTCTCATCAGGTTCATCATTTTCAGATATTATATTTCCTTTACAATCTACATGTTTTAATTTTATTGGTGTTAATGAATTTATTACAGCAATTTTTGAAATAATATTCTCTTTCTTTCCAAAAATATTTTCTAACGTATCTAAATTTTGTTCTACTAAGGTATTAAAAGGATAAATCCAAAAAATCTTACATAAATCTTTATTCCAAGACATCAATTTAAAACTTAAATTCATTGCTGTATTACTTTTACCACTACCTGTTGGAGCCTCTAAATAAAACATATTTTCTTGATAATTATTTTTTATTTGTTCTTCAGCTTCACAAAAAATTTCACTGCGTAATATATTTATATTTGTAGCTTTATTTAAATTCTCCATAGACATAGGATAATTTTCATTTTGATATTTACGAATATTTTTCATTAAATCTGTATTTTCATAAACATTTATCCAATCTTGAATATTATTTAAATCATCAACTTCATTAAAAGATCCACCATTCATAAATTCTGAAGTTGCATAATAATCACTTGCTACTAATAAAGAATATAACCAACGTATATATATATATAAATATATACTTCTACCTACTTTTTCAGCATCTTTATCTACTTTGTTCAAATTTCTAAACATATCGTCTATATCAGATTCTATAAAATCTACCTTAACTGAATAAATATCTTCATTATTTACAATTTGTTTTAGTTTAAAAAAATACGTATCATTATCTAACCTTATAAGATCAATAAATTCCGTTAAACGTCCTAATTTACTATGATGTCTAGCTATAATATATCCATTATATAAAATAAACTCCGCCAATAAAATTACAATCTCGTCTTCATTTTTTTCATCATAAATAAGTTTTCTACAATAATCTATATAAAACATTGATGATAACAAAGAATGATGTGTATTTAAATATGCTTTATTTTCTTTAAAGTCATTGACTTTTAATTTCATCAATTGAAAATTTGGATTTACTTTCCCTATGTCATGAAAAATAGGTATTGCCATAATAATTTGTTTTAATAAATCTTTAGCTTTATTTTTTAACTCATTATTAATATTTTCTTTTTGCCAAAAAACATCACAAAATCTATCAAAAATTTCATCTGAATTTTTACTTTGCCAAAATTTTATAAAATACTTGTTTGTTAATTCAGTATGTGCTAGTAAGGTTTCATATACTATCTCATTATCTTTAGATTTTTTATGAGCCTTGTATCGATTTATATTTTTAACTAAATTTTTTAAGATATCCGCTTCCATAAACAATCTCCTTTCTAAATTTAATTTAATAAACAACACTTGTTTCCATTAATCGTTTATAATATTTTAATCAATAAAATACTATATTTTTTCTTTTTTTAGCTTCTATTGTTTCTTTATTATCTTGATTTAATATTGAATATACTTGTTTGCCATCTAAAAATTTAACAAAATCATTTGTATATACAAATCTTTCTAATTTATAATTATTTACTTCTGCATCAATATTTTTTGGTAATGCTTCTTCATATTTAAATCGACTATATAATTCAATTTCATCTTCACTCAAAATTTTTCTTAATTGTCTAGAATTTTTTTCTATAAACTCTATATTATTTTTCTCCATAAAACTATCAATTCTATAATCATCTTGTATTACAAGTTGAGCTTCTTCCACGCCTAAATACTCAATATCTGCAAAATGATCATTTGTTCCTAAATATGGATAAAATTTACATTTATGATTTTGTATAGCTTCTTTGATTTTTTTAGCTTCCTCACAATCTAACAAAATACAAATTTCCCACTTAGGATTTTCAAGCCATTGTTCTTTTACTATCAAGTTTCCGCCCTGTTCTTCAGAAGCATAACCAACAGAATTATTAAAAGTCTGTATTTTTTTAGAAATAATACCTTTAGGATTTAAAGGCAAAATAGCAATCTTCAAATCTTTTAGTTTCTCATAAAATTCAGGATATGATGACTCTAATTTTCCTTTTTTCTTTTTATTAGACAAAATATCTTGCATTTGGCTATAACCTTTATATCCTAAGATAGCCCCTAAAATACCTAATAAAGCCACTCTATGAATATTGCCATAAGTGAAATAACAATACGTATTCACTTCAGGCTTTTTAAAAAAAGCATTCTTTCCACTAAGTTTAAATTTTAAGATTTCCATTTATTACACCTCTTTAGAGGTTATGATATTAAAATGCTTAGCAGCTTTTATATCGTCATTTGTTAATTCTGTAGTATATGGATTGTAATAAATTTCTACAGATTTAATCTGCTGACTCATATCATTTAATATATTTGCCAATTTCTTCAAATCTATGATATTTTTATCTTCACATTTAGCAAAAGTTACATATTCCGATAAATTAGGTAAATAAGCATCACTTTCCGTTTCTACAAATACAGCAAATTCATTTTCACAACCTACTTTAGAATTTGTTGCAAATGCCGTAGCAGATACCAGTGCTGTACGCTTAAAATTTTGATAATCTTCTTCTGTATAACCTTCTGTAACATCTAAATCTACTAATTCTTTATAAGCAAGTGGATTAATTACAAATGGATAAAAATAATGTGCTTCATTACTTGTTATTTTTGTACCCAATGTAGAATTTTGAGCATCTTTTACTTCAATATCATCTTCTGATAAATTATTTGCCTTAGCTTTAGCTTTTGCTTTTACTTCATTTTTCTCTTTTGCTTTTGCATCTTTAAATGGAGATAAAATATCTTGTTCTTCTGCATTAGTATCAATATATTTATTAAAGCCTTGACCAATTTGTACTGCACCAGTAATGGCAATATTACAGCCAGCTTCCGCAAAAGTTGCACCAAAATTCTTTATATCTACAGCAGCCATTAAATTAGTCAGAACTTTTTTTACATCCTTTAAATCTTCATCTTCAAAAACTTTTATATAACGTTCCTTCAATGTTCTTGGAATTAATTTTTCATTTAAAGATTTAATATAAATTACTTTTTTGCCTTCATTATCCCACATTTTTTTCATTGGATACTTTAATGCTTTATCACTGCCAAAAACGTTACCATCAGTTGTAGATTTTGGATAACCAGAAAAATCTGCATTCCAATTTCCCATAATTGAAGAAATACCTAAAATACCATATACTCGCTTGTTCATAGTTTTATTTTCCATTTTTATATCCTCCTAAAATCAATTATTTTCTTCTTTTTTTGTATATATACTATTACTATCCATATAGCCAAATAAAATCATTTCGTCTTTAGTTTGTCTATCTGTTTGAGCAGCTGGCTTGTAACCCAAAATCATAGCAAATAAATTTTTAAATCTAACATTATAATGGTCTATCGCATAATTATATTTTTTATATAACTGTATCAATCGTTCTTTCAATACTCTATCATCGCTAATATTAATAACAAGATTTATCATAGATTGAGATTTCTTACCTGCTTTACTTAATGATATAAAATAAGCCGCTATCTGACCTACAGCATAATAATATTCCTTGTCATTAATAGGCATTTTTACCTCTTCTTTTGATGTAACCCTTTCTTTTATACTTTCTCGAATTTCAGTAGCTATTTCTGCCATTTTTTCTCCTCCTTGTTGTTTCAATTCAGTAAAATAATCCTTAAATGACCAATGCAAATTTAATTGAGTCATCGCACGCAAAGTATAATTGTTAATTAATGCATTTTTTATCAAATCTAAAGAAAATCGTCTTTCTGCTAATTCAAAATTATTGTCAATACCTTTATATATCCAATCAAAAATGACATTACGATACATAACAATCGTTCTTTTTAAAACACTATCTTTTACACTAATATCACTTGCATCAGTAAAATAATTAGTCAATAAATACTTTGAGAAAAATATTTCATTTATTAATCTTCCTACACTAGTTCTTTTCGAGTGAATACCTATATCTTTTGTATATTCTGGATAATTTTCTACATTCATTTTGAAAAAATCTTGATAATAAAAATTCAAAAGCAATTTATTTTGATAATCTACTATATTATCTTGAACCTGAATTTCTAATTCCTTACCCTTTTGAATACGTAAATAATATCCAGAAGAAATCTCTGAAAAGTCCTTACGTTCATCTTGATCGCTATAAGCTCTAATTCTATAATTTTTTATATCTATATAAATATTATTCTTACCATTAACCGCTAAACTCATTAGGTATTCAAAAAACTGTTTCTGCAATAATGCTTTATCCATGTCTAATAAATAAGGAATAAATGTTTTTCTAGTTTTTATTTTTAAAAATGGTTTTTTACGATTCATATTAATACCATAGTAAGGTAATCCATACGTATCCTCATATACCTTCTTTTTTACATTAATAATATATTCACTTTTATTATAAATATTAGGGTAAATATAACGATTGTCTTCTTGAATAAATAACTCTCTATTCTTATTATCTTCTTCATTCACTTCAAAAACTTCAAAGAAAATTTTAAGATAATCTTTTTTTCCTAAATCAATTTGTACTAATTTATCAATAGAAAAAATATGCTGTTTTATCCAACTTCTACATTTTTCCAATATTTCTATATTTACAGGAGAATATTCTTTCTCAAAATTTTGATAAATTTTACTTGCTTCTTTAGATTTCTTATATTTTTTTTCTAAAGGATTTTTTAAAATATCATAATAATTATCAATAATTGCTTCTGTTAATTTAGAAGTAATACTTTCTTTTTTCACTGCAAATGATAAATAATTATTAGAATGAATTACTTTGCTATCTATTGGCTTATTCATAGAAATCAATTTACTATGATAATCATAAAAACATATCTCTTTAAAATAACTACCTTTTACTACAGCCTCACTTGTTCCTCTCTTTTTTTTATCAAGTTTTATATCTTGATAATTTTTTATCTTACCTTCAGCATCTACAATTATATAAGAACCATCTGCTGGTATATATTCGTCCAAGATAAGATTATTATCATAGTCTAATTCTCTTTTAAATACTTCTAAACATTCTTCAAACATAAAATTCCTCCTTTCTTTTAAATAAAGTTATAACCAACGATAATTTAAAAATCCACAACCGCGAGAATTCATCTCACCTAAACCAACTCCTAAGGCAAAATACCATAAATCTTGAGCGCGCTTATTATCTGCCACTTGTATTTGAACTTTATCGCCCAATAATTTTATACTTTTATATTCCATAGCAATTGGCTTTTTATTTTTCAATTCAATCATAGTGTATAAATCAAAATCTTCATCAATCTTTTCATTATGATATGCATTCCATTTTTTGATTAAATTAACTTTTAATCTTTGCTCAAACTCCGAAAATTTTATGGCATCCTTCCAATATCCTTCTTCAGTTTTAACAATCACAGGCGTAATAGTATATACTGTTTCAAGAATTTTTTTAGGCAACACTCTGATTTCTGCTACCAATCCTTTAATTTCTTTTATGTGATTGTCCGCACATACTAATTTAAAATATTTTGCTAATTCTAAATCTACAGTACGTATAGTCAAAGTATATATCTTTCCTTTTTTATAAACCCGATCTTTTTCTATTGGATATAACTGATCATAACAATAATTTTTGTAACTATTCTGTTCATGAAAATTTAACCACTCTTCATCAGCTTTAAAACCCGAATCAATAAAAGCTGTTATCTTTTCTTGAATCTTATTTGCAGCTATATCCTCTAAAAGAAATAATTTTAGGCGAATTTGATAGATCTTCATTGAATTTCTCCTTCCATAATTTATATTTCAATAATATATTAATTTAAGTAAGAGAAATATTTTAAACATTATTTCTCTTACCATTGTCAAAAACTAGAAATTAACATTAATATACACATTGATGTTAATAATTATATCTAGTATTTTTTCAAAAATTAAAGTTAATATATTATCTCCTCTTTTTATGTTCAATTTAATTTTATTATAGAGTTTTCAATATAGATAGTCAAGTAAATTTTTTTATTTACTTAAACAATATTGTAAAAAGAATATATACACGATATAATATTTAGTACGTTTATATTTTTAACCATAACATTTATTGTTTTTGAATATTTATTTTTATTATAGATATTCTATAACTTTTTATTTAACCGTAACATTTGATGTTTTCTATGTTCTAAACTATATATCCTACTAAAACTTTTAAGTTTGGCACGATATGACAAAAAAACTGTAATAATTTGAGAAAATACTCAATTATTACAGCTTTTTTATATCTAAATTCAATTAAAGGAGATTTTATTTTGAATAAGGCTGAAATCTTACAATATCTTACTGATAAACAAATACCTTTCACTAAATATGAACATGCGCCTATATTTTCTGTAGAAGAAGGCGATAAATCCAATCTTCCTAATCGAGAAAAGGTCATTCGCAATCTATTTTTGTGTGATGCCAAAAAGAAAAACTTCTATCTTGTTTCTTTATTTGTGCATAAAAATATCAACCTTAAAGAATTAAGTGAAAAAATTCCTAGCAAACGTCTTAGTTTTGCAAAACAAGAAACTATGGAACAAATGCTAGAAGTAAAACCTGGTAGCGTTACACCACTTGCCATATTAAATAACAAAGATAAAAATATCTTAATGATATTTGATAGTGAATTACAAAATCAAACAATAGGTATGCACCCTATGGAAAACACCGCCACTGTATTTTTAAAATTTGAAGACTTATATAATCTATTACTACCTCATGGCAATGAAATTCGCATTATTGATTTATAAACTATATCCCATTGCTTTTTTTACAATATTCATTTTTTCTTTAGAAGTCAATTTTGCTAATAATGTAAAAGCTACTTCTGGTGCAGTTTGTGGACAATATGATGTTATTACATTGTCATCTATAACTATAGGTTGATTTATTACATTTACACCAAATTTCTGTAATTCTTTTTGACGATATCCATCTTTTAAATGATATGTCGTTGCATTTCTATTTTTTAATATACCACTTTTTCCCAAAGGTAATGCTCCAACGCAAATTGTAGCTATAATTTTATTTTGTTCATCAAACTTTCTTATAAGTGATAAAAATTCTTCATTATATGCTTCATCATAAAATCCAAATTCTTCAAAACCACCTGGAATTGCTAAAGCATCATAATCATTAATATCTATTTCATCTATAGTTTTATCTACAACAACAGGAATATTAAACGTACTATTTACTGTTTTAGAAAAACCCACTGTTTCTACATCAATTGGATAGCCATAATCATTTCTAGCCCAACCAAAAATATCTACAAAAACACTAAATTCCATAGTTTCAAAGCCTTTTGCTAAAAATAGTAAAATTTTCATATTATACCTCCTATAAATTAAATATTATTTTATCTTAATAATAAAAGGACTATTACTCAATATATCTCTCTATCAAGTAATAGTCTTTTTTATTATACAATCTGGAATAAATAGAATTTAAGATAATAAGTTTCTGGGATACCAAATACAATTGGGTGGTCAGGAGATTGCTGACGTGCTTCAATCTGACGAAGTGTTACTTTGGCATCACTTGCTGCTTCATTTAACATTTTCAAGAATAAATCTTCTTTCATGAAATGAGAGCAAGAACAAGTTGCTAAATATCCGCCACGTGGCAATAATTTCATTGCACGTAAATTAATATCTTTATATCCACGATAAGCATTTGTTACAGTCGCATGAGATTTTGTAAATGCTGGTGGATCTAAGATGATAAAATCATAATCTTTATTTTTTTCTTCGATAAGTTTTGTTAATAAATTAAATACATCAGCTTTAATCGCTTTAGCATTATCAAGCCCATTCATTTCAATATTTTTAGTAGTCATATCTACTGCTTCTTGAGAAATATCTACAGCTGTTACAGATAATGCACCGCCACTAGCAGCATTTAAAGCAAACGCACCTGTATGAGTGAAGCAATCCAATACTTTTCTGCCTTTTGCCAAATGAGCTACGGCTCTACGATTGTATTTTTGGTCTAAGAAAAAGCCTGTTTTTTGTCCGTTTTCTACATCAACATTATATTTAATATTATTTTCAGTGATGACTAAAGTTGTATGTTCCTTACTTTCATCTAATAATGGATGTTTATAAAATCCTTTGTATTCTTCCATGCCTTCAAGTTTGCGAATTTTAACATCATTGCGTTCATAGAAGCAATTTATTTCTTCGCCATATTCACGCATGATTTCAATTACTTTGCTAAAAATAACATCTTTACGAACTTCGATACCTAAAGATAAAACTTGTGCTACTAATACATCTTCAAAACGGTCAATTGTAAGTCCAGGGAAACTATCTGCTTCACCAAAAATCAAACGACAGCAGTTGAAGTCTTCACCCATTACTTGACGGCGATAATCAATAGCATAACGCACGCGACGTTCCCAAAATGCTTCATCAAATTTATCATTAGCATTTGTGGAAATAATTCTTATGCGAATTTTAGAATTATCATTGATAAAACCTGTACCAAGGTATTTGCCCTTATTTGTAAGTACATCAACTAAATCGCCATTTTCATAAGTGCCATCAATGTCGATTACTTCATCGCCAAAAACCCATGGATGACCATGTTTTACAGAACGTTCTCCTTTAGGCGTAATTTTTATTTTTGTAAATTCTCTCATTTTCTTCGTCCTTTTCTTTAAAACTACAAATAAAATATTATGCTCTATTATATCAATTCTTATGAAAGCCTTCAAATATAATCTATAATAAATTAAAATATATTTATCACCTTAGCGAAAGGAGTTTCATTATGTATCTAAAAGAAATAGATTATTCTTTGCGAAATGAAACACTCATAGATAAATTGACAATTATTTGGCAAAAATCAGTTGAAGCTACACATTTATTTCTTTCACCTCAAGATATAAAAGATATTTTACCTCAAGTAGTCATAGGATTAAAACAAATTTCGATTTTACTCGTATCATTTACAGATGATGATACGCCTATCGGTTTTGCTGGAATTGCTGATGATAAATTAGAGATGTTATTTTTAAGTCCTGATTATTTTCAACAAGGTATCGGCTATAAAATGATTTCCACTGCCATACAAGACTATCAAATTAAATATGTTGATGTAAATGAACAAAATCCTAAAGCTCTAAAATTTTATTTGCGACAAGATTTTACTATTTTTAAACGTTCACCTGTAGATAGTGATAACCGCCCCTTCCCCATATTACATCTAAAAAAATAAATCTAAGCTATAAAGAAAATCTTTCCTATCATTGTATTTTCAAGGAATAATCTTCTTTATAGCTTTTTTTATTTTTCGCTTATTTATATCCCCTAGTAGAGCTTGTAGCTAAATATTTATCGTTTTATACTAATTTACATAATCATACAATGGTGAGGATAATTATGACAAAATTATTACAAGAAATACAAACTTATTGGACAAATCGCGCCGAAGGATATTCTCAAGTCAATCAAGGCGAATTACATAGTGAACAAAAACATAAATGGCAACAAACTTTATTGCAATACATTCCTTTTAAAGCTAATAAAAATATAAAAATCTTAGATATAGGCACTGGCCCAGGCTTTTTTGCTATTATTTTAGCTCAATTAGGTTTTGATATCACAGCCATTGATTATACTGAACAAATGCTTTTAGAAGCTAAACAAAATGCAGGTAAACTCAGTGGGCAAATCGATTTTCAACAGATGGACGCTCAAAAATTAAACTTTCCTGATGAAAAATTTGACGTCATCGTTACACGCAATCTGACATGGAATTTAGAAAATCCGCAACAAGCTTATAGTGAATGGCATCGCGTCTTAAAAAAAGATGGCGTTTTATTAAATTTTGATGCTAATTGGTACAACCATTTATTTGATGAGCAAAAAAGACAAGCTTACGAAGAAGATAGAAAAATAGTTGCCAAAGCTCACATGGAAGACCACTATACTTGCACCGATATTGATGCCATGGAAAATATCGCTAGACAAGTTCCTTTGAGCAGTATAACTCGACCTGATTGGGATAGAGAAATTTTAACTAAAATCGGTTTTACTACGATAAATATTATTCCAGACATCTGGCAACAAGTATGGAGCGATGAAGAAAAATTAAATTATGCTTCTACACCAATGTTTTTAATTAAAGCAATCAAATAATCTAAATCAATATTAAATGGGGAATTTTTATGGAAACAAAAATCAAAGATAGAATTATTAATTATTGGACAAAACGCAGTGAAAATTTTGCTCAATTGCGACAAGAAGAATTGCATAGTTATATGTCTGAATTATGGCTCACTGAAATCACTAAATATTTACCACAAAAACCTTGCAAAATCCTTGATGTCGGCACAGGCACTGGCTTTTTTGCCAATCTACTTGCCCAATATCATCACGAAGTAGAAGGCATTGATTTAACAGCTTCCATGATTGAGCAAGCTAAACAATCTTTAACTAAACTTCAACAGCATGATTATAAAATTAATTTTCAAGTGATGGACGCTGAAAATCTTTATTTTGCAGATAATACTTTTGATGTCGTCATCTCTAGAAATCTCACATGGACTTTGCCCAATCCACAAAAAGCTTATAGTGAATGGTATCGCGTATTAAAACCGCAAGGAATTTTATTAAATTTTGATGCCGATTATGGCAATGAACAATTTTATCAAACTAAAATAGAAAATCTACCTTTAAATCATGCTCACCGCCAAGTGAAACCAACACTTATGCACGAATGTGATTTAATCAAAAATAGCTTAGAAATATCTTCAAAAATACGTCCTGATTGGGATTTACGCATTTTAAAACAACTTCAATTCAAAGATGTATTTGCTGATACAAATATCGGTCAACGCATTTACAAACATCAAGATAAATTTTACAATCCTGCTCCTGTATTTTTAATCTACGCACAAAAATAAATTAATTATTTACTATTACTCTATTTATATTTTATATGGGAACAATCATGAAAAAATATATATTACATCGTTTACTCTATTTAATACCTATTTTATTAGGTATTACTTTATTCACTTTTATTTTATTACATTCAACTAATGATATTGTCGATATCATGGAACTAAATCGTGGAGTCGTTTATTCAGAAGCCACTAAAACACAAATTCGTCAAGATTTAGGTTTAGACCAGCCGATATTTATTCAATATATAAATTGGCTATTATCCATATTATCTGGCAATATGGGAACTTCTTACCTTTCTGGAAAAGATGTTTCTTCTCTGTTTTTTGATAAATTGCCACAGACTTTATATCTGACATTTAGCTCTATCTTATTGACTCTATTGATATCTTTGCCACTTGGTATTTTATCAGCGATTAAACAAAATAAAATAATTGATTATATAATTCGCCTATTTAGTTTTATCGGCAATTCCTTACCTGGATTTGTAGTGGCTCTAATTTTAATTTATATTTTCTCCGTACAATTAAAATTAATTCCTGTTTTAATTGATAATAATTTTATCGGTCTTATTTTGCCTTCCATAGCACTTGCCCTGCCTATGAGTGCAAAATATATCCGCCAAATCCGCATTGTAGTCATTGAGCAACTTCATCAAGATTACGTACGCTGTGCTAAAGCTCGTGGTTTAAAATTATCTACAATTTTAATTCACAGCATTTTAAAAATGATTACACTTCCACTTTTAACGCTTATCTGTCTATCTATTGGTTCACTTTTGGGTGGTAGTGCCATCATTGAAACTATTTTCCGCTGGGACGGTGTCGGCAAATTGGCTATTGATGCTATCAACCTTCGCGATTATCCTATCGTTTTAGCATATGTATTTTATCTCTCTCTTATCTATATGTTTATCAATCTGATTGCAGATATCTTATATCATTATTTAGATCCTAGAATAAAACAACAATGGAAAGCTTAATATGAATACTAATTTTAAATTTTATTTGTTAACTTGTGCTATTTGCATTTTACTATTCATCACTATCCTAGCACCTTATATTGTACCGTTTGATCCCTATGAACAAAATTTAGCCAATACACTACAAGCACCTAATGCCATACACTTACTCGGCACAGATAAATATGGTCGCGATATCTTTTCGCGCATCTTAATCGGTGCTCAAACAACTATTTTTTCTTCATTATTTCTCGTCATTATATCAAGTATTTTCGGTTCTTTAATCGGTGTTATCTGTGGTTATTTTGGCAAAAACTTAGACAATCTTTTAATGCGAATCACAGATATTTTTCTTGCTTTTCCGGGAATTATCTTTGCTATCGCTTTAGTTGGTATTTTAGGTGGTAGTATTTTCAATGCCATACTAGCACTTTCATTGATTTCCTGGCCCAAATTTGCACTACTTGCTCGCAGTCAAACTTTAGTTTTAAAAAATTCTCTATTTATTAAAGCAAGCATTATCAATGGTTCTAGTGATTTCAAAATTATCTACAAACATATTTTACCCAATATATTCCCCATTTTACTCACTACGGCCACTTTAAATATCGGCACTATGATTATGGAAATTGCTGGTCTATCTTTTTTAGGCTTAGGTGCTATGCCTCCATCAGCAGAATGGGGTGCCATGATGAGCAGTGGTCGTATTTTTTTACAAATTGCTCCATGGATGATTTTAGCTCCTGCTGCTGCCATTTTTCTCACAGTATTACTATTTAATCTATTTGCTGATGTACTCAATGAGAAACTAGATCCTAAACAATTATCCTAAAATAGGAGGTTTTCATGTCTTTTTCTAAAGTCCTAGCATTATGTTTATTTTTAATGAGTTTTTATTTAACAGGTTGTACTTCCGATAACACTACTTCTTCCACAGAAAAAGTATTTCATTTCGGCACTACTGCTTATGGTATTGAAATGGGCAATACTGGTCTAAATCCGCACCATGATTATTCCGGCTGGTCAGCAGTCCGCTATGGCGTTGGTGAAACATTATTTAAATTTAATGATAAAATGCAACTTGAACCATGGCTGGCTAAAAGCTATGAACAATTAGATGATTATACTGTAAAAATCACCTTAAAAGATAATATTAAATTTTCTAGTGGTAGAGCCTTAGATGGCCAAGCTGTCAAAGAATGTCTAGAAGATTTAATCAAAAATCATGACAGAGCTCCTTTTGATTTAAAAATTGCTTCAATCACAGCTGATGGTCAAGATATCATCATTAAATCACAAGAAAAAGTACCTGCTCTTTTAAATTATCTCAGCGATCCTTATGGTGCCATTATCGATATGCAATATGGTATTACTGCTGATAATAATGTAGCTGGCACTGGCCCTTTTATCGCTACTAAAGTATCAGATAAACAAATTGAACTTGTAAAAAATCCTAATTACTGGAACGGCAATGTAGCCATGGATAAAGTAATTATAACTGAAGTAATAGATGGCGATACGCTCACTATGGCATTACAAACTGGAGAATTTGATGCTGCTCAAGGGCTTCCTTATGCTAATTTAGATTTATTCCAAAATAATCCTGATTATCATGTGAGTTCAATAGCTACTTCTCGCTGTTTTTTTGCCCAAATAAACTATAACAATCCTATACTTCAAGATTGTAATGTTCGCAAAGCTATAGCTATGAGTTTAGATAAACAAGGTTTTACGCATAACCTACTCCAAGATAATGGTTCTATAGCCATTGGTGCTTTCCCAGATAATTTCACCTTTGGTGGCGATAAATTACAAACTGTAAATTACAACCCAACAGAAGCTAAAGAGCTATTAGCCCAAGCTGGCTGGATAGATAATGATGGTGATGGCTATGTTGATAAAAATGGACAAAAACTCATACTTCGCTGGCTGACTTATCCTGGTCGCCAAGAATTGCCCTTGCTTGCAGAAATCGCTCAAGCCAATCTAAAAACTATCGGCATTGATTTAAAAATCAACAATACTATCAATCAACAAGAATTTTTAGCTAGTGGAAACTGGGATATCTATGCCAGTGCCTTTGTAACTGCACCGACTGGCGATCCAGAATATTTCTTCACTACACATTGTCTCCAAAATTCAGCCAAAAATCGTGGAAAATATTATAACGATAAATTAGAAATTTTAGCTCAAAAACTGCATAATGAATTCGATAGTCAAAAACGAGCTGACTTAGCAGTGCAGATGCAACAGATTTTATTAGATGATTATGGCTTTATCTTCGCTTCTCATTTAAAAATGTCTTTTGTCTCTAAGTCCAAGGTCATAAATTTTGTAGCTCATCCTAGTGATTATTATGAAATCACTGCCGATTTAGACTTTAAATAATAAATAGGTAGGTCAATCATGTCCTTATTAACTATTCGAGATTTAACTATTTCCCATAATAAACAAAATATCTTAAAGAACATCAATCTAAAATTAAATACTGCTGAAATAATTGGTATTGCTGGCGGTTCTGGTTCTGGAAAAAGTACTTTATTAAATAGCATTTTACATCTATTGCCACAAGATTTTAATATTCAAGGCGAAATTTATTGGCAAGATAAAAATTTATACGACTTAAAAGCAAAACAATTAACTCATATCTATGGTAAAGAAGTCGCCTTTATTTCACAAAATCCACAAACGTTTTTTTGCCCTGTCCGCACTATAAAAAGTCAATTCATTGAAACCATATCAGCACATCAAAAAATCACAGCTGATGAAATCATCACTCAAGCATTAGATATTTTTACCAAAATAGGTTTAAATGATGGCAAAAATATTTTAAATGCCTATCCCTTTATGTTATCTGGTGGTATGAACCAACGCATTAATATCGCCTTGACAATGATGTTAAAACCTCAATTATTAATTGCTGATGAGCCTACTTCTGCTTTAGATGTCATGTCCCAAGCTAAAGTTTTGCAAGAATTATTATTGATGAAACAAAAATTAAATACGAGCATTTTATTCGTAACTCACAATTTAAAAATTTTAGCTAAAATAGCAGATAAAATCATCATTATGCACCAAGGCAAAATAATTGAACAAAATCCCACAGAAATTCTTTTAGCCAATCCACAAGAAGATTACACTAAAAAATTATTACAAGCCGTCATCACACTAAAAAAATAAACACCTAAAGAGGTGCTTTTATGCAAGAAATTTTAAAAGTCATTAATTTGACTAAAAACTATCTAAAAAATGACCATGATTTTAAAGCTTTAGATGATATAAATTTCACCCTACAAAAAGGCGATAGCCTTGCCATTGTCGGCGAAAGTGGCTGTGGCAAATCTACATTAGCCAATATCTTAATAAAACTTGAAACGCCAACTACAGGAGAAGTATTATTTAAAGATAAAAATATCCACCAATATTCTAGACAAGAATTGAAACAATTTTATCGCCAAGTACAAATGGTCTTTCAATTACCTCAAGAATCTTTTAATCCCCGTCAACGTCTAGGCGATAGTATTATCGAGCCACTAATCAATATTGGTACAAATAAAGCTCAAGCAAAACAAATTTTAGATGATTTATTAACTAAGGTAGCTTTACCCTTGGAGATAAAATATAAATATCCTCATCAAATAAGTGGTGGTCAATGTCAGCGTTGTGCTATAGCTAGAGCAATTTCTATTAAACCTCAAGTTCTAATCTGTGATGAAATAACATCTGCATTAGATACGATAACGCAAATGGAAATCTTAAATTTACTATTAAAACTTCGCCAAGAATTAGATTTAAGCATTATTTTTATCTCTCATGATTTAGCTTTAGTCCAAAAATTATGTAATAAAATATTGATTATGTATCAGGGAAAAATCATTGAACGAGGATTAACCTCAGAAGTTCTAAAAAATTCCCAAGAAGAATACACAAAAGAATTAATCAATATTTGTAGTTAAAATAAAATATTGTCCAGTAAAGAAGGTAGATATCAATATTTACTTTTTTAATGCTACATGTATATTCAATTCGATAACAATAAAAAAAAGGTAACAGAAAATAATTCTGTTACCTTTTTGTTTTTATCATTTAAAAAGTTCATTTATAAATTTAGCAATCTGTTCGTTCATCGCTTTTGATTCTGGTAATTCTGGCAACAATATATCCCAATCATGTGACATACCAAGATAAATTTTTTCTGTTACTTGTACGCCAGCAGCTTTAGCATGAGCACTAACAAGTGCTGTATCATCTAAAAGTAATTCATCTCCACCTGCTATGATAAGCATTGGAGAAATACCAGTTAAATCAGCATATGCTGGTGATACATAAGGATTTGTTATATCAATATTTTTAGCATAAGATGGATTGCTTACTTCTGTTAACATGAATTTATTTTTAGAACCGAGTATTTTATCTTTTTCAAGATTATTCGTATGTGCCGGTAAATTTGTTCCCAAATATGTCCAAGGTGAAAGCAATACAATCGCCTTAGGTTGTGAAATTTTATTATCACGTAAATACACAGCTAATGCTAATGATAAATTACCACCAGCAGAATCGCCCATTAAAATTATATCATCTGATTTATAGCCCATTTCTAATAATCCTTTATATGCTTTTACAGCATCTTCTAAGGCTGCGGGATATGCATTTTGCGGTGCTAAACGATAATCGATCATAAATACAGTGGCATTTCCCGCTACTTCTGCTTTGTGTAATCCCCAATCACGATAAGTATTATTTAATCCACCAACATATCCGCCACCGTGCAAGAAAAATAAAATGCGGTCTGTCTTTGTCGTTGTAGATGTGTATTTTTCTACAGACACGCCATCAAACGATAATTTTTCCTGTTGCCAACCATCTGGCACAATGTATTCTTCTGCAACAGGTCTTGAAGAATTAAAAAAGTTTGTAGTCTTTTCATCAATATAAGCTACCTTAGCTTCGCCTGAAATATTTAATGTTTGTACATTAGAAAACGGATTCACACGTGAAGCCTCTGAAAATTGCATTCCTAAAAACAATACACATGCTGTCATAGGCAATACAATCATTTTTTGCATAACATTTTTTAAGTTCATTTTCATCGCTCCTTTTTTTATTTATTTTATTTATAATAAAACATGGTGCTAGCTCTAAGTCAAGCATAAAAAAAGATTGCACCAGTTTTCACCAATGCAATCTTTTATTCATTTTAAATTGTAGTTTAAATCAAAATCAGTCATTACCTCTGAATTTATCTTTAAGAATAACATCATGAGAACCGCCTTCAACAATACTTGTTGCGGAAACTAAAGTAAGTTTTGCTTTGTCTTGGAATTCTTTGATGTTTAATGCACCACAGTTGCACATTGTAGAACGCATTTTGCTAAGAGTTAACATAACGTTATCATGTAATGGTCCTGCATATGGAACGTAGGAATCAACACCTTCTTCGAAGGATAATTTTTTATCTCCACCGAGGTCATAACGTTGCCAGTTACGAGCACGATTAGAACCTTCACCCCAATATTCTTTTAAGTAAGTACCATTGATACGAACTTTATTTGTTGGGCTTTCATCAAAGCGGGAGAAATAACGTCCGAGCATGAGGAAATCTGCACCCATAGCTAATGCAAGTGTCATATGATAGTCATGTACAATACCACCATCAGAACATACAGGAATATAAATACCTGTTTCTTTATAATATTCATCACGAGCTTCAACTACATCAATTAAAGCTGTAGCCTGTCCACGACCAATACCTTTTGTTTCACGAGTGATACAGATAGAACCACCACCGATACCAACTTTTACGAAGTCAGCACCTGCTTCAGCTAAGAAACGGAAGCCATCTTTATCTACTACGTTACCAGCACCAACTTTTACATCTTCGCCGAAGTTTTCATGAATATATTTTAATGTCATTCTTTGCCATTCAGAAAAACCTTCAGAAGAGTCGATACAAAGTACATCAGCACCAGCTTTTAAAAGTGCAGGAACGCGTTCTGCATAATCACGAGTGTTGATACCAGCACCTACTAAATAACGTTTATTGTTATCTGTAAGCTCTAATGCATGTTCTTTGTTATCTGTATAATCTTTTCTAAATACCATGTAGCGTAAACGTTGATTTTTATCAACAAGAGGTAACATATTTAATTTATGTTGCCAAATGAGGTCATTTGCCATAGACAATGTAGTAGTATCTGCATCAGCATAGATTAATTTGTTAAATGGAGTCATGAAAGTTTCAACTTTTGTATCCATGCTCATACGACTAACACGATAATCACGGCTAGTAACAATACCTACTAATTTTCCTGTTGGTGTACCATCTTCAGTAACAGCCATTGTAGAATGTCCAGTTTTAGCTTTTAATGCTAATACTTCGCCTAAAGTAGTAGAAGGCATAATATTAGAATCACTACTTACAAAACCAGATTTATAATTTTTTACACGACTAACCATTGCGGCTTGGTCTTCAATGCTTTGAGAACCGTAAATAAAGGAAATACCGCCTTCTTTTGCAAGTGCAATAGCCATTGTATCATTAGATACAGCCTGCATGATAGCGGAAGTCATTGGAACATTAAGCTTTATTTTTGGTTCTTCACCTTTTCTGAATTTTACAAGTGGAGTTTCAAGAGAAACATTTGCAGGAATGCATTTTTCAGAAGAATAACCTGGAACTAATAAATATTCCCCAAAAGTGTGAGATGCTTCTTTAAAATAATATGCCACGACAATACCTCTTTCCTTATTTTTTATAGTACTAGTATAACGCAAAATAAAATGTAATAAAAGTATTTTCTAGATAATAGTATTATTTTTCTTATTTGTCAACTACTATTAAACAAAATTAATAAAAACGGCTGCAATTTCTACAGCCGTTTTACACTTTTTTATTCTACTGTTACAGATTTAGCAAGATTACGAGGTTTATCTACATCACAACCACGAGTAATTGCTGCATAATAAGCAAGTAATTGTAAAGGTACTACAGTTAAAAGTGGAATTAATAATTCATCTGTAGCTGGAACTTTGATTACATGGTCTACATATTTTTCAAGTTCATTATCATCTTCAGCCGCAATACCAATCATAACTGCATCACGAGCTTTTACTTCTTTAATATTGCTTAAAGTTTTTTCATATACACTTTTTTGAGTTGCAAGAGCAATAACAGGCACACCAGATTCAATCAATGCAAGTGTTCCATGTTTTAATTCACCAGCTGCATATGCTTCAGCGTGAATATAGGAAATTTCTTTTAATTTTAAAGAACCTTCAAGTGCTACATTGTAGTCTAAAGAACGACCAATATAGAATACATCATTGTTAAATGCATAATTTTTAGCAAAAGTTTTGATTGGTTCTACATCTTCTAAAGTACGATTTATTTCATCTGGAAGTAAACGAAGCTGTGTTAAAAGTTCATGAGCTCTTTCAGTTGTAACAGTACCTTTTAAACCAGAAATATACATAGCAAACAAGAACATTGTTACAAGCTGAGTTGTATATGCTTTTGTAGAAGCTACAGCGATTTCTGGGCCAGCCCATGTATACATTACCTGATCAGCTTCACGAGCAATAGAAGAACCTACTACGTTTGTGATCGCTAAAGTTTTTGCACCAAGACGTTTGGATTCTTTAAGTGCTGCAAGTGTATCACTTGTTTCACCAGACTGACTGATAACAATTGTAAGTGTGTGTTCATCAATGATTGGATCACGATATCTAAATTCAGAAGCAATATCGATTTCTACTGGTATGCGAGCTAATTTTTCAATGTAATATTTACCTACAAGACCAGCATGATAAGCTGTACCACAAGCTACAATATAGATTTTATTAAAGTTTTCTACATATTCTTTAGTCCATTTTAATTCATCTAAAACAACTTGTGTATTTTCTTTATTGATACGTGGAGAAATTGTATCTCTTACTGCTTTTGGCTGTTCATGAATTTCTTTTAACATGAAATGTTCATATCCGCCTTTTTCAGCAGCTTCAGCATTCCAATTTACTTCAAATACTTTTTTAGTGATAGGATTGCCTTTTCTATCTGTTACCCAAATGCTATCTTTTTTAACTACTGCAATTTCGCCATCATTCATGATATAAGTACGACGAGTATAAGCAATAATAGCAGGAATATCAGAAGCTATAAAGTTTTCACCTTCACCTAAACCGATTACAAGTGGATTATCTTTTTTAGTACAAATAAGTGTATCTGGATAATCTTGGCACATGAAAGCAAGAGAATAAGAACCTTCAATTCTATTCAATACTTTATTTACAGCTTCTACAAAATCGCCTTCATAAACATCTTCGATTAAATGAGCTACAACTTCAGTATCTGTTTCAGAAACAAATTTATGTCCTTTAGCTATTAATTCTTCTTTTAAAGACATAAAGTTTTCGATAATACCATTGTGTACAATAGCGAATTTGCCAGAACAATCTGTATGTGGATGAGAATTCACATCAGATGGACGTCCATGAGTTGCCCATCTAGTATGACCAATACCCATTACACCTTCAGGAGTATTATTTTTGATTTTTTCTTTTAATGCAGCTAAGCGACCAACAGATTTTGCCACATTAATTTTTTCACCATCAAAAACAGCAATACCAGCAGAGTCATATCCTCTATATTCTAATTTTGTTAATCCATCAATTAAAAAATTAGCTGCCTGTTTTTCACCAACATAACCTACAATACCGCACATAAAAATATGCCTCCTAAAATTAAATTATTAAATTTTTGAAGATATATTTTCTGTATAAATCTTTTGCTGTATTGTCCTTTTAATCACTTAAAAGTTTTGCCAGCTACTATCGACTAGATTAAGCCGAGAAGCATCCGCTGATATTTTCGACGACTTCTTCCTCGTACTCTATTTCATAAATATAAAACAGAGCCAGCGCTAAAGTTTATATAAACCCTTTTATTATCTTTATATACAAAAACTATACCAAAAAAGCATGCACAAATTTATTTCATCTTTGTGCATGCTCATATTTTAATTATAACTTATGATTTTGTCAATAGAAATAAAATAAATATATTTTTCTATTTATCCTTGCTGAGCTTTTACTACATCAGCAATTTTATAGCAGATTTCTTCCAATTCTTTTTGGTCAGGGCCTTCAGCCATTACACGAATTAAAGGTTCTGTACCAGATGGACGTACTAAAATACGACCATTTTCACCTAATTGTTGTTTACCTTCTTCGATAGAAGCTTTTATAGCTTCATTATCTTCCCAACCATCTTTAGTAGCTACTTTTACATTTACTAAAAGCTGTGGATAACTTGTCATGATTTTTGTAATTGCAGAAGCTTTATGTCTTGTACGTTTTAAATAAGATAATACTTGAAGTGCTGTAACAGGACCATCACCAGTAGTAGAAAAATCTGTGAAGATAATATGACCAGATTGTTCTCCGCCCAAATTATAACCATTAGCAAGCATATTTTCTAATACATATCTATCACCTACAGCTGTGATTTCTGTACGTCCGCCATTTTCTTTAATAGCTTTATGGAAACCGATATTTGCCATAACTGTAGTAACTACAGTATTATCTTTTAATTTGCCTTTGCCCATCATATAAATAGCACAAGCCGCAATCATATGGTCACCATCGATAAATTCACCATTTTCATCAATACATAAACATCTATCAGCATCACCATCATGAGCAATACCAATATCTGCTTTATGTTCTTTTACAGCTTCCATCAAAGATTCTAAATGTGTTGAACCGCAATTGTCGTTGATATTGATACCATTTGGTTTATCGTGAATTACGATTACATCTGCACCTAAACGACGTAAAATTTTTGGCATAGCTTCATAAGCTGCACCATTTGCGCAGTCTAAAACAATTTTCATACCTTCTAATTCGATATCAGTAGTTTTAGTTACAAAAGATACATATTCATCTAATAAATCATGACGATAAACTACATTACCAATTTTATCATCTGTTGGACGATATAAATTATCATTATTTTCAATTTCATGTACTAATGCTTCGATTTCATCTTCTACGGCATCTGGTAATTTATAACCATCACCACCAAAGAATTTGATACCATTATCATGGAATGGATTGTGAGAAGCAGAAATTACAATACCTGCATCAGCTTTATGTTTGCGAGCTAAATAAGCTACAGCTGGAGTTGGCATTATACCTGTTAATACTACATTACCACCAGCAGAACAAATCCCTGCAGATAAAGCTGCTTCATACATTGGACCAGATAAGCGAGTATCTCTACCAATATAGATTGTGCAAGCTTCTCCATCTTTCTTTGTAAAATAAATAGCAGCAGCACGTCCTAACTTATAAGCTAATTCTGGTGTTAATTCAACATTTGCCTTACCTCTAACACCATCAGTTCCAAACATTCTAGCCATAAAATAAACCCCTCTCAATTATTCTATAATATTTTCTATATAAGCATAAGCTGCATTTACGCCGTCAACAGCAGCACTCATTATACCACCAGCGTATCCAGCACCTTCGCCTATAGGATATAACCCTTTTATATTTTCAGACATATATGTTTGTCTGTTGCGGATAATTCTACATGGTGCAGAAGAACGCATTTCCACCCCAGTCATCACCACATGTTCACCTGCAAAACCTGGAATTTTCTTATCAAAATTAGGTAATGCTTCAGCCAACATCTGCGTTGTAAAATCTGGCAAACATTCGCGTAAATTGCAAATTTTTACTCCCGGTTTATATGTTGGTTCTACTAAAAAATTATCATCACTTACTTTATCTTTTAAGAAATCGCCAACCGTTTGCACTGGTGCATGATAATTTCTACCACCACAAATATATGCCATTTCTTCATAATGACGTTGAAAAGCAATGCCATCTAAGACATTATGACCAAAATCATCTGGCGTTACATTGACGAGCAATGCACTATTTGCAATACCAGAATTACGTTTATAATTACTCATACCATTTACAACGACTCTGCCTAACTCTGAAGCGGCAGCTACTACTTGACCACCTGGGCACATACAAAAAGAATATACACTTCTACCTTTTTGGCGATTATTATAAGTCAATGAATAATCTGCTACTGGCAATAATTCACTTTTATAATCTTCACCATATTGAGCTTTATCAATTAAATCTTGCGGATGTTCTATACGCACACCGATTGCAAAAGGTTTCGCTTCCATGGATATTCCCTTAGAATATAACAATTCATACGTATCTCTTGCACTATGACCAATACCTAAAAATACATCACTTGCTGTGAATTTTTCTTTATGGTTGATTTCAACTCCACAGATTTTATCATCTTTTATTATAAAATCTGTAACTTGTGAATTAAAGAAAATTTCTCCGCCTAAATCTTTTATCTTCTCACGAATATTTTTTACAACAATGCGCAAAATATCTGTACCGATATGTGGTTTATGCAAATATTTTATTTCTGGTGGTGCTCCAGCTTCTACAAAAGCTTCTAACACATCTGTAATCTTACTATCATTGATACGAGTTGTTAATTTGCCATCAGAAAAAGTCCCTGCTCCACCTTCGCCAAATTGTACATTGGAATTTTCTTTTAATTGTCCGCCTTGCCAAAATTTTTCAATATCTTGATGTCTAGTATCCACATCACTTCCACGTTCAAAAATAAGTGGCCGATATCCATTTTTAGCTAAAACTAAAGCCGAAAACATTCCTGCAGGACCAAAACCAATTATTATCGGTCTAGATGTTTTACTTTTTTGACAATTAATTTTATCTATTTTTTTTGTAGTTACAATTTCTACATTCTTGTCTTTTTTTAATCTAGCTAAAACTTTATTTTCTGCAATATTAACTTTCACATCTAATATATACACAAAATAAATAGGAGCTCCCTTATACCTTCTAGCATCAATCCCCTTACGAACAATTACCACCTCATCAATATGTTGAGGTGGTAACTTCAATCGTTTTGCAACTAAATCATTTATCGGAGATTGGTCATTAAATGGTACATTAAAATTTTTAATTCTTATCATTTAACAAACCTACTTCATCTTATTTTAACTTTATTTATTTGTTTTATTATCAGTTTTATTTTCTTTTGTTTCTATTTCTATCCATACAGTTACTTCCTGATTAGGAACATTTATATCTTCTGGCACAATTAAATTAACTGTTTGTTTAGTCGATTTTGTAACATTTGCCAAAGATATATTTTCTGTGGATAAATAAGTCATATTGCCAATAATATCAGGATTACCACTAACTTCTATTTTTTCAGGCTCTACCTTCACTGATTTTAAGATATAACCCATTGGCAAATCAGACATCAATGTCGGTTTTATATCGATAATTTTTTTGTTTAAACCTTTAGCCAAAATAATGGAAACATCTACTGTTTTAGGTAATAGCTTAACGCCTTCCACTTCTTTATCTTTGTCATTAACTGCAATAAGTGGCACTGTTACACTAAAGTTTTCATTATTTCCATTTACGCCAATATAACCTACTGCCGCTGTTACTTTATTTAAAATGCTAACAGGGCCTTCAATTGTTATATTCTGTAAAGACTGTTCTACACTTGCTACCACTTTGCCATCACCTGGAATACCAGATAAATTCAAGCGAACAGGTACTTCTTTTTGCTCAATTTTATCAACATTTATAGATACTTTTGTTGGACCTGCTGAAATCAATTCAAAACCACTAGGTAAAACTGTCTGTATCTGTAAATCATGAATTCCATTTTCCACACCATTTAAATCTACATAAGCTCTAAAGCTAGATGTTTCTACATTTGAAAATAGCGAACGTGGTGCACGCACTTTCAATTTTACTTCTTCAACATCTTTGGATATTTGATATCCTTCTGGTGCATTAACTATTCCAATTGGCACTGTATAAGTATTTTCAATCTGCGGATTTTGGTCATTCATTACAAAAATCCAGCAACCTATGGCAACTATAAGTGCTAAACATTTTTCTGGAAGATTTTTTCTAAAAAAACTTATCATTTTTTTTGCCTCCATTTCAAGACAGCTTCTTTTAAGGTTGTCTTTCTTGGTGAAAATATTGGCATCAAATATTGTTTTAACTGTTCAGAATCTAAATGACGATATATTCTACCTGCTTCAGCCACAGAAATTGTTCCCGTCTCTTCACTGACAATAACAACTACAGCATCACATTGTTCTGATAAACCTATAGCTGCACGATGGCGAGTACCAAGCTCTGTGCTCAATGACCTATCATCAGTAAGTGGCAATAAACAACCTGCCGCAATCAAACGATTACCGCGTATAATGGCTGCTCCATCGTGTAGTGGAGTGTTTGGGATAAATACATTTAGTAAAAATTCAGCACTAACAATCCCATCAATTTTTATTCCACTTGCACAAATATCATTTAAACCCATATTGCGCTCAAGTACAATTAATGCTCCTGTTTTTGTAGATGATAATTTTGTAACAGCCTTATCCAATTCTGATACTAACGAACAAGCTTCTTCATAGTTCAACAACATTGAACGTTTGAAAAATCCACCTTCACCTATATGCTCTAAAGCACGTCGCAATTCTGGTTGAAATACAATTGGCAATGCTACAAATAACAAAGTAACAATCTTTTGTAATAACCAGTTTATAACATGCAATTCAAGCCAACTAGTAATAATCGCTAAAAGTAATAATATCAATAAACCTCTTGTCAAGGTTATCGCTCGTGTATTTTCTAACATTTTATACACTCGATATAAAATAAATGCCACAATTAAAATATCAAAGACATCTAATATGCCTATAGTTTTTATAAGACCTTCTAGCTGTATCAACATATAGATTACTACTCCCATCTATATTAAGTATAAAATTTAAATATAAAAATATTCTATTTAATTATAACAGATTTTATTTATCTTTATCTATTATTAATTATTCGCATAAATTTGTAAAGTTAATTTCGCATTTATCGTATTATTTTGTATAAAAATATTGCTATCTTGTATACTTACCAATCTACTATTTAAATTCAATTGATGTAAAAAATCAACTATAGCAAAATAATCACCTTGCAATACAAGTTCTATTTCTTCCTGCTTTAAATTATCTTGTGTACTCTTATTTTTAGGCATCATTTCTATGATATTTACTGATGAATATTTTGCCATATCATTTAATTGTAATAAAAACTTTTCTTCATCTATCTCTTGCGGTATTTTTTCTGTTAATAAATTTAAATTAAAATCTATCTTTTCTTTATAGCTATCTACGTTTTTATTTTTTGCCATAAAATCATAATAATTTATTAATTCTTCTTGTTGTTGATTTCTTTCAGTATTTAATATATCTATTTTCGAACTCACTATATTTCCTAAAAAAAATAGTATCATTATCCATAGACTAATGATACTTATGCAAATAATTAAATGTTTATAATCTTTATATTTCATTTTACCTCATCACTATCTTCATCGTAAAATCCAATAAATTATCTTCCGTATTAATCTTTATCTCTCCAATTTCACTCGTTTGGAAAAATCTTATTTCCGATAATTTCTCTTTATATACAGCTATATTTTGATAATTTCTCGCTCGTCCCTTCAGAAAAATTTCTCCATCTTTTATCTTCAAATCAGTTAAAGCTACATCATCTACTGTATTTACACCTAAATTAATTAAAATAGCATATATATTCACTGATTTTTCTTCTAAATTCTGTACTAATTTTTGTTTATCTTTAATTAAAGCTTCTTGTTGTTTTAACTGCTCTATATCATCTATATCATTTTGTACTAAAGCTATTTCTTCTTTTATATTTTGTTCCTGTCTTTCTGCTTGATAATATTTTGTAATTGCATAACTACCTAAACAACAACTACAAGATAATAAAATAGTTATCAACAATAAATATATATTTTGCCAATTTAAATAACTCAACTGTTGTTTTTTAGGCAAAAATTCTTGATATTGTCGCTGTAAAAAACATACTAAAATTTTACTTATCACATCAAAATCTTCTATTTCAGCCAATAACTCTCTATCTATTTGTAACTCACAATTAAAAATATCACTTTGTTTTTCCACTCTATATCTTTTTATATATTCATCTTCTGCTATCACATCTATTTTTACATCATCTTGACAAAATACACTATGCAAATTAAGATTTTGCTCTTTTGCCAATTGTTGCCATAAATACACTAAATTTTTACCAATTAAATTCACTTTTAAATTATAATTTTCCTTTGCATCTTCTAATGTATATGTATAATAATACTCTTCTAACTTTATATCTTCCTGTAGCTCCCAATACAGGGCTTTTTTTATTTCCAACAAAGGCATATGAGGAAAACTATAATGTAAAATCTGCTGTTTTTGCTCAGCAAAGTTTATCACTAAATATTTTATATTTTCTCGTTCTTGTTCTTTATAAAATCTATATAAAATCTCTTGATAAAAATTAATATCTTCGTTATTTTTCTGAATTTTTTCCGCATAAAAATGAATGATTTGCCATCTATCATCAGTTATTTTCTGCACTGTCAGCAAAGAAAGTTTATCTTCTTCTATATAAGCAAATATAAACTTAGCAAAATCTCTTATATATAATTTTCTTCCTATTTTCTTCAACTCTCTTTTAACGTTCCCAACGCTGTACAATGCAATCATCATCTTTCTTTTGTAAATAAATACAATTTTGATTTGTAATATCTTCTAAACTACTTTCTACAATTAATTTATATATATCCTGATTATATGTCTGCATTAAATATGCTTTTATCTGCACAGATTTTTTCATCTCTTTATCTATTACTGTCTTTTCATCTACTATAATAGCCTCATCAAAATCATCTTTACCTTGTGCCTTCATGCAATCATCTTGCCATTTCTCTTTATCGTATTTATATATATCAATTAAATTTAAGCTCTCACTTATTGTATAATTTTTAGTCTGCATATTCATTTTTAATATTTCTAAACTATCATTTTCTGTAAGACTTAATCTATAAATATACAAAGAAAAAACAGCCATTAAACTCAAAACAATCAGCATAGAAATACTTATCATACCATCTTCTTTATCCATGATTAAACCCTCATTTTTCTTCAATTATTTCTTCGATTAAGGCTCTACATTATCCATTATTTTTGCATTTCGCTGTAAAACCACTGTAGTGAGTTTAAATTCTTGATTAGTTCTATAAGTTTTACCAGTTACATCTAATTGATACAAATTATCATCAATTTTACGACAACTGTAACTTATATTATCATTACCAAAATAATTTTCACTGTTTAACGGCTGTTTTGCTCGAATAGTATATATATCATTATTCAATTTGGATATTTCACAACGATAAATAATCGCTCCTTCTTTGCGAAAACCAATATATTTTTCCATATCATCAGAATTAGCTGTAGCCCTTCTTTTTGTCGCAATAATCAATGTTTCTTTATGAGCAAAATCTATTTGGTCTATGATTTCATCAGCATAAGTGATTTCTGTTGCCATATTCTCCAAAATATTTTTCGTCTGTTCTTGCAATATCCAATTGTCAATATAGTTAAAGATACTACTGCTAATAGCTTGCACTATGACTAAAATAGCAATTATTAAACTAAAAATTAACGGTAAAATCATCAATGCATTACCTACAATAAAGCCTTGTTGTTCATTTAATAACTTCTCTTTTAATTTCTCTTTCTTGATATTCCGTCTCTTCTTTATCATGATAGCGCCAGCTTATTTCAATACTGATTTCATCTATATCATCTTGAAAATTTTCATTTTGTTTTATCATATATTTCATACCATTACATTCTATTTGATTGGGAATAATATTTGCTTTTTGTTCTTCCATGAGATTTAAATATCCTTGTGCTAAATATATCGCTGTCATTCTATAACCATTGTTTAACTGTTGATTTCTCAAAATTCCCATACAAATATATATCATTGCTACACTAGATAATATAGCCATCAAAATCAATAATTCTATATGCAAAAATCCATTTTCATCTTTATTTAAATTTTGCCACATATTCATGATGAGTCCTCATAAGAATTTATTATACGTATTCTACCCACACGATTTATCACAATATATTTTGCTGTATTTCCACTATAAATTTTTATCGTTTTATTTGGCCAACTGTTGTATAAACTATTTTGACGAAAAACATAAAAATTAGCATTATCATCAAAATCTATTTTTATATCATCAGGCAAGTAATATACTTCTTCTACTGCATCTTCATTTAATTTAACTGTATATTTATCTCTATAAATAAAGCAAATTGGTCTAAAATCACTATCTTTCATATAATGGTAATTTCTTGAACGCTCCTGCACATTCATCAATATACTGACTAAATTCATTGCTTCATTATTGACCTTCTGTTCTTCACTGGCAAAATCGACAAATATTACACTCTGTGTAAACAATGCTATAATCCCTGCCATTATAATTAATTCTACATACCACATTTGCAATTAACCTATAAAATTAAGCCATAAATTTAAAATATCATCAGCTTCAAAAAAAGATATGATATTTCCTAAAATAAGCATCGGTGCAAAAGATATTTTTTCTTTTTTACTCACTTTATTTATATTCTTTAAGTAAAAATAAATAGCTACTATCCCGCCAAAAATAAAACTTAAATATATTGCCACTATACATTGAGGATAATTACACCATAAGGCTAAAACTAAAGCTAATTTCAAATCTCCTGCACCCATTAATTGCTTAGGGTAAAAATATATCACACCAAAGACAATTAAATTTATTAATAATGCATAGATTATTTTTTCTAAATCCATGTTAAAAATCATTAATCGAATAACTAAAATTAACCCTAGATATAATAAACTCTTATTTTTTATCTTCAAAGTCTTAAAATCTACCCAAGCAATTTTGCCTAAATACATACAAACAATCAAATCATAAATAAAACTTACTTCCATTTTATTACTTATCTCTTTAATATTTATCTCTAATTATGAATATTATTCACTAGTATTTTTACCAAATTCCATTCTAGTTTTTCCCATGAAAGTAGCATTTGTTTTATTTGAATTTAGACTATAATTTTCTCCTGTTTCATTAGAAGTCAAAACGCCATTTACATATACATCTCCAGTAGGTGCCTTTATATTTTCTACATCAATATATTCATCTAAATCACTTATATCTTGTGGTGCTCTATTATTTTGAACTTTATACATTGCTATTGCTGTATCTAAAGATTGCAAATCAGCTTGTACTCTAGATGTATTTGCCATTGCTAAAGATTCATTAAATTTCGGTAGGGCTATTGCTGTCAAAATAGCAATAATTGCTACAACAATCATCATTTCAATCAAAGTAAAACCATCTTCACTTAGTTTTAGTTGTTCAATTTTATTCATCATTTTTATCATTCTTTCTCATAATAACTAAAAATTTATAAACCAATATTATTTACCAAATCAAATAAAGGCATAATAATAGCTATAATAAATATTCCTACAATAAAGCCCACACTTATCATCAATATCGGCTCTAATAGTTGCAAGCATATCTTTATTGTATTATCTAATTCTTTTTCCCAAAAACTAACTAAATAAGACAATATATCTTTTAACATACCTGTTTTTTCGCCAATATCTATGAATTCTTGTAATATATTTACGCTCAACGAAACTTTAGCAAAAGCATCAGCTAATGAAAAACCTTGTTTTACTAAATTTTGCACCGTTTTTAAATTATCTTGTACTAATATATTGTGATTACTATTTAACATAATGTTTAAAGCTTCATCTATACTGATACCACTTTCCAATAAAAAAATTAGCTGATTAACTATATTTACTAAATAAAACTTTCGCAAGAAATCACCAAATACAGGCAATTTTAATATATACTGCAAAAAAATTAATTTTAATTTATCTTTTTGCCCTACAAAAATAATAGCTATAAAAATTATCAATAAAAATGTGCATAATTTTATAAAATGAGCCTTTATATTTAAACCTATAGATAAAATAGTTGCTGTTAAATAAGGTAAATCAATATGCATACGTTGAAAAATATCTGCAAATGCTGGAATGACTAAAAAAATCATCAACATAATTACTATTGCTAGAACGCACAATAAAAATACTGGATAAATACATATTTGCCTTAATTTTTGTTTTAATTCATATTCTTTGGCTAAAAAAATACCCGTGTCTTTCAATGCCTCTGCTAATAAACCTGTATGTTCTGCTATATTTATTGAACTTATTAAATACGCAGGTAAATTAAAATTTTGTTGCCAAATAGCAGATAAATTTTCACCTTCATTTAAACCTATAATTGTTTTTTCTATAAAATTTTTTATATTTTTATCACGTAAGTTATTCTTAACTATTTTTAAAGCCTCTATAATATCTATTCCTGACTCTAAAATAATTGACAATTGCTGGCAAAGTAAAATCACTTGTTTATTAGTAATTTTTTCATCTTTTCCTATGCTTTTTATATATTCTTTTATACTATAGATATCATTATTGTGTATAGATATTATCAAATATTGTTCTCGCCTTAAATAATCAATCACCTCCAATTTATTATTTGCTACTAAAGAACCCTTTATTAAATTGCCTTGTTGATAATCTCTTGCTATATAAAAAAATTTAGTCATCATCTTAACCTATATACTTCTTTGCTATTTTTTCATCTATTAATTTAGCTTTAACTAATTTTTCTATATCATCTTGTATAAACTGCATACCATTTTGTCTATTTAATTGCATTTGCGAAATCAACTGTGATAATTGATTTTTACTGATTAAATTTTTGACTGCTGTAGTTGCCAATAAAATATCCATACAACAAACTAAATTTTCATCTATTGTCGGGATTAATTTCTGAATGATAATACTGTTTAATGAACTAGCAATCTGCATACTAATAGCTTCTATCTGTTCTTGATTAAAAAAACTTTCCATACGTATTATCGCTTCTATCACCGAAGAAGCATGTAATGTTCCTAAAACTAGATGGCCTGTTTCGGCCGCATTTAAACAAGCTTTCATCGTTTCTGTATCTCTTATTTCTCCCACCATTATCACATCTGGATCTTGTCGCATTGCCATCTTTATAGCTTCACTGAAATTTTCAAAATCTACATGGTATTCTCTTTGATGAATTAATGATTTCTTATTAGTAAATACATATTCTATAGGCTCTTCTAAAGTTATGATATGCTTAGATTTATTTTGATTTATATACTCTATCATAGAAGCTAAAGTCGTTGATTTTCCTGTTCCTGTAGCACCACAAATCAGTATTAAACCATTATCATTATGCAAAATATCTCGCAAAACTTTTTGCTGATAAAAATTCTCTATAGGCTTTACATTATCATTTATCAATCTAATAGCCATACCATAGCCTTTATAAATCATATAGATATTTATCCTAAATCTTCTATTATTAAACTCATAAGCATAATCTATCACTTTATTTTGCCTAAATAAGATTTTCTGTGTTTCATTTAATGTATTTTCTATCACTTCCCTAAAATCTTCTCTTGTAAAAAATTCACCTTCCCAAATATTTAACTTATTATTTTGGCGATAATATATATTTTTATCAGTAGTTAAATGAATATCTGACCACTTACACACTATCGCTTTTTGTAAAATTTCTAGGAACTTCATTTATTTGATATACTCCATTTAAAGTTTTCCATACTTCTTGAACTGTAGTTATTCCCTGTAAAACTTTCATCTTTCCATCATCTAATAAAGATTTAAAATCTGTTAACCTCGCCTCTCGTTTTAAATTCACATCAACATCATCTCTACTGATTAAATATCTCATTTTTTCTGTAGGTCTTAAAATCTCTTGCAGAGCTATTTGACCTAAAAAACCTGTATAATTACAATATTTACACCCCTCTCCCTTATATAAATCCATACCTAAATAAAAATCTTTTCCTAAAAAAAATGCCTCTAAAGAATTTTCACTTGGTTTATAACTAACTTTACATTTAGGGCAAATCTTTCTCACTAATCGCTGTGAGGTCATACCTAATAAAGCAATGCTAAGCATCACAGGACTGACTCCTAAATCAATTAATCTAGCTGGCACACCCAAAGCATTTTTAGTATGCAAAGTAGTCAATACTAAATGACCCGTCAATGCCGTAGTTATCGCTTGCTTAGCTACTACTTCATCTCTTATTTCTCCTATCATTACAATATCTGGGTCTTGTCTAAGTGATGCTCTCAAAGCTACAGCAAAATCCATGCCTGCTTTTTGATTTACCTGCATCTGATTTATACCTTCTAGATTTAACTCTACAGGATCTTCAATTGTAATAATATTAGTATCTAATCTATTTAAATAATTTAAACTAGCATAAAGTAAAGTAGATTTTCCAGAATTTACAGGGCCTGTTATCACAATAAGACCACTTGATGCACTTATCATATCTTTAAAATATTTTAAATTCATTTTAGAAAATCCCATTTGATTTAAATTCAACAGATTTTCTTTATTCCCCAATAGTCGCAAAACCACTTTTTCGCCAAAAAGTACAGGTATAGTAGATATCCTGATATCTATATTTTGAGCAGAAAAAATAAATTTTCCATCTTGTGGCAAACGCTTTTCTGCTATATCTAGATTGCTTATTAATTTCAAATACGATATCAAAAAATTACTAATTTTGTTTGAAGCTTTATAAATCAATATCAATTTTCCATCTATTCTATAGCGAATTTGCAAATATTTTTCCTGTGGCTCCAAATGAATATCACTAGCTTGCAGTTTATAAGCATTTTCTAACAAACAATCTATAAAATCTGCTACAGGTGATTTATTACGATAACCTTGCAATATATTATGTTTACCCTGTAATTGCAAATTTCTCATTATTTTTAATGATAATTGCTCCAAATCCTTTTCTATTTCCATTTACTTCATCTTCGTTTCTAAAATAAAAATAGATGTATAGGCCTCATCTCAATCTCACCCATACATCTATGTTCATAGCGGTCTAAACAAACCTTTATTTATTTTTATTCAAATAATCATGTAACGTTTTCACCATGATATCCACATTTATATCTTTATCAGTCCATAAATGAAGTGCTTCTGCTCCTTGTTCAGCTAACATTCTTTCACCGTTTAATATTTTATGCCCATATTCTTTGGCTTCTTGTAAAAATTTTGTTTCAGCAGGAATATATACAATATCATAAACAAACGCAGATTTTTTTACACTTTCCCAAGCAACAGGTGGTTTACTATCGATATTGCCTTCCATTCCTAAAGGAGTAGTATTTACTAATAAATCAGCTTGAGCTAAATATTGTTTAAATTCTTCACTATGCCAATCGCACACTTTTATATCAACTAAATCATTAAAATCATTTGCTAATAATTGTGCTTTTACTGGATTTCTAACTGCTAAGATGATATTTTTTATTTCTTGTTTAATCAAGCCACAAACAACTGCTCTACAAGCTCCACCAGCTCCTAAAATCACAGCTGTTTTATCTTTTATTTCCACATCTTCCTTTACTAATGGATTGATAAAACCAATAGCATCTGTATTATATCCATATAATTTACCATCTTTTATATGTACAGTATTTACAGCTCCTATTAAATTTGCCATCTCATCTATTTCATCTAAATACTGCATGATATTTACTTTATGCGGAATAGTTACATTAAATCCAGTAAAATTTAATGCTTTTAACCCTATTACTGCTTTTTCTAAATCCTCTGGAGCTATCGGCATAGCAATATATGCATAATCAATACCTGCTTCTTGTATAGCTGTATTTTGAATAACTGGCGATAATGAATGTTTTATAGGATAACCGATTACTCCTAAATTTTTTGTTTTTCCTGTAAATACCATAATTTCGCTTCCTTTACTTTAATTTTAAATTTTTTCTTGTAAATTAAAGTTATTACGATATTGAACGGCTTCTGCTATATGTTTATCTTCTATATATTCACTATTATCTAAATCAGCTATAGTCTGCGCCACTTTAATAATCCTATCGTAAGCTCTAGCACTCAATCTCATCTGTTCAAAAACAAGACCTAACATATCTTGTGCCTTAGCTGTTAATTTACAATATGACTTTATCATAGCATGTGACATTTGAGCATTACAAACTATTTTGGCTTGAGCAAATCTTTTTAATTGTATCTGCCTTGCTTGTTCAACACGTTGACGTATCTGCTCTGAAGACTCTGCTTTTTTATCTGTTACAAAGTCTTTATATTCCACTCGTGGCACTTGAATTTGTATATCTATTCTATCGAGCAATGGCCCTGATATTTTCTTTGTATAGCGTTTTATTTCATAATCACTACAAGTACAATTGCGTGTATTATCATATTTATAACCACAAGGGCAAGGGTTCATAGAAGCTACTAAAATCATTCGTGAAGGAAATTTTAAAGAAGCATTTACCCTTGTTATCATGACTTCTCCATCTTCTAATGGTTGTCTTAATGCTTCCAAACTAGATTTACTAAATTCTGGTAATTCATCTAAGAACAAAACACCATTATGACTTAATGTTACTTCTCCCGGTTTTGGTATAGTACCGCCACCGATGATACCAGCACTAGAAATTGTATGATGTGGACTGCGAAAAGGTCTTTTCGTTACCAATCCACTATCTCTTGATAACAATCCAGCTATACTATAAATCTTAGTTACTTCCAAAGCCTCTTGATATGTCATTTGCGGTAAAATTGTTGCTAAACGCTTAGCAAGCATTGTCTTTCCTGTTCCTGGTGCTCCCACCATCAATACATTATGACCTCCTGCTGCAGCTATTTCCAAAGCTTTTTTCGCTAAAAATTGCCCTTGCACATCAGCAAAATCTTCTTTGAATTGCATATCTTGAGATAATCTCTTTTGTCTTTTTGCTGTTTTTAATTTTATTTTTCCTTGTAAAAAATCTATTAGCTCTGACAATGTAGCTATAGCATATACTTCAATACCTTCTACCAACAAAGCCTCTTGTTCATTACCTTTAGCTACAAAAAATTTTTTAAACTTAAGCTCTTTACATAAAATAGCCATGGACAAAATTCCTGTTATTGTTTTTACTTGACCATCTAAAGATAATTCAGCAGCTAATAAACTATCACTACAACAATCCTTAGGCAAAAATCCATATGCCTCCAAAAGTGCTATAGCTATCGGTAAATCTAAAGATGAACCATTTTTTCGCAAATCGGCAGGAGCTAAATTTATCGTTACTTTCTTAGGCACTAAATTGACATTTGTATTTCTAATAGCAGGTCGAACTCTTTCTTTAGCTTCTTTTACTGCAACATCTGCTAAACCTACTATTTCAAATTTTGGCAATCCATTTGCTACATCAGCTTCAACTTCTATGAGTACACCATCTATACCTAATGTCGTTGCCCCATAAGTTTTTGCAAACATAAAATCACCCCATAATATTTTGGGGTGATTTATCAATATCCTTTATATGCAATTTCTTATTAATAAATTATCCCAAATAAAATTTAAACTTCACTTGGTCCTGTCCAACGTTCAAATAAATCATTATCTACATTTAAAGTATCACATATTTTACCTACCAACATATCAACTAATTCTTCAATAGTTTGTGGTCGATGATAAAAACCTGGACATGCTGGCACTATCCTTGCACCTGCATGTGATAATTTCAACATATTTTCTAAATGAATAGCATGTACTGGTGTTTCTCTTGTTACTAAAACGAGCTTACGACCTTCTTTTAAAGTTACGTCAGCTGCTCTAGTGAGTAAGTTTCCAGCAATGCCATTTGCTAAAGACCCTAAAGTCTTCATAGAACAAGGTACAATAACCATTGATTCACAAGGAAAAGAACCACTTGCTATTGCACTATCAATTCGATTTACATCATAAATCTTATGAACCATTTGTGTCAATTGAACCATAGTTAAACCACATTCATACTCTAATACTTCAAGCCCTGCTTTTGAAGCCACAAAATGTACTTCAATTCCACTATCAGCAAGGACTTGTATCAATCTATAAGCATAAATCGCACCACTTGCCCCTGATACACCAACAATAATACGTCTTTTTCGCTCAAAACCCTTTGTTTTCAAAGCTCAAACGCTCCTTTCAAATGATTAAAATTCACCTTATTATCATCATAGTGAAATACCTCTATTATATCAAATCTATAATCAAATTCTGCATTAAAATTATCATTTATATATAATTGAGCCGTTTTCATGATTTTTTGTTGTTTTTGATAATCCACAAATTCAGCAGGAAATCCAAATGCAGTATTTTTTCTAGTCTTTACTTCAACAAAAATAATCGTATTTTGCTTTTTTGCTATAATATCTATTTCACCAAATCTACTATGATAATTTCTCGCCAATATTGTATAATTTTTTGCCTTTAAAAACTCTACAGCCTTATCTTCTCCCCATAAGCCCATATTTTTCATACAAATACCTTATTTCTGCATCACCATTGATTTTATTGGCTCAAATGATTTTCGATGAATTTCACATGGTCCATACTTTCTTAAAGCTTCTAAATGTTCACTTGTTCCATACCCTTTATTTTTAGCAAAGCCATATTGTGGATATATCTTATCAAATTCATTCATCATTCTATCTCTTTCCACTTTAGCAACAATAGAAGCTGCTGCAATCGAAGCAGATTTTGCATCACCTTTAATTATTGATTGATGATAGATATCCAAACTTTCTAAAGGCATAGCGTCAATTAACACTGCATCAGGTTTAGGATTTAATCCATAAATGGCCTCATACATACCATTCATTGCAGCTTGATAAATATTTACTCTATCTATAGTTTTTTCATCGATAATCGCTCTATTTACAGCTATCGCATTTTCCATGATGATATCATAAATTTTTTCACGTGTTGCCTCTGATAATTTCTTAGAATCATTTATTTTCTCAATAAAAAAATTCTCTGGCAAAATAACACTAGCTACTACTACAGGCCCAGCGAGCGGTCCTCTACCCACTTCATCTATGCCAGCGATTAATTTATAACCATTAGCTCTACATTCATTTTCAAAAGTATATAAATTAGCCACTCGCTGACGTTCTTTCATTTCTCGTTGATAACTTTTATATATACTTTGTACACCTTTACGGGCATCATTTTTTATCGCTGTCAATAATTCGTCATTACACTCTTTAACCATTAAATCTTTTATCTGTTTTATAGATAATTTTCCAATATTCATATACTCACCTACTCAAACAAAAATTATATTTATTTTAAAATTATATCATAATGCATTTAACTATAATTCATTATAAAAAATATTTATAGATTACAAGAATTATCTGAATTAAATAATTTTCAGATTTTGATATACAAATAAACAAATTTTATGCTATAATAGTCTTGAAATTTAAATTTTGTCTATGGGGGTTTTTTTAATGCCATTAGTAACAACAAAAGAAATGTTTAAAAAAGCGTATGAAGGCCACTATGCTATTGGTGCATTCAACGTAAACAATATGGAAATTGTTCAGGGTATCACTGAAGCAGCTAAAGAATTAAACGCTCCTTTAATTCTTCAGTGCTCCGCTGGTGCTAGAAAATATGCTAAACATCAATACCTTGTACACCTTGTACAGGCTGCTATTGAAGACACTGGTCTTCCAATCGCTTTACACCTTGACCATGGTGCAGATTTCGAAACTTGCAAATCTTGTATCGATGGTGGTTTCACTTCCGTTATGTTCGACGGTTCCCACTACAGCTTCAAAGAAAATATTGAAAAAACAAAAGAAGTTGTTGAATATGCTCACGCTCATGGCGTAGTAGTAGAAGCAGAACTTGGTCAGTTAGCTGGTATTGAAGATGATGTTAAAGTAGCTGCTCATGAAGCTCATTACACTGATCCTAACGAAGTTGAAGAATTCGTTAAAGAAACAGGTGTTGACTCCTTAGCTATCGCTATCGGAACTAGCCACGGTGCTTACAAATTCACTCCTGACCAATGCACAAGAAATGAACAAGGCATTTTAGTACCACCTCCACTTCGTTTCGACATTCTTGAAGAAGTTGCTAAACGTCTTCCTAACTTCCCAATCGTTTTACATGGTGCTTCTTCCGTTCCTCAAGATTTCGTTAAAATTATCAACGAAAATGGCGGTCATATGCCAGATGCTGTTGGTGTTCCTGAAGACCAACTTCGTAAAGCTGCTTCCATGGCTGTTTGCAAAATCAACATTGACTCCGACCTTCGTCTTGCAATGACTGCAGGTATTCGTAAACACTTCAACGATCATCCTGATCATTTTGACCCACGTCAATATGTTGCTGACGGTAGAACTAACATCAAAGCAATCGTTTCTCACAAAATTAAAGAAGTTCTTGGTTGCGACGGTAAAGCTTAATTTTAAATTAAATTTCGCTTAATAAATAGCAACAAATATAAAAGCTCTCTTTACAGAAAAACTACTGTATAGTAAACTATTTTTGTAAAGAGAGCGTTTTTTATTATTAGGAGGTAAAAAATTGAGCACAATTCATGAAATGGTTCTTGTTATTGACTTTGGCGGTCAATATAACCAATTAATTGCACGTCGTGTTAGAGAATGCGGTGTTTACTGTGAAATTGTTCCTTATGATTATACAGTAGAAAAAATTAAAGCTAAAAATCCACAAGCTATTATTTTCACTGGTGGTCCTAGCAGTGTTTACGCTGACAATACACCACAGGCTGATCCAAAAATCTTTGAACTTGGTATCCCTGTACTTGGTATTTGCTATGGTCATCAGTTCACAGCTCATAATCTCGGTGGTAGCGTAGCTCATGCTGAAGCTGGCGAATATGGTAAAATGGACATCACTCTTGATACTACTAGCGTTTTATTCGATGGTATCAATGCTGATGAAATTTGCTGGATGAGCCATCGCGACTATGTAGAAAAAGTTCCAGAAGGTTTCAAAGCTATTGCTCATACTAAGCATACTCCTGTTGCTGCTATGTGCGATGACAGTCGTAAATTATATGGTGTACAATTCCACCCAGAAGTTGAACATACTCCATTTGGTCAGCAGATGATGAAAAACTTCTTATTCAAAATCTGTGGCTTAAAAGGCGATTGGACTATGAGTTCTTTTGCTCAAAGCAAAATTGCAGAAATCAAACAAATCGTTGGCGACAAAAAAGTATTATGCGCTTTAAGTGGCGGTGTTGATTCTTCTGTTGCTGCTGTTTTAGTTCACAAAGCTGTAGGCAAACAATTAACTTGCGTATTCGTTGACCACGGTTTACTCCGTAAAGACGAAGGCGATCAAGTAGAAACTATCTTCCGTAAACAATTCGATATGAATCTTATCCGTGTTGATGCTAAAGACCGTTTCTTAGGTAAATTAGCTGGCGTTTCTGATCCTGAAAGAAAACGTAAAATCATCGGTGAAGAATTCATTCGTGTATTTGAAGCTGAAGCTAATAAACTCGGCAAAATTGATTTCCTTGTTCAAGGTACAATCTATCCAGATATTGTTGAAAGTGGTACAAAAACTTCTGCAACAATTAAGAGCCATCATAACGTTGGCGGTCTTCCTGAAGATATTCAATTCGATCTTATCGAACCACTTCGCGAACTCTTTAAAGATGAAGTTCGTGCAGTAGGTGAAGAACTCGGCATTCCTCATGACCTCGTATGGCGTCAACCATTCCCAGGTCCTGGTCTTGCTATCCGCGTTCTTGGCGAAGTAACTGAAGATAAACTTGCTGTTGTTCGCGAAGCAGATGCTATCTTTCGTGAAGAAGTAGCTAAAGCTGGTCTTTCTGAAAAAATTTGGCAGTATTTCGCTTGTCTTCCAAACATCCGCTCTGTAGGTGTTATGGGTGATAGCCGTACTTATTGCCACACTGTAGCACTTCGTGCTGTTACAAGTAGCGATGCTATGACTTCTGAATGGGCAAGAATTCCATATGAAGTATTAGATACAGTTTCTCGTAGAATTGTAAACGAAGTACCTGGTGTAAACAGAATAGTTTATGATATAACTTCCAAACCACCAGCTACAATTGAATGGGAATAAGATAAAAAATATAGCTAAGTCCTTATTTGAGGACTTAGCTTTTTTATTTATCATATTATATTTATTAACAATAAAAAATAAAGACATTCTAAAGCAATCTTTCTAAAATAGATCACTATGTGTACCTGTTCTAGAAAGTACTAAAATCAATATATCTTTATCTATGCGATATATTAATAACCAATCAGGCAAAATATGACATTCTCTAAAATCTTGATAAATTCCAGTTAAAGAATGATCTTTATATTTGGCAGGTAAAGTTTTTTCTTCAGCTAATATTTCAATAACTTTTTGTAGCTTTGATAAATCATAGTTACGCTTTTTTATTGTCTTTATATCTTTCTTAAATTTAGAGTGATATTTTATTTTAAGCATCTAAATCGTCCATTAAATCTCTTACATTATCAAAAGTTCTACTTAAATTTTTGCCTGCTTTTACTTCATCAAGAACTTGCTTTGTTTCATTATTAGGATTTAATGTTAAAGCAAAAGGAATGCCATTATTTCTAACAACAGCATTTAAAAACATATTTACAGCTGTAGAAGTATTTAATCCCAATAAAGATAAAATTGCTTCAGATTGTTTTTTTAAATCTTTATTAACTCTTATATTTAACGTTGTAGTTTCAGACATATATATCACACCTCTCAATATTATTATATATAAATTTGACAAAAAAATATATAATAAAGACAAAAATTGACAAAATTCATAGATTTTTCATCATATATTTATAAATATTCTTTAAAATAAAATTTACCAACCTAAAATTTATAAAATCTTCACAAAGCTTAATTTTATTGACCTACTCAAATCTAATATATTATCTATCATTTACTGGTAAAAATTATAAAAATCTTGCAATATCAATAGTTTATAATTATAATGTAATTAATAAATCCTAATAACATTAGAGATAAATATCAACAGATGCTGTACGAATACCAAGAAAAATAACATAAAGTTAATAAAAAAACTTGAGATAAATATCAACAGATGCTGTACGAATACCTCTCAAACAAAGCTCCATTCTTATTGTTTATTAATGATAAATATCAACAGATGCTGTACGAATACTCGCATTAAAAGCGTAGCATAAAATAACATTTTTAGGATAAATATCAACAGATGCTGTACGAATACGGGCATTTGCTGATTGGGCGGAGCATTGCGACACATTGATAAATATCAACAGATGCTGTACGAATACGGCTTAACGAAGTGGACTTTACTGTCCTTATACTGATAAATATCAACAGATGCTGTACGAATACTGCCAACGTATGATTTTATTTTTCTACCTCTACTTTGATAAATATCAACAGATGCTGTACGAATACGATTTTGTTCTCGGTCTTTTAAAAATTCAGATACCAGATAAATATCAACAGATGCTGTACGAATACAGACAAGGACTACAAGCGTTTGAGCCTGTTAAGCTGGATAAATATCAACAGATGCTGTACGAATACGCCGTAACTCTCTCTGCATTTCTCTGTACGGCACTAGATAAATATCAACAGATGCTGTACGAATACTGCACCTTTAAAAAATTATTATCATCTACTGTTATGATAAATATCAACAGATGCTGTATGAATACACGGTTGTTGGATAGAATGGACAGTTAAAATAAACGATAAATATCAACAGATGCTGTACGAATACTAATCCAAAAAGCTAACCTTGTCTTTTGATTACCAAGATAAATATCAACAGATGCTGTACGAATACGTGCGTTTTTGGTTAAAATTGTCTTTTTGACTATTCGATAAATATCAACAGATGCTGTACGAATACCTGCTCTAGACATAATTACATCATCTGGTGTGCGTGGATAAATATCAACAGATGCTGTACGAATACTGTTTACACCTCTAATTCTTGGTATGCCTTTTCTGATAAATATCAACAGATGCTGTACGAATACTCAAGTTCCCACCAATCAAGTGTATGTCTCTTAAGATAAATATCAACAGAAGCTGTATAAAGAAAATTGAATATGAATTATTTGGAGTATGGCGGTTATTAATAAAAATACCGCCATATTTTGATATATAACTATTAGCCAAAACTAATTGACATCTTGTTATATTCATATATGGCGGTTAAAATTAACGTACTAAAAACGTACTATAAAAATAAATAAACAAACAAATTTAAGTTAATTTATATAAAATATCCTATATAATGCAGGCAAAAAACCAATAAAAAATACTAGAAAAAATATATTGCATTGAATGGAAATAAGATAAAAAATATAGCTAAGTCCTTATTTGAGGACTTAGCTTTTTTATTTAATAAGATACTATTTTATTTAAAATAATGTTTCTTTAAAATTTCATCTGCTACTTGTACACAATCTTCACAAGATAAAATTTTATTCTTCTCCATATTTTTCAAATCTCTACAATATATTGAACCACATTTTTCTTTAAATAATTTTGCTACTTCCTGAAATTTATTATATGTATCTTGTTTACTTTTCAATGGAGAATTTTTATCACCTGCACTATTAGCTAGACTTATTACTAAAAACATGCCTGTAACAGCTCCACAAGTATCTCTTAATCCTCCCATGCCAGAACCAAATCCTTCTGTTAATTTAAATGCTATATTTTCTGACAAGCCCAATTCTTCACAATAAGCACAAACAATCGCTTGACAACAATTATAATTATTATCTATAAAATTTTCCATTACTTTATTCTTCATAAAAATTCATCACCATTCTCAAAAATATGTATTTATTATACTTATTTATATTCATTTTTACAGCTAAATAAATGCACAATATTTGTCAAAAAATGCTTTTTTTCTTTTCAATACTCACCTTTATAGGTTATAATTATATACATTATGCTTAGAAAGGTTTTTATCATTATGAAAAATTTCTTTATTGAGTTTAAAAAATTTGCTTTTAAAGGTAATATGCTTGATTTAGCAGTTGGTATGATTATTGGTACTGCTTTCACAGGACTTGTAAATTCCATTGTAAAAAATTTAATCATGCCTATAATCAGTATTTTTACAGGTGGTATTGATTTTAACAATTTATATCTACCACTTAGTAAGGCAACATTTGTACTTGCTGAAAAAGGTGCTGACCTTGAAACGGCTAAAAAAGCTGGTGCTGTTTTTGCTTATGGTGCTTTTCTAACAGATTTTCTTCAATTTTTAATTTTAGCTTTTGTAGTCTTTTGTTTAATTAGACAGATAAACAAATTAATTCCTATTCCTAAAGAACCGCCAAAAACAAAAACTTGCCCATTTTGTAAATCACAAATTCCACATGATGCCGTTAAATGCCCTAATTGTACTTCTGATCTACCAACGACTTAAATACACAAAAAGAAAGCATAGTCTAATCACAACGATTAAACTATGCTTTTTTATTATTTCTGCCACTGATAAATTACAGCTTCATATGGTCTTAAATGACCTTTTGTCAAATCTGTTATTGTATCTTTATAATTACTGATTAAGATTTTTCCTGTGCCTTCTAAGTTAAAATCAACTTCTTTATCATAAAAATTACATATTATAAGCCAAGTTTTATCTTTATATTTTCTTGTATAAGCAAAAATATTTTTATCTTCGGCTAATAATAAATCATATTCACCATAAATCATAATAGGATTTTCTTTACGCATCTTAATCAATTTTTGATAACAATAAAAAATTGAATTTTTATCAGCTAAAGCTTTTTCTACATTTATGTCTATATAATTGCGATTTACTCTATACCATGGTTTAGCCTTACTAAAGCCAGCATTTACATCACTATTCCACTGCATAGGAGTTCTTGCATTATCTCTAGCTTTAGCACGCAAAGATTTTAAGATTTCTTCTTTAAGTATATTATTAGCCATTCTTTCTTTATATGCATTCACAGATTCAATATCGGCAAAATCAGCTAAATCATTAAACTCAATATTAGTCATGCCGATTTCTTCGCCTTGATAAATATATGGTGTTCCCTGCATACCATGAAGTAATATCGCCAACATTTTTGCAGACTGCACGCGATATTCTTTGTCATTACCCCAACGAGATACTATTCTTGGTAAATCATGATTATTCCAAAATAAACTATTCCAACCTTTGCCATTTAATTCTTTTTGCCACTTAGTAAATACTTTTTTTAACTCAATTAAATCAAGCTTTCTCAAGTTCCATTTATCCGAACCTTCTTGGTCAAGCATAATATGTTCAAATTGAAATACCATACTCAATTCATGTCTATCTGGACTGGAAAATAACTGTGCTATCTGCGGATTTGCACCCCAACATTCACCCACAGTCAATAAATCTTTGTCTTGCAAAGTTTCTCTATGCATTTCTTGAATATATTCATGTAATTTAGGTCCATTCTCTTTGATTTTTAAATCTGGAACTTTGCCAATCATATCAATGACGTCCATTCTAAAACCGCCAACACCTAAATCAATCCAAAAATTCATCATCTGCCAAATATCTTTGCGCATATCTTTATTTTCCCAATTTAAATCTGGCTGTTTCTTACTAAAAAAATGCAAATAATACTCTTGAGAAACTTCATCATATTCCCATGCTGAGCCACCAAAACAAGATAATAAATCATTTGGTGGATTATTTTTTTCACCTTTTCGCCAAATATAATAATCACGATATTTGCTATTTTTATTTGTTTTTGCTTCTATAAACCATTTATGTTCATCTGAAGTATGATTTACCACTAAATCCATGATTATTTTTATATTATGTGCTTTAGCTTCTTTCAATAAAGCTTTCATCTCGTCTAATGTCCCAAATTCTGGAGAAATATCATAATAATCGGAGATATCATAACCATTATCATCATTAGGTGAACAATATACAGGGCTTAGCCAAATTACTTCTATACCTAATTTTTCCAAATAATCCAATTTAGAGCGAATACCATTGATATCACCAATACCATCATTATTGCTATCGCAAAAACTACGCGGATAAATTTGATAAACAACAGATTTTTGCCACCATTTTGTTTCCATAAAAATCACCTTTTATTATTTATTTGTTTTATTATATTATAATATTATAAGACTAAATTAAATTTGAGGTTAATTATTATGGAAAATTCTCATGTACTCCAAATAACAGAACGCCATTTTTCTGATTTATACTTATGTTTTTGTGGCTTAGCTAAATGTGAGCCTAATCACAGCTTTGGCCCTGGTATCCGCGATAATTATATCATTCACTATATAACTAAAGGCAAAGGAAAATATTATGTAAATAACGCTTGCTATGAATTATCTCAAGGTCAAGGATTTTTAGTTGAACCTCATTTGCAAGTATTTTATCAAGCTGATAAAGATGACCCATGGCAATATCTTTGGATTGGTTTTAATGGCACTAAAGCTATTCAATATTTAAATGATATTGGTCTTAGTTCCAATCATCTAACATTTCAATGTAATTATAGTGAAGAATTAAAACAAATTGTGCATAATATGTTAAAAAATAATAACTTTGCCACAAGCAATCAATTTTTGCTCGAAAGTCTATTATATTCTTTCTTCTCTATCTTAAGTAAAGATATAAAAACCATATTGCCGACTAATGACAACAATAATCTATATGTAAAAAAAGCCATTGAATTTATCGAAAATAACTACACTAATAATTTAAAAATCACTGATATCGCTAAATATGTTTGCATCACTAGAAATTACCTCTATTTATTATTTCGCAAACATTTAAATATTTCTCCCCAAGAATATTTAGCTAATTATCGCATAACTCGTGCTGAACAATTATTAAATACAACTACGCTATCCATTGAAACTATTTCTAATTCTTGTGGCTATCAAGACCCTTTAGTATTTGCTAAAGCCTTTAAAGCAAAAAAAGGTTTTACACCTTCACAATATCGCAAAAGCTTTTCTCCTAAAATATCTTTTAATAAACCTGTAAATAGAATGAAATAAAAACTATAAGTATTGCTCTTATAGTTTTTATTTAACATTTAAACTGATTTTCTCAACAACAGTACATTTATTTTCATAAAATTCTCATATATAATAATTTATAGATATTAATTACGAAAAGCCATAAATTCATATATTTATAAAGGAGCGTTTTTTAAGATGCAAATTTTATTTAATGAACAAAGCCGTACTTTTCATTTAACTAATGATAAAATTAGTTACATTATGACTGTACTTCCTAATGGTCATCTAAGCCAAGTATATTTTGGAAAAAAAGTACATGACAAAGCAGATTTTTCCTATTTAATTCAATCTTGTGCTCGTCCAACAACTTCCTATATTTCTGAAGAATTCCATAATATTATATCTTTGAGCCATATTCGTCAAGAATATCCTGTTTATGGTACTTCTGATTATCGTCAACCTGCTATTGAAATTTGCCAGACAAACGGCAGTAAAATTTCTGACTTCCATTATCAAAGTCATTCTATCAGCAAAGGCAAACCAAAACTTGAAAATTTACCTGCTACTTATACAGAAAATGATGATGAAGCTCTCACTTTAACTATTCATTTACAAGACCCTGTAACTTTAGTTGAAATAGATTTACTCTACACTATTTTTGCTCAAAATGGCATTATTGCTCGCAGTGCTAAAATCTACAATCAGGGTAAAGATGATGTTCATTTAACAACAGCTATGAGCCTTTGTCTTGATTTACCTGATTGCGATTATGAATGGCTTCAATTCTCTGGTACATGGTCTAGAGAACGTCATTTAAAAGTACGTAAATTAGAACAGGGCATCACTGCTATTAATTCCACTCGTGGTCATTCTTCCCATGAACACAATCCATTTATCATTTTAAAACGACCTACTACAGATGAAAATAAAGGTGAAGCTATTGGTTTTAGCTTAATCTATAGCGGTAACTTCTTAGCTCAAGCAGAAGTTGATACTCATGATGTTACACGCATTTTAATGGGTATTAATCCAACTACATTTGATTGGAAATTAGAACCAAATACATCTTTCCAAACTCCAGAAGCAGTAATGATTTATACTGATGATGGCTTAAATAATTTAAGTCAATCTTTCCATAAATTATTCCAAAAACGCCTTGCTCGTGGCTATTGGAGAGATAAAGCTAGACCTATTTTAATCAATAACTGGGAAGCTACTTATTTCGATTTCAACGAAGATAAACTCGTAACTATCGCTAGCAAAGCTAAAGAATGTGGCGTAGAATTATTCGTATTAGATGATGGCTGGTTTGGCAAACGTACTTCCGATTATGCAGGTCTTGGCGATTGGTATCCAAATACTGACCGCTTACCAAATGGCATCAAAGGTCTTGCAGAAAGAATTGAAAATCTCGGCATGAAATTCGGTCTTTGGATTGAACCAGAAATGACTAATATGGACTCTGACCTCTATCGCAATCATCCAGATTGGATTTTACATGTACCTGGCAGACACTCTTCTGAATGTCGTCATCAATATGTTCTCGATTATTCTCGTAAAGAAGTAGTAGATTATATTTATAATTTACTTGCTAAAATCTTACGTGAAGCTAAAATTTCCTATATTAAATGGGATATGAACCGCAGTATTACAGAATGTTACTCTGTAGCTTATCCTGCTGATAGACAAGGAGAAATCTTCCATCGTCATATCTTAGGTGTTTATGATTTATATGAACGCTTAACTTCTGAATTCCCTCATATTCTCTTTGAATCTTGTGCTAGTGGTGGTGCTAGATTTGATCCAGGTCTTTTATATTATGCTCCACAAGGCTGGGCAAGTGATGACTCCGATGCTATAGAACGCTTAAAAATACAATATGGTACATCTTTTGCTTACCCTATCAGCTCTATCGGCAGTCATGTTTCTGTTACTCCTAACCATCAAGTATATCGTTTAACACCTCTTCATACTAGAGCAAACGTTGCTTACTTTGGTACTTTTGGCTATGAGCTTGATTTAAATAAATTAACTCCAGCTGAACAAGAAGAAGTAAAAGAACAAATTAAATTCATGAAAGAATATCGTGAAGTTTTCCAATTTGGCACATTCTATCGTTTGAGCAGTCCTTTTGAAAATAATGTAACTGCTTGGATGGTAGTAAGCGAAGATAAAGAAACTGCTATTGTTGGTTGGTATCGTGTATTAAACGGTGTAAATTTACCATATAGCAGAATTTATCTCCAAGGTTTAAATCCAGATTTCTGCTATCAGCAAAGCATTGATGGTAAATCTTATTTCGGTGATGAACTCATGAATATCGGTCTTGTAATTGATGACCCAAGTGCAGGTCAACCATATGGCGATATGGCTACAAGCTGTGATTTCGACTCTAAAGTTTATGTATTAAAAGCAACAAATAAATAAAATTTTAAGGCTTAGCTTTTCTTTTGATTGGCTAAGCCTTTTATTTATATTAAAAATTTTTATTTATCATTTAAGTATTCCTTTATAAGTTTATTTTTTTTATAATAATAATAAATTATATATTCTAGGAGGGTATACTTATGTCTTTTAACAAACAATTAAATTGGGCTGTTCTAGGTACTGGTGTAATTGCCAATGAAATGGCTCAAGCGCTACAAAACATGGGCAAAAAATTATATGCTGTTGGCAATCGTACACATAGTAAAGCCATCGATTTTGCTAAAAAATATGGCATTGAAAAAGTTTATGATGATTTTCAAGATATTTTCACTGACCCTAATGTAGATATTATTTATTTGACAACTCCACATAATACACATTATCCATTCATGAAAAAAGCTTTAGAAAATCACAAACATTTATTTGTAGAAAAGTCCATTACTTTAAATAGTCGTGAATTAAATGAATGTGTTAAACTAGCTCAAGAAAATAATTTAATTTTAGCTGAAGCTATGACTATTTGGCATATGCCTATTTATAAACAATTATGGGAAATGATACATAATAATGAATTTGGTAAAGTACAGATGATTACTGTAAACTTTGGTAGTTTCAAAGATTATGATATGACTAATAGATTTTTCAATAAAAATTTAGCTGGTGGTGCTTTGCTCGATATCGGTGTATATGCGCTTAGTCTCACACGCAGTTTTATGCAAAGTAAACCAACAAAAATTTTAAGTCAAATGCTTCCTGCACCTACTGGCGTTGATGAACAAGCTACTATTTTATTGATGAATGAAGATAATCAGATGGCAACAATTGCTTTATCACTTCATTCTAAACAACCAAAACGAGCTATGATTAGCTGTGAAAAAGCTTATATTGAAATCATGGAATTCCCTCGTGCTAATAAAGCAGTAATTACAGATGCTGTTACAGGCGAAAAACAAGAAATCATCGTAGGTGATACGAAGAAAGCACTTCAATATGAAATGGAAGATATGGAAAAAGCCATTTTAGAAGAAGAAACTGATCTTTTACAATTTACTTATACTCAAGATGTTATGGATATCATGACTAAATTGCGCCGTGAATGGAATTTAGTTTATCCAGAAGAAATGTAATATTTTTATCAAAAAGTCTTAAATATTTCATCAAAATAAATCTACAAAATAAAAGGGGTTCTATGTCTACATTTGCTAGTGATACATCGAAACGCAGTTTAAAAAACTGGATTATTGCACTTAGTATTTTATTACTTGGTTTAATCATTGCCCATTTGGGGATTTCTTTATTTTTATTATCTGAGCTTGGTACTGATACCTTCACTGTATTTATTCAAGGGCTAGCTCGAACATTTAATCTATCTGTAGGTACTTTTCACGTCATTGTCTTATGTATCTTATTAGTCGCTATGCTTCTAACTACTAAAGGATATGTAAAACCAGGTACTATTTTATGCGCTTTTTGTGGTGGTCCTATCATTGATTTTTTCACATGGCTTTTAGGCGATTTTATCAATGCTGATTCCACCTTGCCATGGCGTATTTTAGGTATGATTTTAGGATGCGTTATCTTATCTATCGGCATGTCAATAGTCATCAAAAGCAACGCTGGTACTGGTCCTAATGATTTAATAGCCATTATCTTAACTGATAAATTACAAAAATTTCAATTCCGCTGGGTACGTATGACTTGTGATTTATTTTTTGTTATTTTAGGCTATATCTTAGGTGGTACTGTTGGTATAGGTACAGTCATAGCTGCTTTTTTAACTGGCCCACTTGTGCAGTTTTGGCTTCCTAAAAGCGAATTTTTAATTAAACAAGTTCTAAAAGAATAAAATTTAAAGTCTATAGCTTTTGCTATAGACTTTTATTTTGGCTAAAATTCTTTTTATCATATTCATAATCTCTAATTAAATCTATCATTACTTTCATCGAAGCAGTAACCCATTTATGTTTATGATAGATTAATTGTCGCCAAACCTTAAAAACTTCTGGAATATTGATTTTCACTAATCGCTGTTCTTCTAACTGTCTTTTTATCGTAAATTCTGGCAAAAAAGAAATGCCTGCATTTTTCTCTACCAAAGATTTTAAAATCTCTACATTCCCCAATTCCAAGAAAGGATCTATCTCCAAAGATTTAGAAGCTAAATATTCTTCTAAATGTCTACGATAACTCATAGCTTTTTCTGTGAGTAAGAAATCTTCGCCTAGTAAATCTTCTATTAAGCAATTTTTTCCTGCTAATCTATGTTTAGAACTAGCTACAAAAAATACTTCTTCTTTTTTCTCCATCACAGTAACTATTTCCGAAGAATAAATTCTTTTATCTAAAGTATAGACCAAATCTGCTTCATTATGCCTTAATTTGTAAAATAAACTATCTGTACCAGCTGTATATAGCGTTATCTTTATCTTAGGATATAATTGATGAAATCTCTCTAATATCTCAGGAAAAAAAGTATTAGCGATAGATTCTGCCATAGCTATCCTGAGTTCACCTGTTTCTATTGGTAAATTTTTCAATGTTTTTTTTGCATCTTCACTAGTTCTGATGATTTCATGAGCGTATTTTAAAAATTCTTGACCTGCATTAGTCAAACGTACTGTTTTATTAATTCGTTCAAATAATAAAATATCTAATTCTTCTTCTAATTTTTGAATTTGTGCTGTAACAGTTGATTGTGAATAATTTAATAAAATTGCCGCTTTAGAAAAACTGCATTGTTCTGCTACGTATAAAAAAGTCTTTAAATTTCTTAATTCCATTATTATATTTATTGCTCCTTATTATCTATCGAAAAAACTGAATTATATTATAGAAATTATCGTTTTTACAAATACTATGTACACAAGTTATAATTATAAATGATTTTTCTTAATAATTCTATAAAGGAGTTTTTTTATGGATAATATACATCAAAATGGAGGATTTAAAAGTAGTACAGGTTTTATCCTCGCTTGTATCGGTTCAGCTGTAGGTATGGGGACAATTTGGATGTTTCCTTATCGCTTAGGCGAATATGGTGGCGGTGCTTTTTTAATTCCTTATATTTTATTTTCTATCTTATTTGGACTTGTTGGTTTATCCGCTGAATTTGCTATTGGTCGCCGTGCTAAAACAGGTACATTAGGTGCTTATGAATATTGCTGGAGCAAAATCAAACAATCAAAATTAGGCTATTGCCTCGGCTGGATACCTCTTTTAGGCTCACTTGGTATAGCTATCGGATATGCAATCATCATCGGTTGGGTACTCAGAGCTTTATGGTGGTCTATCACTGGTGAAATGTTATCTGGTCATCACGAAGTATTCTTACAAGAAGTTACTGGAGAATTCGGCAGTGTATTTTGGCATACTCTCGTTATTGTAATGACAGCTTTAATTTTAATGTTCGGTTCTACATCAGGAATTGAAAAAGTAAATAAAATTTTAATGCCTTTATTCTTTATTTTATTTTTAATTTTAGCTATTCGCGTATACTTTTTACCTAATTCCGGTGCAGGATATGAGTTTTTATTTACACCAAATTGGGAACAATTAGGACATATTGAAACATGGGTTATGGCAATGGGACAAGCATTCTTCTCTCTATCAATCACAGGTTCAGGTATGATTGTCTATGGTACATATTTACCAAAAACTGAAGATATCCCTAAGGCTTCCATTCGCACAACTTTCTTTAATACTATAGCTGCTCTACTTGCTGCATTTGCTATCATTCCTGCTGTTTTTGCTTTCAATATTGCACCAAATGCAGGTCCAACACTTATGTTTATCACACTTCCAAATGTTTTTGCCCAAATGCCATTTGGTCAATTATTTGCTATATTATTCTTCGTTTCTGTAGCTTTCGCAGGTATTACAAGTCTATTAAATATGTTTGAAGCAGTAAGTGAATCATGGCAAACAAGATTTAATCTTTCTCGTAAAACAGCCGTTACACTTTGTTCTATCATTGCTTTATTTATTGGCGTATTCATTGAAGCTGAACCAAAATTCGGCCCTTGGATGGATATTGTAACTATCTATATTGTTCCATTTGGAGCTGTTTTAGGTGCATTTTCTATTTATTATATTTTAGGTTACAAAGAAATCCGCCAAGAATTAGAACTTGCTAGAAAACCTCTCGGTGCTTACTTTGGAATTACAGCTAAATATATCTATGTACCATTAACAATTATAATTTTTGTTCTCGGAATTATTTACGGTGGTATCTAAAATAAAAGAGTCAATAAGCAAAAAACTTATTGACTCTTTTTTATGGATAAAATTATTAAAATGAAGGGTAGCTATTTTATTTTTCATCAATTGCTATTTTAGCATTTGCATGAAATTCTTCTGTTATTTCTTCTTTATCTGCATAATTTTGTTTTCTTGAGCCATACATGGCAAAATACATAATTAAACAAATAATAGACAATACGCCAGTTACCATATATAAACCTTCAAAGCCTAGCATTGGTCTTAATATTCCAAGGATATATGGACTAACACCAAGACCTAAATCTAAGGCTACAAAATAAGTAGAAATAGCAACACCGACACGATGATTAGGTGTCAATTTTATACAAACAGCTTGACCATTAGACATGAATGTACCATAACCTAAGCCTACGAATACACCAGCTAATAATAACATCCATGCAGTTTGTGTACCACTTAATAAGAATAAACCTATAGCTAAGCAAACAAAGCAAGGATACATAACATAATTTTCACCTTTAGCATCAAAAATAATACCAGTTATAGGACGAGATATAGTGATTACTACAGCATAGACAACAAAGAAGAAAGTACCTGCTTCTACTAAATGAATTTCTTGAGCATAAGCTGCTAAAAAGCTCAATACACTTGCATAACAAAAAGCAACCCAAAAACCTATAAAGGAAATTACAGATACTTTGCTTTCTACAAAATTATTTACAGAGATTTTGCGAAGTTTAGCTTTTTCATCTGGAGAAAGTTCAAGCTCTTTGATATTGAGGAAGAAACAACCTATTACACATAAAACAATTAAACCTACACATAATTCAATGATAGCTGCAAAAGAAGTTCGTGTCATCATGAACATGCCAATAAATGGGCCAACAGCGGCAGCTACACTTGTAGATAAACCATAATAATTTATGCCTTCACCTTTACGTGAAAGAGGTATACAGCTAGCAATAATTGTGCTTGTCGCTGTGGAAACTACACCATAGGCAAAGCCATTTGCTAAACGAATAATATACATTATCATTAAATTTGGTATATAAAAATAAAAAATAGTAGTTATCAAATATAAAGCCATACCAGTATACAGCATTTTCTTTCTACCAAATAATTCAATTTGTTGTCCTGCCAATAATCTAGCAATCAAAGTACCGACAATATAGATACCAGAAGCAAGACCTGCTTCAGCTAGACTAGCATTTAAATCATTTTTAGCAATGACAGCAATTATTACCATCAATAAATAATAAATCAAATAAACTAAAAAATTAATACCAGTGTCCAAAAGAAAATCCTTTGTCCACAAACGTTCTTTAGAAGAACTACTCATGCTCTCATCTCCAAAATCTTAATTAAAGGATAGTTCATATTGTATACATGTGTTTTACATTTGTATAGCTTAAGATATTAATGAGAGTCATCAATTATTTTTATCTAAAATTAATCAAAATTTATCTATTTTGCTGATATAAATCCAAAATATAATCCACAAAAATCTCCATACTTTTAATTTTAGGATTTTCATGTTTATACAATAAATACGAAGAAAAATTAAGTGGTTCTAATAACTCATAATAGTCATTTGTAATCCCTATTTCCTGTAAAAGACGCTTTGATATCAATGTTGCTACTTTATTATGCTTACAATAATGAATGATAGCGTATGGTGTAGATAATCTAGCATCAATATGTGGATGTATTTTTAATTTGACAAAATAATCCTCTAAGGCATTTGTCATAAAATAATCTGGCGAATGTGTAACTAATGGATATCTTTGTATAATATCAGCTGTTATTTTATCTTGCGTAAAATCCAAACATGGTGCATAATAAACAAACTCATCTTTGCAGAATAATTTCTTTTCACAGCCATCTACATGCATTTGAGGCAATAAAAAAGTAGAAGCAATATCAATTTGACCACTATCTAATTTTTTTAACATGGATTTTGCTTCTAGATTATATACATTAAAGCAGATATTATTATCATTATGTTGTTTAAAATAGCTGATATGTCTATTCATTAAAATATCTCCCATAGACATCAAAGCACCTATATTAATATATACTGCTTTTCCTGCAAATTTTTGTAATTCATCAATAGCTTCATCTAATTCATCAATTATCGGTATGATTTTTTGCAGAAAAAATTCGCCTTCTCTAGTTAAATCACTGCCACGATTAGAGCGAGTTATCAACTGTATATTGAGCATTTCCTCTAATTTTTTCATTTGAAAACTAAATGCTGATTGAGTTATATTTGCTCTATGTGCTGCAGTTGCAAAATTGCGCACTTTTCCATAGATAATAAAATTTTCTAATTGTTGAATGCTAGGTCTTTCCTGCATATTGCCACCTCACGTTAAAATTTTATCTTCTATTATATACTATATTGGTATAACATCAAATAAGAAACTAAAAAAAGCAAAGTGATACTATTGTTTATATTATCCTTTGCTTTTTTTATTAAATTTTATTTATTTTTCATTATATACGTTTAGATAAATTTTTCCATGTAGTTTTAGTTAAAAAACTTTCTTCTACCTGTGCTTCTAATTGTAAATAGCGATAATATGGCATACTAAATGACAAAATATCTTTATCTATACATTTTCTAGCTGACGGGTCAGTCAATCCAATCGTACACTTTATACTATTTTCTTCAAAATGTTTTAAAGCAAATAAAATGGATTGTGCGCAACCTGCTCCAAATCTTAACTCCACATTATCCTGAGTATCTTGGTCATAATTTGCTAAGACTGTAAGTGCTGATAATTGGTCAGCATTTACTAAAAACACAATAATTTCTGGTTGATTTTCATCTGTTACCAATTCTAATGGCTTGAAAACTACATATTTTTTAGAATTTATTTTTGGTACATTCACAATAAAATTTCTTGCAAGTTCAGGATTTTTCTTATAACATTCTCCTTCTCTACCATCATTTGCTCCTGTAGATAAAAAATATTCTATATATCCTAAATCATATGCCTTTAATCCAAGACCTGCTCTACCACCCATACAAGCAGTTGTAGCTTGTGAAAAAATCGCTGTTTTGCCTTTAGAAGCTGCATTTAACATAGCTATCACACAGCCCCAAACACCTTCTTTAAATTGCAGTGCATTATTTTCTTTTATATCCGTTCTATATACTGCGATTGGTTGATTTTTTAATTTTATCGCTTTTGCTATTTTACTATCCATTATGTTTCACCTCGCTAAAATTTATCTTCTATCTAAAATTATACTATGAATAATAGAAAAAATAATAAAAAAAGCAGTTTACGAATATTTTATATCCATAAACTGCTTTTTATTTATAACTATATATTATTTTTCTAACATATCGTTCTTAATCATGTATTCAGCGATTTGAAGTGCATTTAATGCTGCACCTTTTCTAATCTGGTCACCACAAAGCCATAAGTTTACAGCATTAGCTACAGAATAATCCTTGCGGATACGTCCTACATAAACATCATCTTTGCCAGATGTCATAAGAGGCATTGGATATTCCATTTCTGCTGGATCATCTTGAACTGTTACACCATCAAATTTTGCCAAAGCTTCTTTGATAGCATCTAAACTTACTTCTTTTTCAAGTTCTACGTTAACAGATTCAGCATGGCTACGATATACAGGTACACGAACTGTTGTTGCTGTAATGCCGATTTCATCATCTTCTAAGATTTTATGTGTTTCATTGATCATTTTCATTTCTTCTTTAGTGTAAAGATTATCTTGGAACACATCAATCTGTGGAATTAAGTTAAATGCAATCTGATAATGTTTTGGAAGAGAAGCACCTGGTAAAATATTAGCTACTACTTCTTTACCTTCTACAATAGCTTGTACTTGGTCTTCAAGTTCTGCCATAGCTTCTTTACCGCCACCAGAAACAGCCTGATAAGTAGATACTACAATACGTTTAATTCTTGCTAAATCATAAATTGGTTTTAAAGCCATTACCATGATGATAGTGGAACAATTTGGATTTGCAATAATACCTTTATGACGAGCAATAGCCTGTGGGTTTACTTCTGGAACAACGAGTGGAACTTCTGGATCCATGCGGAACGCACTGGAGTTATCAATTACTACTGCACCAGCTTTTACAGCAGATGGAGCAAATGTTTTACTTGCAGCACCGCCAGCAAAAAGAGCAATATCCACATTTTCAAAAGAATCATGAGTTGCTTCTTCTACTGTATATTCTTTGCCCATAAATTGAATTTTTTTACCAGCAGAACGATGAGATGCTAATAATTTTAATTCATTAAAAGGGAAATTTCTTTCTTCAATAAGATTTAAAAATTCTTGACCTACGGCACCTGTTGCCCCTAAAATCGCCACATTATATTTTTTCATTTATATCACCTATCCAATATTAATAATTAGTCCATAATATTATCTAAATTGCAAGTAAGTCCTGCATTAAGACCTATGATTTTTTTACAAGCAAGTACAACACCAGGCATGAAAGAAGTACGGTCAATAGAATCATGACGAATAGTCAAAGTCTGTCCTAAACCACCAAAAATAACCTCCTGATGAGCTACATAACCTGGAAGACGTACACTATGAATTCTCATACCATCATACTCTGCCCCTCTAGCACCAGCTAATTTTTCTTTTTCATTTTCATGACCTTGTTTATGGCTTTCACGAACTTGTTTAATCATTTCAGCAGTAACAAGAGCTGTTCCTGATGGAGCATCAAGTTTATTATCATGATGAAGTTCAATGATTTCTACATCTGGCATATATTTTGCTGCTTCGCAAGCCATTTTCATCATAAGCACAGCACCGATAGCAAAATTAGCTGCAATAAAGCAAGGTGTATTATTTTCTTTTCCTAAAGCATCTAATTGAGCTTTTTGTTCATCAGTGAGTCCAGTTGTACCAATTACAGGACGAACATGATTTTTAATAGCGATACTTGCAGTATTAAATACTACAAATGGCTGAGTAAAATCTACCATAACATCTGGATTTGTTTCTTTAATAGTAGCTTCTAAATCAGTGGATACAATAACACCAGTTTTTCCACAACCAGCTTTATCACCAGCGTCCATACCACCAACTATATCTACAGCTCCAACGAGCTTTAATTCACTATCTTTCATTACAGCATCAACTACGGTACTACCCATACGACCGCAAGCACCATTTACAATAACTTTAATCAAAATAATTCATCTCCTAGTAAATTATACGATTTTAACTATGAACAATATTATAATGGGAAAAGACTTTAAAATCAATAGATTTAATCTTAAATATGGACTTTTTTATGCTGTTTTTCTCTCTTTTCTCCTGTTATAGTACCATATTGCACCATAAATAATACATACTAACACTATTACAATCATTAAACGGTCTAAGTTATTTTTATAGTTAACTACATCATGACCTATTACTACTTCAAGTGCAGTAGAGGGAAACTTTCCAATCAAATTTGCCAAAGCATAATCCTTTAAACTAATACGACTAACAGCACCAAGTGCAGTCAATATTCCAGAAGGAAAATATGGCATAGCACGTAAAATTAACATTATTTTAAATCCATTTTTGCCACTGAATTCATCTGCTTTTTTCAGATATTTAGATTTAGCAATCAACTTTTCTGCTGAAGAACGCAAAATAGTTCTCATCAAAATAAAAGAAATAATAACGCCTGTCGTTTCAGCAAGCCATGATAAAATAATTCCCGGCACTATGCCAAAAAGCAAGCCATTTGCTGTTGATACAAATATTGACGGCAAAAATCCTAAAGCATTTATTAACACATCTAATAAAAAGCTAAATACCATCGCCCATATACCAAATGAAGCGATATAATCCATTGTTTCTTGCATACTACCACTTGTAGCTACACGCCAAAAATCACTATAAAAACTAGGATTTAAAATATAAATAACAACTAATATCGCCACTAACATTAAGACCGTGATTATTTTTATCGTAGACTCTTTCATTAACTTATATCCCTTCTTTATCTCAAAATTTATCTATAAAATATTTACACATCAGAAATCTTTAAAAATCTATGTTTATATTGTAATTCTAATATCTCATTTAACACTTTTTTATCTATGCCATAATCAATAGCTCTTTGAGCTTCTACCCTTGCATTGACTAAGACATTTACATCATTTAATACATCTGCAATTTTTAAATCAGGTAAACCATGTTGCATTGAACCAAAAAATTGCCCTGGCCCACGTAATCGCAAATCTTCTTCAGCTAAAACAAAACCATCAGAGATTTTTTCCATGAGATGCAATCGCTCTAAAGAATTTGCATTCTTACCACGATTAATCAAAATACAATATGAAGCATACTCACCTCTACCAATACGACCACGAAGCTGATGAAGCTGAGCAAGCCCGAAGCGTTCAGCACCTTCAATCACCATGATACTAGCATTTGGCACATTTACGCCAACTTCAATTACTGTAGTTGACACTAATACATCTATTTTTCCTGACAAAAATCCCTGTAATAAATCTTCTTTTTCTTTCGGTTTTAATTTACCATGAAGCAAGGCACAATTTAAACCATATAAATAACCTGATGTAAGTTCATCATATATCATTTCTACAGAAACAGCATCACTATTTTCACTTTCTTCAATCAAAGGACAAACTATATAAGCTTGTCTTCCTTTAGCTACTTCATCTTTTACAAATTTATAAATCAAATTTCTTCTATCTGGCATACGCACAAAAGTCCTTATAGGTTTTCTTCCTGGTGGTAATTCCTTGATAAAAGAAACATCTAAATCACCATATACTGTAAGTGTCATCGTTCTAGGAATAGGTGTCGCTGTCATCACCAATACATCTGGTAAAAAATCTTCTCCTTTTCCTTCTAATTTTGCTCTTTGATTTACGCCGAAACGATGTTGCTCATCAGTTACTACCAAGCCTAAATTTTTGAATATGACATTATCTTGTATCAAAGCATGTGTACCAATAACTAAATCTATAGTGCCATCAGCTAAGCCTTCTAATATCTGTCTTTTTTCCTTAACTTTCAAACTACCAGTCAATAAGCCTACATGTATATTCAACGGCTCTAATAATTCTTTTATCTTGCCATAATGTTGCAATGCCAAAATTTCCGTCGGTGCCATCAAAGCGCCTTGGTATCCATTTTCAATAGCTTTTACTAAAGAAAGTATAGCTATTACTGTTTTCCCTGAACCTACATCACCTTGTACTAAGCGTTGCATTTGCACATCTTTTTGCATATCTAGGCAGATTTCTTGCCAAACTTTTTCTTGTTCTGCTGTTAAATTAAATGGCAAATTATTTTTTACTGCTTTTACTAATTCACTATTAGACAAAAATTTTATGCCTTTATTTTTTACCTGATGTTGCTTTTTCAACAGCAATAAACCTGCTTGAATTAAAAATAATTCTTCGAAAATTAAACTCTTCTTCGCTTTTTCTAATTCTTGTCTTGTCTGAGGAAAATGTATTTTCTTTATGGCTGTTTGTTTATCCCATAAATCATATTTTTCACGAATAAAATTGGGTATTACATCTTTTACCAAAATATCTTGAGCGCAGGCTTGTTCTATTAGATTGCGAAAATCCTTTGGTTTTATATAATCTGGAATTGTATATATGGGCATAAAAGCACAAAGGTTAATATTTTCTTCACTATCTATATTATCGTTATTTATAACGTCAAAAGAAATAATCTGACTTATAGCAAGTTGACCATATCCACCATAGGCATAGCCCACTTTACCATGTACAAATAAACTACTTTTTTGTACCTTTAATTTCTTTTTTAGATAATCTTGATTAAAAAAATTAAGCTGAACAACACCTGTATCATCAGCTAACATAATCGTTAATAATTTTAAACCTCGCCTTGTATTTTTTTCTGCCATAGCCATAATTTTACCTTGAATATTTACCACTTCACCGACTTTTATTCTGCCGATAGGAACAATTTGACTTTGGTCTTCATAACGACGAGGATAATATGTGATTAAATCATATATATTTTCAATGCCTAATTTTTTTAAAGCCTGTGCTTTTTTAGGACCTACACCTTTTAAAAACTGTATATTTTCTCGTATATCCATTTATTACACCTATCTATAAAAATTAATTTTAATTATAACATATCTAAATATAGACTGCTTTAACTTAATTTTAATCTTATTTTAATTTTTTTGTAATTGATTTTAAACTTAATTATGCTCTAATATGTATTTGAGATGTATTAACAATTTATTTCTAATCTAAAATAAATTTTACAATCTACAAAATCAGAAGGTGATTTAATGAAATTAATTTCTCGCTTATTGCTTCTATCTTTTTTTGCTTTAGCCGTATTTACCTATATTCTACCTGTAGAAGCCACTTCTACTAATCAAGAAAGTACACAAACCCAACAAGATGAAATAATCGTCAATGGTACTAAAATCAATTCTTATCCTATTATAATTAATGATTGCACATTAGTGCCAGCTCGTGATGTCTGCAAAAATTTAGGCTTCACTATATCTTGGGATAGCGACGAACAAACAGCTACTATTAACAGTAAAAATATGCAATCTACTGTAAAAATTGGTCAAGATTTATACACTGCTCAAAGCACTATTGCCCTTGGCATGACTGCACCTATCTCCCTTGGTTCTGGGCCACTGCTCATCAATGATAAATTATACATTCCAGCAGAACTTTTCCGCATTTTACAAGGAAATAATCCAGAAAGCTTGATTTATAATAATCATCAAATCCTTTTAAATACTATTGAATAAATTAAAAAGCATTAAGATATATATTTTATATTCTTAATGCTTTTTTATCTATTTTTTGCAAATTATTTACCTAAATTTAGCTAAAGCTAAATTAAAATTATACATTCACTATATATACTAAAATCAACTTAAAAATATTGCTCAACCGTTAGCAGATTGGAATGTTGATATATGCAAAATTTGTCTCGTCGTAGTTTTTTTAAATTAGGTGCTGGTGCTTTAGCCGGAGCTGCACTTTTCGATTTAACAGGTTTAAATCATAAAGCTTTCGCTCAAAAAATAACACCTTCTAGCTTTAAAATAAATCCAATTAAATTATCTGATTTACCACCAGCTACAAAAGCACCACTTAACTCACAGCTCGTCAATAATGCTTATGATTACATAATCTCTAGTGTGGAAAAAATAACAGATAATAAACTTCGTCAACAAACATTAGATTTAATCAAAGATACACGTCCTAAATTTATGCAATTATACACATCTTCTACAGATGTAACTAATATTTACAATGAACTTGCTAATAAAGGCTTGATTGATGCTTCCATCATCAGCCCAGAACAATTATTTCCACCACTAAAATCTAATAAAAATCCACAAGATTTCATTTCTGCTCCAGGCAGTGGCTATGCTAGCCATCATTCTTATCCTGGAGGACTTCCAACTCATACAGCAGCCAATTTATCTATTTCTGAAGGCGTAGTCAATACTTATAAATTAATCTTTGGTTATGCTGTAAATACTGATATTGTACTTTCTGCTCAAGCTTTACATGATTTAGCTAAACCATGGGTATTCCAATGGAATGAAGATGGAACTTGTCTTCCTGAATATTCCATTGCAGGTACAGGAGCACATCATATTTTAGGACTTGTTGAAGCTATTTATCGCAACTTACCTGCTGAAGAAATTGTCGCTCAAGCTTGTGCTCATAATCACCCTGGCAGTGATAAAGATGAAGAAAGTGTAGTTAACTGGATTAAAGCAGCAAGTATTATTGCTCAAAAAAATCCTGTAAAATATGGTTTACTTGATAAATCTGGAGATAAATTACCTACACCACAACATCAAGAAGGTTATATTGTCCACTTAGGCGACCATGACTGGGTATTGAGTGGTATTGTTGCTAAAAATACAGTAATTTATCTCAAAGAAATCGCTAAAACTGATTACAATTTCTCCGATAAAGATTTAAATGGTAAATTATTCAATGATTTTAGAAATTATATTGGTGCACAAGTTTCCTTCATGTATTTGCATAATCTCATGGCTCAAAATGGTCTTGAAGATGTACGCAATCTTGTTCATCAAATAGTTTTAAAATAAAATATTAAACTCTTACCTATCCCAATGACTCCTCTTATTGTCATTTATATAAAAGCCATAACTCTTTAACCCTTAGAGTTATGGCTATTTTCTTTATCTAAAATTATCAGTGATGTGAAAAGCCTTCTCCTGTTACTTCTCTTGCATCAGAAATAATAAAGAAAGCATTTTTGTCTATATCCAAAGTTAGCTCTTTTATTCTACTCACCTGTCGCATAGTAATCACTACATAAATAACTTTACGATTATTTTTAGTATATGCACCCTGTCCATAAAGAAAAGTAACTCCTCTATCTAATTCAATCATAATCGCATCTGCTATCGCTTCTGGTTTTTCTGTAATTATCATGATGGATTTTCGCATATTAAAACCATCAATCATCTTATTGGTGAGTACACCTCCTAAATACATACAAATAAAAGTGTATACTGCAATATTATAATCAAATAACCATACACTAGATAAAATAATCAAACAGTCTAAAACAAATACCATCGTTCCAACATTATATGAATATAATTTTTTAATCAGTGCTGCTATTACATCTACACCGCCTGTATTGCAATTACTGCGAAAAATCAGACCAAAGCCAATACCTGAGATAACGCCTCCTACAATAGCACATAACATAGGCTCTGATAATGGTGGATAAGCGTTTAAAAAAGCTGTTAAATCCAAAGCAACAGAAAATAAAATTGTGCCTAAAATTGTATCAAAAAAATACAATCTGCCAAAATAACGATAAGCAATATATAAAATAGGAATATTTAACAAAAAGTTCATTATCCCAATCGGCAAATTAAATAAATAATACAAGATAAAGGCAATCCCTGCTAAACCACCAGATAAAAAATTCATCGGTATTAAAAATAAATTATAAGCAGCGGCAGCCAATAAACACCCAATAATAATTATTACATAACGCATAGCATGATTTAACATTAAAAACCCTCCTATCATTTCATAATAAAAATACTATATAAAGAAAAAAGAACAGACCAAAATTGTCTGTTCTTTAATCATAAATAATTCGCTAATCGCTAAAATTATTCATTCTTTTTAATTTATCTAATTAGTTTTCAGCTTTTTTCTTAGGAGCTACAGCAGTACGAATAGAAAGTTCACGTAACTGTTTTGCATCAACTTCAGAAGGAGCTTGTGTCATTAAGCAACCAGCACTTTGAGTTTTAGGGAATGGAATAACGTCACGAATAGAATTACGTTTAGCCATGAGCATAACCATACGGTCAAGACCAAATGCAAGTCCGCCATGTGGAGGAGTACCATATTTGAAGGCATCAAGCATAAAGCCGAATTTTTCATGAGCTTGTTCTGGAGTTAAGCCGATTGCTTCAAATACTTTTTCTTGAGTATCGCTGTTGTAAATACGAAGGCTACCGCCACCGATTTCTACACCATTTAATACCATATCATATGCTTTTGCTTTTACACGACCTGGGTCAGTTGTGAGATATTGTACATCTTCATCACGTGGTGCTGTGAATGGATGATGCATAGCTTTCCAACGTTTGTTTTCTTCATCATATTCAAACATAGGGAAGTCAACAACCCAAAGGAATTTATATTCATTTTCGTTAATAAGACCACGACGACGGCCCATTTCAAGACGTAATTCGCCAAGAGCTTGAGCTACTACAAGTGGTTTATCTGCAACTACGAGTAATAAGTCGCCTGTCTGAGCATTAGTTGCTTCTTTAATTTTCTGGAATGTTTCTTCACTGTAGAATTTTTTGAATGGAGATTTGATTTCTGTTTCAGTGTACTGAATCCATGCTAAACCTTTTGCACCATATCTTTGAGCATATTCTACAAGACCATCAAGTTCACGGCGAGGAATATTTGCATAGCCATCAACTTTGATAACTTTAACCTGTCCGCCATTATCAAGTACAGATTTAAATACTTTAAAGTCAGAGCCTTTAACGTATTCGGAAATATCCATGAGTTCCATACCAAAACGGATATCTGGTTTATCAGAACCATATCTTTCCATAGCTTCGTCCCAAGTCATACGTAAGAATGGAGTCTGTACTTTTTCACCGATAGTTTTTTCAAATAAGCCGGATACTAAACCTTCCATTAAGTTTAAGATATAATCTTGGTCAACGAAGGACATTTCAATATCGAGCTGAGTGAATTCTGGCTGACGGTCAGCACGTAAGTCTTCATCACGGAAGCAACGTACGATTTGGAAATATTTTTCATAACCAGCTACCATTAATAACTGTTTGAAAATCTGTGGAGATTGTGGTAATGCATAGAATTTACCAGGATTTACACGGCTAGGAACTAAATAGTCACGTGCACCTTCTGGAGTACTCTTTGTAAGCATTGGTGTTTCAATTTCTAAGAAACCATGTTCATCAAAGTAATCACGCATTAATTTTGTAACGCGATGACGAAGCATAATATTTTTTTGCATTTCAGGACGGCGAAGGTCTAAATAACGATATTTTAAACGAACGTTTTCATCAACATCAATACCATCTTGAATATAGAATGGAGGAGTTAATGCTTTATTTAAAATACGTAATTCTTCAGCATAAATTTCAATTTCGCCAGTTTCCATATTTGGATTTATTGTTTCTTTATCACGTAAAGAAACTTTACCACGTACAGCTACTACGAATTCAGAACGAAGAGATTCTGCTTTTGGAAATTGGTCTGCACCAATTTTATCTTCAGCAAAAACGAGCTGAACAAGGCCACTTCTATCACGTAAATCAATAAAAATAAGTCCACCATGGTCACGACGGTGAGATACCCAACCGCATAATACTACTTCTTGACCTTCGTTTGTGGCACGAAGTTCACCACAATGGTGAGTTCTTTTCATACCTTCCATTGTTTCCATTTTACTAATTCCACCTCAATAATTATTTTGTTAATGTAGTGAGTTTATTAAGCAATTCATCTATAGAGATTGTTTCTTGTGTACTTTCATTCATATTTTTAAGTACAACAGAATTTGCTTGCAATTCATCTTCACCTAAGATAATAGTGAATTTTGCATTAGCTTTATTTGCTTGTTTCATTTGAGCTTTCATACTACGTCCTGCAAAGTCCATAGCAGCTTTAAATCCACCTCTACGCAAATTAGCTAAAATTTCAAAGGCTTTTGCCTGTACAGTATCACCTAAAGCTACAATAAATACATCTGTATCATAATTAGTTTCAGGCAATAAATTTTGCATTTCAAGAGCGAGCAATACTCTTTCAAGACCTGTAGCAAAACCTACAGCAGGTGTAGATTTACCGCCACATTCTTCAATAAGACCATCATAGCGTCCACCACCTAAAACGGCAGATTGAGCACCAAGTGGTACATATTTCAATTCAAATGCAGTCTTAGTATAATAATCAAGACCACGTACAAGACCTGGATCTAATTCAAATTCTATACCCGCAGCTGTTAAAAATTCTTGTACTTTATGGAAATGATCACTACATTCATCACAAAGACAATCAGTAATAGCAGGAGCATTTTCAGCAAGTTCTTTACATTTTTCATTTTTACAATCTAAAAGACGCATTGGATTTCTATCATAACGAGATTTACAATCATCACACATCTCATCAATTACAGGTTTGAAAAACTCTTGTAATTTTTCACGATATACAGGTCTACATTTTGGACAACCTACAGAGTTTAATAATAATTTTATATCTTTAAGCCCTAAATCTTTTAGGAACTGTACAGCTAAAGAAATGATTTCAGCATCAACGGCTGGATTTGCTTCACCTAAAGCTTCTACACCAAACTGATGGAATTCACGATAACGACCAGCTTGTGGGCGGTCATATCTAAACATTGAACCGATGTAGAATAATTTACATAAATTTGTATCTGCATATAATTTATTTTCTAAGTAAGAGCGTACTGCTGCTGCTGTATTTTCAGGACGAAGAGTAATACTTCTATTACCTCTATCTGTGAAAGTATACATTTCTTTTTCTACAACGTCAGTAGTTTCACCAATACCACGCTGAAATAATTCAGTATGCTCAAAAATAGGTGTTCTGATTTCACGGTAACCATATTGACCGCATAATTTTCTGATTAAATTTTCAAGATATAACCAATTTCCTACTTTATCTGGAAGTATGTCTTTCGTTCCACGAGGAGCTTTTGTCAACATATAAAATATCACCTCTACATATTTTTAATCGCCATAAGCTTCTTTTAAAAGCATTGCTCGGCGTTCAATATATTTATCTATACTATTTAAATAAGTATATAAATCTTTTGCATTAAATGATGTTTGTAATCTCTTACCTGGATAAGTAATCTTACTAGTTGCTGCACCGCCAACACCTAAAATAGTCTGGCGTTCACCCATTATTTGAATATTATAAATGCCCTCTTGACCCTTTTTGCTATAACCTACATTTTCTAATTGACCACTCATATATCCTTGACGATAAATATAATATGGAATTAAACCATATTCATCAATAGCAGTTGTCATTATCTTAGCCATAGCTTGAACCGTTTCATCATCAGGCAAAACAATATTATCTCTTATAAGCTTTAATTCTGAACCTTTTTTTAGTGCCAAAGCATGCAAAGTTATATCATCTGGAGCTAAATCAATTACTTTATTAATTGTATCTTGAGCATCTTTTATATCTTCACCAGGAAGCCCAATGATTAAATCAGTATTCACATGCTTTATACCGGCTTGACGCACTTGTTTAAATGCACGCAAAATATCTGCTGAAGTATGTTTTCTACCAATTAAAGATAATGTTCTATCTTGCATTGTCTGTGGATTTACACTAACTCTATCTGCACCATATTTTACTATGGATTTTGCTTTTTCAAGACTTAAAGAATCAGGTCTGCCTGCTTCCACAGTGAACTCTTCAACATAATCGCCTTTAAATGATTTAGCCACTAAAGATAATAAATCATCAAAATCATTTTCATTTAAACTTGTAGGAGTGCCTCCACCTACATAAATACTTTGTACTTTAAAATCATATTGCTCTATTAAAGCTTTAATTTTAGTAATTTCATAATTTAAAGTCTGCAAATATTTGCGAGTCATCTCACTACTTGGCAATATACTTGAAGGAAAAGAGCAATATAAACAACGTGATGGACAAAATGGAATTCCCACATAAACACTGATGAGTTTTGGATCATTTGCTTTTGCTAAAAAAGGTAATTGTAAATAAGCAATATCTGTGATTAGATTTGCTTTATCTATTTGTACCTCATAATCACCTTGTAAACGTCCTATCACACCTTGACGGTCTAATCCTTGTTCCATTAAACGGTGTACGATTTTTGTTGGTCTAACTCCATGAAGTATTCCCCAAGGAGCTTTTTTAGCTTGTAAATCTTCGCAAAAGATATGATATAAATTTAATTTAATTAAACGATTAGTCCCTGCTTTTACACTTTCATCATCATGTAAAAAGCTTTGTCTTGTATAAGTCCATAATTTTTCATCTTTACGCAAAGTCAAGACTGTTTTTACACCATTTAAAGCCACATCATCATATATATTCTCTATTTTCAATTCATCGTAATCAAAAATAGTATCATCTGCATCATTTATTTCTACTTTAAATAATACTAAAATCTCTTTTACTATCTTTACAATAATTTCTTTTGTACTATTTAAATAAAATGTTTTTATTTTCACGATTTCATTTCACGCTTTTTCTGACAATCTTCACAATAACCAAAGAATTTTAACTGATGATCTACAATTTTGAATTTGCATGTATCTTCTATTTTTTCTTCGAGATTACCCAAAAGGTCATCTGTGAATTCTAAGACTTTGCCACATTCTATACAAATTAAATGATGGTGTTGATGTTCATTAGGACTTGCATCATTTAATTCATAACGACGGCAACCATCACCAAAATCAAGATAGTTTAAAATATTTAAGTCACTTAATAATTCTAAGCTACGATATACTGTAGCTAAACCAATTTCGCATTTTTGTTCTTTTAAGATAAAATGCACATCTTCTGCACTTAAGTGCTGACTAGGTCTATCTAAAAAAATCTGCAATACTATTTTTCTTTGAGGAGTTAATTTATATTGAGGACCCGCTAATTTTTGCTTTAAATCCTCCATAGTTATTTTTACAGGCACTAAAAACCCTCCTTTTATCTCTGTTAGTTTCAAATATATATATTTTAGCAAAAATATACTTATATTACAAAGTTTTTATTATGATTATTATAACATTTTCTCAAAAAAGCTTTCAACTAAAGTATTATCTAACAAATTAAAAACAAAAAAGCTCCCGAAAAAATAATCTCTCGAGAGCTTTCTCTTATATTCTTAATTAAATTAATCTACAGTTGTTACTTTATCAATGAAGCCATGAATATCTTTTTCTTCACCGCTTTGAAGTCCTGTGATATAATTGAACATTTTTTGAGCAAATGGTCCAATTTTACCATCATTGATAGTCATTACTTTATCTTTATAGCCGAGTACACCAACAGGGGAAATTACAGCTGCTGTACCAGAACCGAATACTTCTTCTAATTTACCATTTTCGTAGTCTTCTACTAATTCATCAATAGTAATAGGACGTTCTTCTACTTCCATGCCCCATTCTTTAGCTACAGCAAGAACAGTTCTTCTTGTGATACCATTTAAAATAGTACCATCTAAAGCAGGAGTTACGATTTTACCATCAATTTTGAATAAAATGTTCATAGAACCAACTTCACCGATGTATTTACGATGTACACCATCTAACCACAATACTTGGTCATAACCATTTTTGTGAGCTTCAAGACCTGCATGGAGGCTTGCTGCATAGTTAGCTGGAGTTTTTGCTTCACCTAAACCACCTTTTGTTGCACGAACATATGTATCTTCTACCATGATTTTTACTGGAGCAAATCCATGTGCATAGTAAGCAGCTACTGGAGAAAGAATGATATAGAATTTATATCTTTTAGATACGCTAACACCTAAGAATGGGTCATCTGCAAAGATGAATGGACGAATATAAAGGCTCTGACCTTTTTTATTTGGCACCCAATCTTTTTCAATAGTGATTAATTGATGAAGAGCATCATATACTAAATCAACATCAATTGGTGGAATATCAAGAATACGAGCTGAATTATTTAAACGATTTAAATGGTCTTTAGTACGGAAAATAACTACATCTTTGCCCTGACGGAAAGCTTTCATACCTTCAAAAATAGCCTGACCATAATGAAGTGTTGCATTTGCTGGGCTAACTTTTATTTCTTCGTAAGGTACAATCTGAGCATCATGCCAGCCTTGACCTTCATCATAAGTCATTTCAAACATATAATCTGTAAAATGTGTTCCAAAACCAATAGTGGAAACATCAACTTTTTCTTTTAATGTTTTTGTTTCAACAAATTTAACCATAATTACATCTCCCTAATTGATAGTGTATTCATTGTACAACTTATCTATTACATAGTCAAGAAAAAAGTTTACATATTTACATATTTTTTACTAATAAAACAACTTTTTATGCTGATTATTCTATCTTTATAGCTTAATAAATTATTATAACAAGGATAAAATAATATTTATTTTATTTAAACTTCGCCAATAATGTAAAATAGAAAATCTAATAAATTTTATCATTGTAAAACAAAAAAGCCGTAACCTTTTAATAAAAGGCTACGACTTTATTTCTTAATTATTCAGCATATATTTTTAATCAAATTTCACCTTATTTTTATCTTTTTCCTTCCTATATAATATAGGCTATTTTATATTTAAATATTTCTATTTTTTTCTGTTCTTTTTATAATAGTACGTTTTCAGTACGTTAATTTTAACCGCCATATATGAATATAACAAGATATCAATTAGTTTTGACTAATAGTTATATATCAAAATATGGCGGTATTTTTATTAATAACCGCCATACTCCAAATAATACATATTCAATTTTCTTTATACAGTATCTGTTGATATTTATCGCAAGACATAGATAAGGCATTTAATAAAGGAAAGAAGTATTCGTACAGCACCTGTTGATATTTATCGTACATTAAAACATAGATTTGCAAAAGAATTTTCTAGTATTCGTACAGCTTCTGTTGATATTTATCCCTAATGTTATTAGGATTTATTAATTACATTATAGTTATAAACTATTAATATTGCAAGACTTTAAAAAGATTTACCAGCAAAGAGCAAATATTGGTTATAAATCTATAAAGCTAGTAATCACAGTATTTATCAAGATTCTATAAAAAATTAGCTGATAAAATATGTACATCATCAATATAACATAATAATATTATCTGCCATTAATTTAAATTTTTTATTGATTGATACCAAAGTTAAAATGATACGATATATACTATAAATAATCTCATTATCCTAAAAGCTGATGTAGTTTTAAATGACTGCACCAGCTTTTTTTATTTCACAGAAATAGGTATCATCTTTGGCTTTTGTAATATCTAAATAGACTCACGCTGATGAACCGCCAGCAGATTTTTTTTATATACCTTTTTAGGGAGTCCGAAAGGTCCGATTTTAATTGAAAAAAGGTTCAATTTTCGTTTTGTTTAGGGTGCACTTTTGGGGTGCATTTTTCGTTTTGTTTCATATCATTTTTTTGAACCTTTTTATATGATTTTTGAACCTTTTCCAATACGTATAAAGCCTTTACTATCAAGACTTATGGCGGTTTTATATTCGTTTTAGGTTGTTTTGTTTCAGTACCTTTTTTTGAACCTTTTTCGTTTTGTTTAGGGTGCATCTTTGGGGTACATTTCGTATCATTCTTTGACCACCAATAAGCCCGTTTATATGTTCATTATTCTAGGTTTTTCTAGGCTATCAAATTATAAAAAACGTCTTATTTTCAATGGTTTTAGTTGTAACCTTTTTGCAACCTTTGTTTTGATTGCAACCTTTTTGCAACCTTTGTTTTGATTGCAACTTTTTTATAAACAAGTTACATGATATTAAGCATCTTGTCAAAGAAATGGGGTTGCATAATGAGGTAAAAAATAATACTGTAGTAGTTAGTAGCTTGCAAATTGCAGAACATTTTGACAAGGAGCATAAAAATGTTTTACGTTTACTCAACGCACTTCTGCGTTCAGCTAATAAGCAAAGGCTTTCTAAGCACTTTTTTGAAGACACCCTCGAACTATTCTATAAAATCTATAATAAAAAGGCACTAGCACCGCCATATTTAGCGAGCCAATGCCTATATTTTATAAGTTATTTGTCATATCTACGACGCGTTTTTCTATTAAGCATAAACAAAGGACGACTATTTAACCACTCCTCTAACTCTAATTGTGCTTTAGCATATTTTGCCGAATTTCTTTTGTAATTTTTTTTGAAGCGTCCTAAATATGTTTGTTGATGAAATTTATTAGCCATTGTATTTCCTTCTTTTTTAAACTATTTTTTTGCTGTTATTATACTCACAAATAATAAAAAAAGCTGTTCAAGCGTCCCATTGGGCGTTTAGTACATTAAATTTTTTTATACTTTATCTTTAAAATTCCTTTAATATCAAGGGTTTTCAGCTTTGGGTCGTTAGGACGTTAAGTCGTCATAACATTATATATATATATATATACTTCTCTCTTATATACTACTATATACTATATAAATATCATATTACATATATAAGTATATAACGTCCCAATGTCCTAAAGCCTTATTTTTCTAAGCGTCATTTAATTTTACATAAACGACCTCCAACGCCCATATAGGACGTTAACTGAAAATATCTTCCTCATCATATTGCGTATCAACAACATCAAATTCATTATTATTTACTTTTTTTACTGGCGGTAAATAATAATTTTTAACATGATGATTAGTTGGTAATTTAATATATTTAGCACTATCACCCAAAATAGATGATTTTTTTAAGCTTCTTATAGCTTTTGCTAACTGTCTATTACTGCATTGACGAGTATTATATTCTTGTTGGATAGCAAAACATAATTCTGTAGCCGTAATTAGCTTCCATTTATTTAATTCAGTACCCCAATCAAGACAATCAATAATTGTTCTTTCAGCTTCAGTTAAATTTTTATAATGTTCATTTTGGATATTAATCTTTATAGTTTCATCTTTAGTGAGCCAATAAGGTACTTTTTCTTCTAGTGCTAAATGTGCTACTTCTCCCCAAAGTTGGTCGATATCGATATTTTTTATTCTCTCACTGTGAATATTTTCAACGCTAATAACCCAATATCTACGCTCACCTGTACTATCTCGCAAAAATTCTTTAGTGTTTACTGTACCATAAAGTGCTGTTGTACGTGCCATTTCATCAGTGCCACGAGCATATGGCTTTCGCAAAATGTCTTTTTTGGCGGTAATAAATGCTTTTAATCTTTCTAATCGTTCAGATTTTATAGTATCATTTATTTCGCCTAATTCTACAATCCAATACATAGCAATTCGCAAGACATCATCTTTATTTGTAGGATTTAGAGCTAAACCATCAGCACCCCAATCTTTGCCTTCATCAGGTAATATATCATATAAAAATCTTGTTTTTCCTATTCCTTGACCGCCACAAAGAATTAAAATACCATGGGCTGATTTATCTCCTTCATTAAAAGCCATTACAGCACACGATAAGAGCCATTTTTTAAATAACATATAACAAAATTCATTATCTTGATTTGTTTCTAATTCTAGGCAATTAAATAAATCTTTAATTCTGCTTTTTTTATCCCATTTGTTTTTACATTTCTTTAAATATTCACGAACAGGACTATATTTATGTTCTTCAGCAATATAAGCTAGATGCTGAGCTAACATATTACTTGATATATTCAAATGACATTGATTACACAAACTCAAAAGATAAGTAACTATATTATCAAATGCCATTTTTTTTAATATTCCACGTTCAAATACTTCAATATTTTTTCTTAGAATATTGTATTTAATTTCATAGCCTAGTCGATTCAATAAATAATTTGTATTTTGCCATATATTAGTTAGTGGTTTCCCCTTTTTTGTCGTAAATGGATATTGTAAATCTTCAATAGATATCAGTTCATCAGCAAGAACTTCAAAATCATTTGCTGGATTATTAGGATCATAAATATTTGGACAATTTTTTATAGCTTTATTTAATGTATGCATTCCATACGTTTCACCATTATTATAATGAATTTCGTCCCATTTCTTACGATATAAAGCTGATTTTCTAAAAAGTCTATCCATTTGAGCAAAATTCTTACAAGTCCAAAAAGCTAACATATTACATAATGATAAATCAGCAGAACTATTATCTGAAGCTATTCCCTCATAATATAAATTTTTAAAAGCTTCAGCTTGTTTACTACTACAAATTTTATCTAATAATTTATTATCATCAATCTCCACAAATTGATGATGTATAATTTCTTTTTGTTGCGAATTTAGCTTAGCATCAAAATATTTACTATAAATTTTTTCAACACCTGTAACATCGCTAGATAATTTCTCATATCCTTTAATAACATTACCTGTAACAGTAAAATATCTATCTTTATCATAAATTTCTAATCCCAATCTAGGTAATTTAAAACCATTATGCAGATTAATATTCCCATTAATATAAATATGAATTCCTTCACCAGAAGGGCTATATTCTGCATATGAATTAACAGTTTTTAATATATCTGTGGCGATATCTGATAACTTATTATCAATTACACAATGGTCTATATCTATACCCATAATAGTGCTATTAGTAAATACAAACCCTATACCGTCATATCGATTGGCTTCATTTTCTGCTTTATCTCTCACAGTAGAAAATGATGACCAGGTATTACTATTATTTACTTTTGCCATTTTATTAATAGGCTGATATGGTATTTTAGTATTTTTAATATTCCCTTTACTATCCTTTTTAGATTGTATCTTATATAAAACCCAATTATTAAATTCTTTCATTTCTTTAGGAATATTGTTATAATTAGTCATATAAACATCATCACCCACTTTCATTAAAATTAAAGCCCCAATAAGGGGCTTATTTCATTATTTAATATCCTCAATATCAGTAGGATTTATTTTTTGCTCATAAAAATGGCGGTTTATCTTGCCTTTTAGTGTGATTTTGCCCATTGCTTCTACTTCTTTATTCATTTCTCTAATAAGTTCATAAGCTTTGGATATAGATATATTGCAATCTTCGGCAATCTCTTTGGCGGTTATAAATCGACTTTTTACAGTTTCCATATTTTCAATTCAGTCCTTTCATGATAAAATTTACTTGCTTTTAATTTTTTTGTGCTCCTTGTCTTAGTGCAAGGGGCTTTTTTTATATTCATATTTAGCTATTAAAGTTTCTAAGTCTTTGACAATAATATGAAAAGATGAGCCAATTATAATATTATCTGTATTATTACTAAAGTCTAAATACATATCTTTTAAGCTCTTTACTTCATTTATGAGCCTGTCAAAACTCGTAGCTTTGATTTTAAGCGTTATTAGATTATCCATATATATTTCCTCCTAAAATTTAATAAACAGCCTGTCAGCGTCAATCTGAATATTTTTGGCGGGTATTTTCATGTTATAAGCGATATACCTTTTTATATTTTGTTTAGTGCAAACTTTCTCGAAATTGGTAAGCCTACGATAAAGTAAAATCAACTCAATTTCATCTTGTGATAGATTTGTCATTGGCATTAACCTCTACTTTAGGATTTTTAGCACTTCACTAAATGCTAATTTGATAAGTTTTAATTTATTTTCGTTTGTAAACTTATATAATTCGTTAAAAAATTCTTTTGCGTTTAATGCATTATCTTCTTGTGCAAATGCTACAATCTTTTTATCAGTATCATAGATTAATATTTTTATCATGTAAGTTATCTCTTTTCTCTATTTTCACAAATTATTATTACGCAGGCTTAGAAAGCCTATCGCCATTAGCTCCCCTTAATTTTAAGGTTAGTGATTAAAATATATTAGATTAAATCATCAACAAATTTATTAATTCTTTGAATATCTTTCATTCCGATTGAACCTCTAATTTTAACGGCTTCAATCACAGATTTTATATAAACCTCTAACTGTGCTAATCTCATTTTGTTCCATTCATCCATTTCTGTATTAGTAATATTGTTTTTATCTTTCTCAAATTTTTCGATATAAGCTTTTTTTATATTATTTATAACTTTTTCTTGTATTTCCAATTCAGTTTCTAAATTTCTTCTTTCTCTTATCGCAAGATCAACTTGAATACTAATATCAAATTTATCTTTTTTTAATTGTTCTACTTTCTTTCTTAATAGTTCATTTTCACTACTTTTAGCTAATGATGCTTGATATTCTTTATGCTGAATCTCTTGCTCCATAGCATTAAAAGCTTTTATATATTTGATTTTCCATTCTAAAGCTTCTTTACCAGTAAACCCCATAACAAGTAAGCTAAAGCCGTCTTTATCCATTAGATATATTGGAAATTTACGACCTCTATAATCAAAAGTAGTTTCTTCATAAAAGTTAGTGGCGGAATTTTCCGCCACTAAAATTTGGCGTATACTTTCTAATACATCTTTGTGCAATTTTCCAAAACGTTTAGCAACCTGTTTACTGGATACTACTACCCTATTATTTTGAATTTGTACTAAGTCAGTCATTATATATCTTCCTTTCGATAGCTCCTAGAATATCTAGGGGCTTTTTTATTTGCCTTATGGCGGTTATGCTTCATCTTGTAATAAATCTGCTGGCTCTACTTCTAAAGCCTTTGCGATTTTACCTAATGTTTTAGGCTGTAATGGTATCTTACCTGCTAAAACTTTTGTAATTGTACTATTGCTAATATGTGCTAAATCTTTCAATTCTTTAAGATTTATACATTTCTTAGCCATTGCTAAATCAAATTTTTTACGGTCAATTATCATATATTTATCACCTCTTTTTAAAAAGTATTTTTTTGTAATAAAATTCCTTCAAAAAGAGAATAACACATATATTTTTCTTTGTAAAGAGAAAATTTATATTGAATTTTCTTTCTTAAAAGTATAAAATATATTATAAAGGTGGTGTTTATTATATTTACAGAAAACTTAAAAAAATACAGAGAAAAAGCTGATTTAAGTAAAGCAGAATTAGCTCGATTATTAGGATTGAAATATAATACGTATAATAATTATGAAATGGGTACGGGAGAACCTAAATTAGATATACTTGTAAAAATAGCCAATATATTAAACGTATCAATAGATGATTTAGTAGGACGAACGCCAGCAGATGAAGATGAGCGACTAAAGAAAACTATTAATGATTTATTAGTATTAGTTAATAAAAAACTAGGTATAGATTATAAAGCTATTAAAATTAATGATACAAATATTGTTTTTGCTAACTTATCATCTGAAGATAAATTTGAATTTGCTATAAATAAGAATGAGTTAATATCAATTATTAATGATATGAAAACACAATCAGCAATAAACGAAGGCTATCTATTATTTGATAAAGTCTTTGATAATGAAACAATTGCTCTCTATGATAAATTAAACGAAATATTTGAAAATGGTCAAATAACATCTAAAGAATATGTTGAACGTAGACGTAATTTAACACCACGTTTAGATTTTAACCTTGTAGATGTTTTGCCAATTAAACGGGCCTATAGAGAAAAATATTTTTACAATAAAAACAATAAATAGATACATCGGGCAAGTACCTATTTATGCATCAAATAATTGATTGCTTTGCTCGGGCAATTGATTATTAAAATATGTATTTGATTTTATGAATACCTGGACAGTTAAATAAAAAAACCGCCACCAATAAAAATATTGGGGCGATATTTTGAATTTGAATTATTGATTATGGTATTACACTGTGAAGGTCATAATATAACCACAGGTACAATCATAAGCACCAATAAAAGAAAACGGCTTAAAACGGCTCATATTTTGTCATGGTTTGATAAAGTATTGGCGGTTTATTAAGTTTACTCTTTTTGATGTTAAATATAGCAAGTTCCTATTTTGGGAATGTGCTATCAAGGCTCAATCTTGAGCTTTGATAACTGGTAGCTTAATTTTAAGCCACGACATTTGGTAGCGGAAAAAACCGCCACGAGATTAAAATATCAAAACCCTAAATTGGGGATTGATGTTTGATAGCTCAACTTTGAGCTTTCTAAAATTTTCAAGATGATAGCTTTTGGGGTATGCTCAATTTTGAGTATACTTAAATTTGGTAGCCGAAAATTCGGCTACGAGATTGAATTGAGGTGAATTATATGGAAAATATTACAAACAAACCAGTACCAGATGCTAAGATTAAAATTATCACAAGTAAAAATAGTCCTGAACTGGCTAAAAAAATGAAAGACTTATCTGCTTATTTTTTAGAAGTAAACGACCAATTATATAAGGACTTAGCAAATAAATGAATACAGAAAAACAAATTATAAATATCTTACTTGATGATGTAATAGGTTTTCATCAGCAACTAACTAATAAGTATAGAATGGAAAGCGGTATCCATGATATGAATTTACTTCAATCAGCAATTAATGCACCGTTTCAAAGTTTTGCAGGTCAAGACTTATATCCAACAGTATTTGATAAAGCTTCTAGGCTTTGTTATGGTTTGACTAAAAATCACCCATTTAATGACGGCAATAAAAGAACTGCTATCCATAGTACGCTAATTTATTTAGGTCTAAATGATATATTTTTAGATTATAAAAGTATTGAGCTAGAAAATATTATTATCGATATTGCTTCTAGTAAAATGAGTTGTGAAGAACTAACACAATGGCTACAAGACCATGTAAAAAAAATCTAAATTAAAACTAGATAAAAAAATAGCCCCTCGCTATGCTACCAACATAACAAAGGGCTACTTCTTACCGTTCTAGCTATTAACTAGAATGATATCTTTTAACTAGCAACTAAATTATATCATTCTTTTTAAAGCTGGTAAATGGTAGGCTTATTAAGTATACGATTTTTTAGCTTGAAAGGAATGATTTTTTTATGCCTGTTTACAAAAACGAACAACGTGGAACATGGTTCACGACTTTTTATTATACTGATTGGACAGGAACACGCAAGAAAAAGAAAAAAGAAGGCTTTACCACTAAACGAGAAGCCCAAGCCTTTGAGCGTGAATTTCTCGAACGTATGGCGGGAACTTGCGACATGAAATTTAGCTCGCTAGTAGCTATATACTTAGATGATTGTAAATCAAGAATAAAAGCATCTACTTTATACACCAAAACAACTATCATTGAAAAATATGTATTGCCTTATTTTAAAGATACCGCCATAAATAAAATCACACCAACCAATATTAGACAATGGCAAAATACTATTAAAGATGATACCAATTCTAAAGCTAATCAGTATTTAAGGGCTATCAATACTCAAATATCTTGTATATTTAATTTTGCAGTTAGATATTATAATTTGCCGAAAAACCCTGTTAAACTTTGCGACCCAATAGGTTCGAAAAAAGGTCAAGAGTTAAACTTTTTTACACTAGACGAATTTAATCAATTTATAAAAAAAGTTAATACTGATGAACCATATTACACTATATTTAATATTTTATTTTGGACTGGTATACGACGTGGCGAGCTGTTAGCCCTTCGCCCTTGTGATTTTGATTTTGAAAATAATCTATTACACATCACTAGAAATATGGTTTATATTCAAAACTACAAGCCAATGATAACCACACCAAAAACTGAAAAGAGTAAACGTACTATCACACTACCAAAATTTTTAGTTGATATTGTAAAAAATTATATTCAAAAAGATTTTATTACATCACATGATTTATTATTTGAAGTTTCGCCAACTGTTTTATTTAATAAGCTTAAACATTATATTAAATTAGCAGGATTAAAAACTATTCGCATTCATGATTTTAGACATTCCCATGCTTCACTATTGATTGAACAAGGTTATTCGCCATTGATGATTGCTGAACGTCTAGGACATGAAAAAATTGAAACAACTTTAAAAACCTATTCTCATTTATATCCAAATAAACAAAATGAATTAGCTGAAAAACTACAACAATTACATCAAAATATATAAACTTGAATATAATAGTACGTTTTTAGTACGCTTATAAAAACAAAAAAGCCGTAACCCTTTATAATAAAAGGCTACGACTTTATTTCTTAATTATTCAGCATATACACTGATTTGACGGTTGTAACGACCTTTACGTTCGAAAGCAACACGACCAGCAATTTTAGCGAATAAAGTATCATCTTTACCGATGCCTACGTTAGCACCTGGATGGAAATGAGTACCTCTCTGACGAACTAAAATGCTACCTGCAGTAACGATAGTACCAGCATGTTCTTTAACGCCAAGACGTTTAGATTCGCTATCACGACCGTTACGAGTACTACTAACACCTTTTTTATGAGCGAAAAGCTGTAAATCAAAATTGAACATTCAAATTCACCTCCTGATATTTAGAACAGAAACGTTTTTTGGATTAGATTTCTCTATTTCCGCAAAACCAAGTACAGCTACAGCAAAGACAGCTTCTGTTAAATCATCAGCTTTATCTTTCAGAGCCACACTTAAATATCCGGGCTTTACATCATAATTTATTTCACGATGTAAATGTTTTGCCAAACCTAAAATAACTGACTGAGCCAATGCAGAAATCCCAGCACATACAATATCTTGACCATATGCGCCTGCTCCTGCATGTCCTTCTACTAAAAGACCGATGACTTTATCATCATCTTGACGCATTACAGATATTTTTATCATTATGCTTCGATTTTTTCAATAGTTAATTTAGTGAAAGGCTGACGATGACCCTGACGACGACGATAGTTGGATTTAGCTTTGTATTTGAAAACTAAGATTTTTCTAGCTTTATCTTGTTTTTCAACTTTTGCAGTGATTTTAGCACCTTCAACAACTGGAGTACCAACTTTAACATCTGCATCATTAACAACAGTTAAAACCTGATCAAAAGTTACAACATCGCCTTCATTAGCTGCGATTTTTTCAACAGTGATAACGTCACCTTCGGAAACACGATACTGTTTTCCGCCTGTCTGGAAAATAGCGTACATTCAATTACACCTACCTTAATTAATACTCGCCAATTACGGTTAGTCAAAGACTATTTATAAACCTTTTTGTGCGGTTGGGAAACCTTAATTTCTTAAGGCTTACATCTTGAAATTCTATCATATTTAAACTAATAATGTCAATAAAATTATTAAATAAATAAAATTATTATTTGACAATAATACGTATACATACTAATATAATTTTATACGTATACGTACTATTATAAAGGAGGATTTTTTATGTATTATATTGCCAAAGCAAAAAATATTTTATTTGCACTCTTTTGCTGTTGTATTTTATTATCTAATGTTGCTTATGCACAAGATAAATCACAAACAGCCCTACCACCTAATTTACCTAGTGAATTATTTGATAATACTCCTCTAACCCCTACAAAAGTTTTTAATAATCTTTATTGTATAGGTACAAAAAGCGTTGTAGCTTGGGCATTGCAAACTTCTGATGGAATCATACTCATAGATTCAATGTGGGATAATAACGACGCCCAATTAATCATTGATGGCATGGAAAAATTAGGATTAAATCCACAAGATTTAAAATATATCTTAATATCTCATGATCACGGTGACCACTATGGTGGAGCACAATATTTAAAAGATAAATATAATGCTAAAATCTTTATGAGCAACACTGATTTTTATTATATGAATAATACTTTTGATGGAGCAAATGGTTCTCGTTCACCAAAATGTACTGTAGATGAATTTTTAACAGACGGACAACAAATTACCTTAGGTGATACTACTGTTACTGTCGTATCCACTCCTGGTCATTCTCCTGGCTGTGTTTCTTTTATTTTCCCTGTAAAAACTCAAGGTAAAACTTATATGGCTGCTCAATGGGGCGGTACGGGTATTCCTAAATCCATGGAAAACAAAGTCCAATATAAATCTTCCCTAGAACATTTTGCTCAATATTGTCATGATAATAATGTAGTTGTTGAAACTACTGCTCATTTATTTGCTGACAATGGTTATGCTAAATTAAATAATGTAGTAAATTCTACTTCTATAGAAAATAATCCATTTTATCTAGGTCAAAAAGGAATTGATGATTATCTCAATAACTTATCTTTAGAAATAGATAGAGCTATCGCTAATTCTATAAAATAAATATCTAAATATAAAAAAGGAGTCTAAATATCTTAGACTCCTTTATCTATCTTCACCTTTATATTTTATGTTACAATAAAATATATTTAAAACTTGAGGTGTTATTTTAATGTTTCTCGAAAAATCTTTAGGATATACAATTTGTACCATAGCTAGAAAAATTCATCAAAATTTGACACATAAATTTTCCCCATATAATATTACTCCAGAGCAATGGGTGGTATTAAATCAAATTCACATCAATAAAAATATATCCCAGAAAAAATTAGCTGATATTATCCAAAAAGACCCTAATAATGTAAAAGTTCTTGTTGACAAATTAGAACAAAAAGAATTAATTAAAAGAGCTCCTAATCCTAACGATAAAAGAGCGTTTTTTTTATCTACAACAAATAAAGGTATCGAACTTATTGATACTTTAAACGAAGTTGATATTTCTGTAATTTCCGATGTAGAAAAAAGCTTAACTAAAGAAGAAAATATTTTATTATTAGAATTATTATCTAAAATTGAAAAAAATTTTTCATCTTCTTCAAAATAAAATATTTATCATCAAGTAAAAAAGGTTAAGACAAATGAGTATAGCTCATCATCTGTCTTAACCTTTTTTTATTTCTCTATACCATATTTTTTTAATGCTTCATAAGCTGCATGTTGTTCAGCTTCTTTTTTAGTAGTGCCTTTTCCTTTGCCATCAATTTTTTTATCAACAACTACAGCAAATTCAAAAGTTTTTGCATGGTCTGGACCTGTTTCTGCCAATAATTTATACTCAACATGTTGTCCTTTTGCCTGCACTACTTCTTGCAAAATAGTCTTATAATCTTTTAAATTATATCCATATTTTACAGCAATAAATTCTTCATTTAATTTATCAAGCACATATTCGTAGGCAGTCTGCCAACCTTGGTCTAAATAAATAGCTCCAATAATTGACTCAAAAGCATCTGCTAAAATTGATGGTCTATGTTCTCCACCAGTTAAGCGTTCACCTTTACCTAATAACAAATATTGCCCAACATTTAAATTCATAGCAAGTTTCGCTAAACTTGTCTCACAAACAACAGAGGCACGAGCTTTTGTCATTTCACCTTCAGGCATTTGCGTAAAAGTTTTAAATAAATATGTGCTAGAAGCTAATTCTAAAACAGCATCACCTAAAAACTCCAAACGCTCATTATGAAGACTATGGTCTTTAGCCTCATTAGCATACGAGGTATGTGTCAAAGCTTGATTTAATAAATTTAAATCATTGAACTTGACACCTAATCTAACGACTAATTCCCCTAATTTTTGTTTGCGTTTTTCTGATAAATTCATTTATAAAACCTGATTTACTTAAGTTTTTTCAATAAAATAGCTGCATTATGACCGCCAAAACCTAAAGAATCAGAAATAGCTGCATTGATAACTCTTTCTCTAGCAACATTTGGTACATAATCCAAATCTAATTCTTCATCTGGAGTTTCATAGTTGATTGTAGCAGGCATAATATCATTTTTAACAGCTAAAGCTGTAGCGATACATTCAATACCACCAGCAGCACCGAGAAGGTGTCCTATCATGGATTTAATAGAGCTGATAGATAATTTATACGCATGATCACCAAAAGCACGTTTAATAGCTGCTGTTTCAGTTCTTTCATTCAATGGAGTAGATGTACCATGAGCATTGATATAATCAATATCTGTTAATTCAAGACCTGCATCTTTTACTACATTTGTGAAACAACGAGCAGACTGTTTTGCTTCTGGATCTGGGCTAGTCATATGATAAGCATCAGAAGTTGAAGCATAACCTGCGAGCTCAGCATAAATTTCAGCACCACGAGCTACTGCATGTTCATAGCTTTCTAAAATAACAATACCAGCACCTTCACCCATGATAAAACCACTACGATTTTTATCAAATGGACGAGAAGCTTTTTGTGGATTGTCGTTCATGTCTGTGCAAAGAGCTTTCATGGAAGCAAAACCTGCTACTGGAAGTGGAGAAATACAAGCTTCTGTACCACCAGCAACCATTACATCTGCTTCACCGCGCTGAATAACACGCATAGCATCACCAATAGCATTTGTACCAGTTGCACAAGCTGTTACAGGGCAAACGCTAGGGCCTTGAAGACCAAATGTAATAGAAGTCATGCCTGCTGCCATATTGCTAATCATCATGGGCACGCAGAAAGGACTTACACGACCTGGACCTTTAGTGAATATAGTATTGTATTGATCATGTAATGTTTCAATACCACCAATACCACTACCAATAAATACGCCAATACGTTCTTTATCTTCTTTAGATAAATCCATATTTGCATCTTCAAACGCAAGTTTAGTTGCTGCAATAGCAAATTGAGTATATCTATCCATGCGTTTTGCTTCTTTTCTATCGATAAAATCAGCAGCATTAAAATCTTTTACTTCTGCTGCAATCTGAGCTTTAAAATCACTAGCGTCAAAATGTGTAATTTTATCTATACCGCTTTTACCTGCAAGAAGACCTTGCCAAAAAGCATCTTTACCAATACCAATAGGGGAAATTGCTCCTAAACCAGTAATAACTACTCTATTTGTCAAAACAAACACCTCTCATTTAATCTATTGCCGCAACTTCCGATTTTATTCTAGAAATTATCTCTCTAACTGGCAATATTTCTTTGATTCTGTGTATATATTCGCCTGTAAATACCAGACCATTTTCTACGTCTCCCTGTTCTGCACGAATCAATGAATCAATTATACAGAAATTATGTTTACAGCTCTTTAAACATGCTTTACATCCTTTTGGAGGAACTGGGCCTACCATTATTTTATCTGCAAATGGATTTCTTACAGCACGTCCTGGAAGACCTACTGGGCTGTGTATAACTACAATGTCGTCCGGTTTAGATTTTAAATAAAATCTTTTTAAAGCCGGAGCTGCATTGGATTCTTCACTGGCAGCAAAGCGTGAACCCATTTGTACACCACTTGCGCCCATCTTTATAAGATCAACAATGTCTTGACCGGAAAGCACTCCGCCTGCTGCAACAACAGGAATATCCACAGCTTTTGCGATATCAGGAATTAATTCACGTATAGATGTACTAGTTCCTAAATGTCCGCCAGCTTCTTTTCCTTCAACCACAATAGCAGCAGCGCCAAGACGTTGGGATATTTTCGCTAATTTAACAGATGAAACAATCGGTACGATTGGTGTACCAGATTCTTGTCCAAGACCAAACATATCGCGGGAAAATCCTGCACCAGCTACTACAAGGTCAATACCTTCTTCGATAGCAGTTTTTACAATTTCACTAAAACCTCTAGCTGCAACCATGATGTTAATACCAATAATTCCAGACGTTAAAGATCGCGCCAAGCGAATTTCATACCTTAATTCATCAGTAGGCATACCAGATGCAGCAATCAAGCCAATGCCGCCTTCATTAGCGACAGCAGCTGCAAGTCTTGCTGTTGATAATCTAACAGCCATGCCCCCCTGAATAATAGGTACTTTTGCAATTTTATTGCCAATTTTTAATTCAGGAAGTTTCAAAAATAACTCCTCCAATCCGCTTTTCTTCTATTATCTTTAGAAAGTCCCGTGGAGTAACCACGGGACTTTTCTAAGGAAACGCTAAAATTATTTATTTTGGTCTATATAGGATACAACATCCTGAACTGTTTTAATTTTTTCAGCAGCTTCGTCAGGAATTTCAATACCGAATTCTTCTTCGAAAGCCATGATTAATTCAACAATATCAAGAGAATCTGCACCTAAATCGTCGATGAAAGTAGAATCGATATTAACTTCATCAGCTTCAACGCCTAACTGATCAACAACGATATCTCTTACTTTATCAAAAGTAGCCATTCCTCGTCACCTCCTCCTCAGAATAACCTTTTATTTATTTATTCATTATTACATTACCATACCGCCATCTACATTGACAACCTGTCCTGTAATATATGAAGCCTTATCAGATGCCAAAAATACCACTGCATTTGCAATATCTTCTGGCTGACCCATTTTGCCAAGTGGAATAGAACCCACTACTTGAGCCTGTGCTTTTTCTGGCATAGCTGCTGTCATATCAGTAGCAATAAAACCAGGAGCTACAGCGTTAACGGTAATACCACGACTAGCCATTTCACGAGCTAAAGATTTTGTAAAACCAATTACACCAGCTTTAGCAGCAGAATAATTTGTCTGACCTATATTTCCCATTATACCAGAAACAGAAGTCATATTGATAATTTTTCCAGAACGTTTTTTCATCATATATTTTGCTGCTACTTTTGTACAGTTAAAAATACCTGTTAAATTTGTATTAATAACAGCATTCCAATCCTGAGATTTCATACGAATGAATAAACCATCACGAGTTATACCCGCATTATTTACTAAAATATCAATCTGTCCAAATTCAGCTATTACTTTTTCTACCATTTCACTAGCAGCCTGTTCATCACTAACGTCAGCTTGAACAATCATAGCTTTACCGCCCATATCAGTAATTATATTCTTTACTTCTTCAGCAGCAGCCACATTTCCTGCATAATTGATAGCTACAGTAGCACCTTCCTTTGCAAGTTCAATAGCAACTGCACGACCAATTCCACGAGATGCTCCTGTTACTAACGCAACCTTACCATCTAAAAGCATATTATCGAACCTCCTTGAAATAGTCAAGAGTTTTTTCAAGAGATTCTATATTTTCTACGTTTAAAGATTTCAATTTACGGTCAATACGTTTATTAAATCCACATAAAACTTTACCTGGACCTACTTCAACATAAGTATCAGCACCAAAATCTTTCATTGTTGCGATACAATCTTCCCATTTTACAGGGCTTGCAGCTTGTTTTACAAGACTTACTTTGATATCTTCTGCTTTTGTTAAAGCTTCAGCTGTAACATTTGTTACTACTGGAATAGTAGCATCAGATACAACAACTTTATCAAGTTCTACAGCAAGTTTTTCAGCTGCAGGTTCCATTAATTTACTATGGAATGGTGCACTAACTGGTAAAATAACACATTTTTTTGCACCAGCTTTTGTCATTTCTTCACTAGCTTTTTCTACACCTTTAGCAGTACCTGCAATTACAATCTGACCTGGGCAGTTGAAGTTTACAGCCTGTACTAAAGCAGTGCTTGCACTTACTTGTTCACAAATTTCTACAATTTTATCACGATCAAGACCAATTACAGCTGCCATTCCGCCTTCACCAACAGGAACAGCTTCTTGCATGTACATACCACGTTTATGAACAAGATATACTGCATCTGCAAATTTTAAAGAGCCTGCTGCTACAAGTGCAGAGTATTCACCTAAACTATGACCGCCTACGATTTCTGGAGCAATTCCGTTTTCTTTTAATAATTCGTTACAAATAACGCTCATAGTTAAAATAGCAGGTTGAGTATTTGCTGTAAGTTTTAAATCTTCTGCTGGTCCGTTAAAGCACATGTCCATGATGGAGTAACCAAGTGCTTCATCAGCTTCTTTAAATAACTTTTTCGCAATATCATATTTGTCATAAAAATCTTTACCCATTCCCACTACTTGAGAACCTTGTCCTGGAAATAAAAATGCGAGTTTACTCATTTAGTAATCACCCTTTCGCCATTATTTTTATAAATTTATTATTTATTTGCAAATGTTTTGTGTGTTTTCCATCACTTTAGCAAGATTATTTACGATATCATCTATAATTTCTTGAACAGGTTTTATTTCGTTTAACATACCTGCAATCTGCCCAATCATTACAGAACCCATTTCTACATCGCCTTTTCTTGCTGCAAGATTTAATCCACCTGCACCTAATTTTTCAATTTCTTCAACTGGTGCATTTGCTTTTTCTAATTCATCAAATTTACGAGTTAATTTATTAGCTATAACGCGTACAGGGTGCCCTGTAGAACGACCTGTTACAACAGTAGAACGGTCTTTTGCACGTAAAACTAATTTTTTATAATTTTCGTGAGCGATACATTCACTAGAAACTACAAATCTTGACCCCATTTGTACGCCCTGAGCACCAAGAGCAAATGCTGCCATCATGCCACGAGCATCAGCTATACCACCAGCTGCAATAACTGGGATATCTACTGCATCTACAACTTGAGGCACAAGTGTCATTGTAGTGATTTCACCTACATGTCCGCCACTTTCTGTTCCTTCGGCAATGAGTGCATCAACGCCAGTACGAACTAAACGTTTTGCAAGTGCGACTGATGCAACAACTGGTATTACTTTAGTACCAATTTCTTTAAATGCAGGTATATATTCACCAGGATTTCCTGCCCCTGTTGTTACAACTGGTACTCGTTCATCAAGCACTACTTGAATAACTTCTTTAACAAATGGAGACATAAGCATGATATTTACACCAAATGGTTTGTCTGTCCATTGTTTTACTTTTTGAATTTCAGCTCTTAAAAGATCAGGAGGCATATGTCCAGCACCAATTATTCCAAGACCACCAGCATTAGATACTGCAGCTGCTAATTCAGCTGTACCAAGCCAAGCCATACCACCTTGAAAAATTGGATATTTAATATTTAATAATTTACAGATAGGATTATTTTCGAACATTGTTTAGTCCTCCTTAGCCCATTTCATAATGCAAGATGCCCATGTAAGACCTGCACCAAAACCAGAAAGAGCTATGATTTCGCCTTTTTTCAATTTTCCAGATTGATAAGCTTCAGCCATCGCAATTGGAATAGATGCCGCTGATGCATTCCCATATTTTTCTATATTTACAAATACTTTATCCATTGGTAAATGCAAACGTTTTGCTGCAGATTCAATAATACGAATATTTGCTTGATGCGGAATTAAATAATCAATATCTTCTTTTTGTAATCCAGCACGTTCTAAAGATTTCATTACTGTAGAACCCATTGCTTTTACAGCAAAGCGGAATGTTTCTTTTCCGTTCATATGCAAGCAATGCATATGATTATCTATAGATTCTTGGTCTGCTGGATGTTTACTTCCCCCACCTGGAATTTCAATAGTGGTAGCGCCACTTCCATCAGCACCCAAATCAAAAGATAACATACCATAACCTTGTTCAACTTCACCAAATACAGCAGCACCTGCTCCATCAGCAAAGATGATACAAGTATTTCTGTCGTGCCAATTTACAAATTTAGATAATGTTTCAGCACCTACAACTAATACTTTTTTATAAACACCAGTTTCAATAAACTGTGTTGCAATTGCAGACCCATAAACAAAACCAGAACATGCCGCAGATAAATCAAAGGCTGCTGCATTTTTAGCTCCCAATTTTTCTTGCAAAATACATGCTGTTGATGGGGTATTACAATCGGCAGAGATTGTCGCTACTATTATCATATCTAATTCTTCAGCAGATACTTTCGCATCTTCTAAAGCTTTAATAGCAGCTTTATACGCTAATTCTGATGTTGGCTCATCTTTTGCAGAAATACGTCTTTCTTTGATACCTGTACGTTCTGTTATCCATTCGTCATTAGTATCTACTAATTTTTCAATATCTGCATTAGTGAGGATTTTTTCTGGAACATGATATCCTATTCCAATAATGCCTGCACTATTTAACTTCAGTGTCATGGCTCCAAATCTCCTCCTTGTCTATATTGTCTCGAATTTGAGTTATTACATCTTTTTGTACAAATTCACTAGCTTGTCTAATAGCGCTACAAATAGCTTTTGCATTAGAACTACCATGAGATATTATACAACAACCATTTACTCCTAGTAAAGGAGCTCCACCATATTCAGAAACATCTATATCTTTTCCTAATTTTTTTAAGGCAGGCATTAACATTAATGCTCCTAATTTAGCTAATATACCACCTTTATTTATAGCATCTTTAGCTAAACTAACTAAAGTTTTTGCTAAACCTTCAGCAAATTTTAAAACAACATTTCCTACAAATCCATCGCAAACTACCACATCAAATTGACCTGTTGGTATATCTCGACCTTCAGCATTTCCTTTGAAATTAATAGTTTTCATGCTTTTTAACATAGGATATGTCGCTTGAGCTTGTTCATTGCCTTTAGTTGCTTCTTCACCAATATTTAATAAACCTACAGCTGGATTTTCTAATCCTAGCATACATTTGGCATAGATTGACCCCATCAATGCACTTTGGCAAAGATGTTTTGGTTTACAATCTACATTTGCACCTGAATCTAACAATAAAGTAACGCTACCTTTTCCTGTAGGTATAGGTGTAGCAATTGAAGGTCTATCAATTCCTTTTATTCTGCCTAAAATAAATAACGCTGATGCTGCTGCTGCACCTGTATTGCCTGCAGATAATACAGCATCACATTTGCCTTCTTTTACTAAACGAGTAGCTACAACGATAGAAGAATCTTTTTTTCTACGCACCGCTACTCCAGGGTGTTCACCCATGCCCACTACATCACTAGCATGATGAATGGAGATGGTACTTTTTCTCCATTCTGGATAATTTTTATCTAACTCTTTTTGAATTTGAGTTTGATCACCGACTAGTACAATTTCACAATCATAGCGTTTAGCTGCAAGTATTGCACCTGCTACAATTTCTTTAGGTGCAAAATCTCCGCCCATAGCATCTACTGCAATTTTCATACCTCGGATCCTCCATTATCTTCTAATGAAACAAGAATAAATTTTGCTCTAAAAACTTCTTCTGTAACATTTTTAATTTTCACCCAAACAAAGAATTTATTTCCTCGTTTGTGTTTTAACTCTGCTTTAGCGATTAATTTATCGCCAACACGAACTGGAGCTTTATATTTTATATTAGCAACACCTGTTACCGCCATGGGAGCATCAATCAATGCTAATGCTAATGAATTTGCCTGTGCAAACATATATGCACCTTTTGCTATTTTAGTTTTTTCAAAAACCATATCTTCGGTAATATTCATTAGCGAAATGCCTGATTTTCCCAATTCTAATTCTAATAGCTCCCCAGAAACTTCACTACTACTAATAGATTTAACTTTTTTCTGCGTAGCTTCAGCTAATTGTTTTACTCGCTCTCTAAGCTCTGGTATACCCAGCTCTAAACGGTCTAACCTAATAGTCTGTATACTAACATTCAAAAGTTTTGCCAATTCCTCATCCGTAAAGAAGGGTTTGGATTTCACATAATCTATTAATAGACTTTGTCTTATTCGCTTTTTTTCACGTGTCATCCTTCACACCAACTTTTAGTACCAGATAATATAATCAGTTACAATTGGTTATTATACAAACTTTTTTTCTAATTGGCAAGTATAATTTCCCTTAACTAATTGACTATACAAGATAAAATCCAACTCAAAAATACATTTATTTTTACTATAAAATAAAATATGCTCCCTTTATAGATAGAGAAATTTAATATCACTATATCTATAAAGGGAGCATACTAATTCGCTCCAGAAAATTATTCTGCAGAAGCGATAACTTCTTTACCATCATAATAACCACATTCAGTGCAAACATGATGAGGCATTTTTGGTTCATGACACTGAGGGCATGCAACATAACCAGGAGCTTCTAATTTCCAGTTAGCACGACGTCTGTCACGACGAGCTTTTGACATTTTACGCTTAGGTACTGCCATTTACTACACACCTCCTTAAATAACTAAAGGTTCTTCAAGCTAAATTGCTTTTACCTATTTTTTCAATAAATCCTGCAAAGCTGCAAGTCTTGGGTCAATACTTTCCCTATTGCAACCGCATTCGGTTTTATTCAAATTAGCACCGCATACACTACATAATCCTTTGCAATCTTTGGAACATAAATGTTTTGTCGGCTGAGCAGAAATTATAATATCACGCACTAAATCGCCGATATTAATAATATCGCCGTCAAAATGATTTATCTCTTTAATTTTTGCAAAATCTTCATCTCTTGTATATTCTTCCGCAAAAGAATATTCACTTTTTGTCTGGAAATATTCTAAACATCTATCACAAATCTCTGAAATAGTGCAAAAAATCTTTCCCTCTAAGCGAAAACAAGTACCAGTATTAGTTGCGGTTCCTTTGACCATGATGGGACCTTCTAATTTACAATCATCTAAAAGTGGCCCAATGTCTTCGGGTTTTGCATCAAAACTAAAAGCCTTTTCATGACCAATTTGTTCAGCTATTTCCGATACATTTATTTTCATCATTGCAATCAACCTCAATTCATTATAGCCGTAGCTATATATTTTGTCAAACAATCCAAGTAAAATTTTTAGGAAAAATTTTACTTCTATGCTAAAATATTTTTTATCGCTAAAAAAATTATAAAATAAAAATCAAAGAAAGTGAATTAAAAATGTCAATAACTGGAATTATTAGTGAATATAATCCATTTCATAATGGTCATAAATATCTCATTCAAAAACATAAAGAAAATTTTCCTGACAGCTATTTCATTGCTGTTATGAGTGGTAATTTCACGCAACGTGGAGAAATTGCTCTAGTTGATAAATGGCAAAGAGCTAAACTTGCTGTAGCTAATGGCATTGATTTAGTCATTGAGCTTCCTTTTGTATTTGCTGTTCGTAGCGCCCAATATTTTGCCAAAGGTGGCATTGATTTACTGCATAAATTACACTGTGTAGATACTATTTGTTTTGGTAGCGAATACACTAATGAAAAAGAGTTAACATTTATTGCCCAAACTTCTCAAAGTGAAAAATTTCAACAAATGTTAAAAAATAAACTTGCTGATGGTCACTCATATGCTGCTGTAACTAGTGAAGTTTTAAGTAATCTCACCAATATTTCTGAAGATATTTTAAAAGCTCCTAATACTATTTTAGGCATTGAATATTTAAAAGCTAATTTAAATTTAGAAAAACCTTTAAGCGTAAATATAATTCAACGCATGAAAGCAGAACATAATGACTTAAATTATCAAGAAAATTTTGCTAGTGGTACAGCCATTCGCCATTCTTTATATACAAATAATAGCAACTTTTCCAAGCTTAAACAAGTTGTACCATCTGAAACTTATTTTCTCTTGCAAAAAATTCACCAAACACAAGATTTACCTCATTTAGATTATCTTTTTACCAATTTAATCAGTAAATTACGACTAGCTAAACTTGATGAATTAACAAAAATTTATGGTATTCGTGAAGGATTAGAATATAAATTATTAAAAACTGCCAATGAAGCTATCAATTTACAAGATTTCTTTCAAAAATTAAAATCAAAAAGATATCCTTTGACAAATTTACAACGCTTAACATTATATTTACTATTAAATATAACTAAAGACCTTATACAAAGATTTGATGATACAGGCACTTTATATGCCCGTGTTTTAGCTTTTAATGATAGGGGTACAGAATTGCTCAAACAAATGAAAAAAAATGCTTCTATTCCTATCATAACTAAAACAACATCATATTTAGATAGCAAAAAACGTTGCCAACAAAAATTGACAACGTTTGAAGAAATGTTAGCTATAGATACTTACGCTACTGAATTATATAATTTATGCTTTAATCCGTTTAAACCATATGGAAAAGATTTCACTACATCTCCATATTATTTTAAAACGAATAATGAAAATTAATTTTTCGACTAAAAATTAAAAGTGTAAACTTTGTTGTTTCATATGAATATTCATCAATAAACCAAGACAAGTTACATTCGTTAATAGCGAACTTACACCATAACTCATAAGAGGAAGTGGTATACCTGTTACTGGCATAACCCCCATTGTCATGCCTACATTTACTAATAAATGGAAAGCCAACATAGATGTAATTCCTGAAGCTAATAACATGCCAAAAGTGTCTTTACATTCTCGTGCTATTTTAACACCACGCCACAATACAATTAAATATAGACACAATAAAAATGCTGCCCCAATAAAACCAAATTCTTCACCAACAACGGCGAAAATAAAATCCGTATGATTTTCAGGCAAGAAATTTAATTGACTTTGTGTACCGCCAAAAAGACCTTTACCAAAAAGCATTCCAGAACCAATAGCTATTTTCGATTGTATAATATGATATCCCGAGCCTAATGGATCAACATTTGGATCAATAAATACCATAATACGCATTTTTTGATAATCATGTAAAAATTGCCATATTATCGGTAACATCGCCAAAAATGCACCAAATACAATACCTAATATTTTTAAACTAATACCAGCTACAAAAATCATTCCCAAGAAAATAGCTAAGAATACTAAGCCTGTACCTAAATCTGGCTGTTTTGCTACTAATAAAAACGGCACCAAAACGAATAAAGCAACTGGTATTACCTCTCTCCATTTACTCAAATGTCCAATTCTACTTTCTAATAATGACGCCAAAGCAATAATCATGATTATTTTAGAAAACTCTGATGGCTGTATACTGATAGGCCCTATCTGTATCCAACGCTGTGCTCCTAATGCTGCATGTCCAAAAAACATAACAGCAAGTAACATGATTAAATTGAATATATATATCTTACTACCCCAATTTTTCAAAGCTCGATAATCAAAAAAATTCGTTATCATAAAAGCCCAAATCAATCCACCAACTGCAAACATACCTTGCCTTTGTAAATACCAATATCTATCGTCACTAGGTGTATTTACATGAGTTGCACTAGCTATTGTAATAAGACCTATTATTAAAATTCCAATGACTGCTAAAGTCAAAGGTAAATCCAACCGACGCAGTGTTCGATGCTCTCTAATATTGAACATAATTACCTACCATTTCTTCTTTTCTTCTAAAAATACTAATTACCTATACAAAATAATAGAGGATACAACTGATTTCATTTGTATCCTCACTTATTATAGCAATTCTTATCATAATGTCAAAGTCATTATCACTTCATCTGTATCTATATCGATAATTTTAATAGTTTTATCCTCTAATACAGCTACAGTTGCTCTATTATCTTCACGTTTACTAAGTGATGGAGAACCCGGATTTAAAAATACTGTATTTCCTCTTTTTTCTAAAACATTAATATGCACATGACCAGAAATGAAAATATCTGCTTTTAAAGCTTTAGCCATTTTATCTTTTGCTTCATCTGTTTCTACATAATGACCATGAGTAGTAACTATTTTTAAGCCTTCTGCTACTACATAAGTATATGGTGCTTGAATTGGCATATCTAATACTAAAGTATCAACTTCACTATCACAATTACCACGGCAGATAACCACAGGCATACTACAAGCATTTAATTTTTCTGCAAGTTTGGCAGGATTATAATCGGAAAGCATAGGATTTCTTGGTCCATGATATAAAACATCTCCTGCATGAATAATCATATCTGCATCTTTAAAATATTTATCAAAAGCAAGTGAAAATCTTTCATGACAACCATGTGTATCGCTAATAATTCCAATTTTCATATCAAAGCACCTCTTTATCTTTATAATAAAATTATTCTAGCATTTTTCTAAAAAAAAATACATACTTGCACTTATCATTCTAAAAATATCTTTCTAACAAAAAAGATTTCTTGAAAATTCAAGAAATCTTTTCTTCTTTTATTAAAGATTATTCATAGTTTTATTTTCGCCACAAAGAGCTTCAAAGTCTTTTACAAATACATCAACTGCACATCTTGCAGCATCAACTTTGATGAGATTTTCAATTACATCTGGAGCAATTGTGCTTGCACCTACACCATATTTAGCAAGCTCTAATACTTGTTGGGAATTTTTAAAACTTGCAGCTAAAATTTCAGTTTCAAGACCTGCATTTTTCAACATATCATGAATATCTTTTGCCACTTGAATACCATTTGCACCTAAATTATCAATACGATTTACATATGGTGCTACATATTTTGCCCCTGCTTTACCTGCTAAAAAGCCTTGCATCTGATTGTAAATTGCAGTACCTGTGATATTTACGCCTTCTTTAGCTAAAGCTTTGATTGCTTTTAATCCTTCTGGAATTACAGGAATTTTGATAAAAGTATTTTCACCTAATACTTCACGCATTTTATAAGCTTCTTTGATCATACCTTGCGCATCTTTAGAGATAACTTGCGCATGAAGTTCAGCTTCACTGCCGATAAAAGCTCTAATTTCACTTAAAACATCAAAAGGATTTCTTCCTGCTTTTTTCAAAATTGAAGGATTTGTAGTAACACCATCTACAGGATAATATTCATACATTTTTTTAATGGCATTAATGTCAGCATGGTCAACTAAAATTTTCATTATTATCGCTCCTATTCAATAATTAAATTTTTTATTCCATTTTGTTTAGCAATATCATAAAAAAATTGCAATTGTGCATTGCTATACAATTTAGGATTTTCTGTAAAATAATATTTTTTATCTAAATAACTATATTTAGCTTTTGCTAATGGATTATAATTTAATAATTCATATTTTACTTTATCATAACAACTACTAATAAATCTACTGATTTGCTCAATATTTTCTTTTGTAGCCGTCAATGTTGGAATAAGCGGTGTTCTTACAATCACACAATCTTTTTTATCAGTTTGCAATAAAAACTTTAAATTATCTTTTATTACTTGATTATCTACATTCGTACATTTTTTATGCCAATCGTTATCAAAAATTTTTAAATCAGTATAAAACTCATCAACATATGGCAATATTTTGGCTAAAACTTCTCGTTTAACAAATAATGAAGTTTCTATCGCTGTATGCAAATTCTTTTGCTTACATGCTTTCAATATAGCTAAGGCAAATTCATGTTGGAATAATGGCTCTCCGCCAGAAAGCGTAACGCCTCCACCATATTTAAAAAAAGCTTCATCTTTCGTTATTTCTTGCATAATTTCTGTTAAATTATAGTATTTACTATCAAATTGCAAGGCTCTTGTTGGACATTCTTCTATTACCTGTAACCAATTACTATCTTGCTGACGATTTAAATTCATCTTATCATCTACAAATTTTATCGCACTATTTTGGGCAATATGCTCACAAGTCTTACACTTTATACATTTATTTTCTAAATATAATATCTGCTGTTTATAATCCAATCCTTCCGGATTTTGACACCATTTACAACGAAGGGGGCAGCCCTTCAAAAATACAGTTGTACGAATTCCTGCCCCATCATGCACAGCAAAACGCTTAATATCAAAAACTAAGCCTTTATCTTCAGACATTATCATATGTTGTTCTGGCGATGATTTCATTTTGTAACTCCCCTGCAAGCTCTGTAAAATATGCTGTATAACCTGCCACTCTAACAGTGAGTGAACTATATTGTTCTGGATTTTTTTGAGCTTTTAGTAAATCTTCTCTACGCACTACATTAAATTGAATATGCGGTATTTCTAAATCGACAAAAGTTCTTAAAAAATTAGCGAATTTATCTATACCTGTCTGTGTTTGGAAAAATTCTGGCAAAAACTTCATATTCAATAATCCGCCATTTGTCGTCAAATTATTATCTAAACGAGAAACAGATTTCAGTACTGCTGTTGGTCCATTTAAATCTCTACCATATACAGCAGACATACCGCCATCAGCTAATGGAGTTTGCGATAAACGACCATCTGCACTAGCTCCTAAATTTTCGCCCATAGGCACATGAGCACTAACTGTATACATGCCCATATGATAAGCTCCACCTCGATAATTTGTAAATTCTCTGAGTTTTGCTCTGAATTTTCTAGCCCATTTAACGCCCAATTCATCCACCCAAGCAATATCATTGCCGTATTTAGGTACATGATTTAATAATTTTTGACGAAGAATTTCTTGATTAGCAAAATTATTTTTCAAAGCTTCTTCTAAAACTTTTGCTGATACTTTTTGCTCATCAAATACTAATTGTTTTATCACAGCTAAACTATCTGCTAAATTAGCCACCTGAATAAATTGTATTCCTGATAAATTATATTTTGCTCCACCTTTTGTTACATCAATGCCTTTTTCCATGCAATCGTCAATTACACTAGATAAAAATGCTGTTGGCAATATTGCAATATGACCTTTTTCCACAGCTTCACAACAAGGTATCATCTTTTCTACAAAATAATTCATTGTTTGCTCTAAAGCTATTTCTAAATCTGCAAAAGTTTTATAAGTACTAAGTGAGCCAAAATCAGGTGCCATCTGTTTATCTGTCAACAGACATCTACCATGATTTAAAGTTAACTCTAATACTTTATTCATATTGAACATAGCCGCATCACTCCAGCCAAGATTATTACCTTGTGTTGTGAGTTCTACACAGCCAACAATAGCATAATTCATAGCATCTTGATGAGTTACGCCTAAATTTTCCATTTCTTTAATGATAGCTTTATCATTGAAAAATTGTGGCATTCCACTGCCTTTAGCTACTACGCGAATAGCATGTTTTAATAATTTATCATTAGTTTTTTCATGAAGTCTTACCGATAAATTAGGTTGTGGCAAACCTAAATCTTCTTGTGCTGATAAAAATAACTCTGATAAATCATTGCTAAAATCATTACCATGTTCATCTACACCGCCAACAGCTATATTAAAGCCAATAGGAAAACCTGCAAAGTATTTTGCACTATGCTGATTGCGTAAATAAACAATTTCATTGAATTTTAACCATAGACATTCAATAATTTCTAAAGCTTCATCTTTAGTTAAAATATTATTTTCTATATCTTTTATATAATATGGATATAAAATTTTATCCAATCTACCTGGAGAAAAACTAGACGCATTACTTTCCATATGCAAAATCACGAATAAAAACCATGTAGCCTGCACAGCTTCATGAAATGTTTGCGCTGGTCTTTGGCTGATATTTTTACAAATATCGGCTACTTTTATTAAGCTAGCTCTATTTTTTTCATCATCTTTAGCAGTAGCAATCAATAAATCATGATAACGAAGCATAAAATCTTGTACAGCTTTCATCACAATAATTATTGCCTGATAAAAATTTTTCTTATCCTCATCTGTATTTTCATAATGATTTTGAGCATCTTCTAGTAGACCGCTAACACCTTTTTGTAGCCATTTTTCTACATTTGGACAAATATGTCCTTGTGCATGGTCTGTTTGATTTATTTTTACTACTTTATTTATCGCACTTATTTCTTTGCCAAAATTTTGTTTTATTACATCTTCTAGACTTTTGCCCTTCCAATAAGGTACTATCTGTTCACGAAAAATTTTTATATCTTCATCTCTTACTAAAAATTTATCTTGTTTTCGTGTGGGAATAGTTTCAAACTCTCTATCCACCCAAGAAATACCACTTTCAGGAAAAACAACACCATAGCGCACACCTTTAGTGCGATTTCCCACTATCAATTCTTCATTTTCTATACCGATTTCTAATTCTCGCAAAGCATTTGCTAGTGCATAAGCTCGTTTTAAAATTATGGGTTCATTTTCATGTTGTTTATATATTTTTGTAATAATTAATGCTTGTTCTATACTGACATATCTAGGTTGGGACAACATTTTTTCTTTTAAAATTTGTATGCGATTTTTTATCATAAATACACTCTCCTCAACTATAAGTAACTGTCAGAAAATTCCATTCATTAATTTTATTATATAAAATTTCTTATTATTGTCAACAAATTTATATTATTTTTTATTATTTATTATTATTTTATCTGTTGATAATTTCTATATTATATTTTAATAATTCTTTTTCTTCTGTTTCCGTCAAATTTTCATCAGTAATTATTCCTTGAAAATCTTCGATATTAGCATATTTATAACTTCCCGATTGTTTTAATTTTTCACTTTCTGCCATCATATAACTTTTTCTACTAATATTTAACACTTCTTTTTTCGTAATACCATCATTTGCCATATAAGTAGTTACTGCATTATCATGAATATCCACACTGACAACCCCCATAAAAGCTAAATCAAAACGGAAATTTTTCAACATCTCTATTGTTAAGCTACCCACAAAACCATCTTTACCAAAATCAAATTCTCCGCCGATAAAAATTACTCTTATATTTGACTTTGCCAGTATATTCACTATCTCCAACATATTCGTTACAATAATAGCTTTCAAATCACTTTTAGCAATGAGATAAGCCAGCTCAATATTTATCGTAGATATATCTAAAAACACAACATAATCATTTTTTATCAAGGATAATGCCTTTTTTGCTATCTTTTGCTTAGCTACTAAATTAATGGATTTTCTTTGTATAGCAAATTCACGATGCACATTTTCCTTTACTAATACAGCTCCTCCATACGTTTTTTTTAATTTACCTTGCTGAGCTAATAAAGCTAAATCTTTACGAATTAAATCTTCACTGACTTTGAATTTTGCACTTAATTCTTTTACTTTCACACGACCATTTTCTTTTAATTCTTGTATAATCAAAGCATGTCTTTCTTCTACAAACACTTTTATCACCTTCAAAACTAAATTATTCCCCTTATTATTTTACTGCATAGCCTAAAAATCCAAAATAAAAAGATGAGATATCTATTTAAAATATCTCATCTTTTTTGTCTTTTATATTTAGTTTTAAAGTTTATCTACAAGCTAACACATCATTATAAAAAGCGTCCATTTCTTCTTTTGTATTGAAATTAGCTATATACATTTGATTTCCCATTGCCCCAGAAAGAGCATCCGCTACTCGTCCTGACATCTTCATGTTAGCACCGTATTTATGCATTATATCTTCATCACTCATCACGAAGTTTTTACCATCACGACGACCAGCAAATGCACAAAAAGCAGTCTGACCAATTCCTCTTAAGGAACTATCATATGCTATCATATCTGCCCAAATTTTATATACATCAGTACTTTGAGAAAAGTTCATCATGTCTGGGCTAATACCGCCACTTGGTCTCATATTTACTTCAAGCCCAATGAGCTCACCTTTTCTACCTAATCCTTCATGGTCTTCTAACAAGCGGAAAAATTCAAAATGCACAAAACGACTTTTTACGCCAAAACTTTTTACTGTCGCTCTACCCATAGCACGTGTATCATCAGCTAAATTATTTAAAATATAAAAAATACTATTATCTGCATTATTTACTACATCCATGAGTGACATTGGTGTTACATTACCAATCTCAAAAATTGGCTCCCCATGAGAATTGATAATCGCATCATAAGAATTTATCTCTGCATATATGTATTCTTCCATAATATATTCTATGTGCGAAAATTTTGTTGCAAAGAAATATGCCACTTCATCTTGATTATTGAGCTTATATGTGAAGCTAGCACCCACACCATTATTAGGTTTTACAATTACAGGATAACCAACTTCTTGAATAAACGCCATACAATTTTCCCAACTATCCACAATATGATAACGTGCTGTAGGAATGCCTGCTCTAGCATAAAATTCTTTCATTCTAGACTTATATTTTACCTTTGGCATATCTTCATTGTGAAAGCCAGTTTTAATATTAAAATCTGTACGCAATCTAGCATCACGTTCTAACCAATATTCATTATTAGACTCTAACCAATCAATTTCACCATATTTATTTCTAAAGAAATCTACTGCTCTACAAACTTCATCATAATTTTCAAGACTGCCAACTTTATAATATTCATTCAAACTATCTTTTAGTTCTGGGCATAAATAATCATAAGGAGCATCACCAATACCTAAGACATTTAAGCCATTGTTTTTTAATTCTCTGCAAAAATGCCAATAATTCTCAGGAAAATTGGGAGATATAAATATAAAATTCTTCATAATATTATCCTTTCTTTCATCTCTCTTCGTCTTAATCTAGCAAATATGGTACAAAATAAGCTACTTGTTTATACCACCAATCCCAATCATGACTGCAATCATAGCCCCAATAATCTACCCAAGTATTAATATTTTTTTCTCTCAAAATATCATCAAGTTGACCTGTTGAAGAAGGTATTTCCCAAGCTCCTTTACCTACGCAAATCACAGATTTTTTTAGATTATATAAATGAATATATGGGTGGTCATATGGCATATTTTTTAAATAATCCACAGGAGAATTATTATAAACAATATCGTCCATATAGCCATCAAATCCATAGCTTGCAGTGTAAATACCACTTAAAGCCAATAATCTATCAAATAAATCTGGTCGACGATAAAATAAATTTGTTGCATGTGTAGCACCTAAGCTACAGCCAAAGACCATTATTCCAGGATAACCAGTCCAACCATTACGCAAATTCACCATATCTCGCATAAAAGGAACCATTTCATCTGTAATATATCTCATCCATTGTTCATGACGTTCTGCTCTCCATCTTGGGTCAGCGCCTTTATTTGACCATGTTTCTTTATCCATTGTATCTATGGAAAAAACCATCACTTGACCGCTTTCTATCCATGGAGCCCAAGTATCTGTCATTTTAAAATTCTCAAAATCAAAAAAACGCCCATCTTGACAAGGAATATATAAAACTGGTCTACCTGCATGACCATATACTTTAAATTCCATATCTCTATTTAAATTATAGCTATATCTTTTAAAATACTGTACTTCCATAAACTATCACTACATATAGTAGCTAAAATTCACCTCTTATTATTTTTTATTTTTCATATAATAAAGTTTCAACAAAGAAAGGAATTTGTTTTTCCCAACTTGCTTCACTATGCGTACCATTTGGTACAATGCGAGCATTCAATCTGATATTTTTTTTCATCAACATTGAAGATATCATCGCAAATTTTTGTATCATATGTTTGTATCGTGGAAGTTCCTCTGTACCATAATCCATATAAACTACAGTGTCTGGATTAATATTAGCGTTTTTTATCATTTTGGCTAATTTTTGTGGACCTGTCCATATAGATGGTGATAAAGCTGCCGCTCTAGAGAATATATGATTGTATTCAAGTATTGCATATAAACTCATTAATCCTCCCATGGAGCTTCCTGCGATAAATGTATTATTTCTATCAGAGCGTGTGCGGAAAGTATTATCAATTGTTGGCTTTAATTCATTGACAAACCACTCCATAGTAATTTTTCCTAAGCTCTTGATATTTCCAAAGGTTTTATCTTTAAATGGATATGGTGTATATTCTTTTAATCTACCATTATCTGGATTTTGATTACAAGCTGGAGCCACTACTATCATTTGTGTATTTGTATATTCAAGATATTCTTTTAATCCCCATGATTTTCCATAAGTGGCATCGCTATCAAAAAATACATTTTGTCCATCAAACATATATAATACAGGATAATATTCGTCTGTTTTTTCATTATAAGAATTCGGAAGATATATATATAATTTCCTATTTTCTTGACCTGTTAATTCTGGTATAGTCATATCCCATACATCAATCACAATTATCACCATTACTGAAAACTTATAAATTACTTTATAAGGTTACACCTTTTCAATAAATCCTTTCTTTTTGACTTAAGTATTTACTGAATACTCAACGTAGTAACTTACGTTTTAAAATAATAAATTATTATTTAGAGATTATAAAACTCATCATGTCTAATCTCAGGAGATTTTAAGGCTTCTAGAGAGATTTTTTATTAAATATACCATATTTCAAAACAAATTTCAACACCAACCCTAAAATTACATGTAAACATGTAAACTAATAATAATTAAATAAAGAGGATATTTCTATATGTTTTATAAAAATATCCTCTTTAGTATTCATCTATATTTATCTAAAATATTATTTTATTTTCTTTAATAAGCTTGCCATTTCCATAGCTGCCATAGCTGCATCGCTACCTTTATTACCTGCTTTTGTACCAGCACGTTCTACAGCTTGTTCGATATTTTCAGTAGTTACTACACCAAAAATAGTAGGTACGCCTGTGCTCATTCCTACTTGAGCTACACCTTTAGATACTTCATTACATACATAATCATAATGAGTAGTTGACCCACGAATAACAGCACCTAAGCAGATAACAGCATCATATTTTCCTGTTTGTGCTAATTTTTTAGCTACTACAGGAATTTCAAATGCGCCTGGTACCCAAGCAACATCAATATCATCTTCATTTGTTTCATGACGGCGAAGTGTATCAATTGCTCCAGATAATAATTTACTTGTAATGAACTCATTAAAACGAGCTACTACAATACCAATTTTTAAATCTTTACCATTTAAATATCCTTCTAATATATTAGCCATTAAAAAAACCTCTTTTCTTTATACTTAATATTTGTATTAAAGATTATTATTTAGTATCTATTTATTATTTTAATAAATGTCCCATTTTTTCTTTTTTCACTTTTAAATAACCTGCATCATATTTATTAGCAGGGATTTGAAGTGGTACTCTTTCTACGATTTCCAAGCCAAAACCTTCAAGACCTGCTCTTTTAGCTGGATTATTAGTCAATAAACGTATGCTAGATAAACCTAAATCTTCTAAGATTTGAGCACCAATACCGTATTCACGTTCATCAGGAGCAAAACCTAATAAAACATTTGCTTCAATTGTGTCTTTACCTTGGTCTTGAAGTGCATACGCTCTGATTTTATTTGCAAGACCTATGCCACGACCTTCTTGACGAAGATATAATAATACACCTTCACCAGCTTCTTCAATTTTTTGCATTGCTAAATGAAGTTGATCGCCACAATCACAACGCATAGAACCTAATACATCACCTGTTAAACATTCAGAATGAACGCGTACTAATACATTCTTTTTATTTCTTACATCGCCTTTGACAATAGCTAAATGACATTTTCCATCTAATTTGCTTTCATAAGCCATTACTCTAAAATGACCAAATTTATTTGGAAAATCTGCTTCAGCTACTTTTTCTACCATTTTTTCTGTAGTTTTGCGATATTCTACTAATTGAGCTACAGTTATAAATACTAAATCATGTTTTTTGGCAAATTCAATTAAATCTGGAGTACGAGCCATATGACCGTCTTCCTTCATGATTTCACAGCAAAGACCTGCTGGTTTTAAACCTGCTAATTTTGCTAAATCTACAGTAGCTTCTGTATGACCAATACGGCAAAGTACGCCACCTTCTTTAGCACGAAGAGGGAACATATGACCTGGACGACGTAAATCTTCTGGTTTTACATTATCATCAATTAAAACTTCAACTGTTCTAGCTCTTTCAAAAGCAGAAATACCTGTAGTTGTATCCACAGCATCAACAGATACAGTAAAAGCTGTTTCATGATTATCTGTATTGTGGCTAACCATCTGATTTAAACCAGCTTTATCAATGAGTTCGCCAGACATTGGCACGCAGATTAAACCTTTAGCATGAGTAGCCATAAAATTGATGATTTCTGGAGTTGCTTTTTCAGCAGCTACGATTAAATCGCCTTCATTTTCACGGTCTTCATCATCTGTTACTAATACCATTTTACCTTGTTTAAATGCTTCAATAGCTTCTTCAACTGTATTGTATTTAAATTCCATATGTCTATACCTCATTTCTTAAAAACCATTTTCACGTAAAAAATCTAAACTCAATGATGATGATTTTGATTTATCTTGTTTAAAACTCAATAATCTTTCTACATATTTACCCACGACATCATTTTCTACATTAATTATCGAACCTACTGATTTACTAAGTAGTGTTGTAACTTCAGATGTATGTGGTATTAGCGATACTGTGAAATTATCTTCACCTAAATGTGCTACAGTAAGACTTACTCCGTCTAAAGCAACAGAACCTTCAGAAATGATATATTTTAAAATTCTATCATTAGCTGTTAAAGTAACACGTGTAGCATTATCATCTTTTTTCATTTCAATAATTTTAGCTGTGCCATCAATATGACCACTTACAATATGACCGCCCAATCTACTTGATAAAGTCAAAGCTCTTTCTAAATTGACTTTATCGCCAATTTTTAATAAACCCATATTCGTCTTACGCATGGACTCTGGCATAACATCCGCTATAAAATAATCACTTGCTAAAAAAGTAACTGTCAAACATACACCATTTACAGCAATACTATCACCTAATTGTGTATTTTCTAAAACTTTCTTAGCTTTAATAGATAATTTTATAGAATGAGTGCCTTTTGCTATAGCCTTTACAACACCGATTTCTTCTACGATACCTGTAAACACTGTATCACACCTTATCTTTATCTACTCTACCTATGATTAAAATATCTTCTTCTAATTTTTCAATTTGGATATCTTTTAACGCTAGAGCTTCTTGTAAATTTAAAATACCTGTTCCTGCTACAGGAGTTTTCGCTTCTTTACCGCCAATAATTTTTGGGGCAATAAAGAAATATACTTTATCTACTAATTTTTTTGCAACAAAACTTCCGCTTAAAGTAGCACCACCTTCAACTAAGATGCTACAAATATTTTTCTTTCCTAAAATATCTAGTAATTTTTCTATATCTACTTTATCATTTTCATCTTTATCCACTACAATGACATCAACATCTTGAGCTTGTAGTTTTAAAATTTTATCTTTATCCGCTTTATCTGTAGTAGCAATAATAGTTTTTGCTGATTTATCTTGTACTACATTAGCATTTATATCAATTTTTAAACTGCTATCTACAACAATTCTAATTGGATTTTTTCCGCCATCTACTCTAGCAGTGAGCATAGGATTATCTTCTATCACAGTATTAATTCCTACCATGATACCATCATAAATATCACGTAATTTATAACCATATGCTCTTGATGTTTCATTTGTTATCCATTTTGATTGACCTGTTGCTGTGGCAATTTTTCCATCTAAAGTCATAGCAGCTTTTAAGACTACAAATGGTTTTTTATGCTCAATCCATTTAAAGAATACTTCATTTTGTTTACGCAGTTCATCTTGCAAAAATCCATATTCCACATGAATACCTGCATCTTCTAAAATCTTAAAGCCTTTACCTGCAACTTTAGGATTTACGTCCAATAAACCGCCATATACATTTTTTACCTTTGCTTCTACTAAAGCTTTAGCACATGGTGGTGTTTTGCCATAATGAGCACATGGTTCTAATGTTACATATACATCAGCACCTTGAGCTAATTCTCCTGCTTGATTTAATGCATGAACTTCAGCATGTGGTGTACCTGCTTTTCTATGCCAGCCACAACCCACAACTCGATTATCTTTGACAATCACAGCACCGACTAAAGGATTAGGAGAAGTTCTACCGATTGCATTTCCTGCTAACTGCATGGCAAGTCGCATATATTTTTCATCGTAACTCAAAAAATCACCATTCTTTCTGTTCATTCTTTGGTTATAATTTTTAAAGAATTAAACAAAAAAGGCTGTTAAATGCATTGCAAATAACAGCCTAATCAGCTTTATATTATAAATTAATTATCTATACTAATTCACTTTTATAAACTAATTTATAACTTTCCATCTTTTCTCATCCAGACTATACTGTCGGCTTTGGAATTTCACCAAATCATGCAAATAATTGCTCGCGGGCTTTACCGCCGGTAGGGAATTGCACCCTGCCCCAAAGACTGCTTTATTTAGTTACAAGAACATCATAGCACTTTACTATGAATAAATCAATATTTATTCTTTATTATTTCAAATTTATTACATCTAAATCATCAGGTACATATAAATTTCCATAATAATATTGTTTACCTTCATCAGTGTATAATTCTTTGCGTTTATCTATATGTTTATCTTCTGTATGATATAAAATCAAATTTTTAACTTGCAATTGTTCTGCTAATTCACAAGCTTCTTTTACTGTACTATGGTGTTTTTCATATGGTTTGAAAATATCTCTATCCCCATATAAGCAAAATGCTTCAGATAATAAATAATCGGCATTTTGAGCATAAATTTCACAGACTTCATTATATGGTTCATCACCTAAACAACATAAATTCATGCCATCTGCAAATTCAGCACTAAAACCAAATTGCTTTTCTTTTGTAGATAAAATATCAAAGAAAATAACTTGCATATCTAAGATTTCTCTTTGGTCGCCATCTTCAACTACATCAAAAATAATATTTTTACCAATTTGTGCTAAATCTTTCTTTTTCAAAGTCAAATTTGCAATAGTTTCTACTACCATTTTTACTTTATCATGACAATAGATATGTAATTTGCCTTCATATTTTCCTTGGTTCATTAATGTAGCTATCTTACGCACTACCCAAATTACACCGAGAACATGGTCTGTATGCGCATGTGTAATAAATAAGTGATGGATTTTTGTCATATCTATTTGCGCTTTTTCTAATTGAGCTAAAATTCCATTTCCGCCACCAGCATCAACTAAAAAATATTCATCATCTATATTTAAGGCAAAACATGTATTAAAACATTTTGTAACCATAGCATTGCCTGTTCCTAATAAGATTAATTTTCTCATAGCTAGCACCTCTATTAACATAATAGTTGTTAGTATTTATTATAGCACAAAAGAATAAACTCTGGGTTTATTTCCTACATTTCATCTATGTATACAAATACTTACCTATAATAATACATAACCTAGTCTGTTACTTTTTATTTATCATTAAAGAAAGCCATATAATAATAATTTATTATTTACTAACATGTCTATTTTGTAGTAAACTTAATTAAGTTAGTAATTCGAAATATGCAGGTGATATAATTTGTTAACAAAAAACAAAATGTTCTTCATTATTAAGAAAGATTTATCATCGCTAGAAAATTTATTACATGAGACGGTTACATCTCCTGTTGACCTTATAACTGATATCGGAAATCATCTTATAAGCTCTGGCGGAAAACGTATTCGACCCGCCTTATATCTTCTGGCGACAAAGAGTAATCCTAATTTAGATAAAGATTATGTAATGCCTCTTGCTATGGCACTAGAAATGATTCATACAGCTTCTCTTGTTCATGATGATGTTTTAGATAATGCAGCTACTCGCCGTGGTTCTGCTACTGCCAATGCAAAATGGGGAAATAATATAGCCGTACTTACTGGCGACTATTTATTTGCTAAAGCATTTGCAGCCATTGCTAAAAATGATTATGGCACGCGAATTTCTGAACGCTTAGCAACTATTGTCTGTGATTTAAGCGAAGGCGAAATCTTACAAAACCATTTTGGTTATACAATTCCAGACTCTATTGATATTTATTATGAACGCATTGCCAAAAAAACAGCTAATTTTATTGCTACTAGCTGTGAAATCGGTGCAATTGTTGCTAAATTATCAGCAAAAGAAGTTGATGCTCTCCGTGAATACGGTTATTGTATCGGCATGGCATTCCAAATAGTTGATGATATTTTAGATTTAACCTCTGACTCTAAAAAAATCGGCAAACCTGCTGGAAACGATATTTTGCAAGGTGTAATTACTCTTCCTGTAATTCATGCCTATAAGCATGGCGAAAATAGCGAAGAGTTAAAAAATATCATCGAAAATCGTCAAATGAGCTTAGAAGAATTAAATCGTGCTATTAATATCGTAAAAAATTCCAACAGTATTGATTTTGCAAGACAAACTGTTACAGAATTTTTAAATCGCGCCAAAAATATTCTACCTGATAGCTTACCACAGTCAGTTAGAACATCTTTCATTGAAATAGCTGATTTTATTGGTAGCCGTGATTATTAAAATAAATTTTTACTGAGGTGACTTAAATGTTTGGTATTGGTTTTCCTGAACTTATCCTTATTTTAATCATTGGTCTTGTAGTATTTGGTCCTGGCAAATTGCCTGAAATTGGTCGTGCTGTAGGTAAAGGCTTACAAGAATTTAAAAAAGCCACTTCTGAATTATCAAATTCCGTTAATAATACTAATAATAACGCTTCTATAACTCCTACACCACCTAATCCAGCTAACCCAGAACAACCAGCTGTAGCTCCTGTCTTCATGCAAGAAACTGCTACAGAAAAAAATACTACTACTGCAAAAACAGAAACAACAACACCTAAAACTCCAGTTGAACCTGAAAAAACTACTAAATAATCTATAATAATTGATAACTACTTTTTAGATTATATTCTTTATTTAGTACTAAAAATAAAAATAAAAGTAAAGGTGATTTAAATGTATAGTATTGGTATTCCTGAACTTGTATTAATCTTGGTTATCGCTTTAGTTGTATTTGGTCCTGGTAAATTGCCAGAAATCGGTAAAGCTGTAGGCAAAAGTCTTCGCGAATTCCGTTCTGCTTCTACAGAAGATAATACAAAAACTATTGATGCTAAAAATGAAGACGAAAAAAAAGATAAAAAGTGAGGTAGCAATTTATGTCTCAAGATATGAACGAACATACTTCTGCTAATACTGTTACTGCTTCAACTTCAGAAAATCTACCAACAACTGAAGTTAACGAGCAGACAACTACAAATAATGGCAGTATGTCCATTATTGCTCACCTTACTGAGCTTAGAAAACGCCTTATTCGTTCACTAATCGCTATAGGTATTGGTAGCTGTGTTGCTTATTATTTTATTGAAGACATAATGCACATCTTAACAGGCCCTGCTGGAAAGCTTTATTATATGCAACCAGCAGAGGCATTTTTTACTTATATTAAAGTTGCTGTATTTGTCGGATTTTTACTTGCTCTACCTATAGTTTTATATCAAATATGGCGATTTGTTTTACCTGCCTTAATCGGTATGGAAAGATATTTAATCTCCGTTATCGTGCCTATTTCACTAATTTTATTTTTAGCTGGTTTAGCCTTTTCCTTTTTCTTTGTCATGCCAGCTGGGATAAAATTCTTAATGGGCTTTAGCACTGAAGAACTTCAACCTATGTTTTCGCTAAAACAATATTTTGACTTTGTCATTGCCTTTTTATTGCCATTCGGCTTTATCTTTGAAATGCCTTTAGCCATTATATTATTAGCCAAAGTAGGTATTATTTCTTCAAAATTCTTAGCAAAACAACAACGCATTGTAATCTTTTTAACTTTTGTTGTTGGTGCTATTATTTCCCCCACACCAGATGTTTTTTCCCAATCTATGATTGCTATACCTATGATTTTACTTTATGAAATAAGTTATGTCATAGTTCGTTTTGCTATGAAAAAATAATGTTAATCACTTACGCAATATAAATATAAAGGAGCGATTTTTTTGGCTTTTTATGATTTAAGAGAATTCATCAACGCTTTGGAGTCTCGTGGTATGCTCAAACGCATCAAAACTCCTGTTGATTGTAATTTAGAAATCACTGAAATCACTGACCGCGTTTCCAAAATGGAAGGCAAAAAAAATGTAGCTTTATTATTTGAAAATGTAAAAGGCTACGATATGCCTGTACTTATGAATGCTTTCGGTAGCATGGAACGCTTGGCACTTGCTTTTGGTGTAAATGATATTGAAGAAATTCCTAATGAACTTCGTGAAATCTTAAGATTACCTTATATTTCCCTTCAAAATAAAATGGATTTAATCCATATCATTCCAACTGCAAAACGTGCTATTAATTTCCCTAAATATGTAAAAAAAGCACCTTGCCAAGAAGTAGTTATCACAGATAATCCTACTTTAGATAAATTCCCTATTTTGAAATGTTGGCCTCAAGATGGTGGTCCATTCATCACTTTACCACTTGTATTCACTCGCAATCCAAAAACAGGTAAACGCAATGTTGGTATGTATCGTTTACAAAAATATGATGGTCAAACAACTGGTATGCACTGGCATCTTCATAAAGATGGTGCTAGTAACTATCGCGCTTATCAAGAAATGGGCAAAGATAAAATTGAAGTTGCAGTCGCTATCGGTACAGACCCAGTAATCACATATGCTGCTACTGCTCCACTTCCTCGTGATATTGATGAAATGGTATTTGCAGGCTTTTTACGTAAAAAATCTGTAGAAATGGTAAAATGTAAAACTGTTGATGTTGAAGTACCAGCTTGTAGTGAAATCGTACTTGAAGGATATGTAAATATCGGTGAAACTCGCCGTGAAGGTCCTTTCGGTGACCATACAGGTTATTATTCATTAGCTGATGATTATCCAGTATTCCACATCACTTGTATAACACATCGCAAAAATCCTATTTATTCTGCTACTATCGTTGGTAAACCTCCAATGGAAGATTGCTTCTTAGCTAAAGCTACAGAACGTATTTTCTTACCATTATTACAACAGACTTTACCTGAAATTCGCGATATCAATTTCCCTCTTGAAGGTGTATTCCATGATTGCGTAATGGTATCCATCAAAAAAACATATCCACAGCAAGCTAAAAAAGTAATGCATGCTATTTGGGGTATGGGACAAATGATGTTCACCAAAATGATCATTGTCGTTGATGAACATGTTGACGTTCAAAAAGAAAAAGAAGTTTGGTGGCGTGTTTTCAACAATATTGATGCTAAACACGATATTGTAATGGTTGAAGGTCCACTTGACGCCTTAGACCACTCCTCACCAATGGCAAAATGGGGTACAAAAATAGGTATTGATGCTACAAAAACATGGCCAGAAGAAGGACATACTCGTGAATGGCCTGATGAAATTAACATGTCTGACGATATTAAAAAACTTGTAGATGCAAAATGGCAGGAACTCGGTCTTGAGTAAATTATCTGCTCATATCAATAATATAGCTCTTCATCATTCTGTATTTGCCCTACCCTTTGCTTATATGGGATTATTCCTTGCGGCAAAGGGTATCCCTACTTTTCACGATTTTTTATGGGTAACACTTGCAATGATAGGAGCTAGAAGCTCTGCTTTAGCTATGGACAATCTTGTCGATTTGAAATTTGATAAACAACAAAATCGCATGTCCAAACGTCCATTAGTTACTGGAGCAATTAAACCTATTGAAGTAATAATCCTCATCATCGTCAGTCTTTGTATATTTTTATATTCTGCTAGTCAACTAGCTCCTATTTGTCTAAAATTAACACCAATTTGTTTATTTTTCTTATTATTTTATCCGTATACGAAAAGATCTACTTTTCTTTGTCATTATTTTTTAGGTGTAGCTTTAGCCATGGCACCTGCTGGTGGATATATCGCTGTTACAGGTGAATTGCCATTTGGTATTATTTTATTAAGTGGTGGCGTTTGTTTATGGATTGGTAGTTTTGATGTAATTTATGGTAGCCAAGACCGCCAATTTGATTTAGACCATAAACTTCATTCTATGGCAACACAATTTGGTGTAGCTAATGCTCATAAAATAGCAGCTTTTTTCCATTTTATTTCTATTTTATGTTTTATCGGTGCTGGAATCTATTTTGATTTATCCTTTATTTATTATATTGGTGTATTAATAGCTATCTTGACATTAATTTATCAACATAGCCTCATCACTCCATATGATTTCAGTCGTTTAACTCAAGTTTATTTCATGCGCAATGGCATTGTTTCTATTGTCATTTTTGTATTTACATTAATTGATATTTTAAGTTAATAAAGAAGGTGTTATTTTTGAGTGCACAAATTTTATCCGGAAAAATATTTGCTAGTGAATTTAAAGAAGAAGCAAAAAAACAAGTTTTAGCTTTAAAAGAACAATATAATATCACTCCTGGTCTTGCTGTAATTATCGTTGGTGAAAATCCAGCTTCTAAAGTTTACGTAAATAATAAACATCGTACTTGCGAAGAAGTTGGTATCTATTCTGAAGTTATAAGCATGCCTGCTGATACAACAAAAGAACAACTCATCGCCAAAATTGATGAATTAAATTATCGCCAAGAAATTCATGGCATTTTAGTTCAATTACCACTTCCAGAAGCTATTGCTAAAGAAGAAGCCGATATTTTAAATGCTATTTGCCCATTAAAAGATGTTGATGGCTTCCACCCTGTTAATGTTGGTAAATTGATGATTGGACAAGACGATGGTATGATACCTTGTACTCCATATGGTTGTTTAAAAATGCTTCAATCCGCTAAAATCAATATAGATGGCGCACATGCTGTTATCGTTGGTCGCAGTAATATTGTGGGTAAACCTATGGGACAATTATTACTCGCTCAAAATGCTACAGTTACTATCTGTCATTCACATACTCACAACCTCAAAGAAATTTGTCGTTCTGCTGATATTTTAGTGGCAGCTGTGGGCAGACCTCATTTTATTACCGCTGATATGATAAAACCTGGTGCTACTGTAATTGATGTTGGTATCAACCGCATTGCACCTAAAAAATTAGTTGGTGATGTAGACTTTGATAATGCTGTAGAAGTAGCTGGTGCTATCACACCTGTTCCAGGTGGCGTAGGTCTTCTCACTATAGCTATGCTCATGCAAAATACTATCAATGCTGCAAAATTACAACTTGCTAAATAAATTTGCCTTTGTTATAATAAAAGCATAATTTCATAAATAGTATGGAACTGACGGATTTTAGTGGAATTAACCACATGAACCGTACTATTATCAAAAAGTCGACCGTCTGGGCATAATAATATATGCTCAGGCGTTTTTTTATGCCTAAGCATATGTTTGGCAAAATTTATATTGCCTTTTTCCAAAATATATAATACTATCAAATTAGTTTAATTATTGGAGGTACTAAACCACATGAAAACAGACGTGCAAATTGCTCAAGAAGCTATTATGGAACCTATTGGTAAAATTGCTCAACATCTTGAAATTCCAGAAGATGAACTTGAATTATACGGAAAATATAAAGCTAAAATTTCTTTAAACTATTGGAACACAACTCTCCAACAAAAAGAAAATGGTAAACTTATTCTTGTAACAGCAATTAATCCAACTCCTGCTGGTGAAGGTAAAACAACTACTAGCATTGGTCTTGGCGATGCTCTTCATAAACTCGGCAAAAAAACTGCAATCGCTCTTCGTGAACCTTCCTTAGGTCCATGCTTTGGTATGAAAGGCGGTGCAGCTGGCGGTGGTTATGCTCAAGTAGTGCCAATGGAAGATATCAATCTTCATTTCACTGGCGATTTCCATGCTATAACATCTGCTCACAATTTACTTGCTGCTGTTATCGATAACCATATCCAACAGGGCAATGCTCTTGATTTAGATGTTCGTCGCATCACTTGGAAACGCGTTGTCGATTTAAATGACCGTGCTCTTCGCAATATCATCTGTGGTTTAGGTGGTAAAGCTCATGGCGTACCACGCGAAACTGGTTTTGATATCACTGTTGCATCTGAAATGATGGCTATTTTATGCTTGACTTCTGACCTTGAAGATATGAAAAAACGTCTCGGCAATATCATCATCGGTTACACTAGAAGCGGTCGTCCTGTTCGTGCTGAAGAATTAAATGTAACAGGTGCTTTGACATTATTATTCAAAGATGCAATTAAACCAAACCTTGTACAAACTCTTGAAGGTACTCCTGCTCTTATCCATGGTGGCCCTTTTGCCAATATCGCTCATGGTTGCAATAGTGTAATGGCTACTAAATACGCTTTAAAAATGGCTGATTATACTGTTACTGAAGCAGGTTTTGGTGCTGACCTTGGTGCTGAAAAATTCCTTGATATCAAATGTCGTTTCACTGGATTTAAACCTGACGCAGTAGTAATCGTTGCTACTATTCGCGCTTTAAAAATGCATGGTGGACTTGCAAAAACTGAACTTGCTACTGAAAATATCGAAGCACTCAAAAAAGGTATGACTAACCTTGCTAAACATATTGAAAACATCCAAAAATTCGGTTTACCAATTGTTGTAGCTATAAATGCATTCCCTACTGATACAGAAAATGAACTTCAAGAATTAAAAGCTCTTTGCGAATCTATGGGCGCTTCTGTAAGCATTTCCGAAGCTTGGGCAAAAGGTGGCGAAGGTGCTATCGACCTTGCTCAAAAAGTTATTGAAGCAACTGAAAAACCATCTAACTTCCAATACATGTATGACGTAAATGATTCTATCAAAGATAAAATCAATGCAATCGCTACAAAAATCTATGGTGCTGATGGCGTAAACTACACACCTGCTGTAGAAAAAACTATCGCTGAATTTGAAGCTGAAGGTCTTGATAAAATGCCAATCTGCATGGCAAAAACTCAATATTCCTTAAGTGATGACCAATTCAAATTAGGTGCACCAACAGGATTTAAAATCACTGTTCGCGAACTTCGCATCAGTGCAGGCGCAGGCTTTATCGTAGCCTTAACAGGTAATATCTTAACAATGCCTGGTCTTCCTAAAAAACCTGCTGCTGAAAATATGGATATCGATATTAACGGAAAAATTACTGGTTTATTCTAATTTTCTACGTTAATTATTAATTAAAAATCAAAACCCCAAAAGTTTGTTTAAATTAACTTTTGGGGTTTATTTTATCCTCTTTTATTAAATTTAGTCATATTTTTTAACAATCTAAGATTGATAATCATAGCGATAATGGCAAAAATCGCACCACCTAGACCAACAAAAGGCATAGGTGCAAAATTTATGATTATTCCACCACAAGCCGAGCCTAGCGCTATACCTGTATTAAACGATACAGGATTTAATGCAGAAGCTAAAGTTATAGCTTCTGGTTTTTCTCTTGTGGCTGTCTTCAAAAAATGCAATTGCGCTGGTGAATTTTGTAAATACATTATCACACCCATGAGTAAAATATTTATCAAACCTAAAACTAAATGATAACTAGTAAAAATAAGTGCAAGCAAACATAGAGCTTGTAAGAAATATACCATTGGCATTTTCTTCATGCCACCTAAACTAGCTATTCTTCCTGAAAGTAAATTACTGATAATCGTACTAATACCAAATAAGCTCAATACTAAACTTGTCATGGAAATAGGAATTTGTATATATTGCTGTAAAATCGGTGTCAGATATGTATAAAATACATAACTTCCAGCAGCACCACAAATTACAATAAGCATACCATAATTTATACGCATACTTTTCAATAAAATAAATTGATTACATAAATTTGTTTTTTGTCCACTACCTACATTTGGTAAATAATGCCACAACATCAATAAAATACATATACTAACTACAGATAATAATATAAAAGTCATTTGCCAACTAAATATTTGACAAATAATCGTACCTATAGGCACACCAAAAACAGAGGCTATACTAAAACCTGCAAAAATCCAACTGATGACTTTTGGTTGATATTGAACAGTCGCTATTTCAGAAGCAAATGTCATCGAAATAGATAATATTGTTCCTGAAATTATCGCAGTTATAATTCTGGCTAATACTAAAATATAATAATTACTCGCTAAAGCACATAAAAAATTTCCTAAGATAAAACATATTGCTAATATCAATAATACATAATATCTGTTATAAGCACTAACTGCTGCTGTGATAAACGGAGTACCTATTGCATAAGCAAAAGCAAAAACTGAAATTAAATTACCCGCCATAGTCAACGAACAATTTATATCATTCGCTATATCAGGTAAAATACCCACAATTATAAATTCACTCGTTCCTAAAATGAAACTCAACAAAATTAAACTTAAAACAGCCATAGTATTATATGTTTTTTGTGCCATCAAGATAATCTTCACCTTCTCTAAAATACAAATTTATTTAAACATAAATTATACTTATTCAAAGGAAAAAATCTAGTATTTACAACCATTATTCATCATTTAAACTACAAAAATCACGATTTTGACTATATTGACTATTTATAAATGAAATTAATTTTATTCTTGACATAGATTAAATATTTGTTATAATAAAGCTATCAATTGAATAAGCACTGTGGAACTGACGGATTTTAGTGGAATTAACCACATGAACCGCATTGCTATAGAAAAGTCGACCGTCTGGGCAAAGAAAATTTTTGCCTAGATGGTCTTTTTGTTTTTAGGCATAAGTTTTCTTGTATTTTATAATTTTTTATTTTTACGAAAGGAAGATTATATAATGAAAAACAGATGGCTTATCGCATTATCCGCAATTGGTATTCATATTTGTATTGGTAGTGTTTATGCTTGGAGCGTACTTACTAAGCCTATCATGGCTCAAATGGGCTTTAGTCTTCAAGAAACTACATGGACATTTTCTATTGCAATTTTATTTTTAGGTTTATCCGCTGGTTTTCTAGGAACATTTGTTGAAAAAAATGGCCCTCGTATTAGCGGACTTACTGCCACTGCCTTCTTTGGTATTGGTATGTTTGGTACAGCTTTAGCTCTTCATTTACAAAGTCTTATTTTACTTTACATCTGCTATGGTGTAATCGGTGGTATTGGTCTTGGTATTGGATATATCACTCCTGTTTCCACTCTTGTAAAATATTTCCCTAAAAGACGTGGATTTGCTACAGGTCTTGCTATCATGGGATTTGGTTTTGCAAGTTTAATTGCTGGCCCTATCATGCAAATTCTCGTTAGCAATTTTGGCTTAGTAACTAACTTCATCATTTTAGGCTGTGCTTATATATTAATCATGGGAGCTTCTTCTTTATATCTCGCTCCTCCACCAAAAGAATTCGTAGAAAAATATTTACCTACAACTGTTAAAACTTCTAATTCTATGGTTGAAATAAAACAATATAGCGTAGCTGAAGCTACTCGCGATTGGAAATTTTATGCACTTTGGTGGATATTCTTCACTAATATTACTTGTGGTATTGGTCTTTTAGCTGTAGCTTCTCCTATGGCTCAAGAAGTAGTTCATATGAGCCCAATTGCTGCTGCTTCCATGGTTGGCGTTATTGGACTTATCAATGGTTTTGGTCGTATCGCTTGGTCTAGCGTTTCCGATTATATTGGTCGTAGAAATACTTATATTTTATTTTTCTTAATTGAAATTTTTGCTTTCTATGCACTCGCTAATACAACTGAAGCCTTTTTCTTCCAATTATTAGTTTTAATCATTGTTTCTTGCTATGGTGGTGGCTTCTCTTGTATGCCAGCTTATTTAAGCGATTTATTTGGCACAAAACAATTAAGCGCTATTCATGGCAGAATTCTCACAGCTTGGGGCATGGCTGGTATTGCAGGACCACTTTTATTATCCTTTATTCGTGAAACAACTCAAAGTTATGCACTTTGCCTCTATGTATTCGCATTTTTATTTATTATCAGCTTCATCATAGCTATAATATTAAAAATAAAAACAACTAAAAAAGAAAAACTCATTTCAAGCAAAACTATTGCTTAAGAAAAAAACTCACTCTAAATAAAGCCTAGTAGTTAAAATTAAACTAACTGCTAGGCTTTATTTATGTGCTAAAATAATATTAACTATCAATATAGTTAAATCTCATTAATAAAAAATATATGTTTTTTATAGAAAGGTTAATTTATTATGTCTGAGCTCTTCCATGAATTTTTATCTACCAATTTTACAATAACACAAGAAATAAAAAAATCATCAAAGAGTAAAATTGTTTTAGCTATTAATAAATTAACAAATCAACCTTGTATCATAAAATATCTCCATCACACTACAAGTCCTTATAGCGAATTAAAAAAACTCTCACATAATTGTTTTCCTGAAATATATTATCTATATCAAGATGAAAACATCACTATTATTGTTGAAGAATACATCAATGGACGTACACTTTTTAATATTTTAGAACAACAAGAACAACTTTCTGATGATATTATCAAAAAAATAATCATTCAATTATGCGAAGGATTAAAAATTTTACATGAACATAATATTTTACATCGCGACATAAAACCTTCTAATATAATGCTCACTAAAGATAATATCGTTAAATTAATCGACTTTGATACAGCTCGTCTAATCAATCCTGATAAAACGTATGATACAGAATATCTTGGTACACGTGGATATGCTCCCCCTGAACAATACGGTTTTGCTCAAACAGATATTCGCAGTGATATCTATGCTTTAGGTATAACTTTACAAAAACTTCAACCTAAAAATAAAAAGCTTCAAAAAATCATCAAAAAAGCGATTAAGTTCGATCCTGACAGACGTTACCAATCTGTAAATGAAATTTTGCAAGAATTTGTCCCTATGGCAACATGGAAAAAATTCTTAATCACTTTAAGTGTTATCCTGCTTACATTAATTTTAATCACCATCTCTTATAGCTATTATTTAAATAAAACTTCTGAGACACCTACAGATTTTGATATTCAAAAAATTGAAGATGATCTAAAACAACTTCCTGAAAAAATTGATACAGAAAAAATAAAACAAGAAATTAAAGATTTACCTCAAAAAAATCCTTTTAATGATGTCAAATCAGAAAATAAATCATCTACTCCTAAAAATAATGAAACGACTCCTTCTTCGCCTGCTCCAACAGCTACGCCTAATGATGAAAAAAATCAGTCTACTAATCAAAAACCTAGACGAAAATACACTAGAGAATATTTAGCTGAGCATGTCCCATTTACTTATGATATTGATGGCAGTTTTAGCCCTACGACTTTATCTTGGCAAGATTATGGAGATTATATCGGAGGTAGAGGTACTTTACATTTTAAAATAGTAAATAATACAGATATTGATTTACCCCTTAACTATGAATTTGTAACTCATGGAATGAAAATACCTACTTCAGCCGTTACTACAAGTGATAATTTATCTCTTACTGATTTAGATATCTATCCTGGAGATGGTATCTATGGTGCAACAACTATATTTATCCTTCCTAAAAAAGATATCTCACCAAATGAAGTATGTGAAATATGGATTGATTTAAGTCAATGTAAATTATACGATAAAACGCTCTATGAAGATTTTTCTAAAAAAGTTGATTTAAGCAATGGACTTCCAACAAATAGCACTCTAGATAAAGATAAAAATGGTCCCTACATGATAGATATAAGCTTTTATTCACCTATACTAGATATTATCTATCTTTATAATGATGAATTTCCTGTTTATTAATCATAAATTATCATAAAAACTTTGTAATTCTTTTAAGCTATTTGTTCTTTGTTTTATCGGCAAAGCTTGCCATACTTTTTCTTTATAACTTGCCTTTGATTTATCACCTAAACGTGAGTCAATGATAGATACTATGCCTTTATCTGTTTTATTGCGTATTAATCTACCTACACCTTGTTTTAATTTAATAATCATTTCTGGAACTAATACTTCCTCTAAAGGATTTTTACTGCGTTTACATTTTTCATTGATGATTGGTTCTGGCAATGGGAATGGCAATTTATAAATAATTAAATTTGAAAGTGCTATACCTTCTATGCTTATACCTTCCCAAAAAACTCCTGTTCCTAGTAACACAGAATTTATATCTTGCTTAAATTTATGAATTAATTGTTGTTGTGAAGATATTTCATTTTGTTTAATTAAAGTATAATTTAAATTCAAAGCTTTTAGTCTTGTATATACAGCATTCATATCCGCTTTAGATGTAAATAAAATCAAAGCCTTTCCTTGAGAAATATCCAATATTTTTTTCACTAAATCTATGCTTTCATCAATGAATTTTCCTCTATCTTTACTAGGGCTTGTAATATCATCTGTATAAAAAAGTTTTGCATGTTTATCATAAGCAAATGGCGAATATTTCACTTCTGATAATATGCTATCATTTATTGGAAACATTGTATTTTGTATAAAATAACTATATGCTTTCGTCAAATCTTCACTAGCTAAATTCGTCAAAGTCGCCGAAGTAAAAATTGTATGGAAATTTTTTCTCAGTTTTACTCTATCGCCAAAAAATAATTCATTGATTTTTTCATTTACATTTGTAGGACAAAGATATATTATTGGATTTTTAGCCTCTTCAGCCCAGACAATATAGTTTTTTTCATCTTGCCATGCTTTGAAAAAGTCTAAAATAATCTCCATATCACTATTGATTTTTCCGCCAGTTTTGCGAATACTTACAGCATGTGCTATCATTATTGCTTCTGCTATTTTATATACATTTTGCAATAAATCAATCGGTATATTTATCTTAAATCTATCAGCATCTTGATGTTGTTTTTGTGCCTGTTGTATTTGATATTTTATCTGCTTATCTATTATCCTAAAAATTTTATCTATATCTCTAAATACACTATCTATATTTTTAGCTAAATTAGGTGGTATTTTTTTTATGCTTAAATAGCATCTTTTCAATGTATTTACCAATTGCTTTCTAGTCAACATATCTGTATACGAGGAACGCATTTTATCTTCTAAATTATGAGCTTCATCAACGACAATCAAGCTTAATTCTTCTGTAAATAAACCATCTTTCATCTCTCGTTTTAAACGCAAATCAGTAGTGAGCATATCTTGATTGCAAATAATTATACCCTTTGTCTTTTTCAAATTTAAACGTAAATTATGGTAATGACAAACATCTCGATATTCACAATATTTACATTCACGATAATTATAATTTTTAATTCTAAATTTCTGCCATAAATCTAAAGGAAGTTCAATATTCCAATCACTTGGCTCTTTACCACCTTGATTTATACATTCATATATTTTCTCATATTGCTTTAAATTTGCTCTATCATCAAAAAATCTTTTAAAATGATATCTACAAATGAAATTAGTCATACCTTTAGCCAATAAAACTTCTGGAAATATTTGTAATTTCTCCATGATATAGCGTATATCGCCTTGTAATTGTTCCTGCAAAGTGATAGTTGAAGTAGCTATTACCACTGGTTTTTGTAAATAATAATTATAATAAATAAGTGGCACTAAATAAGCAAAAGATTTTCCAATCCCTACACCTGCTTCTACCACTAGATTTTTCTTTTGACTTATGGCATCTACTATTTCACAAGCCATCTCTGATTGACCTTCACGAAATTCTAAATTATTATTTTCCATTTCAGGATTTTCAAAGAAAAAACTATATACTTTTTCTCCAATTTCTCGTAAATATTTAGCTTCTAATTTTGATTGCACTATTTTTACCTCTACTATCTATAATTTAATCAATATTGCATTCTTTAAAATGTTATTTTATTATAATATAAATCAATTAAAAATAACAAAGGAAGTATTTTTATGGGAGTAATCACAGATAAATTAGGTGCTGATTTAAAACAACAAAAAGATATTCACACTTTTTTAGAAAATAATAAAGATAAATTATTAGATATGAACTTACCTAAATATCTAGATGAACTTTTAGCGCAAAAAAATTTAACAAAATCAGATGTTATCAAAAAATCTGGTCTACCTGTAACTTATGCTTATAAAATTTTTTCAGGGCAAAAACATACTGCTAGAAATCGCATATTAGCTCTTGCTATAGCTATGCAATTAAGTATTGATGAAACAAATCATCTTTTAAATCATGCTGAACATAGTTCTTTATACCCACGCAATCCATGGGATACTATAATCATGTATGCACTTCAAAGACATTTAAGCGTAATTGAAACAAATATATTATTGACTGATGCAAAAGCTTCTCCTTTACTAGAATAAAACTTTTAGGCTAATAAATTTTTCTTTTTATTAGCCTATTTTTTATTCTATATAATGTATTTTGTATTTTTATTTTTTTCATTAATTTAAATATAGAAAATTATTGCAAAATTTAATTAAATAGTGTATTATTATAAATCATAACTGCAATAACAAAAATTAATCGTTATATAAATTTTAGTAATGGAGGTTTTTTATATGTCTTTTTTAGAAGCTGGCACAAAATATTTAAAAACAATAGAATCTTATGATAGACTTTCCGCAGTAGAAAAAATTGAAGCAAATCATTTATTATTAGCTTATGAAGAACTCATGAAAGACGATTGTTATCGCCTCTGTTTAACTGATTTACATCTATTATTGCGTCTTACTGAAAGTGGTCAAGCAATTTGTCTTCAAGACCCTGAGCTTGCTCACGTTATTTTCGTAAAAACTATTGAGTTATCTCCTTATAATAAATTAGTTTTGCGCCATTATAGTGAATTTTTGAACATACATGGCTGGGATTTAGAATCTATTCAACTCAATAAATTCCTCAAACAAAATCAATTAAAAGAAGCTCAAGATTTTGCTTTAAAATTGGATATCTTCCTAGATGGTATGCCTATCAATCAATTTAGAGACCCTAGCGCATTGACATCTTTCATCAAAGGTAATTTCACATCAGTATTTAGTCATATCGCTAAACGCTATTTGAATTTCATTCATCAAAAAATTAATTCTAATAAACGCAATTTCACTGAAGATATGAATTGGCTCAATAGCAAGATGAAATTATTCATTCCATATATTGATAAATCCGATTTAGATATTTTACATGAATTCACAGAAAAAGGATTGGCTAAATATATAACTTCTAATGAAGTTTCCTTTATGCTTTTCAAAAAAAATATGGAACTTGAACCATATAATCGTAAAGTAACTGATAAATTTTATAAATTACTTAGCTTAAATCGTCATAGACAATTTGGCTATTAATATTTTTAAATAAAAAAGGAAGTCTATATAATAGACTTCCTTTTTATTTTCACATTTATTATTTTACGCCTAAAGTTACTTTTTCACCATTGATATTCCATTCTTTAGTGAAGCCGTCTAATTTATCGTAAACAAGTTCATCTGCTAAAGTAATTTTCTTAATTGTTTCTGCATTATCCTGCATTAATTTAGCAATTTTTTCATTACCTTGAGCAAATACTGTAATTCTATCAGTTACTTCAAAGCCATTTTCTTTACGCATTGTCTGAACTTTACTGATGATTTCACGAACGAAACCTTCTTCAATGAGTTCATCTGTCAATACTGTAGAAATAGCAATTGTTACATCACCATCACGCTGAGCTGCAAAACCTTCTGTTTGAGTCATTTTTACGTCAAGGTCTTCAGGTACAAGTGTGATTTCACCAGAAGAAAGTTCTAATTTCAATGTTTTTGTAGTTTCAAGTTCAACTTTAGCTTTTTGTCCATCAACTTTAGCTAAAGCAGCAGCAATTTCTTTCATCTGTTTGCCATATTTTGGACCTAATACTTTGAACTGTGGTTTGATTTCATAGTTCAAATATTCGTCCATATTGTCTTTGAATTCTACTTTTTTAACATTTAATTCTTCTTCTACAATTTTTGTATAGAATTCATTGAGTTCAAATGGAGCTTTTACATACATAAGAGCGATTGGCTGACGGTTTTTGATATTTGCTTCATTACGAGCAGCACGACCTAAAACTACAGCTTTCAATACTAAGTCCATAGTTTTTTCAAGTTCGCTATCAATGAATGCTTCATTTGCAACAGGATAAGCACAAAGATGTACGCTTTCTGGTGCATCTTTTTCACTATTTAAAACAAGGTTTTGATAAATAGCTTCTGTCATAAATGGAATCATTGGAGCTGCAAGTTTAATAACTGTTGTAAGTGCAGTATATAAAGTCATGTAAGCATTGATTTTGTTTTGGTCTGTTTCTTTAGCCCAGAAACGATCACGGCTTCTTCTTACATACCAGTTAGAAAGTTCATCTACAAATTCTTGAAGAGCTTTTGCAGCTTCTGTGATTTTATAGCTATTTAAATCTTCATCTACAGTTTTAATTAAAGTATTAAGACGAGATAAGCACCATTTATCTAATACAGAAAGTTTATCATATTCAAGGCTGTATTTAGATACATCAAATTTATCAATATTAGCATAGAGTACAAAGAATGCGTAAGTATTCCATAATGTACCCATGAATTTACGTTGACCTTCTTGAACAGCAGCATCATGAAAACGATTTGGAAGCCATGGAGCACTATTTTCATAGAAATACCAACGGATAGCATCTGCACCATGTTGAGCTAAAGCTTTCATTGGTTCTACTGCATTACCTTTGGATTTACTCATTTTACGACCTTGAGCATCTAAAACGTGACCTAATACGATAACGTTTTTATAAGGAGCTTTGTCAAAGAGTAATGTGGAAATAGCGATTAGAGAATAGAACCAACCACGAGTTTGGTCTACTGCTTCAGAGATGAAATCTGCTGGGAATTGTTCTTCAAAGAGTTCTTTATTTTCAAATGGATAATGCCATTGTGCAAAAGGCATGGAACCAGAGTCAAACCAGCAGTCAATAACTTCTGGAACACGATGCATTTCTTTACCACAATGAGGGCATTTAATAGTTACAGCATCAATGAATGGACGGTGTAATTCAATATCATCAGGGCAATTATCAGACATGGATTTTAATTCTTCGATAGAACCGATTGCATGTTGATGACCGCATTCACATTCCCAGATATTAAGTGGAGTACCCCAATAACGGTTACGAGATAAGCCCCAATCTTGAACATGTTCGAGCCAATCACCAAAACGACCTTTACCGATAGATTCAGGAATCCAGTTGATTGTTTTATTATTAGCAATTAATTTATCGCGAACTGCTGTCATGCGAATAAACCATGTTTCACGTGCATAGTATAAAAGTGGAGTATCGCAACGCCAGCAATGTGGATAACTATGTTCAAAGTTAGGTGCAGAGAATAATAGTCCTTTTTCTTCTAAGTCTTTTAAAATTTTTGGATCTGCTTTTTTTACAAATACGCCTGGCCAATCAGTATCTGCTGTCATGCAACCTTTAGCGTCAACAAATTGTACGAAAGCAATACCATATTCACGGCAAACACGGGAGTCATCTTCACCGAATGCAGGAGCCATATGAACGATACCAGAACCATCTGTAGTTGTTACATAATCATCACAAGTTACAATAAATGCTTTTTTGCCATTTAATTTATTTAAAGCATATGGATAAAGTGGTTCATATTCCTTATATTCAAGAGATTTACCTGGCATTTCTTCGAGGATTGTATAATCTTCGCCTAAAACTTTTTCGCAAAGTTCTTTAGCCATGTAATAAGTGTAATCGCCTTGTTTTACTTTTACATAAGTGATTTCTGGATTTACGCAAAGTGCAAGGTTAGATGGAAGTGTCCATGGAGTAGTTGTCCATGCGAGGAAATAAGCATCTTCACCTTTTGCTTTAAATCTTACAAATGCAGATTTTTCTTTTACATCTTTATATCCTTGAGCTACTTCGTGAGAAGAAAGAGGTGTACCACAGCGAGGGCAGTATGGAACGATTTTATGACCTTTATATAAAAGACCTTTATTCCAAATTTCTTTTAATGCCCACCATACAGATTCAATATAATCATTATGGTATGTAACATATGGGTCTTTCATATCTGCCCAATAGCCTACAGCTTTGGAGAATTCTTCCCACATACCTTCGTATTTCCAAACGCTTTCTTTGCATTTTTCTACGAAAGGTTCAATACCATATTCTTCAATTTGTTCTTTACCATTGATGCCTAATAATTTTTCAACTTCAAGTTCTACTGGAAGACCATGTGTATCCCAACCAGCTTTACGGATAGTTTTATGACCTTTCATAGCTTGATAACGAGGAATCATATCTTTGATTACACGAGTTAAAACGTGTCCAATATGAGGTTTACCATTTGCTGTTGGTGGTCCATCATAAAATGTGAATACATCTGCATCTTCATGTTGATGTACTTGTTTTTTAAATATATCGTGTTCTTCCCAGAATTTTTCAATTTCTTTTTCGCGTTCTACGAAATTTAGATTGGTATCAACTTTGTTATACACAAAAAAGCCTCCTCTGTATACAAATAATAAATAAAAATTCCAGTATATGAAAAAAGCTCTTGCCAAATAGGACAAGAGCAACTGTAATACATAACTAAAAAAAGCCTTCACCCAAAACAGGATGAAAGCTGTGCTGTCATTATACCACCTATTTCACATACCAACATATGCAACCCCTTTAACGGAGGGACCCGACACGGTCTATTCTTAAAAATTAATTTCAACCTGTAACTCCAGAGTGATTTTCCATTAAAAACTACTTGTACCAATTTCCAGCAATACATGGCTCTCTGTAACTTTTATTTTTAATTTACTATCTCTTTCATTGTTTTTCTTCTTTGTACTATTGTGTACGCTTGATATAATATCACAATAATAGAAAATGAGCAAGAAAAAATTTACCCTAAACAGTTTACAATTATACAAAATAAAATTGACAAATATAATTTTATCGTTTATAATTCATTCATACTTATTCACTATGAAAATACATATTAAAGGAGGTCATTACCATGAAAATTTATCATAATTTTATGGAACTAGTAGGTCATACACCTCTTGTTCAAATCAATAATTATAGTAAACTCCATGATATAAAAGCTAATTTATTAGTGAAATTAGAATATTTTAATCCTGCTGGTAGTGCTAAAGATAGAATTGCCAAAGCCATGATTGAAGATGCTGAAAATCGCGGTATTTTAAAACCTAATTCCACTATCATTGAGCCAACAAGTGGTAACACTGGTATTGGTCTTTGTGCTGTAGCTGCAAGCAAAGGTTATAAAATCATCATCACTATGCCAGAAACAATGAGTATTGAACGCAGAAAACTCATGAAGGCTTATGGCGCTGAGCTTGTATTAACAGAAGGTAGCAAAGGCATGGCAGGAGCTATCCAAAAAGCTGAAGAATTAGCAAAAGATATACCTGATAGCTTTATTCCTGGACAATTCACTAATTTAATCAATCGCCAAGCTCATTATATGACAACTGGCCCAGAAATCTGGCAAGATACTGATGGTAAAGTTGATATCTTCGTTGCAAGTATTGGTACAGGCGGTACTTTAAGCGGTACAGGAAAATATCTCAAAGAACAAAATCCTAATATAAAAATCATTGGTATTGAACCTCAAACTTCTGCTGTATTAACAACCGGTAAAGCAGGAGCTCACAAAATTCAAGGTATTGGAGCTGGCTTTATACCAGATACTTTAGATACCTCTATCTATGATGAAATCATAACTGTGGACAATGAAGTATGTTTTACAGCTAGTAAAGATCTTACCAAAACAGAAGGTCTTTTGACTGGCATTTCTTCTGGTGCTGCACTTTGGGCAGCTACTCAAGTTGCTAAACGTCCAGAAAATGTTGGCAAAAATATTGTTGTGCTTCTTCCTGATACAGGTGAACGTTATCTCTCTACACCATTATTTGAAGAATAATATTTCAAACTCAATAACATCATCATATTGTAAATATTTTTATATGATGATGTTATTTTTTATAAGATATTCATAGTTTTATAATAGGATAAATATATTTTAAAAGGAGAGTTTTCTGATGACAAAAAAATTAGATACAAATAATTGGGCTTTTGAAACTAAACAATTACATATAGGTCAAGAAATATCTGACCCTATAACAAATTCTCGTGCTGTACCCATTTATCAAACGACCTCTTATGTATTTGATAATTGCCAAGTAGCTGCTGATAGATTTGCCTTAAAAGAAGGCGGTAATATTTATGGTAGATTAACTAATTCCACTCAAGAAGTATTGGAAAAGCGTATTGCTAGTCTTGAGGGTGGTGCAGGAGCTTTGGCTGTAGCTTCAGGTGCTGCCGCTATCGCCTATACAATACAAGCTCTCGCTAAAGTCGGCGACCATATTGTCTGCTCAAAAACAGTATATGGAGGAACATATAATCTTTTTGCTCATACTTTAGTGGATTTTGGCATAAATACGACTTTTGTCGACATTCATAATCTAGATGAAGTCGAAAATGCTATCACAGAAAATACAAAATGTATTTATTTTGAAACTTTAGGCAATCCTAACAGTGATGTTGCCGATTTAGAAGCTTTAGCTAATTTAGCACATAAATATAATATTCCTGCTGTTGTAGATAATACATTTGCAACACCATATCTTGTACGACCTATCGAATATGGTGTTGATATCGTCATTCATTCTGCTACTAAATTCATCGGTGGTCATGGTACTTCTCTAGGTGGAATTATCGTGGATAGTGGCAATTTCGATTGGGAAAAAAGTAATAAATTCCCTTCTTTAGTCGAAGCTAATCCTAGTTATCATGGAATTTCTTTCACTAAAGCTACAGGAAAGCTCGCTTTTATCACTAAAGTTCGTGCTATTTTACTTCGAGATTTAGGTGCTTGTATCTCTCCATTTAATGCATTTTTACTTTTACAAGGATTAGAAACCTTATCTTTACGTGTAGAACGCCATGTACAAAATACACTTAAAGTCATTGAATTTTTGCAAAATCATGATAAAGTTGAAAATGTTAATCACCCTTCTATTACCTCACGCTTCGACCATGATTTATATCAAAAATATTTGCCTAATGACGGTGGCTCTATCTTCACATTTGAAATCAAAGGCACAGATAAAGACGCTCAAATTTTTATCGATAGACTCCAATTATTCTCCTTACTTGCCAATGTCGCAGATGCGAAATCTCTCGTAATTCATCCTGCTAGCACTACTCACTCACAAATGACTACAGAAGAATTATCTGCTTCTGGCATAAAGCCAAATACAATTCGCCTTTCTATAGGTCTTGAAAATATAAATGATATTCTCCGTGATTTAGCTCAAGCTTTAGCATAATAACAAAGCCACATTATATTATTTAAATTTAATATAATGTGGCTTTTATTTAACAAGCTGTAATTCCGCCATCAACGCTCCATACAGCCCCTGTTACAAAACTAGCTTCTGGACTTGCCAAAAAATAAATTACATTTGCTACCTCTTCTGGTCTGCCTATTCTTCCTATAGGATATAAACTACTCGCTTCTTTTATGCCTTCTTCCACATCACCTGCAAATTGATTTCGCGTAAGTGGTGTATCTATATCTCCAGGGCAAACACAATTTGCTCTGACTTTATACGGTGCTAATTCCAAGGCTAAAGCTTTTGTAAATACGGTCAACCCACCTTTAGAAGCACAGTACGCACTGCAAAAGAAATTTCCATTAATGCCTGCATCAGAAGATACATTTACGATAGAAGCATTTTCTCCTTGTTTTTTCAAATGAGGAACAGCATATTTACATAAAAAATAAGCTCCTTTTAAATTTATACTCATAATTCTATCAAATTCATCTTCTTCTACATCTTCAATGGCATTTTCCAGATAAATCCCTGCATTATTCACTAAAATATCTAGTTTTTTATATTTTTCAATCACTGTATCTATGACGGTTTTACAATTTTTAGCACTGCTGATATCTGCTTGAATAAAGTCGCAAAATACATCTTTTGTAATAAATGATTTTAAATATTTTCTAGCTTCTATATATTTATCTTTATTTCTACCTACTAAAATCACATTTATTTTATTTTCTAAAAATTTTTTAGCACATTCAAGACCGATACCAGATGTCCCACCTGTGATTAAAGCTATTTTCTCCATAAACTTCACCATTCTTCATCATTCTAAAAAATAAAGCCGAGTCTAAATATCACGTGATATTAAAAACTCGACTTTATCATTTCTTAACGTTTATTCAATTAAGAATTACTGATTTACAGCTTCTTTTAAAGCTTTACCAGCTTTGAATACTGGGTTTTTGGAAGCAGGAATTTCGATAGTTTCGCCAGTCTGTGGGTTACGACCTTTACGAGCTGCACGAGTTCTAACTTCGAAAGTACCAAAACCAATAATTTGTACTTTGTCATCTTCAACAAGAGCTTTTTGTACACTTGCAAAAACAGCGTTAACAGCTTTTTCTGCATCTTTTTTTGTTAATTCTGCTACTTCAGCAACACTTGCTACTAATTCGGATTTATTCACGAAGATAGCCTCCTTTAAAATTATTATCAAATATAATTGTTCGCCGCTAAAGAGGTATTTCCTCTAAATAAGAGTCTAATTTATATATAAATTACGGCAAAACTCTTATTTTGTAAGGATTATTTCACAACATTAAATCCTTATATCATGAGATTATAAAACCACCTTATTATCTCATCATATAAGGACTTAATCAAGTCCTTATTTATATTTATTTAATTATTTTTCATCTTGAAGCTTAGCTTCTTGCCACAATTCATCTAAATCAATCAAAGATAAACTTTCCCAATTTTGTTGTTTAGCTTTTACTTTTTCTTCAATATAGGAAAATCTTCTTCTAAATTTGCGATTTGTGCCAGTTAAAGCTACTTCTGGATCTATTTTTAAGAAACGAGAAATATTTACAATTGTAAATAAAACATCTCCTAATTCTTCTTCTATCTTTTCTTTTTGTCCATCGACAATAGCTTCTTCTAATTCACGAAGTTCTTCTTCTAATTTATCCCATACAGGATCAATGTCTGGCCAATCAAAACCTACTTTTGCTGCCTTATGTTGCAATTTATAAGCAGCCATAAGTGATGGTAAATCTTTTGGCACACCATCTAATATAGAAGTTCTTTCTGTTTTTTCCGCTTGTTTGATAGCTTCCCAATTAGCTAAAACTTCGCCTGCATCTTTTACATCGACATCACCGAAAACATGTGGATGACGGCGAATTAATTTTTCAGTTATACCATCGATAACATCTTGCATGGAGAATAACTTAGCTTCTTCTGCCATACGAGCATGAAATACTACTTGCATCAATAAATCGCCAAGTTCTTCACAGAGCAATTTTTCATCTTCTAAATCTATAGCTTCAATAACTTCATAAACTTCTTCAATCAAGTTACGACGAAGAGATTTATGTGTCTGCACGATATCCCATGGACAACCGCCAGGACTACGAAGTGTTTTCACTACATCTTCTAGTGGCTCTAAATCAAAAGTCTGCTCATTTTTTGGCATTTTTCCTATATATAAACTTGTCAAATGGTCAATATGAGGTTGACGGTCTAATTCATATAGAGGAATTTCGCGAATTTCTTCATCTGGCAAACTCAAATTGCGAATGAATGTTACAGGATAATCTTCTGGATAATTTTCCATCAAAGTCAATTTTGTATCTGAAGCTACGTGCTGATTATATACTTGCGTGATTACAAGTGCTGATGGCATTTCACTTGGCAAGTTTTCTAAATCGCAAGCATCTAAAATAGTAAGCCCATCAATAGGGTCTATATTTAAGCGCTGATATAAAACTTCCATAAAGCTCATACCTGGCATGATGTTTAATTTCACATCAGCTTCTTTGGCTTTTTGTCTGATAATCACTACTGTTCTTTCTGCAACAAGTGGACTACCTGGAACAGCATATACTACATCATGACCATTTTTAGCTTCTTCAATCAATTTTTGAGCAATGCTATTATACACATCATCAAAAGAAGCCCCTTGTTCATAAAATTCATCACAAGAAGTATAAACTACATTTCGTTTATCTAATTCAGCTACTGTAGGGTGAATAGCAGTACGCAAAATCAATTTATCTGTATTTGTTATTTTATCCCAAGTATCTAAAGTAATAAGACCAAAATCGCCTGGTCCTAAGCCTACAATTGTTATTTGTCCCATATTATACCTTCCACTTCTTTCAGAAAAAAAGTAACCGCTGTGGAAAACCGTGCGGTTACTATGGATTGTGATTACTATAAATATAAAGCAAGAAAAGTGATTTGTCAATCAAAGATTGCAATAAACTAAGGTTTCATAAGGTTTTAATGCAAATTTTTTTGCTTTTGCTTCATTTTTATAATTATTTAATATGCATTTGTAATTTGAAAGGTCATATGGCAATTCTATTTCATATGTTGTTGGATAGAAATTACAGATTACAATTAATTTTTGACTTTTATAATTGCGTTCATAAGCAAATACTCTTTTATCTTCGCGAAGTAATGGCTTTATATCTCCATAAGCTATCACATCATAATTTTTACGCAACTGAATTAATTTTTGATAATAATAGAAAATAGAGTCCTTATCTTCTAAACTATTTTTTACATTTATCTCAGTGTAGTTATCTGCTGTCTGTATCCAAGGAGTTCCTGTTGTAAATCCTGCATTTATACTATCGTCCCATTGCATAGGAGTTCTTGAATTATCACGGGAATGTACATCTAAAATCATCAAAGCTTGCTCTTTTGTCATGCCTTTATCTTGTAAAATTTGATAATGATTTAAACTTTCTACATCGCGATATTGTTCAATGGATTTAAAATGAGGATTAGTCATTCCTATTTCTTCACCTTGATAAATATATGGTGTTCCTCGCAAACAATGTATCAATGTTGCCAACATTTTGCCTGATTCTTTATGGTATTTATCATCACTACCAAAGCGAGATATTACACGTGGCTGGTCATGATTGCACCAAAAAACAGCATTCCAAGCATTATTTTTTTCCATATTTATCTGCCAATCAAAAATCAACTGTTTCAACTTCATAAAGTCAGTTGGCACAAGTACCCATTTTTCATTGCCCATAAAATCCACTTTTAAATGATGGAAAGTAAATACCATAGAAAGTTCGCCTGTTTTTTCACCAGCGTATTTATAACAATTTTCCATAGTAGTGCTACTCATTTCACCAACAGTGATGATATCTTTATCTTTAGCAAAACTATCTCTAGCTAATTCTTGTAAAAATTCATGAATGCGTGGCCCATCTGTATAAAAACTTCTGCCATCTCCATCTACAGAGAAATCATCTTCAAAACCAGCCTTACTGATTAAATTGATGACATCAAAACGGAAACCTTTTACGCCTTTTTCCATCCAAAAACGCACGATATTTTTTACTTCTTCACGAACTTCAGGATTTTCCCAATTTAAATCAGCCTGTGTCTTATCGAATAAGTGCAAATACCATTTATCAAATTTTTCCACATATTCCCATGCAGGGCCACCAAATTTACTATTCCAATTTGTAGGTGGTTGATTATTTGCTTTACCTTGTTTGAAGAAAAAATAATTTAAATATTTTTCTTCTCCTGCCATAGCTTTTTTAAACCAAATATGTTCTGTAGATACATGATTGAATACCATGTCCATCATCAAATAAATATTGCGTTTTTTCGCTTCAGCAATTAAATTTTCTACATCTTCCATAGTCCCATAACTAGGGTCAATATTATAATAATCTGCCACATCATAGCCGTTATCATTTTGTGGTGATACATAAAATGGAGTAAGCCAAATATAATCTACACCTAAAGCTTGTAAATAATCTAATTTTTCGATTACACCTTTTAAATCGCCTGTACCTGTGCCATTTGTATCTTTAAAAGATTTTGGATAAATCTGATATACTACTTTCTTTTTAAAATCATTCATAGAAAAAATGCCTTCCTTCTAATGTTTTATCTCATCAAATACCATCTATAGATAATTATAATTTTATTATATTTTCATCTCCAGCTTTTACAGCTACATTTTCTTGTAAAAGTTCGACTTTACGTCCGTCTGTAAATACAATTGGTGTTACTAAAGATTTTCCTTGAGATTTTACATAATCTATATCTACATTAACTAAAACATCACCTTGTTTTATCTTTTGACCTGCCTGTACTTTTACATCAAAACCTTTTCCGTCAAGTTCTACTGTATCCATACCAATATGAATTAAAATTTCTTTACCATCATTTGATTTTAAACCATAAGCATGACCTGTTGGGAAACATACCATGACTTCACCAGAAAATGGAGCTACTACTTTTCCATCTTGCATTTCAATAGCAAAACCTTCGCCCATAGCACCGCTAGCAAAACCTTTATCTTCAATATCACTTAATTTTTTAGTAATACCTGTTATTGGTGCTTGGAAATTTTCTGCTACTGTATCTACTTTATTTTCTTCACTATCAGTATTTTCAGTTTCTGTAAATTCTGCTTGTTTAATATCCACACCAGAGACATCTTCGCTAGTTAATTTTTTCTTACCCACAACTGTAGTCAAAATAAATGGGATACAAAAAGCTACAATCATAGCGATAAAGAACATAAACATAAATTGAGGTTTAATAGATAAAATGCCTGGTATACCGCCAACACCGATAGAACTTGCCATAACTCCACTAGATACAGAAATCATAGCTGCAATACAAGAGCCAACTAAACCACAAATAAATGGAAAACCATATTTTAAGTTTACCCCAAATAAAGCAGGTTCTGTAACACCTAAATAACAAGAAATACAAGCTGGAACATTAATTTGTTTTGCACGTTCATTTTTGTGTTGTAAGAAAATCATAGCTAATACTGCTGAACCTTGAGCGATATTAGAAAGTGCTACCATTGGCCATAAAATAGTACCATTGAATTGACTCATAAGTTGAAGGTCAATAGCATTTGTCATATGATGCAAACCTGTGATAACAAGTGGAGCATAGAAGAAACCAAATACACCAGCAAAAAGCCAACCAAAACTAGAAGTAAGACCTGCATAAACAGCATTGGCAATAAAAGAACCGATAGCCCAACCAATAGGGCCTACTACTGTATGTGCCAAAAATACAGCTGGTATTAAGCTAAATAAAGGCACAATTATCATAGAAATATAATCTGGTGTTATGCGACGCCAGAATTTTTCTAAATAAACTAAAATAAATGCAGCTAAAATAGCAGGTATTACTTGTGCTTGATAACCTACCATTTCAATTTGAACAAAACCAAAATCCCATACAGGAGGAACAGTTCCCGGTGCCATATTATAAGCATTTAATAATTGTGGAGATACTAAAGTCAAACCTAAAATAATACCTAAAATTTGTGTAGTTCCCATTTTTCTAGTGATAGACCATACAATGCCCACTGGTAAGAAATGAAAAATCGCTTCACCTATCAACCATAAAAAACTATATAAACCTGCAAAAAACTGAGAAGTTTCGACTAAAGTTTTTGTACCATCTTCAACTAATTTAATATCACCAATAACCGATCTAAAACCTAAAATAAGACCACCGCAGATAAGTGCTGGAATAAGTGGTGTAAATATTTCTGCTAAATTTGCCATCAATTTTTGTACAAATGTCTGGTTGGATTTTGCTGCCGCTTTTACTGCATCTTTACTTACACCATCAATGCCTGCAATTTTAGTGAATTCATTATAAAACTCACTAACTTCATTACCGATAATAACTTGGAATTGTCCTGCTTGAGTAAAAGTTCCTTTTGCTGATTTTAAACTTTCAATTTTTTTCACATCAGCTTTTTTTTCATCAATCAATACAAAGCGCATACGTGTTACACAATGTGTTACCGCTTTTATATTATCTTTACCTCCGATATATTCTAATAATAATTTTGCATCTTCTGTAAATTTCGACATAATATCCTCCTTAATCTCTCAAAGCCCCTTAACTTGTACGTACATCTATTAAACATCTTAAATATATCATGTACGTACAAGTTTGTCAATAATAAAAAAAATACCTTATAACAAAAAGTTATAAGGTAAATGATCATATTAAATAAAATTTTGTCTTGTTCTACGTGCAAAATCACTAAAACGAAACTTATCTGGTCTATGTCTAGATAAAGTGTATTGAAATAATGTTGTATCTTCTAAAAATACGAAAGAAGCTATATTAATCAACATATCATAATTTTTTAAGTCCATTAATTTTTCATCTCGAGAATTTATAGCTCTACATGTTATCTCTTTTTTAGCATAGCCAATTCTTAAACCTAAAGTATTTTCAATGTATTCATATAAAGAATTTTGTACTATATCCACTGTTAAATTAGATACGATATCAGCATTTAAAATATCCGTATCAAAAATCACAGCTTCTCCATTTATTTTACGTACACGTTCTATATACCAAACTTTAGTACCATTTTTTAGCATCAATAATTTTTTTATTTCTTCATCCGGCTCAATACATTCACAAGTATGCACGATAGTTTCAACTTTGCCTTTTATATCACTTGCAATTTCTTTAAAACTAGTAAGCCCTGATACTGGAAAATTAAATCTATTGATATCTAATACAATTGAACCTTTTCCCTGTGATTTTTGAATATATCCATTTTGAGATAATAATAATAATGCTTTTCTAATTGTATCTCGTGAAGCTTGATATTTATTTTGTAAATCAAACTCACTAGGCAATTTTTCTCCAGCTTTAATTTTATTATTTTCAATCAAAGCCAATAAATCATGATAAATACTTTCATATTTTTTCATTATTTTTTCTCCTCTTTTTTAAGAGTCATCTTCTGTAATTTTTCACCTGTTAAGACTTTTACTACTTTTAAACATAAATTTATTATATGTTTTTTATTTATTGGCGTAATTTTTATCTGTATCGTATTTTGTTTTGGCACAAATTTTAATAAATTATCAAATTGCTTTTTCGCTAAAAGCATATTTTCTGGCTCTATATTTGGTGCTTTATCAAAACATATTTCCACAAAAGCAGGTTTTTCAATAATAGATTTTATTTTTAATTTACGAGCATAATTTTTCAAGCGTGCTACTTGCATTATTTTCTTTACAGGTTCAGTCAATGCACCAAAACGGTCGATTAATTCTTCTTCTAATTGGTCTGCATGTTCGTCTGTTCGTATCGCTGCAATGCGTTGATAAATTTCAATCTTATTAGTAGCGTCATTTATATATTCTCCATCTAAATAAGCATCTTCTTTCAATTCAATTATCGGTTCTACTACTTTTTCTGGCTCTTTACCTGTTTGCAATGTTTCTACTGCTTCTTCTAATAGACGACAATACATTTCAAAACCTACACTAGAAATATGACCATGTTGTTGAGAACCTAATAAATCACCAGCACCGCGAATTTCTAAATCTCGCATAGCGATTTTAAATCCAGAACCTAATTGAGCAAATTCTTTTATTGCCTGCAATCTCTTTTCTGCCATTTCAGATAAGATTTTATCTTTCTGATAAATAAAATATGCAAATGCCATTTGTTTTGAACGACCTACACGACCTCGCATCTGATAGAGCTGAGATAGACCAAAATAATCTGCATCATAAATAATTATAGTATTAGCATTTGATACATCTAAACCATTTTCAATAATGCTTGTAGCCAATAAGATATCGTATTTTCCTTCATAAAAATTGAGCATAGCCCTTTCTAATTCTTCTTCACTCATCTGCCCATGAGCTATCCCTATTTTTACATCAGGAAGCATGGATAATAAATGCAAATACATCTTATCTATAGTTTCTACTCTATTGTAAATAAAATATACCTGACCGCCACGGCGAACTTCACGCTTAATAGCATCTTTGATAATCATATCATTATTTTCAATTACATAAGTCTGCACAGGGAAACGCTCCTGTGGTGGAGTTTCGATAACAGACATATCTCTAGCACCTACAAGAGACATATGCAGTGTACGTGGTATAGGCGTTGCACTCAAAGATAATACATCGATATTTTTACTTATGCGTTTTATTTTTTCTTTTTGTTTTACGCCAAAACGCTGTTCTTCATCAACAATCAATAAACCTAAATCTTTAAATTTTACTTTTTTCTCATTCAAAATAGCATGAGTACCAATCAAGATATCAATTTGACCTGTTGCTAAATCTTCTAAAACTTTCTTTTGTTCTTTTGGGCTATTAAATCTACAAATAATACCAATTTTCGGTCCAAAGTCATTAAAACGATTGCTAAAAGTCTGATAATGTTGTTGCACTAATACAGTAGTCGGCACTAAAACAGCAACTTGTTTATTGCTCATTACAGCTTTAAAAGCAGCTCTAATGGCTACTTCTGTTTTACCAAAGCCTACATCACCGCATAAAAGTCTATCCATAGGAACAGGTTTTTCCATATCAGCTTTTATCTCTGCTATCGCTTTTAATTGGTCAGGAGTTTCTTCATAAGGAAAAGCATCTTCAAATTCTTTTTGCCATGGCGTATCTGGAGCAAATGCAAAACCTTTACCATTTTTACGTTCTGCATAGAGATTGATTAAATCTTTAGCAATATTTTCTACAGAAGCTTTTGCTTTTGCCTTTGCTTTTTTCCATGCTGTACCATTCATCTTAGATAAACGAGGTACATCACCTTCAGAGCCAATATATTTTTGGATTAAATGCACTTGGTCTGTTGGCACGAATAATTTATCTGTACCGCTGTATTTTATATGTAAATAATCACGATGAACATTGCCTATTGTCAATGTTTCCACACCTAGATATTTACCAATACCATGATTTACATGTACAACATAATCGCCAATATTTATATCTCTAAAATGAGCTATTTTATCATTTTTATTTTTACCCGATTGACGTGGTCTTAACTTTTTCTTTTGACGACCTAATATATCTTTTTCTGTGATTACCACCAATCGAGATTGAGGGAATTCAAAACCATTTAAAAGTGAACCTACGATAAATGTAACTCTATCTTTGGATAATTCTTTCGGCTCACTTTCTCGTGATACAGGTATTTTTTGTTGCTCTAATACATCTTGTAAATATGTTATTTTTGTCTTATCGCCCAAACAAATCAATATTTCATTTTTTTGTTCTAGCCAATTTTTAATTTCTTCACCTAATAAATGCATCTGCTTTTGAAAAGGTGCTGTAGATTTTACTGCTACACTGATGAGCTGTTCTGGCTCTGTATCTGCTATTCTTTGCATCATCAAAGACATATAAATAATATTATGCTTTTTCGCAGAAGTTAAAATATAATTCCAGTCATAGACAAATTCTTTTATCTCAGGATTTTCTTTTATACTACCTTCAACAGCTTCTTTTAAATGTAGTGGTTCATCTAAAATTACATTACAATCTTTATTTAAATAAGATAAAAATATAGCTGGTGAACCTGTATCGTCCATTTGCATCAATGGCAAGATTTCACATTTAGCTATATTGCGCAAAGAACGTTGACTATCTATAGCAAATTCACGTATAGACTCTATTTCACTGTCAAAAAACTCAATACGTATAGGCGTGTCTGAATTTATAGGATAAATATCTATAATTCCACCACGAGCACTAAATTGCCCTATTCGTTCGACTTTATCTACACGTTCATAACCTAAAGATACTAATTGTTCTAAAATTTTATCATGTTCGTATTCTTTATTGAGTTCTATTTGCACACTAGAATTTTCAAAATCCTGACGAGACATATCTTTTTGCATAGCAGCATTTGTCGTCGCTAAAATAATGACAGGCTCTTTTCTAGTGAGCATTCCCAAAATTTTCATTCTCTTAGCTTTTAATTCTAAGCTTTTTGCTGTAGCACTTACAGACATGACATCTAATGCTGGCAATTCCCAAATAGATGCTTCTGGCAATAATGAAGAAAAATCATTGTACCATTCTTCTACACCATCTTGATTATGTGTAATAATAATTGTCGTTTTAGGATTTTGTTTATATGCATTAGCAATAACTACATGTTTTTGTGTACCTGCTAAGCCATAAATATAATTTTGACCGTAATCTTGGTTAAAACATTCATTTATCTTAGTTAAAGTTACCTCTTTAGCTAATGCAGGAAAGAGTATATTCATTCATTTATCAACCTTTTCTCTATTGACTATTTTAGATACGATAAAGGGGACTGTACAATATTGTACAGTCCTCAATAAACATAATATTCAACTTATAAATATATTACTATATTTACACTTCATTGTATATAGCAATGAAAATATTACAATTGTCTATTTTCTCAAATATCTAACTAAAATAACTAAAAGATATTTATAAAAAAAGTGTATAAGCATAAAAACTTATACACTTGATAAAAAATCCCTAAAAATACTAATTTGAAGCATTTTTCTGTTTTATACCTATTAAGACAGAAAAAATAGAAAACATTATAAACATGAAACCATAGACAAAAACAATTTTATGATTTGTAAAATTAAACAAACCTAAAAAACCTGCTAAGGCATAAAAAACAGCACTTATAAAAGCTCCGCTATAAACATCTCTTGTATTTATACAGATTAAAGCAACAATCAACGCCACAAAAGAAATTATTATCCCTATATTACCTATACCATTACTACTTTTTACTGTGGCATAAGCTCCACATGATTGAAAAGCTACAAATACAAAAAGCATAATCGTAACTATACCTATAATTAATCGTATATCTTTCAAAAAAATTCGCCTCTTTTAATTCTTATCACTAAAATAATCTAAAATCACTACATTTGCCCTAAAATAAATTCAAAAAAATCAATACTTATCTAAAATATTATTCTTTAAAGCATAATTCACTAAATCTGAATTCTGTTTGCAGTTCAGCTTAGTCATTATTCGCGTTTTATATGTTGAAATAGTTTTTACAGATAAACATAATTTTTGTGCTATATCCGATAAAGAATATCCTCTAACTATATAATTTAAAACCTCTTCTTCACGTGAAGATAAGCTTTCTTTTTTCGGTGGGATATACATCAAACTATCTAATAAACTATTTGCATCATTTTCTGCTAAATAACGTCTTCCTTCAGCTAAAGTTCTTAATGCTTTAAACAATTCTGTATCTAATGTATCTTTGCGTAAATAACCTTTTGCACCTAAAAGCATAACTTCTTTGATATATTGTTGCTCATTGTGCATAGTCAATACCAATACATTTATACTAGAAATACTATGTCTTTTATTTAATTCACGCAAACAATCAAGCCCACTCATAATAGGCATAGATAAATCCAATAAGATAACATCTACTTCTAAACCATCATCTAGTAAAGATAAAACTTCTTTGCCATTAGAAGCTTCTGCTACTACCTTGAAATCTTTCCGAGTAGAAAGTAATAACTTTAAACCAGTTCTCAATATACTATGATCGTCTGCTAATAAAATTTTTAAAGTTCTACTCATAATCAAAATCCTCTCTTGTTGGTATATTTTCTACAGGTATCACAATTTTTATTATTGTACCTTCATTCATTTTAGAAATTATTTCAAATTCACCTTGTAATAATTCTATGCGTTTTTGCATACTTCTAAGACCTAAATGATGATTTAATTTTGCTCTTTGTGCCGTTTCTTCATTAAAACCAATGCCATCATCAATAATTTCTAAATCTATTTTTGTCTTTGTGTAAATAATTTTTACCGTTGCCTGTGTTGTTTGTGCATGTTTTACCAAATGCGAGCGTAAAGTCCCTAAATTTATTTATGGGGATATAAGCTCGCTAAAAAACAATGATTCGATATTATTGTTTTTTATTGTATTATATTTTTAATAGTTATATAATACTTTTATGAAATAT